>JADMIO010823362.1_pt1 | contig 103751 bp, 88 predicted proteins | sample 8958161 | NCBI WGS metagenome assembly JADMIO01 (sample SAMN16585339, study PRJNA669376) | soil metagenome | isolation source: Crop rotation soil | place: USA: Cullars Rotation, Alabama | collected 2011
GCCGCGACTTCAAGTCACGTGAATTCCAAGCTTCGGATCCCACTGTGCTGGAAAGTGGCGAAGTCGAAAATCAGCGAAGGTCGCCAGGCCGTTATCATCAATGTTTATATCGAACCGGATTGGCGCCGGCGGGGAATTGCGACTCTGCTAATCAAAGAAATCATCGCATGGTCGAAGGCGGAAAAGCTAGACCGACTGTTACTGCACGCGTCCGATGAAGGACGGCTGGTGTATCAAAAGCTGGGGTTCGTGGATGGTAATGAGATGCGATTGGTGAGGAATTGATCTGTACGGGGAGCAGTTTGCTTCCCTGGGGCGCTGACAGCATCCCCTCCAGGGACTAATTCGCCGAAAGAAATTACTTAACCCCGTTTGACAATCTTTTGAAATCCTATATAGAGAAGGCCGCTTCGTTCTAGCGAAGTGGTCGTTGTAGTCCGCGCGCACCCCCTAAGTATTTGCGCGCCGGGGCTTTCCCAAGTTGAATAGACGAGAAGATTTCCCGTCTTAGCTCGGGTCAGTTTGCTCCTAACCCCTCGGACTCAACGCTTTTGGAGCAGCCCTTTCAGCCCTATGAAATCTCTTTATACACTCACATTATTGTTATCGCTCGCCGCGGTTGCTTCGGCGCGCGAGGAGCGCATGCTTGCCCGCGTCACCAGTTACTGGGTCGGCGAAGGCGAATCAGGCAAACTTTCCAGCACCGGCCGCCGTTTACGCGAAGGCCACTGCGCGGTCGATCCCAAGCGGATTCCCTATGGAAGCAAAGTCGTTTTCCCGGATGGCGCCGCCACCACCGCAGTCGACACCGGCCCGGACGTGGTTAATCGAAAGGCCGCCCGAGCCTGCGCTCGCAACGCCAGTCAGCGGTCCGCGATCGTGGTCGATCGATTTTTTGAATCGAAACGGGAAGCCATGGCTTGGACGAATTCCAATCCGGAATTCATGACGGTCATGGTGAAGACGCCAGGATCGTAAGCCGGATCGAACTGGCCTTTAAGAGGCGGGGAGTTCCGAACATGGGCGCGCCGTCGTGTCCCAATTTTCGGATTTTTGCCCCAAATCATGGGTGCCGGCAGCGCGGCGTTTTCAAATTTTTTTGAACCTTTTATGCCTGACAGGCAGGCACTTACGATTCAAAGCGGTCGCGTTTATTGCACCGGCACGTAAACGGCTGTAAATGACACGTGCAGATGAACGATCGCTCCGGCAACGGGGCTTGATCGCACCAAGTTGGAGACCCCACTCTCGGGGCACCCCAGTGGCTGAATCTCACCACGCGCTTGTTTGTGCGCCGGGACCCCGATCCGTATTCGGCACAAAAATTTTATGAAACCAACACCTCAAATTGCCTCCCCACGAAAACTCGTTCCGCGGCCGTTTCCGCAGACCGATTTCGAATATCAAACGACCCTTGAAACGCCGCACACCAGCAGCAGCTCGCAAAAAGTTCGCCAGTTGCAAGGCCAACGTCCGCTCTGGAAGTTGAGCACCGAATTTTTCCGCGCTGAATCTTCGTGGTCGTTCATTCGCGAATTTGTCTCGCTCGTCGGTCTTGGCGGATTGGCCGCCTGGCCGGTGATTTTCGCGATGTATTCGATCACCCGAATGGTGCGCGGTTACTAAGGAGGAACTTTTCGAGCTGTTGGTGGTTGCGGGCGATTGGGTCAATCGCCCCTATCTGCTGCTCGCGTTTATTCTCGCGGGAGAATCAACCGGAACTCAGTCCACTCGGCATCCGAGCGCATGAGCGAAAGCTCGCCGCCGTGCGCGATGGCGAGCTCGCTGGCAATGCTCAGGCCCAAACCCTGGCCGCCAATGCGCTGGTCCCCTCGCGCGCGATAAAACCGCTCGAAAATACTTTTCGCGCGCTCGGGCGGAATCGGCTCACTCGTATTTGCGATTCGAAATTCGATGTTGCCATTGAGTCTCTTTGCATTCATCCGAATCGCGCCACCGCGATGATTATATTTAATCGCGTTGTCCACGAGGTTTTGCACGATAAGCTCGACTGAAAAATGATCGGCCACGATCGTTAGGTCGCCATCGATGTTCGTGTCGACCGAAATGTCCTGGGGTTCACCTAAAGTTTTTGCGTCATCGCACGCCCCGTCGAGCACTTCGCGAAAATCGAACTTCGTTCGGCGTAATTCGAGACGGCCGGCATCCGCGCGCGCGAGCAACAGCAGGTTTTCGGAAACAGACGTAAGATGCCGCACCTGGTCGAGCAACACATTTGCGCGCTCCTGTTGCGTGGTGGTGGCCTTCGGATCGGTGAGCAATTCCTCCACGCCAGCGCGCATCACCGCCAAAGGCGTTTTCAAATGGTGCGACGCATCCGCCGAAAATCGAATCGATTGTTCGAAGCTGCGTTGCAACCGTTCAAAGGCGGTGTTCAGCACCGTGATCAGACCGGCGATTTCGTCGTCTGCCGGCGGGACCGGCAGCCGCTCGTTGAGATTGCGCGGACCGATCCGCGCGGCGGCCTGCCGAATTTCCGCCACCGGCCCCAATGCGCGTCCGGCAACCCACCGGCCGCCCAGCGCCACCACCACCAGCACAGTGGGGATTGCGCCGAGCATGCCTAACAAAATATCTCGGCCCAGCTTGTATACTTCCGCGAAATCGGCGCCCACATGCAGCGTCAAAGCGCCGCGATGAAACGTACCCATGCGCACCGTGCGTCCCTCGAGTTTCCGTGTGTGCAATTTTTCAATGCCATCCTCGGGAATCGGACCGCTAAGCGTCGGTGAAACGTAAAGCACCTGGCCATTTGGGCCACGAATATCGACGAGCCGGTTTTTCAGCGCCAGGGGCACGAAAGCCTCGCGGAAGGCACTCTGATTGTTAGTCCAGCCGCCTTCAAAATTTTCGACATCGCGAAACAGTTCCTGCGCATCCTGAGTAAGGCGTGCGTCAAATCGCGCGATGTCCGATCCAATCATGAGGAGCCAGGTGGTGGCCGCGCCGGCGAAGGTCGCGACGATTCCAAAGAGCGCAGCGTAAAGCGCGATCTTCCAGCGTAACGGCCAGCGTTTCACTTCTCGCCGATGGTGTAACCGACGTGGCGCACGGTCTGGATCATGGAGGGCGTTCCAAGTTTGCGCCGGAGGCGCCCGACAAAAACCTCAACCAATTTCGTGTCGTAATCGTGTTTACGTTCCCAGACTCGTTCGCATAATTCTGTTCGGGTAAACACGCGACCGGGCTCACGCATTAATACTTTAAGCAAGGTGAGTTCGCGGCTCGAAAGTTCGATCGCGCGCTTGCCGCGATGCACCTGATGGTCCGTGAGGTCCAGCGTCAGATCATCAACCCGCAGCTTGAGCGCGGGTTCCTCCGCATAACGCCGGCCCAGCGCACGGATTCGCGCCAATAATTCCTGCATCGCGAACGGCTTCGACAAATAATCATCCGCGCCTGACTGCAAGCCCGTCACACGGTCGCTGATTTCGCCGCGGGCAGTCAACATGAGCACGCGAGAACGAACTCCACTGACGCGCATGCGTCGCAGCGTCTCGAAGCCATCCATCCCGGGCAGGTTCACATCCAGCAGGATGAGATCGTAATGTTGCTCCTGCGCTTCACCAATGGCCGTTTCGCCGTCGTGCACGATTTTAGGATCGTGACCAGCCTCGGTAAGCGCCGACGTAATGTGTCGCGCTAACTTCGCTTCATCTTCGACGATCAATACCCGCATAGTTTCCAGATCGCCGGTAACGGAAAGCGGAGCGGCGGTCAAGCCGCTCGCTGAGCGAAGCATAACATTGAGTCGCGATCCGTTTCCTTATTGCAGCGATTTGAGATATAAGATCAGCGCGTCAACATCGCTGGCGGAAAGTTGCGAAGTCTTTCCGTGGGTATCCTTGATCACCTGGATGTTGTTCGCCGTCAGCGCCGGGTTGATCTGTCCGCCGCTCGTTAGCGGCGCAAGGTTGCTTGTCCCCAGGCGATCGATCTGTTTCGTTCCATCCGGCTCGCTAACGAACGGGCTGTCCAGACTAACGAGTATCTGGCCCTTGGCGTCACCCGCCAGGCTGCCGTTGCTATCCGCAAACGTCACCGGGACCTGTGTAGGCAACACGGGCGCCTGAGTCCCCTGATACCCGACGCCGGTGGCCCGGGCGTTGTCGGTCCGAACCGTGCGGAAATTGAACCCGCGTTCGCCCGGTTGCAGCAAAGGCGAATCCGGCGTCAGAAGAATTTCACGCGTGTTATGAGCCGCCCCATAATGCAAATACCGCGGGACCGCATCCCAGAACGCGCGCAAATGCTTGGTGTTGCGGCTGCTGAAGTTTTGCGGAGTACCGACGTCCTGTGGCGGAGCGAACGGCGTGAAGAAATAATCATCCTCGGGTCGATAGAACGGCCCTTTTCCGTCCACGGTCGCTTCGCTGATCACGCCCGGCTCATGGATGTTGAAATCTTGGAAGGAATCGTCGAGCACGCCGTTGGTCGTTTTGTTGCCGTTGTGATGACAATCGGCGCAGCCTGCGCCTCCCGCAGAAACCTTGTTGGTGAAAATCTGTCTTCCACGCGCAATTTGCGTTGATTGCGTCTGATCCGGAAATTGCGTGAGCGGATTGGGCAAACGCCGATTCTCATTTTGCGACCAGAGAATCTGCAAATAGGCCATATCGTTGTAACCGACCTTGAACGCCTTGCCATTCAAATCGGACCGGCCGATCGCGCTTGAATTTTCGGCGGTCTTTTGCAGCACGTAATCTTCGCGCGCATGCATTCGATCGGCCTGGTTTGGCTGCGGGAAAAGCGGAGTGATCGTGCGCTCGGCCCCGAGAACTTCACCGTTGCACGCCGACGCATACGCCATGAAATCGTTGTTCAATCCTTCGTACCATTCCGGCCAGTTGTCGGAGATGTCTTTGTTTTGCGGGCAAACCTTCACCCCGCCAACCGCGTTTGCCGCGACATTCCACTGGCATCCGTCCTGCCGCCCGTCCCAGTGGCAAAATCCACACGATTTCTGGGCATCGAATCCGCTCGGCGTCTTTCCAGCCAGGGGCGGATCGTCCGCGTAAGCGGAACTAAAGAACCAGCGCAAACCAACTTCTTCATCCGTGGCGAACAATCCGCTGCCGTTGCTGCCGGTGGTCGGGTCAGGCGTGTTCGGGGTCACGCCCACCGCGATCAACCCGCGTCGGGTCAGGTTGCCATTCGAATCTACTGACAAGATCGAAACGTCTTCGGTTTGCAGGTTGGCCACGTAGACCGTGCTGGCATCCGGGGATACATCGATTCCTTCCGGCGTGATGCCGCCGGTGAACTGGAACCCGAGTGGAGTCAAAATACCGGAGGGATCAGCCGCGTTTTGGTTGATGCGAAACGCTTCTACCTTATCGGAGTGCAGCATACTGACAAAAAGCATTCTATTCCTAACGACCATTTGCTCGGGGCCGCTTCCACGAATCAAACGCTGGGCCTCGGTGTGATCATGCAGATCGACTATTTCGCCCGGGGTCACCAATTGAGAGAAATCGCGACCTTTATCGACATACCGGAAAACAAACAGGTTGGTGCTGGTATCGAAAACGTTTAGCTCGCTGCCGATGTCATCGAACGTAGTTGCCTTGGTGGCATCGGTCATGACCGGCGTATAACCGAGTGGCTGACCATTGTTGCGAATCACCACGCCATTGGCGTCGCGGGTCGGCAATCCATGACCGGTTTCCTTCCCGTTGAGAACGGTGTTCGTTTCCTGGCCGCAAACAATGCCCCAGCGGCCGGCGATCTTCACGTCAGTGGACAGCCCTCCCACCGGCAACACCTTCGTTAGGACGTTTGCGTCATTGGCAACATTCACAGCCGCGACGGTGTGACCGAGCGTATTCGCGACATAAAGTGTATTGCCATCCGCACTCAGATCCAGGTCGCGAGGATTCGCCCGGTCCAGCTCACTTGTTCCAGTGGGAATCTCGGCGATCTGAGTAAACTTCGGACCCGGATCAATCCGGAACGCGCGTACCTGGTCCTTGAAACGGTCCGTGATGTAAAGACGTGTCCCGGTTGAGTTGAACAACGCTTTCTCGCCGTAGAATCCGGTCTCGAATTCTCCCAGGATCGCATCGTTACCGCTATCGATGACGCTGGCAAAATTACCGTATTGATTCAGCACCACCACATACGGCCGCGGAAAGATCGAGGCGTTGAGGGGCGACACTTTCACCCCAATGGGACGTAACCCTCGCGGTTGACCGCTCGGGCGAAGATCGATCCACTTGGAAACACGCCGGTTCACGGTATCGACAACAGCCACCCGCCAGTCGGGATAACCTTCGCGACCGGGCAGCGTGACGTAGAGCTTTTTCCCATCCGCCGTTAACGCCAGCGCGCGCGGCTCGCTCCGAAAGGGCTGTTTGCGGTTAGGCCACAGCTGATTGCCGCTGCTCACTCGAGGATTGTTAGGATCGATGCGCGTTCCCGGATCAGGCCGGCCATCAATATAACCCGCGCCAAACATCATCTTGGTAAAACGCAGCAACCCGCCGCGTTCGCCGGCCGATTCCGGGCCGACAATGTTCTTCACCGGATCACTCGTGGGACCGGTAATGATCCGCCCGCGAGAATCGGTTTTTACCGCGGTGGAAAAAAACCGCAATGGCAACGGCGCTTCCGGCATTGTCGAAAGCACCCGGTAAGTAAACGGCGCCGACAACTGATTAGCCTCCGTCGCAATCGGCTTCGGCTCGGTAAATCTTCCACGCTTGGGCGAGACCGACGCCGCCAGCACGGTCGATCCCCCGCCAAAAATGAATTGCGCAGCGATCGGCGCGGCGAAAAGCGCCGCATAAAAAATTCGTGTCCCGTTTTTCATAGAGAACCCCCTGTTCGAGATTTTGCCGGAGACCTTTTTCCGGGACAGGATTGAAAAGTAACGCGGTTGTTACCTTTGCGGAGCTTCAAACCGGTGAGGCAAAAAAAGACCGCGCGGAGGCTCCCTTTTACCCTTGCCCGCACGCGCCGGTTCTCAATCTCGCCACCTCGGGCTTTTCCGACAGTCGTTAAAAGTAACAGCGCTGTTACTTTTGACTGCTCTCCACAACCTGCACGCCTTCGCGGGCAGTCCGCCCCGCGTACAGATCGCTCAACCGTTTGGTCATCGGACCGATCTCGCCATTGCCGATCGTGCGATTGTCGATCTTGGTGACGCCGGCCAACTCGCCCATTGTGCCGGTGCAAAAAACTTCTTCGGCAGAGTAAATATCCACCGGCGACAAATCGGCTTCGACGCACCGGATTTTCTCCGCCTCGCAAATCTCGAATACGGTTGCCCGGGTGATCCCTTCGGGGCAGGCGACCGTCTTGCTCGTGGCCAGATCGCCTTTGCGCACGATGAACACATGAGTCGCGTTGGTCTCCGCGATGAATCCTCGTGTATCGAGCATCAGCGCATCGTCCGCGCCGGCGGTGTTCGCTTCGATCTTGGCCAAAATGGAATTCAACAGATTTGCATGATGAATCCGCGCGTCGAGAACCTCGGGTGACGGACGTCGAAACTTGCTCGTGACCAGGGTGAGCCCCGTCTTCGAGTAAACTGGCGCTTTGTATTCCGCCAGGACGATCAATGTCGGGCCTGATTGATTGAGCCGCGGATCCATCCCCGACGTGACCTTGACCCCGCGTGAAAGCGTTAATCGAATATGAACGCCGTCGCGCATCTTGTTCGCGGCCAGCGTGCGCTTGATCTCGTCGATGATCGTCTCCCGCGGTGGAAGATCGACAAATGATAAGGCGCGGGCCGAACGCTCGAGCCTCGCGAGGTGCTCGTTCAACTTGAAAATGCGCCCGTTATAAAGCCGCAGCCCTTCCCAAACGGCGTCGCCGCCTTGCACAGCCGAATCGAACGGACTGATTCCCGCTTTGTCGCGATGTATCAACTCGCCGTTGATGTTCACGATCAGGTTTCGGTTTTTCTCGTTAAACTTTTGCAGCATCTTTCTGATTTGTAGGGCAACTGCATCGGTTGCCAACTCTTTAGACGGCAGGCGACGCGCCTGCCCTGCAACTTTATTGCAAACGATGCTGGTAAAGCTCGTCGTAACATTGCCGGCAACGCACGCTCAGCGGCGCAAGATTACCCGGGACCTTATGCGATCGTTCTCGATAAGGCTCAAACCCCGTCGATCTTTCAACCTCGTGATACCAATACTTTGCCCAAATCCCGTCGGTCTCCCGTGGTCCGGGCGGCCAGGACAACATCGCCTGATCGAAATCCACGACGACCGCGTCGCAAAGTAGCCGCAACGTTCGCTCGGGATCGCGCAATACGTCGCTGGCATCGATCACCGGCGGAATCTTTCCCGTGCGCCTCCTGACATCGTTGAAGATGTCCAACTGTTGGACAAACCCCAGGTCCTCGATCAGCGGCTCAAAACCGCTCTTATTAATATAGGAAGCGATGACTTCGTCCGGTGGGCGGATGAGGAAACAGTTGGTGACTCGGGAGAGCCAGGCCCGGTCGACCTCGGGGAGAAGATGATGGGTCATGTGCTTTTGGTAGAGGATCCGGCGCCCCTGCGGTATCGGACCTGCTATAATTTCAATAATTCTTTCCAAATCCGTTTCGGTTTGTGCCACAATCGTTTCCGCACCCGGATGATTCTTCCCCGTTCTTCGCAAATAGAATCCGTAAAACGGTTCATCGATGACCGCTGTGTCGGCGCGATTTTCCCACGAACGCATCAGCGCGGTGGAAATGTTTCGGGGGCCAGACCACATCGCGATGCGAACGGGATCTTGAACGCGAGCCACGGTTTGAGAAATAAACGAGAGCGCGGGGAAGGCGAAGAGGAAAAGACCCTAACAAATTTTGACGCGCGAAGCGTAAGTAACGCCGACAAAAAAAGATGCGAAACCCAGCAACCGGTTTACTGTTCGCCTTCGAATCAGAGTTGGAGGCTATCCGACCTACTTCATTCGCCTAATTCCGAAACATCAAATCCGCACCGCGGAGTTGAACGGAGACCACTATGAGAGGGTTAATCATCATCATTGCACTTACGATTCCGATGCCGGCTGCGTTTGCGCTGCAAATGACGTCCGGCCAATTCCAATCCAACGCTTCTTCGCGTTCGGTAACGCCGAGAATTTCGTCACGACCCGCAACCGTGACGCGTACGCGCACGACCACCACAACGACAACAACTACGTCGCGCACGAAATCTTTGCTCGCGCGGGTCACGGTTTATTGGGCCGGCGGTAAAGGGTCCGATCGTTATACGCGCCGGCACAAAACGGCGACCGGCCTTCGACTGCGCACGGGCCATTGCGCGGTCGACCCGAAGAAAATTCCTTACGGCAGCAAAGTGATGTTGCCCGACGGCAGCAGCCTTGCCGCAGTCGATACCGGCACGGCGGTCAAGAATCGCAAAGCGGCGCGCAAATCCGGTCGCACCTTGGACGAGCGAAATGCGCTGGTGGTGGATCGTTTCTTTGAGACCAAACGCCAGGCGCTGAACTGGGCGAAAACGCATCCGTTATTCATGCCCGTTCAAGTGGTCTCGCCAACTCCGCAGCCGGTCCAGATATCTCAACCCGCCCGAACTATCGCCAGGACGCCGACCATCATGAAGGCGTTGCCGGTGAAACCGACCGGGACCACTTCTCAGCTGGTCGCCAGCAATCAATCTACGACGGAAAAGAAAGTCCGGCGCTAGATTTCGGGATTATTCGTTAGGCTCGATTCAGGACGAGAACTTCGCGTAAGCCGCGATCAAACGGTAAAAGCAGGCGTTATTCGAATGATAATCGCTGGCGAATCCGCTCCGGGTTCGAATTTCGACGTGACCGGCCCGGCCGTTTGCGTAAACCAGCACTGCGCCTAACGGAGCGGAGTAAGGATTACGAATCGACAGACGCGTAAATCCGAAACTGCGCACTAACTCTTCGCCCGCCTGGGCCGCATACGCGGATTTCGGGTAAGACTTGATCGCGCCGGCGGCCAGCAAAGCTTGTTTGACATAGCGCCAGCAAAGGCCCTTCGATCGCGCATTCGATCGCTCCTGGGCCATCGTAGCTGCTTGTCGCAACCTGGGGTCGATTCGCGGATCGAGCCGGGCCCCGGGGTGACTGCTCGCACCACCAAGACGGCGAGTGTAATGACGCATCACGGGCGCCGAGGCCATATGCCCCCAGCGATCGCGGAACATGAATTGGGAACTCGGCTCATTGAACCCCTGGGCGTGGGCATTGCCCATCGACAGGAAGAAGCCACAAACGAGGAGGGGAACAGTCAGGTATCGCATCGCGCAGGTAGATGCAGGCCTCGTACCAATTTCACGCCGTTTATGGAAAATATTGCCGGAAAAAAGCCCCCGATCGGCGACCGGACGCTATCCCCAGTCCGAATCTTATTTGAAAGCGCTCGATGGTTTCTCCGTCTGAGCAAATGGGAGCTCCTGGGATGAAAATTCTTTCTCTTCTAATTGTCATCGCCTTTGCCGGCCACGCCTTCGCCGAGCAGACGATGCTGGCACGGGTCACGGTTTATTGGCGCAGTGAAGGTTGCGGACTTCGCGCCTCCTGGAATGGGGCGCGACTGCGCAACGGCCATTGTGCCGTCGATCCGAAGAAAATTCCCTATGGCAGCAAGGTTGGGTTTTCTGACGGAGCATGGGCAACAGCGGTCGATACCGGTCCCGATGTGGTGAACCGCAAAGCGGCGCGAGCTTGTTCCCGAAATTCCGCCGAACGCGGCGCCATTGTGATCGACCGGTTTTTCGAGACGAAAGCGCAGGCCACGAACTGGGCCGCGTCGCATTCGCAGTTCATGAACGTGCGCGTGGTCCGGCCTAACGAGTCGATAAAAATCGCGGCCACGGGCACGGCTTCGGTCCCCGTCCAGGACGATCGCGCAAGCTCTGCGTTCACCGCCGGCCGCCATGTCGATTGCGAAGCGGTGACCTGGGCTTCATCCCCTGTCGTCCCCCGATGGGCCCGCCGCCGAAGCTGAGACCCGCGCCTGCGGGTTTGCGCTACGCGGTTTCGTCGGTTAACTGACGATCCTTACAAATCAGGAGATTATTATGGCAACACGAAACGGATCAGCGATCTGGGAAGGCACACTCAAAGGCGGCAAGGGCACCATGAAACTCGGCAGCGGCGCCTATGAAGGGCCTTATTCATTTTCTTCACGGTTCGAGGAAGGCAGCGGCACCAACCCCGAGGAACTCATCGGCGCGGCCGAGGCCGGATGTTTTTCCATGGCCCTTTCTTCGAACCTCGAAAAAGCCGGATTTCCCGCCAAGCGCATCAGCACCAAGGCGACGGTCAAACTGGAGATGGTCGATGGCGGCCCGAAAATTACGACCATCGATTTGGAAACCGAAGCCGAAGTGCCCGGGATCGACAGCGCGAAATTTCAGGAAACAGCCGAGGCCACCAAAAAGGGGTGTCCCGTCTCGAAAGCGCTTACCGGGACGCAGATCAATCTGAAAGCCAAGCTGGTTTAAAACTTCTTACTGAAGTGGCAAGTGCCAGTCCGGTTCGGACCGTGTCGGCTGCAGTTTGCAGGGCAAGCGCTTCGCTTGCCATTTTAACCGGCAGGCGATGCGCCTGCCCTACAAGTTGCGTTCGGGGAGCCTAGCTCTTGCTGAAAACGCCGATCAACGGACGATGCGACGGAATGCGCGATTTAAAATCGCTCACGAAACCTTCTTTCGTCCGGATCTCAACGTGGCCGGCCGCTTTGCTCGCACCGTAAACCAGCACCGAACCGAGCGGCGCTTTGTACGGATCGCGTACTGAAAGTTTTTTGAACCCGTAATTTTTCACCAATTCCTGCCCGGCCTCTTTGGCGTAGGCCGTCTTTGGATAGGAGCTGACCGCGCCGGAAGCGAGCAACGCTTCCTTGACCGCGCGCCAGCAAAGCGAACGGGAATGCGCGTGTGCGCGATCCTGAGCAATGCTCGCCGCGCGCATCAACTTGGGATTAGTGCCCGGATCGACCTTGGCCAGCGGGTGCACAATCTTCTTCGGGTAGTATTTGGAGACCACCGGGATCGACTGCGTTTTACCGCTCGCGTCCTTGAAGGTGAACTGGGGGGCAGTTCCTGAGCCGGACGCGGCATAGGAAACCTGGGCCGCGAGAGCAAAGGACACAACAGCTAGGATGGGGGAACTTTTCCGCATAAGAAGCGCGCCATATCGAGCATTTCGGCTGCCCGCGCAAGTGATTTTTGAGAAAATTTCAGGAAATTTTCGGCCTACTCCAGCGCCAAAAATTCTACCATACGCCGTCTCATTTTGTCATCAGGTAAAGGACCCCTTCCACCGCCCATATTGTCCTCCATATGAGCGACTTTATCGGTGGCGGGGATGGCACAGGTTACCGCCGGGTGCGCTACGATCCATTTCAATAGTACCTGCGCCCACGATTTGCACCCCATCTCCTCGGCCCAGTCCGGCAACGGCTTCGATCGAACCCGCGAAAACAAGTCGCCTCCCCCAAAGGGCCGGTTAATCAGCACCGCCACCCCTTTTTCTTGCGCCAAAGGTAAAATCCGCTCCCCCGCCTCGCGTTCCCCAATCGAGTAATTGATCTGGAGAAAATCGAGCTTCTCGCTTTTCAAAACCTTCTCCACGTCATCGAACGCGCCCGAATTGTAATGAGTCACGCCGATGTATTTCAATCGCCCCTGCGCTTTCCAATCGCGCATCGTCGCCAGCTGCGTCGATAAATCCACCAGATTGTGAACCTGCATCAGATCGACGCGTTTCACGCGAAACCGTCGCAGCGATCGCTCCATCGATTCTTTCCCCGCCTGTTTTCCCTGCGTCCACACCTTCGTCGCCAGAAATAACTTTTCCGTGATCCCTAGTTTCGCCCCGAGCGTTCCAATCACCTCCTCCGATCGTCCATACATCGGCGACGAGTCGATCACCCGCCCACCCAGCTTCACAAAAAGCGAAAGCACATCGCCGAGTTGCTTCTCGTTCGCCGGCGCAAGATCGACATCAAAGACCTGCCACGTGCCGAGACCGATCACGGGAATCTTCTCGCCGGAAGATGGAATGGCGCGAGTGAGCATCGTTGATGATTCGCCGGCGGCACGAACGCCGATTGGCAAAAGAAGTCCCGCCGCCGTTCCGCTGATAACTCGGGTGGCTTCGCGGCGGGTCATTTGCGTCATGGGTTGCCTTGTTGTCATGTCGAGCGTAATCGAGACATCTCTCACTGTAAATTTTCCGGCATGAAAACCACGCGTCGCCAGTTCATCAAAGTCTCCACCGCGAGCGCGCTCGCGCTCGGCACAACATCGGCGTCTTCCCTGTTCGCTAAAAAAACAGTCAAACCTTTGCGCATCCTCATTCTCGGCGGGACCGGATTCACCGGACCGTATCAGGTGAAATATGCGCTGAGCCGCGGTCACAAAGTTACCACATTCAACCGCGGAAAAACGCACCCGGGCGAATTGCCTAACGAGGTCGAACAATTGATCGGCGACCGCAACGGCCAGCTCGACGCGCTCAAGAACCGTAAATGGGATGTCGTCATCGACAATCCCACTTCGGTCCCGGTGTGGGTGCGCGACGTTGCCCAGGTCTTGAAGGGCAATGTCGATCGTTACGTTTTCATTTCGACCATCTCGGTTTACGCCGACACCAGCAAACCAGGGACCGAAGAAAGCGCGCCCTTGGCGAAATACACCGGCGCCGATCCCTACAAAGAATCGCGCGACACGATCATCGCGTCGAAGTTCCAGCTTTACGGTCCGCTCAAGGCGCTGTCGGAAGCCGAAGCGGAGAAGCAATTCCCGAAGCAGGCGTTGATCATTCGCCCAGGCTTGATTGTCGGGCCGCGGGACGAGACCGATCGCTTCACCTACTGGCCCGTCCGTCTGGATCGCGGCGGCGAAGTGCTTGCGCCGGGGGATCCGAGGGACCCGGTCCAGTTCATCGACGCACGGGATTTGGCTGAATGGACCATCCGCATGGTCGAGCAGCGCGAGACCGGGATTTACAACGCGACCGGACCCACCACAAAACTGGCGATCAGGGCGATGTTGAACACGATCAAGGAAGCCAACAAATCAAACTGCACGTTGACGTGGGTAAATGCCGATTTTCTTGAAAAACAAAACGTCTCGCCCTGGACCGATATGCCGGTCTGGCTCCCGCCCAAAGGCGAAGAAGCCGGCGGCGGCCAGATCAGCATCAAACGCGCGCTCGAAAAAGGCCTGACCTTCCGTCCCCTGGGCGACACCGCGCGCGACACGCTCGCCTGGTTCAAAACTCTCCCGCAAGATCGACAATCGAAGTTGAAGGCGGGACTAACATCGGAGCGCGAGGCCGAGGTTCTTAAAGCGTGGCACGAACAGAAAGCATAGCCATGTCATCCCGAGCGAACGCGAGGGACCTCACACATGCGGAAAACGTCACGCAAATAGGAGAGATCCTTCGCCGGCGCTCAGGATGACAAGGTCTTCGACATGAACCGCCTGTTCGCCAAGATCGTCGATGTCAAGCCTAACGAGTCCCGCGCGCTCTGGCTGAGCTTCCTTTTTCATTTTATCATCCTGGCCGGCTATTACATTACCAAGCCGATCCGTGACAGCATTGGCGCAAGCAACATGGAAGCGCTTCCGTGGATGTTCACCGCGACCCTGGTTGCCATGTTGGTCGCGAATGCGGCTTTCGCGGCGACCGTGGCGAGAATGTCCCGGCGGAAATTCATTCCACTTGCCTACGGATTTTTCATTGTCGTGTTCGTGCTCTTTTTCATCGCGATGCGAAGTCGTCCCGAGGCAGAGCAGATATGGATTGGTCGCGGATTTTTTGTTTGGGTGAGCGTGTTCAATCTTTTCAACACGGCCGTTTTCTGGGCCTTCATGACGGACATTTTCACGGTGGAACAAGGCAAACGCCTTTACGGATTCATCGCTGTCGGCGGCACTCTCGGTGCGATTCTCGGCGCTTACATCACGAGGCATTACGTGCGTGAGATTGGTTCCGCGAATCTTCTCGTCGTTTCCGCGGCCCTGTTCGCCATTCCTGGATTCCTTGTTCGCTTCTTTCCCCGCGGCTTCGCCGAACAACCCAAAGCCGACGCGACACCCGAAGAACCGATCGGCGGCTCGGTCTGGTCGGGCATCACGCATATTTGCCGGTCGCCTTATCTCATGGGGCTCGCCGCCACGATCATGCTCTACACCACAACTTCTACGTGGGCCTATTTCCAGCAGAGCGAACTTGTGGGCGGAGCGCTGAAAGGCAGTGCCGCCCGCACAGAGTTTTTCGGAAACCTGGAGATCTGGGTCAACAGCATCACCGTCCTCATCCAGATTTTCCTCACTGGCCGCTTGCTCAAGTGGTTCGGCGTTGCCTTTACCCTGGTTTCGCTGCCGTTCCTTAGCCTGATGGGCTTCGCAGCGATGGGCGTCGCGGCCAGTCTCTCTTTGCTGGCGATCTTTCAAGTTGCGCGCCGCGCCGCGGCCTACGCGCTCATGCGACCATCGCGCGAAATTCTCTTCACTGTGCTGAAACGCGAGGACAAATACAAAGTAAAGAGCGTTACCGACACGCTTGGTTATCGCACCGGAGATCAGTTAGGCTCATGGTCGTATCACGGTTTGCAGGGTCTGGGTCTCGCCCTGGGGACGATCAGTTGGATCGCCGTTCCGATCACGGCCGTTTGGTGCGCGCTCAGCATCTGGCTCGCCCGCAAACAAGCGACGCTGGCGGCATTAAAAAACGTGTCCGAGAAATCCCGCGCTACTTCAGTCTGAGATCGGGCGAGCTCGTGCAAAGCGGCGGAGCACCGCCGACTCCAAAACGCCGGCGATAAACACACTGTCGTTAGGCGCAAACGCTTCTATTTCGCCAGTTCGTAAAGATATTCCACGAACGACATCACCGCGCCGTCGTATCCCTGGATTTTAGGATTGGCCGATTCGATAACATAATACTCGTCGGGCGCGTGCGCGCCGCTGCCGTGGCCGAGACCGAAATGCCCGGCGGCGAGCTTGAGCGGTTCACCTGTGAAAGCATAACCCGGATACGAACCGGCGTTGCGCGGCCAGAATAACGGATCGATCCCCGATTTCTTGTAGGTCGCAAGTTGCGCCTGAATCAAGGGCGAATCCTTCGATGTGCTGGTCGGGTCGTAACCGCCGGTCATATTCACTTCGATGTCGCTGAAACCGCGTTTAGCCAAATGCGCCTTTAAGGCCGTCAGCGCATCCGCCGCTTTCATGTTGGGAACGAGACGAAAATCCATCTTCGCCACGGCGCGGTGTGGCAGCACTGTTTTGCCGCCTGGTCCCGTGTAACCACCGACCAAACCTTCGATGTTAACGGTCGGCTGCGATTCCAGCCGTTCGTTAGCCTGCGGCCAGGGCAGATCGTCGATCCAATGTTGCGTGCTGTATTGTTTTTTGGCGCTCGCTTCACTACGAACTTGCGAAGCCTTTGCGATCATCGCCTTTTCGTCCGCGCTCAATGGCAGCGGCTGCGGATAATTGTCGATCTTGATGGTGTTGCCGTCCTCGGAAACCAGCGTGTTGAGCGCGTGAACCAATCGCCAGGCCGGGCTGTCGATCATCGCTTTCAACGATGAATGAACGTCCTTGGCCGGACCACGTCCCCATTTTGCGCCGTCGGACACGAGCTCTAACTCGATCACGCCTTTCGATCCGAGATTCACCGTGACCGCGCCATCCAGGTCCTGCGCGGCAAACGGCATGAACACGCCAACGCATTTCTTGAGCGCCTCCTGCACTTCCGGCCGATGTGCGAGTTGTTTGATGTGGGGCGAACCGATTTCCTCTTCTCCTTCTGCAACCATCACCAGGTTTACCGGCATTTTCTTTCCGGCACCGCGAATTGCGTGCAGCGCGGCGAGAAACGCCGCTTCCGGTCCCTTTTGGTTCACGGCGCCGCGACCGACCATGACTTTGCCTAACGGCTGTTTATCGACGATCTGCGCATCGGTTGGCGACGAACTCCATTCCGACGGATCAAACTGTTTCACATCATACATGAAATAGAGGCCAACGGTTTTCGGCGCACCGGCATCGAGCGTTGCGAACACGCCCGGTTTGCCGTCGGTATTGATCACGTCGGCTTTTTGAAAGCCGGCCTCCTTCGCCAGCTTCGCCATGTATTCGGCGCCTTCCGGATAACCGCGGTCCTCGGCGGCGATGGAAATTTGCGCGATCCAGTCGTGCAATCGTTTCACCGATTCGTCGTGTCGTTTGGTAATCTCGGATTTGATACCGGCGAGATCCCCCTCGGCGGCAATGAATGTTCGTGGTACGCCAATGATTAAGAGAATTGTCAGGCAGATAATAGTTTTTGTGTTCATAGATTACTCCAGAGCGAGACTTTCTTGTTTTGGTGCAGAAGCTGTTGAAAAAATGCCGGCGAATTTTTTTACAAGGTCATCCAGCTTTGCGACGTAATAATCAATATTCTCGTCACGATTTTTCGGATCGAAATCGGTCGCCATTTTTGCCGCTTCGTAAGCGGCAACTTTTTTCGGCGTCGCTTTCACGTAGTAACTCACCTGGTCGCCCGGCTTGTAATTGCGGCCGCTGGCCAGCGCGAGCTCGTAGGCCGCGGCACGGTTGCGACCGCCCGCGCCGATTTTTTGACGATATTTCTCCAGCGAATCCTGGAGCGTGTCGGTCTTCATCAACATCTCGATCGGCCACTCGCGGTTGCGGATTTTCCTTTCGAAATCGTCGCGCAATTTCGAGATCTCGTCGCCTTTGCCTTCCATCAGAAGCTTGATCATTTCTTCCAGGAACACGCGCTGGAATTTTTCCAATCCACGCGATTTCAACGCCCCGCCCCTGATGACCACATCTCCGTCTTTGGTGAGCAGCGCGTAATTCTTCGCTTTATAGCTAAACATCGCTTCGAACTGCTCGTCGATTTCGACTTCGATCCCCTCGGGCAATTCCTTGGCCAAGCCCGTCTGCAATTCGCCGATGTCGACTTCTGTGGCCGGGATCGCTGATCCCGATTTCTTTTTTGTGGATCTCGATTTGTCGCGTCCGGCATCCCCGTTGCCGGCTACAGAAGAAGCCGAAGAAGGAGGCACGAAGTAGATGCCGTCGGTGTCTACTTCGATGACTTTCGCGCCTTGTTTGCCTAACCAATCAATCATCTTTTTGAGCAGATCGCGGCCGATCTGAGTGACGCGCGCGGCGGCATCGAAATCGGCGAAATGGCCCTGGGCGAATCCGAGGTAGCCGTAAAAGCTGTTAATCAGGATTTTGAACGTGTTTTGCAGTGCGTGGAGATGACGCTGTTTGGCCGGGTCTTTCTCTGCGCGCATGCCGGCTTTTGTCTGGAGCCGGAAGGTGCGGAGATCGGTGAGCAAATGCCGAAAGATCTGCAGCTGATCGGTCACCGGGAAGCAATCGAACTGAAGCATGATCGACGGATACAGCGAGGCGACGTCGCAATGCCACACGTTGTGGGCGACACCGGTGAAAAAGATATCGGTATATCCGCCCTCGAAGCCGCGCGCCATCGGCATTTCCGGAATGGAATGGCGTTGCCGGAAATATTCGCGAAGAAACAGCGCGTTAATCCGGGTGGCGTTTCCCCTAACGATGACATCCTGGTAATTGTAAGGGAAAATCTGGGCCTGGATAAAATAGCTCGGACTCAACAATTCCGATACTGCGCGCGTTTCGCGCACTGCGCAGAGCGCGCGCTTTTTGAATCGCGTGTCGTTATCGACATACGCGCGCTGCAATTCTTTGCCGGTGAGGCCGGATATTTCCTCGCTGTCGCAAAAACCGAAGTGCCGGGCCACATCGACTCGTTCAAAGCCGGAAAGAGTGCGCATCCCGACGTCGTAGAATTGCGCCAGCAAAAACGTATCGACGAAATGCCGGCCTTCCACGGCGAACTTCGGGTAATCGATGGTCTTCTCGGCAATTTGAAGACGTGACGGCCGCGAACGCAGAAACCCGCCGCTGCGCCCCCAATCGAGTTTGGTTTTCCACTTCTTCGCGCGTGCCACCAGATACGGAAGATGAACCCGGAACAAATCGTGACCCTCGATGACATCCGGGTCGCGCTCTTTAATAAGACTCGTTAGGCGTTTAATCGCGGCGTGCTCGGACTTCTCAATGTTTTTTGGATCGACCACGATCAGCTCTTCCCAGCCGGTGTGGTCGGACAGGGCGATGCTCATGATGTGATCCGCTGCGCTGGAGCCGGCATCGGTGACGCCGGATCCAGGACCATCGGTTCCGATTACAAATTGCAGCACGTCGATCTGCATGCGTTTGAGCTCCTCCAGCGGGAGATCTTTAAACAGCGTGCGACCGGTCGCGGTCAGGTAATGCTGGACCGGATCGGTAAATGCGAAGTAATCGCGGCCGGCGTTCTTCAACCCGTTACGCAGGGCGATCAATTCCTTCCAACTATCGACCGTGACCCGCCAGCCGTACTTGAGACTTCCTTCCAGCTTCTCCGCGTTCTCCATCCCGAGATCCGCAACGTCGCTGTCGGCCCAGACGAACGGGTGAAACGGTTCGACGTCGACTGCAGTCGATCCATCTTTCTCCCGTCGATAGACTTTTACCGTCCCCGTTTCGCCGAGCTCAACCGCAACGATTCGCGGGGTGGGATCGGCCCCAAAAAGGATCGTGTTTTCCACAAATTGCATCGGTCATTCACAGATTGCCCAGATTTGAATGAAATCCAAACGACGCGAGCCGTCACAGTCGCTCCCAGACCCGCTCTTTTGCCCTCACTGCCGCTTCGCCTGGGTCTCTCTCCGCGGGAGAGATGGGTACTGCCGAACCGCATGAATTCTGATCCCTTCTCCCGCGGGGCGAAGGTCAGGATCAGGGAAGTCGTTGAAAATAAAATCTGCGGCAATCTCTGAAATCTGCGGATATAAGTGCGGAATGAAGATCTCTTCATTGCCTCTTTTGTTCACGCTGGCCGCGCCATTGGCCTTTGCCCAGCAGGCTTCGCTCGAAAAGCTCGCGGAAGGCGAACTGCCCTCCTGCCTTTCCATTTACAAGGATTTCCACGCGCACCCGGAACTCTCCACCCGAGAAGAGAAAACCGCCGCGGCCGTCGCCAAGGAATTGCGCGCCGCGGGTTGCGAAGTCACCGAGAACTTCGGGCGTTACGATAAACCGAACATGAAATGTTACGGCGTCGTTGGGCTCATGAAAAACGGAGAGGGGCCGCTGGTGCTGGTTCGCACCGATATGGACGCGTTGCCGGTCCAGGAAGAAACCGGTTTGCCTTATGCGAGCAAGGTTGTGGTGAAAAATGACGAGGGCCGGGATGTCAGTGTTATGCACGCGTGCGGACATGACATGCATATGGCCGCGTTTATCGGCACGGCTCGAGTGTTACGACAACTGCGCGATCAATGGTCGGGAACGATCATGTTCATCGGTCAACCCGCCGAAGAAACCGCGGGTGGCGCGCGCGCCATGCTAAATGCCGGCCTCTATAACCGGTTCGGCAAACCGAGTTTTGCGCTCGGATTCCACGACAACGCCCAACTTCAGACCGGCCACATCGGCGTTACCGAAGGTTATACTTATGCAAACGTTGATTCGGTCGACGTCACCGTGCGGGGCGTCGGCGGTCACGGCGCGTATCCACACCGAACGAAAGATCCGGTCGTCCTTGCGGCCGAAATGGTGACGGCATGGCAAACCATCGCCAGCCGCGAGAACAATCCGCTCGATCCCATCGTCATCACCGTGGGCTCAATTCATGGCGGGACGAAACACAACATCATTCCTGACGAAGTGAAAATGCAATTGACGGTGCGCACCTACAAAGCGGAAGTGCGCGACCGAACGCTCGCCGCCATCGATCGAATCGCCAAAGGCGTTGCCACGACGGCGGGCATTCCGGCAGATCGCGCGCCGATCGTGAATCATCGAAAAGATGAATTTACCCCCGCGACCTATAATAATCCCGACCTGACGAAGCGCCTGGTGGGCGTCTGGAGGAAAACTCTGGGCAACGACAACGTCGAAATGGTGGACCCGACCATGGGCGGCGAAGATTTCTCCGAGTTCAGCTTATCGGACCATTCAATTCCCGCGGTCGACTTTCACATCGGCGCGGTCGATCCCGAGAAAATTGCCGAGAGCAAGAAACCGGAAGCGGCTCCGCTGCCGAGTTTGCACTCGAGCAAGTTCGCGCCCATTCCAGAACCGACGATCAAGCTGGGTATCGTGGCCATGACCAGCGCGGTGCTGGAATTGATGAAGCACTAAATCTGTAGCGGCGGTCTATGATCGTCGCCGTATTCGTCCTGAAAGCCCTGGCGGTCATAGACCGCCGCTGCAGTAGAAGAAGGCCACCGACTATTTCTTTTTCTTCGGCGGCGCTTGGGGAGCGGGCGCCATCGCCGCTCCGGCCCCCGACGTTTGGCCTAACAACTTTCCGTTGGCATCAAAAACGGAGTAGCCGCTTTGCTTGCCGGACGAATCGTAGCTGTAAACAATCTTGGCCCGGACGGCGTCGTTCCGGTCCAGCTGGGTTTCCTGCTCCATCTGGCCGCGAACATTATACTTGTAGATGCTTTTGTGACGCAGCGTGCCATCGGCGTTAAACGTCACGCTGGTCCCGAACCGGTCCTCCGGATCCAGCCGGTAAACGGTTTTGCTCATCCGTTTCCCGGCCTCGTCCGTCGTGATGGCGATCGCTTTATGATTGGCGGTGTCGAAAGTGAAATTGGTCCGGGTGCCGTCTGGATTTACGGTCATATTCACCCGGACGGAATCGGAGTCGTTAGGCGCGGTTTGGGCAAAGAGGTTCGGTAGCCAGAGGGCGGCCGCGAGAAGGGGAATCGACTGCGTGAGAAACCTTTTCCGATTCAACGCCCAACGTTCAACTCCGAACGCGTTCGGAGCAAGCGCTCAACACCCAACGTTCCGCGTTCCATGCAGAAGTAGCTCCCGGTCGGGTATTTCAGGCCCTGAAAATTCTCTATAAATTCTATTGACCCCCGGCACGCGAAGTGGTTAAAAGTGGGGGAAAGTGGGTCAGAATGGTTGAATTCTCCTCCCGCATATGGAAAAGCCCTCGCCATCCCAAGCTTTCTTCGCCGGCGAATTCCGGCACGCGATCGACGAGAAAAACCGTATCACCATCCCCTCCCGCTGGCGCCGCGATGCCGCCGAGGAATTCATCATTCTTGCGGAGGCGAATCATCAATTTCTCATGGTCATGTCGCCTGAGGAGTTTTCTCGTATGAGCACCTCCGCGGAAGCCGAAGCCACCGTATCGGCCCGCGATCGCCGGACTTTCCTCCGCCAACTCCATTCCCGCGCCCAGCATGGCACCGCCGATCGCCAGGGGCGCCTTGTCCTCCCGGAAGAACTTTGTCGCAAAGTGGGCCTCAAGGGAGAGGTCGCACTCGTTGGGGGCCGTGGCCGGTTCGAAATTTGGAACCTCGGACGCTGGAAGAAAGCGAACGAGGAGGAAACTTCGACCTACCAGCACGTCGCCAATGTCATCGGTCTGTAGAAATCACCTGTACTATATATGAACGCGCTGCTTTTTGACCGGCCGGTCAGGTTCGACACCGGCCCGTTGATCCTGGAGGAGGCCCAACAAATGGAGGACTTCACTTATCACCGCCCCGTGCTCGCCGATGCAGTCGTCGAGTTGCTCGCTCCACGAGCCGGCTCGCTCGTCGTCGACGGCACCATCGGCGGTGGCGGGCATAGCGAATTGATCTTGAAGACGGGCGCAGACGTTCTGGCGCTCGATCAGGACCCAGACGCCATCGAAGCCGCCCGCGAGCAACTGGCCCACGTCGGCAAGAGAGTCACCTATCGTCGGGCCAACTTTCGTTATGCCGATCACGTCCTCGACGAGCTCGGCATCGCCACCATCGGCGGTGCGCTGATCGATCTGGGCGTTTCCTCGCGCCAGCTCGAAAACGCCGAGCGCGGTTTCAGCATGATGCGTAATGGCCCGCTCGACATGCGCATGGACCGCATGAATCCGCTGACCGCGGCGGAAATCGTCAATAATTACAGCGAAGAACAACTGATCCAGTTGTTCCGCGATCTGGGCGAAGAACCGGCGGCGCGCCGCATTGCGACGTTGATCGTGAAAATGCGCAAGACCGCACCGTTTCGCGAAACGCTGCAACTTGCCCGCGCCATTGAGAAAGTCGTTGGCCGCCACGGTCGGCGTCACCCCGCGACGCAGGTTTTCCAGGCGCTGCGCATGGAAGTCAACGACGAGCTCGGCGCCCTGGAACAAGGCCTGAAAGTATTAACGTCGCGCCTCGAAGCCGGCGCCCGCATCGCCGTTATCAGCTTTCATTCGCTGGAGGACCGGATTGTGAAAAATTTCTTCCGCGATCACAGCAAGCCCACGATCGACAAACCGGAGTGGCCCGAACCGAAACCGAATCCGGATTACGATTTGAACATCATCACGGGCAAGCCGGTTGAACCCACGCAGGATGAACAAAAAGTAAACCCGCGCTCGCGCAGCGCGAAGTTACGAGTGGCGGAGAAAATCGGATGAGTCGCGCCCGCCGAAAAAATGTGAACACGGTAAACGCGGCGTCGCTCGCTCGCTGGCTGGTGGTGACCGGGTTCCTCGCGCTGACCGGGCTAAGCTACGTTTACCTGACGATCCAACTTTATCATCTCGGCGAACAAAAGAAGCGGCTCGAAGTCGAGCTGGCCGATCTCAAGAAGCAAAATGAAGTCGCCGGCGTGCAGATCGCCACATTGACGTCGCGCGCCGCCTTGCAGCGCCGCCTGAAAGAAGGGTATCTCAAAATGAAACCCATCGAAGAGCGCAGCATCGTTCGTCTCAACATGCCCGCGCGCTCCGAGACGGATTCAATTCAACCCGTGGCCAATCAACGTGCCGGCCGATGAGCCCGCGATTTCGATGCTCCCTGGTCTGTCTCGGTTTCACCGCTCTTTTTAGCATTTTCTCCGGCCGCTTGATCTATCTGCAGATGATCAAGCACGACATGTATGCCGAGATGGCGGCGGAGAAACACGTTCAGAAACAGCCTATCTACGCAGATCGCGGCATCATTTTTGACGCGAATAACGAAGTGCTCGCGCACAATGTTCCGGTCGAAACCCTTGTCGCCGACGCGTCACTCGTTAACGACAAACAGGCCCTGGTCGATCTGGTATCAAGTGAATTGAAGATTCCCGCGGGTGAAATTGCGGAAAAGATCGCCAGCGATCGGCGCTACATTGTTCTGAAACGCGAAGTGACGAAGCAGGCGGCGGACAGTCTTCGCCAAAAGTGGACCGCTCAAAAACTTCGGGGCCTGCGGTTCTATCCCGATTCACAGCGGCTTTACCCTAACGGACCCATGCTCTCACACGTGATCGGGTTTACCGATTTCGATCACAAGGGAATCCAGGGCGTGGAAGCGTCGATGGAGCAATATTTGCACGGCGAAGATGGTTATCGCTACGTCGAGCGTAACCGCGCCGGCGAGGAGATCGTTCCCTATCGCGGTCAGGAACGTGCCCCGCGCAACGGCTGCCAGATTCACCTCACGGTCGATCTCAACCTGCAAAACATCGTCGAGACCGAAATCGACGCCGCAATGCGCCAGTACTCGCCCAAAAAGGCGACGATCATTTTGATGCGGCCGCAGACCGGCGAGATCCTGGCAATGGCCAACCGTCCCACGTTCGATCTCAACGAGCGTTCGGACGCTCAGCCCGAGCAGATGAAAAACCGCGCCATCATCGACATGATGGAACCGGGTTCGACATTCAAGATCGTTGCCGCGGCCGCTGCGCTTAACGAGCACAAATATTCGCCCGACTCCTACATCTTTTGTGAGAACGGCGTTTGGAACTACGGCGGATCGGCGCTGCACGATCATCGCGCCTACGGAGACCTGACCGTTCAGGATGTTCTGGTCAAATCGAGCAATATCGGCGCGGCCAAGCTCGCGATCGGCGTCGGCGACCAGAAATTTTACGAATACATCCGCCGGTTCGGTTTTGGCGAACGCACCGGTGTCGAATTGCCCGGCGAAATACCGGGTGTGATTCGTTCACCAAATTCGTGGAGCAAAATTTCGATCACCCGAATCCCGATGGGCCATGAAATCGGCGTCACACCTTTGCAGATGACCGTGGCGATGTGCGCAATCGCCAACGGCGGAAAGCTGATGACGCCCCGAATCGTCAAATCGGTGACCACCAGTGACGGCAAGACGGTCACCTCACTTTCCCCCACGGTTTTGCGCCAGGTAATTTCTCCCCAGACGGCCAGACAGATCGGTAATGCGCTGCGCGGTGTCGTGAGCGATCGCGGCACCGCCGCGGCGGCTGCCGTGAACGGTTTCGTCATCGCCGGGAAAACCGGCACCGCGCAAAAAGTAGATCCGCACGGCGGTTACGACCACGGCAAATGGGTCGTTTCCTTCAGCGGTTATCTGCCGGCGGACAAACCCGAATTCGTCGGTTTCGTTGTTCTCGACGATGCGAAGACCGAAAAACCCGAGCAAAACTACGGCGGCCAGGTTGCCGGTCCGATTTTCTCACGGATTGCCGAACGGGCTGCCCGTTATCTCGATCTTGCGCCGCATGAGGAAATTCGCAAAGCGATCCCGGTTGAGCGAGTTGCTTTGTCCAATGGTTCACACCGCTGACCGTGGCCCACTGGCACGCTGAATTTCCATGCAGCTCAAAACGATCCTTGCCGCCCTTCCGGTTCGCGAAATCATCGGCCCAGCTGATCGCACGGTGGAAAGCGTCGCGTATGACTCGCGCCGTGTGCAGAGGAATGGCCTCTTCGTGGCATTGCGCGGCGAAAAAAGCGATGGTCACGATTTCATCGACGAAGCCATCGACAAAGGGGCGTCGGTGATCGTTGCCGAGCGCAACGGAACTCATCCCCGGGCCACCAGCGTCATCGTCGAAAACACGCGAACGGTTCTCGCCGATATCGCCGCAACTTTCTACGGAACGCCTGTCCGGAAATTGAAAATGGCCGGCGTCACCGGCACCAACGGCAAAACCACCACGACGTTCCTCATCAAACACATTTGTGAAAACGCCGGTGTCCGCTGCGGGTTGATCGGAACAGTTCGCTACGAAATCGCCGACCGCATTTTGCCGGCAGCGCGCACCACTCCCGAGTCGCTCGACTTGCAGGAGCTGCTCGCGCAGATGGTCAACGCCGGTTGCCGCGCGGCGGCCATGGAAGTTTCTTCACACGCCCTCGCGCAGGAACGGACTCGCGGCCTGGAGTGGGATGTCGCCGTTTTCACAAACCTCACTCAGGACCACCTCGATTTTCACGGCACGATGGAAAACTATTTCGATGCCAAGACGAAATTGTTCACTGGCCTAACGAATCAAACGAAAAAGACAAAGCCACTGGCCGTGATCAACATCGACGACGATTACGGCCGGAAACTGCGCGATAGGATCGACAAAACCGTTTCGGTGCTGACCTACGGAATGGGCGTGCATGCGGATTTTCGTGCTTCAAATTACCGCGTGGAGTTCGGCGGGACCTCTTACCAGCTCGACGCCAACGGAAAGAGTTATCTTGTCCGCGTCCCGCTCATCGGACGGTTCAACGTGGCAAATTCCCTGGCCGCGCTCGCCGCCGCCACCGGTCTCGGCGTTCGTTTGCGCGAAGCGGTGTTGAGCCTTGGCAAATCGCCGCAGGTTCCCGGCCGTCTCGAGCTGGTCCAGGCAAAACGCCAGTTCCAGGTATTCGTCGATTATGCCCACACGCCTGATGCGCTCCTTAACGTGCTGAAAACGCTGCGCGAGCTTCAACCGAACCGGTTGATCGCGGTGTTCGGCTGCGGCGGCAACCGCGACACTCAAAAACGGCCTCTCATGGCCCAGGTCGTCGATCAAAACGCCGACGTCGCCATTATCACGTCCGATAATCCGCGCAAGGAAGATCCTGAAGCCATTATCGCCGACGTCGAAAAAGGTTTTCGTTCGAACAATTACCAGAAGATCACTGACCGCGCCGAAGCGATCGCCCGGGCAGTTGAAATGGCGCAGCCGCGCGACATCGTGTTGATCGCAGGCAAAGGCCACGAGAATTACCAGGAGTTCGCCGACCACACGATCCCGTTCGACGACGTTCAGGTAGCGCGCCGCGCAATCGAGAGCCGGCCTGTAGAATTTGAGTCATGAATTACCGAAACTGTGAATCGGGAGATCTGGGTAACGCACGCGTCTCGTGTGTTGGTTTCGGCGTATCGCCGAAACAACCTTTTCTCGAAAGTTCGCAAAAGCGGGACGCTTTCGCCCACACGCCGGACGCGTGTGTTACCCAAACATCCTGCTCCCACGCTTCATGAATCCGACAACGCTCTCTCAGATCGCGACGTGGGCTGCAGCGAAGCTGGATTCCGGTGACCCCAACGCCATAGTCGACAAGGTCAGCACTGACTCGCGCACGCTAAAGCCAGGCGAATTGTTCGTCGCAATTCGCGGCGATAATTTCGATGGTCACAAATTTGTCGAGGCCGCAGCCACGGCCGGCGCTGCCGGCGCAATGGTCGATCTTGGTTGGAAGGGAAATGTTCCAAAAAATTTTGCGGTCATCCGCGCGAACGACACGCTGCTCGCCTATCAAACATTGGCGGCGAATTATCGGAAATCGTTGCCCATAAAAGTGCTGGCGATTACTGGAAGCAACGGCAAGACGAGCACCAAAGATTTCGCCGCCGCGGCGCTCAGTTTCCGCTATCGCGTCAGCAAAACGCAGGGCAATTTCAACAATCACATCGGTTTGCCGCGAACAATTTTGGACGCGACATCCGATCACCAGGTTGGTGTCTGGGAAATCGGGATGAATCATCCCGGCGAAGTTGCGCCTTTGGCGAAAATTGCGGCCCCGGACGCGGCCATCATCACGAACATCGGCGTCGCGCACATCGAATTCATGGGATCGCGTGAAGCGATCGCCCAGGAGAAAGGCGCGCTGGCCGAAGCGCTCACGGAAAGTGCGACGTTAATTCTTAGCGCCGATGATGATTTCACTCCGAAAATCGCGGCGCGAACGAAAGCGCGAGTGATTTTGGCCGGCATTCAATCCGGAGCGATTCGCGCCGATGAAATCAGTCAGAGCTCCGCCGGCGCGGAGTTCACCCTTCTTGAAGGCGCGCATCGCTGCCGGGCAAAGGTCCCGGTGCCGGGCCTGCACATGGTGCAAAACGCCTTGCTCGCGGTTGCGGCCGGCCGCGCCTTCGGATTGTCACTGGAAGAATGCGCCGAAGGCCTGGCGTCCGCGCCCCTGACGAAAGCACGTCTGCAAATCAAGGAGGTCAACGGCGTCCAGTTTCTGGACGACAGCTACAACGCCAATCCCGATTCGATGAAGGCCGCCTTGCAAACCCTGATCGAGCTCGACTCCGACGGAAAACGGATCGCCGTTCTTGGGGAAATGGGCGAGCTCGGCGCCGAAGCCGAACGCGGCCATCACGAAGTCGGCGAAGCCGCGGCCACCCTGCGCATCGATCACCTCATCGCCATTGGCGACATGGGCAAAATAATCGCCGATGCCGCCCGGGCGGCCGGCCTGGAGAATGTTTCCACTGCAAGATCGACAAGCGAAGCGTCCGATTTGTTAGGCGAAATCGTCCAGTCGGGCGATTTGGTTTTGGTCAAAGGCAGCCGAACGGCCCGGACGGAACAGGTCATCGAGGCGTTCGCCAACTCCCAACCCACCGTGAGTCGTTAGCCATGTTTTATCTCCTCCATCGGCTCAGTGATCATTTTATCGGGTTTAACGTATTCCTCTACGTAACGTTTCGGGCCATCGCCGCCGCGGTAACAGGATTCGTAATCGCGTTGTTGTTCGGCAAATGGGTGATCGTAAAATTGATCCGGCTCAAAATCGGCCAGCCGATCCGCGGAGCGGAAGAGGTTCATCGCCTGGCCACACTTCACGGGGGCAAAGCGGGCACTCCGACCATGGGCGGCGTGTTGATTATCGGCGCGGTTTTTATTTCAAGCGCGCTTTGGGCCCGGCTGGATAATCGTTTCGTCTGGCTTGCGCTGTTCGCGATGATTTATCTCGGCGCGCTCGGGTTCGCCGACGACTACCTGAAGGTAACGAAAAAGAAAACCGACGGCGTTAGCGGACGGATCAAGCTGGTCTTTCAAATTGCGCTGGCCGCGCTGGTCACGGCGGTTTTCCTAACGAGTCCCCTTCTCGAAGTGCAGGCGCGCTCATTGTATGTGCCCTTCATTAAGGCCCCCCTCGTCGCGAACATGAGCTGGTTCACGTTCGCGTTCTTTGCCCTCGTCATCACCGGCGCCTCCAACGCGGTGAATCTGACCGACGGCCTCGATGGGCTCGCCACCGGGTGCACGATCACCGTTGCCTTCGCTTACGCGCTGCTCTGTTACGCAGCCGGGAATTTTCGCATCGCGGAATATCTGCAGGTGCCATTTTATCCGTTCACGGCCGAGCTCACGGTGGTTTGCGGCGCGCTGGTGGGCGCCTGTTTCGGGTTTCTTTGGTACAATTGCTATCCGGCGAAAGTTTTCATGGGCGACACCGGGTCGCTGGCGATTGGCGGATTAATGGGGGTCGTCGCGATTTGCTGCAAACAGGAGATCCTGCTCGCGGTGGTGGGCGGCGTGTTCGTGCTCGAAGCCGTCTCGGTCATCCTGCAGGTGATCAGCTTCAAGACGACCGGGAAACGGATTTTCCTGATGTCGCCGTTGCATCACCATTTCGAGCTCGCCGGTTGGAAAGAAAATACCGTGATCGTCCGGTTTTGGATTTTGTCGGGAATTTTCGCCTTGTTAGGCCTGGCCACTTTGAAACTGAGGTAACCATTTGCGCTACAAGGATCAAAATGTTGCCGTTCTCGGCGCGGGCCTTAGCGGCGCCGCCGCCGCGCTTCTGCTCAAGAGCGAAGGCGCAAATGTGACCGTGCTCGACACCGCGCCCGAAGCGAAGTTGTTGAGATCGACCATCGACAATCTCCGGGCCAAAGAGGTGCGGGTTGTTTCCGGCCCGGACGCCGACAGTCACTCCCAGAAATACGATTTCGCGGTGCTCAGCCCGGGCATCAATCCCGAGTCGCCGCTCGCGCAGAATTTTATCACGCGCAAGATCGACATGATTGGCGAACTCGAGCTCGGCTGGCAGTCGTGCGGCTTGCCGGTGATCGCGATTACCGGCACGAACGGCAAAACCACGACAACCGAGTTGATCGCGCAGATGTTGAACGCGTGCGGTCATCGCACCATTGCCTGTGGCAACATTGGCAAGCCGCTCTCGGAAGTCGCGCGGGAAAAGAAATCCTTCGATGTGCTCACGGTCGAAGTGAGCTCGTTCCAGCTGGAAACGATCCGAACGTTTCGACCTTCGATCGCCATCTGGCTCAACTTCGCGCCCGATCACCTGGACCGCTATCGCTCGGTTGCGGAGTACCACGCAGCGAAACTCCGCATCTTCGAGTATCAAACACCGGACGACGTTGCGATTGTCAACGCCGTCGAAAGTTTTCCAAAGCTGAACGCGCGCACGCTCACGTTCAGTGCCTACACCGACCAGGCCGATTTCCGTCTCGCCCAGGGCGCGATCGTTTACCAAAACAAACCGGTCCTGCGCATGTCGGAAACAAAATTGCGCGGCGCGCACAATATCGAAAATCTCATGGCCGCGCTGGCCGCGGGAATGTCACGCGGGATTTCCTTCGAGCAGATGGTGCCGGGGTTGTCCAGTTACGAGCCCGCGCCGCACCGGTGCGAATTCGTCAGGCAAGTCAACGGCGTCGATTACATCAACGATTCCAAAGCGACCAATCTCGATGCTGTCGAGAAAGCGTTGAACGCGCAGACCAAGCCGGTGGTGCTTATCGCCGGCGGCAAAGACAAGGGGTTCAATTACGAGCCGCTCCGCGACCTGGTGAAACAAAAGGTTCGCTCGACGATCTTGATCGGCGAAATGGCGGGGCAAATCGCAAAGGATTGGAAAGACGTCATCCCGGCCGAGCGCGCCGATTCGTTAGCCGATGCCGTGGAAAAGGCGCATCGCACCGCGAAATCAGGTGAAGTCGTGCTCTTTTCCCCCGGCACCTCATCGTTCGACATGTTCCGAAGCTACGCCGACCGCGGCGATCAATTTCGCGCGCTGGTGCGCGCGCTCCCGAAATGAAACTGAAACTCAAATTCCCGACGTTCAAACTTCGCAAAGGCAAAAAGCTCCGAACCGGACAGGCATTGCGCGCGACTGCCGCCCGCCGGCCGTTGCGCGCGAGCGCGGCTGATTACGACGACCTGGCCGAGCCGAACATGAAATTGTCGCGGGCGTTGCTGATCGTTCTTGTGCTTCACGTTGTCGCCGTCTCCGGAATCATCGCATTCAATGTGATCAAGACCCGGCAGGGCCCCTCCTCGGGTGCAACGGCGCCACGGACGGTCTCGACGTCGCCTAACCAGCCGGAAGTCGCGCCCAGCACGACGCCCATGGAAGTTCGCAAGGCCCACGCCGCCACGAAGCCGACCGACGAATCCCACAAAACTTACGTGGTCGCGAAAGGCGACAATCCGGTGAGCATAGCCAAGAAGCTGAAGGTTCCTTACGACGATCTGATCGCGCTCAATCACATCGACGACCCGCGGAAGTTGAAAATCGGACAAAAACTTCTGGTCCCGAATAAAACTGTCGCCAAGGCGAAGAAGGCTAACGAATGAGAAAGCGTGCGGCAGCATCAGTCGGGGTAACGCACGCGTCGCGGAGTTCCGCGGCCAGCCATTAACTCATGCATCGCAAGAGCGCCTATTTCATGTTCGTGGCCGTTCTGATCATGCTGGTGATCGGCATCGTGATGCTGTTCAGCACCAGCGCGTTCGCCCGGGACAGCCACGGCGATGTCTTGTTTTTCGTGAAACGACAAAGTGTATGGCTGATTTTCGGCCTGACGGTTTCCACTGTCGCCGCACTGATCGATTACCATTTCTGGCAAAAGACGTGGTGGCTCTGGCTCGCGGTTGCCATCGTTGCGCTCGCGCTCTGTTTCGTGCCGCACCTTGGAATGCGCATCAACGGTTCCAGGCGCTGGATCGGGCTCGGAGGGGTGAGCTTTCAGCCATCCGAGATCGCGAAAATCGCGACCGTCATTTTCCTGGCCTGGTGGTATGCCCGCCTGGAAAAGAACAGCGCGTCACTGGTCCAGGGATTCGTGATTCCGTGCGCGGTGGTCGGCGTCCTGCTGGCGCTGATCCTGAGCGAAGTCGATCTTGGAACCACCGCGCTGATTGGCGCCACCGCGTTTGTCATGATGTTTGTGGCCGGGGCAAATACATTAGTTCTCGGGCTTATCTCGTTAGGCGGATTTGGGGGATTGCTGGTGGCAGCCACCCTCATGCCGGAACGCATGGGACGGCTGCTCGCGTTCCTGCATCCGGAAACCCATAAAGAGGATGCCGGTCTTCAACAGATGCAGGCATTGATTGCCTGGGGCAGCGGCGGCATGGAAGGCCTCGGGCTCGGACATGGCCGCCAGAAAATGATGTATCTGCCGTACGCGCACACCGATTTCATTTTTCCAATGATCGGCGAAGAGCTCGGTTTGCGTTTTAGTCTGCTGATCGTGTTTCTGTTCGTGGTCATTGTTGTTTGCGGAATGATGATCGCGTTGCACGCCAAGGATCGTTTCGGGCTGTTGCTGGGCTGCGGAATCGTGTCGCTGCTCGGCTGGCAGGCGGCGGTGAATATCGGGGTCACCACGTCGCTTTTGCCTAACAAAGGGTTGCCCTTGCCCTTCATCAGCTACGGCGGCTCTAATCTCGTCTGTTGCCTGTTTGGTATCGGTCTGCTGCTGAACATTTACCGCCAGGCCCGCCTCGAACCTTCCAATAAGCGCCGAACCACGATGCAGGTGCGCGTGACCCCGCGAATATGAACGCGGTGATCGCATGCGGAGGAACAGGCGGACACTTGTTTCCGGGCATCGCCGTGGCCGAGACGCTGCGCGATCGCGGCCATCAGGTAATGCTTTTCATTTCAGAGAAGGATGTCGACACCCTGGCGCTAAAAGAACATCCGGAGCTTCGCTACGAGAAGTTGCCTACGGTCGGGCTGCCCTCGCCGTTCTCGCCGGCGATTTTCGGATTCGTCAGGCGCTTCAGCCAAAGCTTGTCGGTTTGCCGGGAGGTTTACGGCAAATTCAAACCACAGGTCGTGCTCGGAATGGGCGGCTTCACTTCTACCGCGCCCATCATGGCCGGTCGCATGCGCGGGGTTTCAACGTTCATTCACGAGTCGAACGCGATCCCCGGCAAAGCCAACCGGTTCACTGCACGAATGGTGCGCGCAGTCCTGCTCGGATTCAAAGAATGCGCTCAATTCTTTCCCGGGAAGAAAACCGAGATCACCGGAACGCCCATCCGCACCGAGTTGAAACCGCAAGATCGACACGCTGCGCGTCAAAAACTGGGGTTAAGCGATCACCTAACGACTCTGTTGGTAATGGGCGGCAGCCAGGGCGCAAGTGGCATCAACCAGGCGATGATCAAAGCGCTCCCCGCGCTGCAAGGTTTGCCGCTGCAGGCGATTCACCTGACCGGGACGCGAGATGAGCGTCTCGTGGCCGACAATTATCGCCGGGAAAACATCCCGGCGTTCGTCGCAGGGTTCCATCATCACATGGAAGACGTTTACAGCGCGGCGGATCTGAGCATCGCCCGCTCGGGCGCGGCCAGCCTCGCGGAGCTCGCCGCGTTTTCGCTTCCGGCAATTCTCGTCCCCTATCCCTACGCCGCGGAAGATCATCAAACGCGCAACGCCGAGATTTTCGTGAAAGCGGGCGCGGCGATTGTGATCAAGGAGTCGGATATCTCGGCAGACTCGCTCGGCCGAAAGATTCGCGAGTTAATCGAACAGCCGCAGTTACTTCATCAAATGTCACAAAGCACGGCCCGGCTCGCGCCGAAAAACGCCGCCGCTTTGGTGGTGGACACCATGGAAAAATACGCGAAATGACCACGGTGCCGGACATCGATCTTTGCCAGTTTCTCACGCGCGAACGTCACCACGTCCATTTGATCGGCGTTGCCGGAAGCGGAATGAGCGGCATTGCCGGTTTGCTGCTCCAACTGGGACACGAAGTCAGCGGTTCGGACAAGTTGAGCTCGATGGAAACCGCGCGGTTGCAGCGGTTGGGGTTGCGATTCTATTCCGGGAATCGCGCCGAAGACGCGCACGGCGCGGAGCTGATCGTTTTTTCGTCGGCGGTTCGAAAAGACAACCCGATTCTTGCCTGGTCACGCGACTCGAATGTTCCCGCAGTGCGTCGCGCCGAAGCGTTGTCGGCGATCATGCGCGGCAAGCGCGGGATCGTGATCGCCGGCATGCATGGCAAGACCACGACTTCCGCGATGACGGCGCACGTTCTGCGGGAAGGCGGGTTGCATCCGTCGCACTATGTCGGCGCGGAGATTCCGATCCTCGGCACCAACGCGCATTGGGACCCGCGCGGCGAATGGTTCGTGGCCGAAGGCGACGAAAGTGACGGAACGATCGCGCTTTTCCACCCCGAGCAGACACTGATTCTAAACATCGAAGAGGAACATCTCGATTTTTACGCCGATCTGGCAGCGATCGAAAAAACGTTTGGGCAATTGATCAATCACACGAGCGGCAAAGTTTTCTACAGCGTTGACGATGTGAACGCGACTCACACGTGCCGTGAGTGCAAGGAGAGTGTGTCCTACGGATTCGCCAAGAACGCGGATTATCGCGGCGCAAATTTACAGCTCCAGAATTTTCAATCCGTTTTCACTGTTTATCGCGGCAAAGAAAAGCTCGGCGAAGCGGTCCTCAACGTCCCGGGTCAACACAACGTGCACAATGCGATCGGCGTCATCGCCATCGCGACTGAGCTCGGCATTCCATTCGAAAAAATCGCAGCGTCGCTCCGAAAATTTCAACACGCCCGGCGCCGGTTCGAGATCAAGTATCAGAGCGAGCGGTTTCTATTGGTGGACGATTACGGACACCATCCGACCGAGATCCGGGCAACCTTGAAGACGGCACGCTCAAGCGGGCGCAAACGGATCCTGACCATGTTTCAACCGCACCGGTATTCGCGCACCCAATTGCTCTGCAAAGAATTCGGGCGGTCATTTGACGACGCGGACCGCGTGGTGGTGACCGATGTTTACGGGTCTAACGAATCGCCGATTCCCGGCGTGAGCGGCCAAACGATCGTGGACGAAATGATCAAGCACGGCCATCGCAGCGTGATTTATCAGCCGAAACTGAATCTGGTTCATTGCGATGTCGGCAATGCGCTCGATGCCGGCGACCTGGTGTTGAGCATGGGAGCCGGCAACATTCACGAGCAATTGTCGATCATCGCGGCCGACCTGGTGGTCGCGGAGAAGTTGAAAGAGATCGTGGGCGACGACGGCGACGTGCGCCTTTACGAGCCGATGGCCAAACACACCACGCTGCGTGTCGGTGGGCCGGCCGATTTCTGGGTCGAGCCGCGCACCGAAAAAGCATTTGGCGAATTAATCCGCTTTTGTCGCAGCGAGCATTTGCCAGTATTTGTGATCGGCCGGGGCTCCAACTTGTTAGTCCGCGATGGCGGTATCCGCGGCGTCGTGATTCATCCCAGCGGCGACGAATTCGAAAAGATCGAGATCAACGGCAACGAAATCACCGCCGGCGCCGGCGCGAAGTTGAAAGAAGTCGTTTACGCCGCACGCGCCGCGAATCTCGGCGGGATTGAATGGATGGAAGGAATTCCGGGCGCAGTCGGTGGGGGGTTGAGAATGAACGCCGGCGCCATGGGCGCACAGTTGTTCGAAAACGTCGTGCGCGTTCGTTACCTCGATGGCGAGGGTAATCCTCACACCAAAGAACGCGCCGATCTGGATGTGCATTACCGCCACTTCCCGCTGCTGGAGAAAAATTACGCGGTTTCGGCAACCTTCCGCGCCAAACCAGCCGACCGCGATAAGATCGACACCCTGCTCGAGGCGTCGCAGGAAAAACGTCGCACGACCCAACCGATCGCAAAAAGCGCCGGCTGCATTTTCAAAAACACAGCTGAATGCCCGGCCGGGAAACTGGTGGACGAGTTAGGCCTGAAGAATCTGAGCGTAGGGAAAGCGCGAGTTTCCGAGGTGCACGGCAATTTCATCGTCAACGACGGGGGCGCGACTGCGGCGGAAATCCTCGAGTTGATCGACAAGATTAAAGCAACCGCGCGGGAGAAGCGCGGGCTCGAATTGGAAACTGAAGTGCAAATCGTCGGTGAGGAAGCAAGATGAGCGGGAAGCTACCCAAAAAAATCGCAGTGCTGATGGGCGGACCGGGGTCCGAGCGCGATGTGTCGCTGGCGACCGGGCGCGGCGTTTCCAAGGCCTTGCGTTCGTTAGGCAGCGATGTGGTTGAGGTCGATGTCCGCGACGAACACTTCGAACTGCCGAAAGATGTCGATCTTGCGTTCATCGCCATCCACGGAACGTTCGGCGAAGACGGGCAGATCCAGCGCGTCCTGGAACAACGCGGAGTTGCTTACACGGGCGACGGGGTGAAGCCGAGCGAAGACTCGTTCGACAAGATCAAGTCGAAGAAAAAGTTTCGCGAACAAAACGTGGAAACGCCCGAATGGGAAATCATTCGTGCCGGCGAGCATCCCAAAATGTCGGTGCCGCTCGTGGTCAAACCGCCGTGCCAGGGTTCAACGGTCGGAATCGTGATCGTCAAAAGCGAAGACGAACTCGATGCGGCGATGAAGGAAGCGTCGAAGTACGACGAAAAATTTTTGATAGAAAAATTTGTGCCGGGCCGGGAATTGACCATTGGTATCCTCGGTGACTTAGCCCTGCCAATTCTCGAGATCATTCCAAAAGGCGGATTTTACGATTTCGCAACGAAGTATCCGTTCCTGAATCCACAGGCAGGCGCCAGTGCGCAGCATATCTGCCCGGCGGCGATCGAGCCTGCCCTAACGAAAAGAATCCAGGAGCTGGCCCTGAAAGCGTTTCGCTCGCTTGGGCTCAAGGTTTACGCGCGTGTGGACGTTATCCTGTCTGAAAAGGACGAGCCGTTCGTGCTCGAGGCCAACACCATTCCAGGCATGACCGAGACCAGTCTGCTGCCCGAAGCTGCGGCTTTTGCGGGAGTCGATTATCCGAGTCTTTGCCGTCGAATCATCGAGCTGTCGTTTGCGGCTAGACCGGGGGGAGCGGCCTGATGAGTCTCGCCCGGCGAAAAACGCGTCCACGGAACCAGCGTATGTCGAACGTGCGCCAGCGTCGCCAGCAGCATTTGCTCGATGTGAAGGTGCGTTCCCGCTCCGCCACGCAGCATCGCAACCGCAGACTGGTGGTTGGCTTCGCGAAAATCGTCCTGGCGATCGGTGTGATCGTGACGATTCACTTCGGCGTTCAGGAGAGCGCGCGCCGCTTCTTTTTCGAGAACCCGGATTATCAGCTGAGCACGATCGAAGTGCAGAGTGACGGCTCGCTCCAGCGGGACCGCGTTTTGGAAGTCACCGGACTGCACGAAGGCGAAAACATTTTTCATGTCGATCTTGCACGAGTGCACGATCAATTGCAGCAGCTACCGCAGGTGGACGACGTGCAAGTTGTCCGCAAGCTGCCGGGCGAAATCGATATCAAGATTACGGAACGCAAACCGATCGCATGGCTGACCTCGGAGAAGACGATGGCGGATCCGTTCGCGTCGAACGTGGCGTTTCTAGTCGATGCGCGCGGCGTATTGATGAAGGAGAAGAAGTTGTTGCCGGAATATCTGGGGCTGCCGCTGATCTCCGGGTGCGCGAGCGAAGGGTTGAGCGCGGGCAAGACGGTGGAATCCCCGGAAGCGAAGGCGGCGCTGGAGCTTTTGCGGATGAGCACGCGCAGTTTCATGCAAACGCGTTTTCAGATCCGCGAGATCGATGTTTCCAAAGGTTATTGTTTGTTAGTCACCGACAAGGACCACAGCCGGGTGACCTTCGGGTTCAACGATCTGGACACTCAGCTGCGACGACTGGAGCAGTTCCTGGTTTACGCGGACGACACGAAACAGGAACTGGCGACGGTGAACCTGCTGGTGCAGCGAAACATTCCGGTCACATTCGGCAAGACGCCGACGGAAATCATCAACGAGACCATTGTGCCTAACGAAGAGCCTCGCATCATGAAGGCGATCCCGGCGCAGGGCGCGCCGAAATTCGGGACGTTCTCGGCGACCAGACCGAAGGGGAATGGAGGGACGACCTCCGCGTCGTCTCAAAAGAAAAAGAATGGAACGGGACAGAGCCCGTTCCTCCAGGAATCAAAACCGGCGATGACCATCAAGCGGGCAATCCCGGTGGAAAAAGGAAAGAAGAAAACAAATGGCGAGTAACGATTTAATCGTGGGCCTGGAAATTGGCACCTCGAAAATTTGCGTGGTCGTTGGCGAAAGCCGCCCCGATGGAACCGTGAAAATTCTCGGGGTGGGCCAGGCTCCTTCACGCGGCGTGCGCAAAGGCGAGATCGTGGATTTTGAAACGGCCATGAAATGCGTCCACGAAGCAGTGGTCGATGCCGAGCAAAAGAGCGACGTGATGATTCGAAATGTTTACGTCGGCGTGGCCGGCTCGCACATTCAGAGCTTCAACAACCGCGGATGCGTCATGCTTCCGGACGATCGCGATGAGATCGACGACCAGGATGTGGAAGACGTGAAGATCAACGCCCGGGAGGTGAGCATTCCCGCGGCGAACGCGTTTCTCCACTCGATCATCCAGCATTATCACGTGGACGGGCAGGACGGCGTGCTCAGTCCGATCGGGATGCTGGGAACAAAACTGGAAGCCGATTTTCACATTATCCACGGCGTGCGCACGCGGATTCAAAATACGATCCGCTGTGTGAAAGAACTGCCGCTCGATGTCGAAGACGTGGTGTTCACGGCGCTGGCTTCGGCGCAGGTTGTGTTAACGCAGCAACAAAAAAATCTGGGCGCGCTGGTGATCGATGTCGGCGGCGGCACGACCGATTACATCCTCTACGTCGACGGCGCGGTGAAACAAAGCGGCGTGCTGGCGGTCGGTGGCGATCACATTACCAACGACATCTCGATGGGGCTGCGGATCCCGATGGCGCGCGCGGAGAAGCTGAAGATTGAAGAGGGCAGCTGCACGTTGGGCAATTGCCTGCCGGGCGAAACGATTTTGCTGAAGGACGATTCCGGGTTTGCCGGCAAAGAGATCGAGCGCGAGACACTGAACACCATCATTCACCTGCGCTTGCGGGAGACGTTTGAATTGCTCAAACGGAAGCTCGATGAAGAAAGTTATATCAACTACGCAGGCGCGGGCGTGTTCATCACCGGCGGATGCAGTTTGCTCAGCGGGATCGATCATCTCGCGGAAGAGATTTTCGACATGCCGGCGCACTCGGCGCACGCGCAGACGATGTCGGGCCTGACATCGGCGTTTGAGAACCCGCAATTCTCCACTGCGATCGGATTGATCAAATACGCGCAGGCGGTGCAGGTCGATCGGCCGCGGGTGGGATTTGCGGGACGGTTGTTAGGAAAGTTTTTGGGAGGGATGCGATGAACGAAACCACCAGCCGGCTTTTCAATTTGTCATCCCGAGCCGCAACAACGGCGAGGGACCTCTCAACAGCGCGATTGTTCACACAGACTAACAAGCGTACTCAGGGAGTTTATGTGAGGTCCTTCACCTGGTCCAGGATGACAACGCGGAGCACCGCAGTGACAGCATCGAAAGTAGAAAGACTGAAATGATACAACTCAGTAAAAATTACAGCCTGCCGGAACGACAGGATGAAGCGATTGCGATCAAAGTGGTCGGCGTGGGAGGCGCTGGATCGAACGCGCTCGATCGGGTGGTGCTCGACGGAATGGACAAGGCCGATCTCATCGCGATCAATACCGATGTTCAGGCACTCACGGGTTCGGTGGCCGCACACAAGGTTCAGCTCGGCCGTTCAACGACTCGCGGTCTGGGGACGGGCGGAGATCCGGAACTCGGCTATCAGGCCGCAGTGGAATCGGCCGACGAACTCCGAAAAGCGTTGAGGGATGCGCGGATGATCTTCATTTGCACCGGGCTTGGCGGCGGAACGGGGTCGGGCGCCGCTCCGCTGGTCGCGCAAATTGCGCGCGAGAGCGGTTCGTTAGTCATTGTGTTCGCGACGCTGCCTTTTTCGTTCGAAGGAAAACGCCGGGCGGCGCAAGCGGAGGATGCGTTACGCCGGCTTAACGAAGTCGCCAACGCGGTAATCTGTTTCGAGAACGATCGCATGGGCGATATCGTGGCACCCAAAGCCGGGATCCATCAGGCGTTTGCGGTTGCCGACATCACGATCAGCCAAAGCGTGCGCTCCATTGTGAATTTGATTCAGCGGCCGGGCCTGATCCGAATCGGCTTTGATGATTTGTTCGCCGCGCTGCGCAGCCAGAACGGTCGTTGTTTGTTTGGTTATGGCGAAGCTGAAACGGATAATCGCGCGCACGACGCGCTCAATCAGGCTTTGAAAAGTCCGCTCATGGGCAAAGGCAAAATGCTGGCCGACGCGTCGCACGTCCTCGTTCAGGTCGCGGGCGGACCGGCAATGACGTTGTCCGAGGTCGAGATTCTGATGCAGGAACTCGGCAAACATGTTCGCGATCATACCCAGATTATTTTCGGGACCGCGGTGGATGGACGGATGGGGAATCGATTGAGCGTGACGATCATTAGTTCGCTCACACCCGAAGACGATGTCGATGCCTCGACTTCGCTCCCGGCCTCCGCCGAAGGCTACGGCGTAACGGGCGAGACAAGTCTGGAGTCGCCACAGAAAGTGGCATTTGCGCAGCCGGAGCCGGAAGCGGTTGCGGAAACTGAGTCGCTGCCTATGGCCCCACTACCTTCGGCACCGGTTTGGGAAGAGCCACAACTGGAATCGCCAAAGGCGTCACCCGAACCGATCATTGAGTCGGGGACTTTAACACCGGAGGAATTGATTCCGATGGATCTGCCGACGCCGATTGCAGCGAAGAGCGAGTCCGCGCCTGAGATCAAGAAACCGGATCTGACTCCGCGATTGATTGTGCCGAAGAAAAAACCGGTGTCCGCGAAACTCCCGCCGCCACTGACACCGGCTGATGAACCGCCCATCAAGATTTCGAAGCCGAAGAAAGTGCAAGCCAAGCAGGAGATGATGCAGTTTGAGCCGATCACGCGCGGGCGTTTTGAGAAAAGCGAGCCGACGATTGTGGAAGGCCAGGACCTTGATGTGCCCACGTTCCTTCGAAAGAACGTGCGGGTGAAGTAGACCTGCTTCAGAGCTCTTCGAACGGCGTATTTACCTTCTCGAGAGGTATTTACGGCGGAACATCCCGGCCCTTTCTGGCACGTTTCATGATGCTTTTTGGGGGTAGGGAATATGCGGAGGGCAGGAGGGTTTACGCTGGTGGAAATCATGATCGTGGTGTCGATCATTGCGTTGCTGGCAATGATCGCGGTCCCCTCCTTCATGCGTGCGCGCGAACACGCACAGAACGCGAAGTTCATTAACAACCTTCGAATCGCGACCGATGCTTTCCAACTGTATGCGATCGAGCACAGCGCCTATCCTGCGGATGTGAATCGGGCGATTGTGCCTTCGGGAATGGCGCCTTATTTCGGCAGCAAGATGGGATGGACTAGCACGACGCCTGTGGGCGGAAATTGGGACTGGGACTACAACCAGTTCGGTTTTGTGGCCGGTGTGTCGGTGATAGGCTCGAGTTCATCGACTCAGCGATTCACTGAAATCGATGCGACGCTGGATGATGGCGATCTTTCGACGGGCGGATTCCAAACCACCGCTTCGGGTCGTTACACATCGATCATCGAATAGTTCCCGAAGGCTGGCTGCTTGCCACAGAGGGCAAAGGGGTCTAAAAAACTGCCGTGATAGAGTATATCCAGAAGGGCGGCCTGCTTATGTGGCCGATCCTGGCTTGCAGCGTGATCGCGATAGGTGTTTTCGCGGAACGCTATTTCTATCTTCACCGGGCCACGATCCACGTCGGCGAATTCCTCAAGGGGCTGGCAAATCTCATTCAGCGTCGCAATTTCGCCGAGGCCCTGCATGAGTCGGCGGGAACGCCGGGTCCGATTGCCAGGGTGATTCACGCGGCGATTTTGCGGCATGATCTGCCGCGGGCGGAGCTGCGCGAGATTGTCCAGGAAGCGGGACAACTGGAGGTGCCGAAGCTGGAGCGTTTTCTCGGAGTATTAGCGACGCTGGCGTTCCTGGCGCCATTGCTCGGGTTGCTGGGCACGGTGGTGGGAATGATGGACGCTTTCAGCACGATCGCGGTGAATGGCGGTTACGCGACAGTGACGGAACTTTCGCGCGGTGTTTACAAGAGCCTGCTGGCGACCGCGGCGGGATTGGTAGTAGCGACACCGACGTTCGTCGCCTACAGCTATCTCTCTTCGCGGGTGAACACGATGCTGCACGACATGGAGCGCGCCGGCATTGAGGTTGTGCGTCTGCTTACCGAGAGCGAACCGCTTACCGGCATCATCAGTTTCCAGCAGCCGGCGACTTCGACGCGCGAAGCGAAAAGCGATCGTTAGGCCGCCGTTTTCCGTGAACCGAAAGCGCGCCTAATGAAGCTTAGCCGCACCAAGGAGTACCACTTCGGCTGGCTGGTGCTGGTTCCGCTCGTCGACGTCGCATTCATTCTTATTTTCTTTCTCCTGCTCAGTTCAAATTTTGTTCTCCAACCCGGCATCGCAGTGACTCTGCCCTTCTCGCGATTTGCGCTCGGTCCGCAGCCTAACGAGCAGATCATCAGCATTACGGGCGGCCCGTCGCCGGCAATCTATTTTCGCGACCAGAAAGCAACGATGGAACAACTCGGACCTCTGCTTGATGCGGCGAAAAAGGAGGGGCGCGCCATCATCATCAAGGCCGATCGCACCACATCGTACGATACGGTGGTCCAGGTCACGAATCTCGCCTTGGAACACGGTATTTCCTCGGTGGCGCTGGCCACGACGGCGCCGCGATGAATACCGCGGACCCGGTCCTCCTCTTTAATTGGGATCCGCCGCGCCCGCGCACATCCGCACTTGTCGCTTTTGTTATTGTGTCGCTGTTATTTCACTTGTTAGGCCTGTACCTTTTTCAGATTGTCTATCCTCAAATCGGTGCTCCGCATCCGCCGCCGGCGCGCGTTAGTTTTATTTCGAATACCTCCGAGGAAGGGCGAGCCCTCTTGCGCTGGATCGAATCGGAAGATCCTGCCCTGGCCTCGGCTACGCAGCGGCCGCCCGAGACGAAGCTGCGTGCGCTGCCAAAGATCGATCACATCCCGTCTTACATGAATCGGAAGCCAGCATTGAAAGAAATTCCTGCGCCGATCGCAGATCTGCGAGCTCCTACTGCACTGCCGCCCGGCCCCGCGCCAATCTCGCGATCAGCCGGCCCTTCGAGGTTAAACGTCGCGAAGACCGCGATTACGTTTTCGGAGGAACTGGCGCCATTGGGAGAGGCAAAAATCCCGGAACAACATTTTGCCGCCCGAACCAACGAACAACCGGACAGCGTCCGGTTTCGTGTTGCGGTGAATTCGCGAGGAGAAATCCGCCACGCGTTCCGAATCAATTCTTCCGGTGATCCCGAACTCGACCAGGAAGCGCATGAACTGATTGCATTGACACGTTTTCCAAGCCGTTCGACAGCTGCCGGCGATGATGTTCTAGTCTGGGGAGTTGCGACGGTAAACTGGGGCAACGACATTACGCGCGGTGACGCGAACGAAAAACCAGGGCCGTGATTCGGGTCACACTCAGCGCACTGGTCACGATTTATCTGCTGCTTTTTCTTGCGGCGGTTTTTCTTCTCTGGATATTGGAAGAGTGGAACCGGCGCCGGCGCGAACGGCGTGCCTTGCGCTACCGGCTGCGTTGCGTGATTTGCGCTTTCGAGTTTGAAGATCGCACCGCCGCCATCCTTCCACGCTGTCCCCGCTGCGGCAGTTTGAACGAAAGATTTAAACCAGAACAAATATAATTATTTATGGGAATGTGGATCGGCCGGAATCGAAAAGCGCGCGTGACCTATGGTTTCGACGAAATCGCGCTCGTTCCCGGGCAGGTAACAATTAATCCTAACGAAGTCGATATTACCTGCCGGCTTCAAAGAAAAACGGGAGAGCCGTTGGAGCTGGAGATCCCGATTCTCGCGAGTGCGATGGATGGTGTCGTCGACGTTGGGTTTGCCATCGCAATGGGAAAACTGGGCGGCCTGGCCGTCCTCAACCTGGAAGGCGTGCAGACGCGTTATAAAAACCCGATAGAAGTGCTCGAAAAAGTTGTTAGCGCCGACAAAACCGAGGTCACCGCCTTGCTCCAGCGAATCTATCAGGAGCCGGTCCAACCCGATCTGATCGCCGCGCGCGTTCGAGAGATTAAAGATGGCGGCGCGCCCGCGGCGGTGAGTTCAATTCCGCAACGAGCCGCTGAGTTCGGTGCCATTGCCCAGGAAGCGGGCGCCGACGTATTTGTTATCCAGAGCACAGTTTCAACCGTGAGGCACATATCCACGGAGTACAAATCGCTCGACCTGGAAAAATTCTGCCGAGATATGCGCATCCCAGTGATCGTTGGCAATACGGTCGGCTACGATGTTACGCTCGAGATCATGGAATGCGGACCAGCCGCAGTGCTGGTGGGCGTTGGACCCGGCGCTGCATGCACATCGCGTGGCGTCCTGGGACTCGGGGTTCCGCAGGTTACCGCGACGGTAGATTGTGCGGCGGCGCGCGACGCTTACTTCAAAAAGACGGCGCGCTACGTTCCGATCATCACCGACGGTGGAATGAGCAAAGGGGGCGATGTTTGCAAAGCGCTCGCCTGTGGCGCCGATGCCGTCATGGTCGGGAGTGCGTTTGCCAAAGCACAGGAAGCACCCGGCGGCGGATATCACTGGGGCATGGCCACGCCCCACGCGAATCTTCCGCGAGGCACGCGCATCAAAGTGGGAACGACCGGCACGTTGCGCCAGATCCTATTCGGCCCGGCTGAAGTAGACGACGGAAGCCAAAACCTCGTCGGCGCCATAACAACTTGCATGGGCAACGTTGGCGCGCGAAATCTTGCCGAATTTCAACAAACGGAGATCATCATTGCGCCGTCGATCAAAACCGAAGGAAAACTTTTCCAAACGGTCCAGAGTGTTGGAATGGGAACACGATAGTGGCAAGTTGCTCGCTGACTCCCGTTTGCTTTCAGCCCTTACCTCTTACCCGATACTCTTCTTATGAATAACCGCAGAGTCGTTATCACAGGCATGGGCGTAGTCACGCCACTCGGAAACGATCTTGAAGAATTCTGGAACAATCTGAAAACCGGCGTGAGCGGAATCCGCCGGATCGAAGCGATCGATCCATCGCCTTATGATTGCCAGATCGCCGGCGAAGTTCGCAATTTCGACCCGAAACAGTTTTTCAACAATCCCAAGGACGTTCGACGGACAGACCGCTTCACCCAACTGGCCATGGCGGCGGCGAAAACATCGATGGCGGATTCGGGCATCGACTTGGAAAAAATCAATCGCGATCGATTCGGCGTTATTGTCAGCAGCGGTATTGGCGGACTGAAAACGTTGCAAGACCAGCACAGTGTCTTGTTAACGAAAGGACCATCGCGCAATTCGCCCTTCACGATTCCGATGCTGATCAGCAACATGGCCAGCGGTTTGATCTCGATGGAGTTCGGGCTTCGCGGTCCAAATCTCTGCATCGTGACCGCCTGCGCCACGTCGAACAACGCCATCGGCGAATCGTGGCGCATTATTAAATTCGGTGATGCCGACGTCTTTCTCGCCGGTGGTTCGGAGGCATCGATCGTCGAAGTCGGTCTCGCCGGATTTGGAGCGATGAAAGCGCTGAGCACGCGGAATAACGAACCGGAGCGAGCATCGCGTCCGTTTGATCGCGACCGCGACGGGTTTGTGATGAGCGAAGGCGCGGGCGTTGTGGTTGTTGAAGAACTGGAACACGCCAAGAAACGTGGCGCGAAGATTTATTGCGAACTCGCCGGCTACGGACTTTCGGCCGACGCATATCATATGACAGCGCCGCCCGAAGACGGTGACGGCGCGGCGCGCGCCATAGAGCTGGCATTGAAGCACGCGGAGCTCTCATTGGACGACGTGGATCACATCAACGCCCATGCTACATCGACTGGCTTGGGCGACATCAGCGAGACGAAAGCAATCAAGAAAGTTTTCAAAGAGCGCGCCTATCAAATCCCGATTTCCGCCACCAAATCGATGACCGGCCACTGTCTGGGCGGCGCTGGCGCAATCGAAATGGCAGCGGTGGCGCTCGCCATCAGGGACGGCGTGATTCCGCCCACCATCAATCTCGAGAATCCCGACGAACAATGCGATCTCGATTACACGCCGAACACGGCGAGAGAAAAGAAGGTGCGCGTAGCGCTAAACAATTCGTTTGGATTCGGCGGGCATAACGCGACGCTGGTCGCGAAAGCTTTCGAAGCCTGACGGGAAGCTGTTGGCCTAACTGTCGGAGAAGACCGGCGCCGGTGAAATGTCTTCCGCGGTAAATTGGAATCCGTGACCCGCTTTGTGCAGGGTCTTTAACAAACCGGCAACGCCTTTCGCGATTCCGGTGGAATAAAAACGGATCAGTCCAACGGTCGTTTTTCCGCCGAAAACCGTGATCATGATCGTATCTTCATCGACCGAGTTCATGAACATGTGTTTGCCGTTGCCCTGATGATAAAGCGCGTTGAATTCGACTTCGCCGATACGACGGGCGAGCTCGCAAGTCGCGGCAAACGATCCGGCGGCGAGCGCGGCAATGATCGTTACATCCATGACTTTGTGATCGCCGCATTGCGAGATGACGTTGCCTCCGCGATCGATCACGACCGTTAAATCCGCTTCCGCTTTCTTGAGGAAATCGTTCAGCATGCCGTCCAAAGCGGCGACGTCTTCGATCGTTAGGGCCGGAATTGCGCTCATAACGGCACGCTTTGCGTCGATGGCATCTTTGGTGGTTCCACCGGAATCGCCACCGGCGGCGCAACCGTCGAGGGCACGTCGCTCTGCTTGCTGAACTTGTGCAACAGGATCTGCGACACTGCGTTCAACGCGGCGAACACATTTTGGCCGGTGCTGGAAATGACCTCAAAGCTCTGCAGCCGCTTCTTCCGGTTGTTCAGGACGTACTCCATGTAATTCACCGGCGCGATATTCGGCAGATCGCGTTTGTTGTACTGGAGCACGCAGGGCATGTCATCGAGCGCAATGTTCTGCTTCGCCAAATTCTCCTCGAGATTTTTGAAGCTCTCGACGTTCTCTTCCATTTTTTCCCACTGCGAGTCAGCCACAAAACAAACGCCATCCACACTGCGCAGAACGAGCTGGCGAGTTGCGTTGTAAATCACCTGTCCGGGAACGGTGTAGAGCTGAAACTTGGTGACAAAACCTTTGATCACCACCGCGTTCAGCGGAAGGAAATCGAAAAACAATGTTCGATCGGCGGCTGTGGCCAGCGAAACGAGATCGCCGCGATTCTGCGGATTAATCCGCTGATGAATGTAACTAAGGTTGGTTGTTTTGCCGCAAAGGGCCGGACCGTAATAAACGATCTTAAACTGTATCTCGCGGCTGGCGTAATTAATGATCGACATTTCCGGGCTCCGGTTGCGCGTAGGTTTGCGTCAATTGTTCGGCCATCTCGGCCAGTTTCGTTCGAACATCAGCAGCCAATTCGTTCACGGAATGGAGTACCGTCAGGCAAATGTTGCCCTTCAAGAACAGACTAACTGCGGATTTTTCGCCCTGGAGGGTCATGGACGTCAGTGCACCCAGCGTGGTGTCGCGCGTGTGTTGTTCGATTCGCTGCCGCAACGACGGCGCCGCGGCGCAAAATCCTTCCACACTCGCTTCCGCTGGAAATTCCTGGGCAACGATCAAACCGTCGCTGAACGTGACAGAACAGCCCCGCACGCCGGCAAGGGCCGTCGCGCAAGCAACGGCTTCTCTGGCATCAAATTTGTGTTCCTTTTTGGGTTCCTCAATTTTCAACGATGGCGGTAATTCCGCCTCAGCCACGGGTTTCGCTGCTTCGGGAAGCTTGGCTTCCTCGGAAACTTTCGCTTCTTCGACAGGTTTCGTCTCTTCCGAAGGCGCCGCCTTTTTAGGAAATTCAACCTCTTCCGGGATCTCGATCTTCACGGGTTCGCGGCCTGACGGAAACGCCAGCTTGTTACCAAACCGCGCTGCATCCTCCTTGGCCTTGATTGAAAACGGCGTCTCAATCATCTCGCCGACATCAAAGTGCACTTGATCGCTCCGCATTTTCAGAGCGTCCTCCGGAAGGTTCTTCAAGACTTCCTGCAACGGCAACAGGACAGGTGTCTCGGCATCGTCGACAACGAAAAACTCCCGCAACGCTTCCGGCATCGCATCACGAAACACTTTCGGCGAGATGGCGATCCGACCGGTGGCCAGCTGCGGTTGAACCAACGAGAACGGAAATTCAACGCGAGCCTCAGCCGGAACATTCTCAACATCACCGTGCAACTGGAATGGCGGCACCGCTTCCAAGACCTGGCGAAGAGGGATCGCGATCTTTAAATCTTTTCGAAGACCGGACTTCACGGAAGGCGGCACGGCCGAAACTGGAGGGGCGGGAACTGCCGGAGCGGCGGCGGATGTGGGAGCGCCAGCTTCTTCCACCTTTTCGCCTTTGCGCTCTACTCCGGGTACAAGGGTCAACTTCGGCCGCAGATCGTCCGATGGTGGCGTAACCTTCAATCGACCTTTTGTGGCCAGCCTGCCGACAGACGCCGAGAGGATTGGTGTCGAACCAGCCGGAGATGCCGTTAAAGGTGGAGCTGGAATTGGCGGCGTGGCCAACGGCGAAGGCTTGGCCGCGGGTGCTGCCGGAGGTGGAACGGACGGCCCGCTTGAGGCTGGAACTCTCTCAGAGGCGGGCGCGCCCGTTCCGTTCGGTGGAAGATTAAATGGAATTTTTGCGGGACCGGGACTGGAACTGGAGCTCGCTTCGGGAGACTTCGGCTGCGCCTTGGGAGGCTCGGCCGCAAGCGATATCGTCTGTGAAAGTGGTATGGTCGATCTGTTAGGCCGCGGAGTCGGCGCGGTAGTTTTAACAACCGTTTCCGGTTCCGCTTCAGCGATCGATTTTGCGGTCGCCGGCTCGACCTTGACTGGTGGCAGCGTGGCGCCCTGAAGAGGCTCCATTTTTGTTCCAAAACGTTCCGTGTCTTCAATCGTCACCTTGAGGATCGGGGTCTCAACCTGCGGAACATTGGGATCGTGCTGCTGGTCTTCGCGGACGCGAGCGGTATTGAATTGTTCCAGCACCTTCTCGTAAGGAAGCGACACCTCGTGCGAATCGGATGGCGCAACCTCGCGAGCAAAAATGTCCGGCACCTGTTCGTAAACTGCACTCAACAAGACCGACGGTTTGGCCGTCGCCATTCCTTTTTCTACGGCAGACGCTTTTATCACCACCCGCCGCCCGGGCTCAGGCGCCTGATCTGGTTTAAGATAGTCTTTCGGGATCTGACTGACGACATCGGCAAGGTCTAACGAAATTGTGCGCTCGACTGCAGGTTCCAGTGCCAGAACAACCGCCGGCGGCAGTCCCAACCCGCGACTTCCGGACGCACTGCCGGACTTTACGTTGAGAGCGTCGGATGGGGCCAGAACACGAGTCGAATTCGGCATTACTGTTTTCCGAAGCCGGTCGCTGTCCGGTTTGCCCAATGGAGCTACCATGACCGACGCCGTCGGCTCTTCTGATGGCGCCGGTCGAAAGCGCTCTTTCGCCTTTAGAAAATAATGAAGAAACGGGATCTGCATTTCGCGTTAGTGATCCTCCGAGGTCACTCGCCAGACTTCTTCCAGCGTGGTGATTCCTTCCGCGGCCTTCTCGATTCCCACTACGCGCAGCGTTTTCATTCCTTCGCTGACCGCCTGGTTCTTGATCGCGCTCGCCGAAGCGCGTTTAATAATCAGACGTCGCACCGTTTCGCTCACCGGTAATGCTTCGATGAGGGCGACACGGCCGAGGTAACCGCGCCCCTTGCACCGATCACAACCCGTCCCGTGATAGAACGTCGCGCCTTCGATCGGTTCCATGTTGAGTTTCGTGAACATTTCCGGTTCCGGAACGAATTCCTCACGGCAATTGGTGCACACACGCCTAACGAGCCGTTGCGCACAGCTCATTAACACCGAGCTGGAAATCAAGAATGGTTCGATGCCCATGTCGTCCAGACGCGTAATTGCGCCGGCCGCGTCGTTCGTGTGCAGGGTGCTCAACACCTGGTGACCTGTGAGAGCCGCCTTTACCGCGATGTCGGCGGTTTCGTTGTCACGAATTTCACCGACCATCACAATGTCCGGGTCTTGTCGCAGGATGGAGCGCAGCGCGGACGCGAAGTCGAGCCCAATGTCGTTGCGCACTGCGACCTGGTTGATGCCGACCAGTTCGTATTCGATCGGATCTTCGACGGTCACGATGTTGTACTGCGGACTGTTGAGCTCGTGCAGAACCGAATACAAAGTCGTCGTCTTGCCGGATCCCGTAGGACCCGTGACCAAAATCATTCCGTGCGGTGCGTCGATCGATTTCTTGAACTTGGTCAGCGTGTCCTCGTCCATGCCCATCTGGTCGATGCTGCTGGTGAGCGCTGATTTATCCAGAATACGAATCACGATCTTTTCACCGTGAGCCGTGGGAAGAATCGAGATACGCAAGTCGACCTCTTTCCCCATGACCTTGATGCGAAAACGGCCATCCTGCGGGATCCGGCGTTCGGCGATATTCAGCCCGGCAAGAATTTTGATACGCGAAGTGATCGCCAGTTGCAGCGCTTTCGGCGGTGACTCAGCCATCATTAATTCACCGTCGACGCGATAGCGCAGTTTGAGCGTGTTCTGGAACGGCTCGATGTGAATGTCGGACGCCTTCTCCTTGATCGCTTGCGCCAGGATCAGGTTAACGATCTTGATGACCGGCGCGTCTTCGCTGTCGTGCGCCAATCGATCGAGATCGATCTCCTCGCGTTTTGACTGCTGAACTTCAACACTGTCTGCCGATTGCGCCGCTTCCTCAGAGACCTGGCGGATCATCTGATTCATGTTGGCCCCGCCGTGCACGCCACTGAGGGCATCGGAGACGGCCTTCTCGGTCGCGATCATCGGAACGATGTCGAGCTGGACGCGGCGTTTCAGGTCGTCGACCGCGAGCACGTTTGTCGGGTCGGCCATCGCCACGAACAGCTTGCCGTTAAGGCGCGCAATCGGAACCAGTTTGTTCGCCTTCGCCATCTCGCGGGGCACGAGTTCCATCACCTCTTCGGGAACGCGGAGCTTCGCCAGATTGATCGGCGGCGTGTTCAGGCATCGGCCCATGCTGAAGGCCATGTCCTGTTCGGTAACGAACTGCCTGTCGGTAAGAATCTTTAGAAGACGACCACCTTCATTTTTCTGGATACTGATCGCTTCATCCAATTGGTTAGGCAAAAGCAATCCGTCCTCGATGAGGACATCTGCGATCCGTTCTCCGAAAGATTTGCTTCTCATGACGCCGAACGGTTAGGCACGGGATTCGAGCCGGTAGATGGTTTGCAGATTTTTGGCAATGGTGGATGGCCGCGCCAAATACCAGGCCACGGTGTAATCGACCGATTGTTCCACCGCTTCCCGGCCTGTGGCATCGAACGGATTGCAGCACGCCACCATCATCGTGCGGCTGACCAGATCGAAAGGCACAAACAGGCGCCCGAGCGTCAAATAATCCGGCAGCATCGGCGCGATCTGCCGGTCCACGTCGTAATATTCCAACGGAACATAGGCGAACTTTGTCCGGTCGATCAGAGCCGACAGGACCTTTTCCAGATAACCCACGTCGGCTTTGCAAAGATAATCCAGAAGTGACGAAGCGAGCGCGCGGCCGGTGAGATCTTTATTTGCTCGCTTGACCTCATCCAAGGCCATGTGGACCTGCTGCTCATCGAACAGTTGCTGGACGATCAAAAATTTCGCCAGATGTTCGTCGCCGCGCTCGGCGATAGCGTTAGGCGGTGCCGCCGCGCCACGCGTGGCGATGTCGATCAGCGAGCCGCCTTCGCTGGCAACGCTCACTTTGCTGATCAAACCGCTTTTTACGTCGGCAATGACCTGGCCCGATGCCTGGAGGCGTGTTTCGATTTCTCCGAGCATCGCAACAATGTCCGGGGCGTCCGGCTCCTTGGCCAAAATGACTTCGCACTCCTGCATGGCGAGGGTGTAGGAACCCACGCTGAAATAGGCTTCCGCCAGCCGCCGAGAAACGCGCAAAGACTCATCCTGACGGCCAAGTTTACCGTAGGCTTCCTTCAAAATTTCGAGCGACTGATAGTCCTCGGGCTGGGTTCGAGTGATGGCCTCGAACATCTCGATCGTTTGAACGATCTGGTTATGTTCTTCTTCCGACAGAGTGTGTTCCAGCACGGAGCGGTAAAAAGCTAGAACTATGCCCCTATTCCCTCGTAGCCGGGCAATTCCCTCTTAAAAATGCGACTTTCTCACCGACGGGAAACGCGACTCACTTTTTGACGGAAAAAAGCCTTTTAGGGCCGGATTCGCCCTGCGAATAGAGGATGCGCCGGTTCCGGCGCCAATTCGTTAGGCAATCAGTTCCAAAAGTCGATCTGACCGTTTTGGGCCGGGTTTTGGGCAATTTGGCGCCTCCCGCCGATATTCGGATTTTCGCCGATTGCTTACATCCCCGGCCCGGCTGTCATTCGAAATACTAGTAAGTGGCGTTTGTCTAACCCAAACGTCCAAACGGATATGCAAAAATTTGGCTGGACTCACTCCAAAATTCTTTGGGATAAAGGCCAGTCACACAGCATTCGGGTTAAATAATTCAACTTGGCCGCACTATGAAAATAATCCTTACTCTCTGCCTCACTCTCGCCGCGCTTCCCGCCTTCGCGCAGAACCGTCCGGGACAAGCTTCGCCTCCGCCCGCGACAAACGCCGCTGCGCCGGCAGCTCAAAATCCGCCGCCCGCCGGTGCACCCGCTGCCCCCGGCGCTCCGGCCACAGCTGCTAGTCCAATGAATGGCGCTCCGGCCGCTCCCGCTGCTCCGGGCGCTCCCGGCATGTCCCCCGCTACCGGCGCTCCTAGTGTGGAAGCCACCCTTAGCCCGGCCGCCCCTGCCGCTTCCGCGTCGCCGGCGGCAACAGCGCTGAAAAGCGAGCCTACCACCGGAAATTTCCTCATCGATAACTTCCGTAAAGGCGGGCCGATCATGTGGCCCATTCTCATCGTGTCGATCGTTGCCGTGACCGTTGTGCTGGAGCGCATCTTCTGGTGGCTCGGCCGCTGGTTCCGTCGCGATCCGAAACGTATCGAAAAGGTCTTTACCGCCATTGAGGTCGGGGACGTCGCCGAAGCCTCGCGTTTATCCCGTGACTCGCGCGATCCCGTCCTGCGCATGATGTGGAACGGCCTCAACCACCAGCACGCGTCACTGCAAGGCGCGCTGCAGGTTGCTGCCGGTATCGAAATCAAACGGGCCGGACGTTTCCTCGTGGTGATGGATACCCTCGTCACGCTGGCCCCGTTGCTCGGTCTGTTGGGAACGATCACCGGGTTGATTCGGTCGTTCAGCTTTTTGGGCAACGAAGAACTCGCTGTGCAAGCCGTCACCGGTGGTATCGCTGAAGCGCTTATCGCCACCGCCTGCGGTCTAGGCATCGCCATCTTTGCGCTGATTCCGTTTAACTTTTTCACTTCTCGCGTGTCTAACTTAGAGTTCGAGCTGCAAACCGCCGCCACGAACCTGGAGGTTATGCTGGAAGCAAATGCGAAAGCGAAACGCGACGCGGAAGTGACCGCACGGTAACTTTGTGCGGTCGCAAGGCGAGAGACCATGAGAGTTGCATCACCCATCCCGCACAAGAAAGCGCGGATCGAGATCATTCCCTTGATCGATATCATGTTCTTTCTGCTCGCGAGCTTCATGATGGTCAGCTTGAGCCAGGTTCACATGAAGGGCATGAAGGTGAATCTGCCGAAGGGGGCCTCGGGAGAGACCCAGTCGAAACGCGATTACATCAGCGTTTCGGTCGACCGGGATGGTCGGTGGTATTTCGATAAGGAGGAGCAAAGTGCGGACAAAATGCAGGCTCGCTTGATCCAGGTCCACCAGGAGAATCCCGAAGCGAAAGTGTTCGTGCGCGGTGATGCCGATACGCCCCACATCAACGTGACCAGACTGCTGGAGGAACTTCGCGCCGCCGGTTTTTACAAGATTGCTTTTGAAATAAAGAGCTACTCGGCGGCAGAGTTGCCGGCTACGAAACAGTAATCGTATGGCCAAACCCATTCTCTATCGACCCGCCCCTCGGTGGCAGTTCTGGAGCTATCTGGGCGGCGCATTTCTTATTCACGGTCTTGCCGTCTTGGCTGCGATCAAACACGAGCCGCCGCCAATGGACGTTTCGGGCATTCCCACCTACACCATCGAAGCCACGATGGAACAGCCGACCGAAGAACCGACCCCGCCACCGGAAGATATTCCTTTGACCGAGCCACCTCCGATGCCCGAGGTCCAGCCGGAATTCCACGAGGAGACAACCCCTCCGCCTAAACGTCCGCCGAACGCGAAAGTGGCGCCGGTAAAAGCTCCACAGGCCACCCGGCCCGCCGGTACGATGTCCATCACTGCGGCCAAGGCCGTGGCGATTCAAATGCCACGACCGGAATATCCCTACGAAGCCCGTTCGCGCCACATCACTGGCAGCGGGGTCTGCGTCGTTTCGGTGGATGCCAGTGGGGCCGTCACCGACGCAACGATGGCCAGCAGTTGCGGTAACCCGATTTTGGATAACTCGGCCACCAGTGCGTTCCGGCGTTGGCGATTTAGGGCCGGGGCAACACCTCCTAAAGTGCGCATTCCCATCACGTTCACTATGACCGGCGCTTCCTATTAGCAATTATGCGCGTCTCTTCGCCCATTCCTAAAAAACACGCCCGCATCGAGATCATTCCCTTGATCGACATCATGTTCTTTCTGCTCGCCAGTTTCATGATGGTGAGCCTGAGCCAGACTCATATGAAGGGCATCAAAGTACAGCTGCCGGGAAATGTGCCGCCACCCGCAGGTCAGCCGAAAGACTTCGTCTCCATCCGCGTAGCACCCGGCGGCGTTTACTATTTTGACGGCCAATACGTACAGGACGACCAGGTGACACCGCGACTGTTCGCCATGCACCAGGCGAATCCCGGCGTCAAAGTCTCCATCAGCGCTGAACCAATGTCGATGCACGGCGACGTGATCGGTCTTCTGGATAAAGTGCGTCAGATCGGGATTCAGAAAGTCGGCTATCAAATCCGCACCGCTTCTGCCGGTGGCGGCCAGGCTCCGCCGCCTGGTCCGGTTTCGGCCCCGCCGAAACAATAACGCACCTGCGCTTACGCCTGGTTGTTCAGAAAAGCGACAAGCTTTCGCGCTGCTTTTGCCCGATGACTGATCCGGTTTCGGATTTCATCCGGTAACTCCCCAAAGGTCTGGTCGTATCCGTTAGGCAAAAACATCGGGTCGTAACCGAATCCGTTTGAACCCCGCTCCATATCCAGAATCACGCCTTCCACTTGATCCGTGAACGTCCGGATAATCTTGCGATTGCGCGCCAGCGCGATCACGCATCGAAACCGGGCCGAACGCTGTTCGTGGCAGCAATTCGCCAGTTCATCCCGAAGTTTCTGGTTGTTTTGCGCATCTGTTGCCCCTTTTCCACTATAACGTTTCGAGTAAATCCCCGGTGCGCCTCCGAGCGCATCCACTTCCAGACCGGAATCATCCGCCACCACCAACACCTCCGGCGACGTTGAAACCGCCATCGCTTTCAAAATCGCGTTTTCTTCAAAAGTGCTGCCGGTTTCCTCGATATCCGGCGCATTCAGGCTCAATAAATCCGCGATTTCAAAATCCGGCCCGAGGATTTCCGTGAACTCGCGAGTCTTGTGAACGTTGTGAGTTGCCAAAACCAATTTCATTTTCCTGTTTTCCTGCTTTCCTGATTCATAATCGATGAGTAGCGAACGCCGCAAACCGTATCCATTCGATCAGATCGAGTCCAAATGGCAGGCCATTTGGGACGAACGGCAGATTTTTCACGCATCGAATCCGGGTGAGAAAAATTTCGATTCGAAAAAGCCCAAGTTTTACGTGCTCGACATGTTCCCCTACCCAAGCGGCGCCGGACTGCACGTCGGTCATCCCGAAGGCTATACCGCCACCGACATCATTGCCCGTTACAAACGGATGCGCGGCTTCAACGTTCTTCATCCGATGGGTTGGGACGCTTTCGGTCTCCCGGCTGAGCAATACGCAATCAAAACCGGTCAACATCCCGAAATCACCACCCGGGAAAACGTCGCCAAATTCAAATCGCAGCTAAAACGCATTGGTTTTTCCTACGATTGGCAACGCGAGGTCAACACCACCGATCCGCGTTACTTCAAGTGGACCCAGTGGATCTTTCTCCAGATCTACAACTCGTGGTTCAATCCAAAAACGAACAAGGCCGAGCCGATCTCGACTTATCGCGGTGATGATCCTGACAGCGTCCGTCTCGCTTACGTCGCTGATGTCGCAGTGAATTGGTGTCCCGAGCTCGGGACGGTCCTCGCCAACGAGGAAGTGGTCGATGGCAAAAGCGAAGTTGGCGGATTTCCGGTCGTTAGGCGACCCATGCGCCAGTGGATGTTGCGCATCACCGCCTACGCCGAACGCTTGATTGATGAGCTCGAGGGTCTCGCCTGGCCCGAGGGAATCAAACTCCTCCAGCGAAACTGGATCGGAAAAAGCGAAGGCGCCGAAATCGATTTCCCTGTAGCCGGCGGCGCCGAGCCCGGTCGTAAGATCCGCGTCTTCACCACAAGGCCCGACACACTTTATGGCGCGACTTATATGGTCCTCGCCCCCGAGCATTCCCTTGTCGATCTTGTCGTGACCGAAGAGCAATGGCCGGCCGTGCGGGAATATCGAGAGCGAACCGCGCGTAAGAGCGACTTGGAACGGACCGAATTGTCGAAAGAAAAGACCGGCGTTTTTACCGGCGCTTACGCCATCAACCCGGCCAACCAGGAAAAAATTCCCATCTGGATAGCCGATTACGTTTTAATCGGCTACGGCACCGGTGCGATCCAGGCGGTGCCGGCCCACGATGAGCGCGACTTGGAATTCGCCCGGAAATTCGATTTGCCGATTCGTCAGGTTGTTCAGCCCTCAGGCGATGAAGATCCGATCGGCTTCGTTGGCGATGGTATCGCGGTCAACTCACCGGCGATCGACGGCCTGCCCTCCCGCGAGGCGATTACGAAGATCACGGATTGGCTGGAAGAGCGCGACCAGGGCAAACGCGCGATCAATTATAAATTACGCGATTGGCTGTTCTCGCGTCAGCGCTACTGGGGCGAGCCTTTCCCAGTCGTTTGGCAAAAGTCCGAGCCGGACGGGCAGTTGAAACATCGTTCGTTAGGCGAAAACGAACTACCCGTCGTGCCACCGCCCCTGGAAGATTACAAACCGACCGGGACGGGCGAGCCGCCCCTGGCTAAGGCAAAAGATTGGGTCCGTTATTCGGATAAGGCGACGCGCGAACTGAACGTCATGCCGCAGTGGGCCGGCTCGTGTTGGTATTACCTTCGGTTTTGCGATCCACAGAACGATTCCCGATTCGTGGGCGTAGAAGCCGAAAAATATTGGATGAACGTCGATCTCTACGTCGGCGGGACGGAGCACGCCGTGCTGCATCTGCTTTACGCACGGTTTTGGCAGAAAGTGCTGGCCGATCTCGGTTACGTCTCCACATCGGAGCCATTTCAACGACTGGTAAACCAGGGGATCATTCTCGGCGAGGACAACCAGAAGATGTCCAAATCGCGTGGCAACATCGTCAACCCCGACGACGTCATCGAGCAGTACGGCGCCGACGCGTTTCGTCTTTACGAGATGTTCATGGGCCCGCTCGAGCAAATGAAGCCGTGGAGCATGCGCGGAGTCGAAGGCGTCGCCCGTTTTCTCGCGCGCGTCTGGCGGTTGATGATGACCGAAAACCAGGCCGGGCAGTGGGAAGTTTCGCTCGCCATCAAAGATGTCGATCTTGCGAAGGATCAACTGAAGGTCCTGCACGCGACCATCAAGAAAGTGACCGAAGATATCGAGTCGCTCTCATTCAACACCGCGATCTCGCAAATGATGATTTTCGTGAATGCGTTCACGAACGTGAAAGAAATTCCGCGCAGCGCGATGCAATCGTTTTTGATTTTACTGAACCCATTTGCGCCCCACCTCAGTTCGGAGCTCTGGGAACGGATTGGCATCGCCGGCGAAATTACGGCGCAATCCTGGCCGGGTTACGACGAAAAGTTTCTGGTCGAAGACGAAGTTGAAATGGCCGTTCAGGTGAACGGAAAAGTGCGGGCCCGGATGAAAATGTCGGCGGCGGCGACCGATGAAGAAGTCAAAGCGGCCGCCTTGGCGAACCCTCACATCAAGGAACTCATCGGCAATCAAACCGTCCGCAAAGTGGTCGTGGTTCCGAAAAAGCTTGTCAGCATCGTGGTCGGCTAGTTAGACCTCGAAGCCTATGTGGAAAGAATTCAAAGAGTTCGCGATCAAGGGCAACGTCATTGATCTGGCCGTGGCGGTGATTATCGGTGCGGCCTTCAGCCCTATTGTTAAATCGCTGGTGGACGACGTCATCATGCCTCCCATCGGGCTAGCCACCGGGGGCATCGACTTCAAAGACTATTTCATCCAACTGAATCATCGCGATCATTTGTTCCGGACCCTCGCCGAGGCAAAGGCGGCCGCAGCCAGCACGGATCCGAATGCCGTCCACGCCGTGACTATGAACGTCGGCGTGCTCATGAATAATGTTATCACTTTCCTGATCGTCTCGTTTTCTGTGTTTTTGATGGTAAAGGCGTTGAACTCGTTGAAAAAGCCGCAGCCTTCAGCGGCAGCTGTGGTCAAGGATTGCCCGGCGTGCACGATGTCGATCCCGATCAAGGCAACGCGCTGCCCGCATTGCACGACACAGTTCTAAGGAGCATCGGCCGCTTGCCGATGTTCTAGATGGATTCACGGACAGGCTGCCCGTGCCACTTCACAACCCTTCCTGGCGAACACATCCACACTCGATCGTCCGGTTGCGCCTCCCACTCGGCCCCTGCGGCCCAGGGCGAGAACGCCGGCATGATCCAGCAGCTCTCCTGTTGAACAAACGCGGGCAGTTTGAGACACAAGCCGGCCCCGTCCCTAACGATAGCTGCCGGATGATGATGCCCCACGATCTGAATGCAATCGACAGGCGCGTCCTGGCAATGGCCGTGATGAAAGAAAAACCCGTTACTGCGCCACGATTCCAGAAGGCCTGTCCTGAGCGAAGTCGAAGGATCGATGTCGCACTTTCGGAAATGGCGATCGTGATTGCCGGCGATGAGAATGACTTCGCAATATTCCCGCAATCGTTCGGCCAGCGCACAGAATTCGAATATCGCGGCCTTGTCGTGAACAAGATCTCCCAGCAAAACGAGTTTCGCAGGATGATACTCGCCTAACAACTCACTCAGACGTGTCTCGATGCTCTTCATGCCCCACAGCGGAAAGAGATTCCCGGCCGCCCGATGGCTCAGTTCGTATCCGAAGTGCAAATCGGCCACCGCCAGCCATCGTTCTTCCTCGTGAAAAAGCGCCAGCCGCCCATCCAAAAGAACGTTCTCTGCTACCAAAACGCGGCCGGGCGACATTGTTTGCATAAGGAAATTCACCCGCCTTTGGTGAAGGTCCGGCGCAGCGAATAATCACAAAATATCCTTTGCCCGGGCGCCCTTCAATGCTATTGAGGCCGCGGTGCTGCCTAATGTTTATATATCTCAGACTCACAGTTGTAGTTGCGATCGGCTGTTTTCTTGCGAGTTGCGCGGAACAACAGCCGGCGCGTCTTGTTCAATCCGCAAAAGTGCGCCGCATGTCCCAGGTGCGCACCACCGCTTATTGCAGTAAGGAGCGCGGCGGCGCCCGCAACGCCGTCGGCCAATATCTTTCCGGACGCCACGTCATGAGCGCGGCTTCTGACTGGTCGCGATTCCCGCTCGGCACGCGGTTCCGGATTGTGGACACGAACGAGGAATACGTGATCGACGATTACGGCACCGCGCTCGTCGGCACCAACACGATCGATCTTTACAAACCAAGCCGGCTCGAGATGAAACGCTGGGGCGTTCGTCACGTCGACATCGACATTTTACAATGGGGGTCTAACGAGCAAAGCCTCAAGGTGCTCGGCCCGCGCAAAAAACACGCGACGGCCAGACGAATGATCGCGGCGCTCGAGAAAAAGCCGGCTGCGCGCCCGATCGGTTCGGCTTTGGATTGATTACCCGCGTAACAAAGCGACCTTCACGCCGATGAACATCTTCGTTGTCGGCGGAGCAGGCTACATCGGCAGTGTTTGCAGCGAGCTGCTGCTCAACGAAGGACACGCCGTTACGATTTTTGATAATCTGACTGAAGGCCATCGCGCTGCCGTCGAGCCACGCGCAAAATTCGTCGAGGGCGATCTGCAAGATCGACAAACCATCGAGAAGGCGCTGGCTCAAGCGAAGCCGGACGCAGTCATGCACTTCGCCGCGAACGCACTGGTCGGCGAGTCGATGCAGAATCCGTCGAAATATTTCCGTAACAATGTCGCCAACGGAATCAATTTGCTCGACGCGATGGTGGCGACCGGGATCAAGTGCCTCGTCTTTTCCTCGACCTGCGCGATTTTCGGTCCGCCCGATCGACTGCCGATCGATGAGACGCTCACGCCAAGGCCGATCAATCCCTATGGCGAGTCCAAACTCGCATTCGAAAAAATTCTGCGTTGGTACGACGAGATTCACGGATTGCGATTTGTTTCGCTTCGGTATTTCAATGCCGCCGGCGCATCCGAAAAATTTGGCGAGCATCACCGGATCGAAACGCATTTGATTCCGAACGTGCTCAAAGTCGCGCTCGGTGAAAAATCGAACGTCGACATTTACGGCACCGATTACGACACACCGGACGGCACGTGCATCCGCGATTACATCCACATCATCGATCTTGCCCGCGCGCACATCCTCGCGCTCGGCTCGAGCAAGAGTGAGTTTTACAATCTCGGCACGGGCGGCGGCGCCAGCGTGCGCGAAGTCATCAACGCCGCCGCCAAAGTCACCGGTCGCAAGATCGACATTGTCGAGAAACCACGGCGCCCGGGCGATCCGCCCCGGCTGATCGCTTCCTCGGAAAAAATAAATCGCGAGCTCGGCTGGAAGCCGCAGTTCCAATCGCTGGAGGCGATCATTGAGAGCGCGTGGAAATGGCATCAGAAGTTTCCGCGCGGGTACGAGGGCTGACTTTGTGACCGCTATCGGCGCTCATGGACGCCGCAACAGAAACAAAAAAAGCGCCCGCAGTTTTCACCGCGGGCGCTTCCGAATTCTACTGACGAATAACCTTTAGGGCTTGGTCGTTGTGGTCGTGGTTGTCGTTTCCTTTTCCGTCACGACTGGTTTTGCCAGACGCACTCTGGTCACAACCATGCGGTCGCCCTCACGAACGTATTCGTAAGTCACCGGCATGTCCGGACGGAGGGCCGACCATTCCACGGTCTGGCCTGCCGGATCCACCAACACCGTTTTCTTGGTGTAGTAATACTTCACCGGCGCTGCGCTCGTTTCCGAACGGAACGTGATGTAGTCCGAGCCCGGCGTATAAGCGCTGATCACGCCCGTTCCACTCGTGGTGGTGGTGGTGCTTTCGCTCACACCCCCGGCCGAGGTAGTGGTGGTGGTTGACGATGTCTGCGCGAAAGCTGTGCTCAATGCAACCGCGCAGGCCGCCCCGGCGGCCAACATTTTGATTAATCTGCTTTGTTTCATAGGTGTCCTTTGTATTGGTTAAACGGATGCTCTCCGTTGTATATGTATCCGACTTGTTCCAGGTGGTGTTTATTCAACTCCACCGTTGTTTCGCTGGATCGGCATCTTCCGGTCGCATAAAGATTTAGGCCCATGCAACCCCTGCCCGGATTTCGCGATTTCCTGCCGGCGGACTGCGCCGCGCGCAATTACATCTTTGCCCAATGGCGGGAGGTGGCGCGTCGGTATGGATTTGCGGAATGGGACGGGCCACCGTTGGAACCGACCGAGCTCTACAAAAAGAAAAGCGGCGATGAAATCGTCGGTCAGCTGTTCAATTTCATCGACAAAGGCGAGCGCGAAGTAGCATTGCGCCCCGAGCTAACGCCAACCTTGGCCCGGGTGGTCGCAGCCCATGAGCGTCAATTCAAGAAGCCGCTCAAATGGTTTTCGATCGGCCAATTTTTTCGCTACGAGAAACAACAGCGCGGCCGTCTTCGCGAACATTATCAGCTCAATTGCGACATCATCGGCGAAAACGATTTTTCCGCCGATGTCGAGCTGATCGCGCTTTGCATCGACATTCTGCGCTCGTTCGGCCTGACCGAAAAAGATTTTGTGGTGCGAATCAGCGATCGCGAATTTTGGACCGATTTTTTGCAGAAACAAAAGCTACCCAGCGAACGTTGGGACGAAATCCTGCAGGCGATCGACAAATCGGAGCGAGAGGCGCGCGAAAAAACCACCGAAAAACTGGGCGACCTTGCCGAACCAGTCATGTCGATCCTGGAACGGGGCGGACGTAGCGACAAACTGGATCGCCTGGTAGATGGCCTGGGGGCGCGCGACCTCGCGCAATATGTCGACGTCGACGTCCGGATCGTGCGCGGTCTGGCCTATTATACCGGGACGGTGTTTGAGGTTTTCGATCGCGCTGGAAAATTGCGCGCGATTGCCGGGGGCGGTCGTTACAACAATCTCATTGCCCAATTGAGCGACAACGCGGTCTCCATGCCCGCGCTTGGATTCGCCATGGGCGACGTCGTATTGGGCGAATTGATTCGCGACCGGGAAGCTGCGCGGAGAAAACTGGAGGAAGCGACAAGACAGGAACTCAAGATCGACATCTATCTAGTGATCGCGAAGGAAGCACGGCGCGACGATGCGCTGGCCCAGCTTCAGGAGCTGCGAGAACGCGGTTATCGGGTGGATTACCCTCTCATCGAAGCGAAAGTCGCCAAACAATTCCAGGCCGCGGAGGATGCGGGAGCGGCTGTGGCCCTTCTTTACGGGGATGAGTGGCCTAACGTGAAAGTAAAGACCTTGGCCACCCGAGTGGAAAAGTTGGTCCCGCATCAGGAGTTGCTTGCGCATTTGCAAGGCCAACCCACCTTGTCATCCTGAGCTTGTCGAAGGATCTCTATTCTTCGACTCCACTTTCGCAATCAGAGATGTACCGCACCCACCATTGCAATTCACTTCGCAAGGCCGACATCGGCCAGCAGGTCACCCTGGCCGGCTGGGTCAATGTCACTCGCGACCATGGCGGCGTGATTTTCATCGATCTGCGCGATCGCGAAGGGCTAACCCAGGTGGTCTTTCGGCCGGAAGAAAATGCTGAAATCGCAAAACAATCGCACGCGTTGCGAAGCGAAGATGTGATCCAGGTTAGCGGTCGAGTGGCGGCGCGGCTGCCGGGAACGGAAAACTCGAAGCTGGAAACGGGCGACATCGAAGTCGTGCCGAGCGAGCTCAAAATCCTGAATCACGCCGAAGATCTGCCGTTTCATCTCGACGACGAAATCCACAACGAAGATTTGCGCCTCACGTATCGCTATTACGATCTTCGCCGGCCGCAGTTTGCCCGCAATCTGCGTTTACGACATAAGACGACGAAAGCGACCCGCGATTATCTGGATAGCCAGGGATTCGTCGAGGTCGAGACGCCGATCCTTTCCAAAAGCACCCCGGAAGGCGCGCGGGACTTCCTCGTGCCGAGCCGGCTGACGCCCGGAAAATTTTACGCGTTGCCGCAGGCGCCCCAGCAATACAAACAGCTCCTCATGGTGGGCGGCGTCGAAAAATATTTTCAAATCGCGAAATGTTTTCGCGACGAAGACCTCCGGGCCGATCGCCAGCCGGAGTTCACCCAGATCGATATTGAAGCATCATTCGTTAGGCCAGAGGACATCTACGCGCTGACCGAAGGAATGCTGGCCGCGATTTTCAAAGCCACGCGCGGTATAGACATCAAGTTGCCGTTCGAGCGATTGACCTATCACGAAGCGGTCGGGAGATACGGCAGCGACAAACCGGATCGGCGCTTCGGGATGGAGCTGGTCGATTTCAGCGAGGAATTTCGGGCGAGCGGTTTCAAAGTGTTCCGCGGAGCCCTCGATGCCGGTGGTGTTGTCAAAGCGATCAACGCCAAAGGCTTCGCCGGAATCACCATTGGCCAGGTCGATGAGCTGACCGAAATTGCAAAGACGTTCGGCGCCAAAGGCCTTGCCTTTATCAAGATCGAGAACGGCGAATGGAAATCGCCCATCGTGAAATTTTTTTCCGATGCCGAGAAAGCGTCACTGAAATCCAAACTGGCCATCGAAGAGGGCGACTGCGTTTTCTTCGCCGCGGATCAATGGGACACCGCCTGCGAAGTGCTCGGCCGGCTACGACTTCGCATTGCCGAAATTCAAAAGCTGCTCGCGAATAACGACCGCCTGGATTTCCTGTGGGTGACCGATTTTCCATTGCTGCAGTTCAGCGCCGAAGAAAATAAATGGAACGCGGTCCATCATCCGTTCACCCGTCCAAAGGCCGAGGATGTCCCCTTGCTCGACGCTGGTAAATTCAAAGAGGTCCGGGCGGAAGCGTATGATGTTGTGCTCAACGGCGTCGAGATCGGCGGCGGCAGCATTCGAATCTTCGAGCCGCAACTGCAGGAAAAGATGTTCGAAGTCCTTGGGATCAGTCCGCAAGATCGACAAACGTTGTTTGGCCATTTGCTGCGGGCGTTTCGTTTGGGCGCGCCGCCGCATGGCGGGATTGCGCTTGGGCTCGATCGCCTGGTCATGCTCATTTGCGGCGAGCAATCGATCCGGGACGTGATGGCGTTTCCAAAAAACAATCGCGGCCTGGACTTGATGTCGCAATCCCCGGCTGACGTAGATCCCCGGCAATTGCGCGATCTAAAAATCAGCCTAACGAAAGACAGCAAACCCAAATCGGCCTAATCATGGAAATCGTCTCTGTTCTATTATGTGATTCCGCCGAAGATTACGGCGGAAAACTTTCCGTCCTGGGAGCGTTCGATTCCTTCGCCAGCACGAAGTTTCCAGTGCTCCATCCCTTCTGCGCGATCGCGATTCGATATATCGTGCGCGACGAGGACACCGGCGATCACGTCATGAAAGTGTTGCTGGTCGGCCCGGACGGCGAGTCCCTCATGCCCGGACCGCAGGTTCCGACCTTTAATGTTCGGTTTGAGCCGCTGCGCGAGAACATGTTCTTCGCTTCGCAAAATCTTGTCTTGAAGTTCCAGGGCCTTCAGCTCAAAGCGCCCGGCCAGTGCGAGATCCGAGTCTTGCTCGACGACCAAACGGTCAGGACGGTGCCGTTTCAGATCGTCCAGTTACAGGCGCCACGTCAGCCGTAGATCCCGGCGGATGGTGTTCGCGTTCTGTGCGAAACAGGATCGCGACACAAAACGTGACGATCGTTCCGAAACAGATCCACCACGGGAATTCCATTGTCGGAAGCCAGGCCGGTTTGCCGTAGGCAATCTTGCCAAAGAGATGCGCAATCGTGTTTGGCAGATCGCTCACTATCGTCACGACAATAAACCCGGCGATCATGGCAAAGATATTTCCGAAATTGCTGCCGCGAGTTCTGGTGAGCATGCCAGCGAGGAAGATGCCTAGGACCGACCCATAGGTGTAGCCGTAGATACCGAGCACGATCGGGATTATCCGGACATTCGGCAGCACAATCACAAAATAAGAAGTGAGCGACGCCACGATGATCATGAGGATTGAAAAACCGACCGTTGCCCATCGGACGGTGCGCAGGCTTTGTTCGCCGGTCGCGTTCGGATTGATGTAATGCTCGTACCAGTCTCGCGTGAAGCTCGTAGCGAGCGCGTTGATCGCCGTGCTCAGTGAGCCCATGGCGGTCGCGAAAATTCCGGCGATGAGCAATCCGCGCAAACCGATCGGCATTTCATAGAGAATGAAATGACAAAAGACTTCCGGTGATTTTGGAAGATTTGGCTCCGGATGGATCTGGTAATAGGCCCAGAGCAAAATACCGATCGTGAGAAAAGTGAGGACGATGGGGATATCCGCCAATCCCGATAAAATGAGCGATCTCCGGCTCCGACGAATATCAGGCGCGGTCAACATCCGTTGCACCATGTCCTGATCGGTACCGTGCGTGGCCATAGTGATGAAGGTCGAACCGATCAGGCCGGCGAAAATCGTGTACTCGATCTCGAACATTCCTTTGATCCTGTCCCAACCACTCTTCGCCGGATCGAGGCCGGTGGTGATTACATCGGACAAATGAAAGCCGCCGTGAAGTTCGACGATCTTGTGCCAGCCGCCCGGAATCGCGCTGTAAAGTAGCCCCAGCGCCGTCAGGGCGCTGCCCATCATGATTGAAGCCTGGATGAAATCGGTCCAAACCACGGCCTTGATGCCGCCGATGGTGGTGTAGATCGCGGTCAGAACCACGATAAGAACCGTCGCGCCAATATAGATAAATAGCGTTTCGGTTTGGCCGGGTCGCACCCCCCGGATCATTTCGTAGGCAAGAACCAGCGCGATCGCGGCCACATACAGACGAGCGCCGGAAGCGAGCACTCGCGTAAACATGAACACGGCCGAGGCCGCGTTTTTCGATCCGACACCGAAACGCGCGTTCAAGTATTCGTAGATCGAGTAAACTTTGTAATCGTAATACGGCTTGATGAAAATATAACTAACGAGAATTCGGGCCAGGATCGTGCCGAAGGCGAGCTGGAGGTAAGTGTAATTGCGCAGGGCGAACCCCTCGCCCGGCGTCCCGAAAAACGTGCCCGCGCTCGTCTCCGCCGCGATGATCGACGCCAGCACGGCCCACCACGGCATCCGGCGACCGCCCAACGCGAAATCGGCCAGCGTTTCCTCCTTTCGGCCCATGTACAGGCCGATCCAGATTATCACCACGAAGTAGACGAGCAGAACGGTGCAATCGACCGCCAGGCGGGCATCCATTGCGCATACTTATCAACGACGTTGACGAATGTCGAATGCTCGCCGCGACGCAGCTTTACGCGAAGGCGGGACGAACGAAGATTAGATCCCGTGAACATCGTCGAGATTTCAGCTCCCGATTTTGACCTGGAGAAAACGCTTCACTCCGGTCAGGTCTTTCATTGGGGGAAGGTTGGCGACGGATTTGTCGGAACGATCGGCATTCGGCCGGTCTACGTTGAACAACGGGGCAATATTTTGCGCAGCCGCTCATTCCAATTTGATCGGTTAAACCGATCAAGTTTCGAGGACACGATTGCCCGGTATTTCGCGCTCGATCATCCGCTTCGCGATATTCGTCGATCTTTGCCTAACGATTCGGCAATGAACGCGGCAAAAAAGTTTTGCCGGGGCTTGCGGATCATTCGGCAGCCCAAATGGGAATGTCTGGCGACGTTCATTTGTTCGTCGATGAAGCAGGTGGCGCACATTCGGCAAATCTCACTGAAGTTACGGGAACGATTTGGGAAAGGTTGTCCCATTGGAGAGCAGGTTGTTTACGCTTTCCCGGCTCCGGAACGCCTGGCCGCGCGTTCCGAGAAGGAATTGCGCGAATGCGCGCTGGGCTATCGCGCGAAAAATCTGCTATCTACGGCGCGACTCGTTAGCTCAGGCGGCGCCGATTTGGAGCAGTGGTCGACGTTAGACGATGTCGATCTTCGCGAGCGATTGTGCTCCTTGCCGGGTGTGGGTGCGAAGGTTGCTAATTGTGTGATGCTCTTCGCCTACGAACGCTTGCGCGCGTTCCCGATCGACGTCTGGATCGAACGCGTTCTGCGGGAGAACTATTTTCCGCGTACCCGAAAATTGAACACATCCCGGCTGCGCGCGTTCACAGAAGAATACTTTGGGAGCCATGGCGGTTATGCTCAGCAATATTTGTTTCATCACGCTCGCATGAAATCGCGAAAACGGGCGATTGAGGTCAATCGCCCCTACCTCAACTCCAATCTGGTTTCAGGTAGGACCGGTTCACCGAACCGCCCGCGCACGCAGGCACCGGGACGGCGCGTCTCCCTCCATGACAAGAGGGCACGCGTGACCTAATTTCCCGCTGATCGGATGACGACAACATCGGAGTTTATCATTGGCCACTCGGCCGACGATGCGGCAGAGAGAAAGGCGGAGCTGCGTAAAATTGGGTGGGCATTGCTTGCGGCCATTTTTCTGCATCTCGTCATCGGCTATTCGCTGGCAAGATTCAGCGGGGTGTTTTTCTCCGATTCCACTCCTATCGAAGAAAATGACAAACCAGTGGAGCTGACAATGATCGAGTTGCCCGTGGAACCGGTCGCGGCAACGCCTGTCCCCTCGACTCTCCAAACGTTCGTCGATCCCGCCAAAGAATCCGCCCGGCCACCCACGGATAAAACGTTTCTCGCAAACGCTAATTCGACGGCAGCCAGCGAACTTCCTGCCATCAGCGGGGGTGAATCCGTGCTGCCGTCGCAGGAAGGCAAAGAGCGCAATTGGACGGATTTGGACGATAACAAGGCGATCGCGGCGCGAGATGGTGTTCGTCCACAACCCACCGCTCAGCCGGAGGAAACACCACAGGTCGCCCAGGAGTCGATCCCTCAACCGTCACTTAAGCCAAACGAAGATGCGCTGGCCCTCATAACACCGCAGCCAGCCAAAGTTCCAAAAACCCAGCCGGCACGAGCGTCGGCGTTTCGCCCACACCAAGAAAAGACACGTATTAAGGGGGCGATCTCCAATCGTGGTCCATCCGCAGTGAACGCGGTTGGAACCCCGCTTCTTCGCTATCAGAAGGTTGTTTTTGATTCGATCGGCTCACGCTGGTATGGAACGGTCGAAGACAAACTGGATCTGTTTGGGATTGGAACAGTGCGTGTGGTATTCCAGGTTGATCGGGGAGGGAACATTAAGAATCTCAAGATTTTAGAAAATAGTTCGAACGAGGCTTTCCTGAATTTCTGCCTGCGCGCCATCCAGGAAGCGAAACTTCCGCCTATTCCGGATGAGCTTGCCGCAACCATGCCGCCCGAGGGTTTGGAAGTTGAGCTTCCGTTTACGATTTACACAAACTAATGAGCCTGCCTTTGATCCTCGCTGAATCGCCGGAAGCGTTGCATAGCGTGACCGATTTTTTTCTGAAGGGCGGCATCTTCATGTGGCCGTTACTGGTCTGCTCGGTCGTCGCGGTCACTGTAATCATTTTGCGAACGCTGGCGTTACGGGAGAAAAACGTCTTGCCGGTGACGATCGAAAGCGAAATGGAACGGCTGGTACCGGGCGCGAGTCCGGAACGGCTGGCGCGAATTGTTCATCACGATCCATCATCACTCGCGCGCATTGTTCGCGTGGCGCTGCAGCATCTTCGCTGGCCGCGCTCGGAAAACGTCGAGGCGGTACAAACACGGGCCCGTTATGAAATGGTGCGACTCGAGCGAGGGCTCGTGGTTCTCGAAGTGATCATCGGTATCGCCCCATTAATCGGATTGATCGGTACCGTTTCCGGATTGATCCACGTGTTTGCCAATCTCGGCCTGAGCGCCGGAGCGGCCGATGCCAAACGCATCGCGCTTGGAATTTCCGAGGCGTTGAGCTGCACGATTTTCGGTCTGGGCATCGCTGTGCCGAGCCTTATCGCGTTCGTCTATTTTTCCAAGAAAGTCGAGGTGCTCTCAGTCGAAATGGAATCGTTGGTGACTGATTTGCTGTCGAAATGCTATTACGGGCGCGTTGCCGGACAAGTTGCGCCGACCAGAACGGTTACGCCAGCGCGGGCGCAGCAGGCGCCTGTCGCCCAATGAGGATTCGTAAAGAGCCGTCAAGATTCCTGGCAGGGATGGCCCTCCGAGCCATCCCTATTTCCGAAAGTTCGGGACGCTCCGGAGATGCGTCCCTAACCGGTAGTCGGCATCAGCGCATCATCCATTTCGCATGAAATTTGCCGTCAAGAAGCGCCGAGCGCCGTCGATCATCATCGTTTCGCTGGTCGATATCCTGACAATCCTGCTGATTTTCTTTGTCGTCTCGACAACGTTCAAGCGCGACCAGCCCGAAGTTCAAATTAATCTTCCCGATTCGAAGACGGCAAAGTCCGCCCCGGCTGAGATGGAGCACGCCATCGTGACTGTCGAAGCCGATGATGCGGTGAAACTCGATGGCAAACCGATTGAGATTGAAGAGCTTGAAGCGGCCGTTCGCGAACTGCCACCCACTCGCCGGTCATCGCTGGCGTTGCAAGCGGACAAAAAGGCGTCGTTCGGCACAATTGTGAAAGTAATGGACGCGTTGAAGCTGGCGGGTGTAAAAAATCTGCCCGCGTTCACTCAGGGCAAATGATTCTGCCGATTGTTCAATACGGCGATCCCGTGCTGCGCGCCAAAGGCCGCCGCATCGAGAAGATCGATGATCAAGTGCGCGAACTGGCTGCGAACATGATCGAGACGATGCGCGACGCCAATGGCGTTGGGCTCGCCGCGCAGCAAATCGGCCAGGAACTTCTCCTAACGGTCATCGATGTGTCTCAAGTGGAGGACCGGCCAAGCACGATGAAGCTCCACGGCAAAGAAATCGACGAGCTTGCGTCGGTCATGCCGCTCATTCTCGTCAACCCGGAGATTGAATTGGGCAAAGAAATCGAACCTGGCTCGGAAGGTTGCCTCAGTTTCCCGGAAATCACGGGCGACATCGATCGCTCAATAACGATCCGGGTTCGCGCGGAAGATTTGAACGGCAACCCGGTCGAATTCGAAGCCAGCGGTCTGCTTGCCCGCGCCATCCAACACGAGGTCGATCATCTGAACGGCATCTTGTTTATCGATCGTATGAATTCAGCGGCTAAGGCGAGTCTGGCCAGCCGGCTCAAACGTCTGCAAAAGGAGACCCAGCGCGGAATCAAACACCGGCAGGCGGTGACATTGTAAAACCGCTTTCGGCCTGCACTTTCACTTTCTCCTGCACTTCGGATCGTCAAAGCCGAGACGTGCAAGGTGAAAGAGCAGGATTAAAGAGAAAATCAGATCGCCTTATAGTTTACACTGATCGTTCGATACGATTGCTGCCCGCGCTCCGCCGAGAAATAGAAAAGCTCGAGCATCGTCGTCCCGACCATCCACTGGTAGCCCACTAACGTCTGAATAATATCGGTGTCCGTGTCCCGGGATCGCGACACCAACTTCCCGGTTCCAAACTTCGCATCGAAATACCGCCGGATCTCGCCCATTCGATTGTTGTACCACTCGATCGTCCGGTCCGGGTACTCGTATTGCAGCTCCACGCCGAACAACGCGCCCCCTTTGAACGTAAACAGCGTCCGTTTTAGCCCGGGATGAACCAACCCTTCCACCGTCCAGACATCGCGGTTCTCCTTTTTTTCCCGCGAAACGATCGTTGCCTTGGCTCCCTTGAGCACATTCTCGACGCGCTGAGTCGAGTCGTTCCATCGAAACCCGAAGGGTGGCAGGAGCTCCTCCGTGGCCCGCGCGTTGAGCGCCGAAAAACAGACGACTACGGCAATAATGACTAACGACAGCCGCATGATCAGTTAACGAACAGCGAGCAATTCATTCGTGGCGACCAAGAATGCGCGACTGTGACGACCGGGTCAACTATGGGCAACAATCGTGAAAATTTTGGTTTTTTGAGCAAGATGTTTTGGAATTTTTCGTCAAGATTTTTTTGACCAGCATCAAAAAATAAAGTTCAGATTTTTTCTTGTCGATGTTTGGTGCGGTTTCTAATCTCAAGCCGCTGGCAGGGCGAGCAAGGCAGCGATGTGAATAACATGTGAACATAATTGACGACCCTCCCACTTCGCAAATGACCGATTCCTTAACCTTTCGCCGCCAGACTGAAGCAAAATACGCGCGCGCCCTATCCATCTCGGACGGCAACGTTTCCGCGAAACGCGATTTTCCCTCGTATTTTGCGTGTTTTTATGAATTTTCCCTCGCGAATTCTTTCACTCGCCGCTTTGCGACGGTCGCGACGCGCTCTCGAATTTTCGGCCATTTCCCCTCGGAAACGGCCTTTGTGGCAATTGTGTAACGCTGTTAACAAGTTTCAATGAAAGAGCCGTGTTCCCAGCTTTGGCAGAAGCTTTCCCTGGCCCTCAAACCGAAGGTCAGTGCCGATACTTACAAGCGATGGTTCTCGGCTTTGGAGCTCGTCGATTACAGCGATGACGCTCTCAGTTTCCGCGTTCCGAACAACATCTACCAATTTTGGATCGAAAGTAATCACATGGCTGCTCTGCAGGAGGCGGTGATGAAAGCGTTGGGCGAACCGCGACAGATCAAATTCGTTTTGCCATCCGGTGTGACAGCTGACGGCGACAAGACTCTCGATATTTCAACGGAACCCGAAAGCGCAACCTACGATGATCTTAAAGGCGCTCGATTGCCCGCCGGACTTAATCCAAGAAACACGTTTGAATCGTTCGTGGTCGGATCTAACAATCAAATCGCGCACGCCGCGTGTCTTGCTGTTGCCCAATCGCCCGCCCGTACCTACAACCCGCTGTTCATCTACGGCGGCGTCGGCCTTGGCAAAACCCACTTGATGCAGGCGATCGGCCAATCGGTCTGGTCGAAGAAGAAAAACAACCGGGTGATGTATCTTTCCAGCGAAGTCTTCATCAACGAATTCATCGACGCGATTCAGCACAGCACACTGGTCAAATTCCGTAAACGCTATCGGCAAGCCGACGTTCTCCTCATCGACGACATCCAGTTCCTTGGCGGAAAAGAACGTTCCCAGGAGGAATTTTTTCACACGTTCAACGCCCTGTTCGACGGTCATAAACAGATCGTCCTTTCCAGCGATCGTCCGGCGTCGGAAATTGCCAATCTCGAGCATCGGTTGGTATCGCGATTTGAATGGGGCCTGACCGCTGAGCTGCAACCGCCGGATATCGAAACGCGCGTGGCGATTCTGCGCAAAAAAGCGCGCGCGCTGAAGGTAAAGCTCAACGACGAAGTCTTCGATTTCCTGGCCAACCGCATCCGCAGCAACGTTCGCCGCTTGGAAGGTGCATTGATGCGGGTCGCATCCTTCGCCTCGCTGACCTCGGGCCGCGAGCTGACCCCGGAAGCGATTGAAAATCTGCTGAAAGACATTCTTCAGGAAGAAGCGCGCAACACGATCACGATCGAACAGATCCAGCGTCGCGTAGCCGAGCATTTCGATGTGCGTCTCGCCGACATGACCAGCAAACGTCGCCCGGCCAACATCGCCTTCCCCCGCCAGGTGGCCATGTATCTCGCGCGCGAATTGACCAAAGCTTCACTGAACGAGATTGGCGAAGCGTTCGGCGGACGCGATCACGGGACGGTGCTACACGCGTGCAAGCTGGTTAAGAAGCGGATGAAGGAGCAGGACAACATCCGGCAGACGATCTCGTTTATCGATAGTTCGCTGCAAAGATGAAAACGTGGCATCGGTTGCCAGCCGATGTTCCGAAGATCATGGCAAGATGCTGCTGTCACTTCGACTTACTTTGTGGTTGCCGAATAATCGGTAGCCTTACATCTTAGAGCGCGGCCCCAATGAAATTTACTGTCACAAAAGAAAAACTACTCGAAGGATTACAACAGGTCCAAAACGTCGTCAGCACCCGCACCACGCTGCCGATTCTTTCCAATGTGCTCCTGCAGGCGGACGGCAGCGAAGTGCATCTGACCACCACCGATCTCGACGTCGGCGTTCGCGGAAGCTTCGAGGCGCAGGTGGAGAAAGCGGGCGCCACCACGTTACCGGCGCGACGTTTGTTCAATATCGTGCGCGAGCTCCCTTCCAGCGACATTCAATTCGACATTGACGGGAAGAACACCGCGTCGATCCGCAGTGGCCAGAGTTTTTTCAAGATTCTCGGTTTGCCCGAAGAGGAATTTCCGCCCCTGCCGAAATTCGAGGATGCCAAAGAGGTCACTATTCGCCAAAAAGATTTGCGGGACGGCTTGCGCAAAACCTCTTACGCGATTTCCACGGACGAAACCCGTTACGTTCTCAACGGCGTCCTGTTCAGCTTCAAGGAAAACAAGCTGATGTTGGTGGCAACCGACGGGCGACGACTCGCCATGGTCGATATCGAGCTCGAGTTTCCGCGCAGCCACGAAACCGATATCATCGTTCCAACCAAAGCCGTCACCGAACTTCAGCGTCTGCTTACGGACGACGGCGACCTGAAGATCAGCGTGAGCACCGGGCAGATCGCGTTCGATCTCAACAAAACACTATTGGTGTCGAAATTGATCGAAGGAAATTATCCGAACTATAAACAAGTCATTCCTTCGGAAGCGAAAGAGCGCGTCACCCTGGAGCGCGAAACATTTTTAAATTCGCTGCGGCGCGTCTCGCTTCTGGCCAGTGACAAATCGAATTCCATCAAACTCAACTTCACCAAGAACAACATCGAGATTACCGCGAATACGCCGGAAGTTGGTGAGGCCAAGGAATCGTTGCCGGTTGTTTACAAAGGTCGCGAATTTTCCATCGCGTTTAATCCCGAGTTTCTGATGGCTCCGCTTCGCGCCCTGGCCGAAGACGAAGTATTTCTCGACCTCATCGACGAGATGAGCCCCGGCGTGCTGAAGATCCAAACGCCGTTCCTTTACGTCCTGATGCCCATGCGCATCAGCGCTTGACCCTCACTTCTTGTCATCCTGAGCGGAGCGAAGCGGAGTCGAAGGACCTCTCTTGTCCTGATTGATCACACAAGGCAAGCAGCGTAACATGGCACAGCACCTTTGGTGAGATCCCTCGCGTGCGCTCAGGATGACACCGCGCAATAGACCGTCTCCACCTCGATATCTTCCATGCGTGCGCTCACCGCACGAAGGATCTGCACGTTTTCATTCAACGGTCCCCAAATCGCCGGATCCGTCGGGCCAAACAATAAAATGCATTTCGCCCCGGCCGCTGCTGCGAGATGCGAAATTCCGCTGTCGTGACCGACAAATCTCGAGTGCTCCAGAATCGCGCCCAGCTGTGGCAGCGAGATGTTTTGGGCAAGTCGGACCCGCGGGTTTGTTTTCCATCGCGCAAAATCCCGCATCTGCGCTTCATCGGCTTCGCCGCCGGCGATAACCAGGGAGACCCCGCTGCCTAACAAATTGTTTCCGAGACTGATCCACTTTTCGACCGGCCAATTTTTTGCCTCGCTGCCGCTTCCTGGGTGCATCGCCACGATCGGCGACGGCAAACCATCGAGAAATTGTCGCGCGAATTCCTGATCTTGCGGAGAAGGAAAAATTTTCGGAGCAAGATCGTTTGTTTTGAGACTGAGCTCCACCATCGGCCGCAACAATTGCCGAACCGCATGCGATTGCGTCCCGATCTTGGCCGGACCTGTAGCCATTTTCTTGATGCCGCACCGGCGGAGATTGGATCCAAAAATTCCATCGGGATCGTAGAGATAACTCACAATCAAATCGAAACTCCCGAAGTAATCGCGCAGAGCCGGATCGAGTGTGCCGCCGCGGGCAAAAAAATCTGATAACGGCCCGTATTCGATCGAGCGCACCGCTTCCGCGTAAAAGCGGTTCTCCGCCAGCTGCGCAATGTGTTTGTAACCTAGGATCTCCAAACGCGCCTGCGGAAATCCGTCACGCAACGCTTTCAGCGCCGGCAGCGTCAGAATGAAATCACCGATTGCGCCGCCGCGAATGACAAGAATTCGATTCAATAAACAGCAAAAGCGAGCGCGAGAAGCGCGGCTCCGTAGGTCAGCGCCAGGCCGTGCAAAAATCGCCACCGCGCCGTGCTTCGCGCGCTCCAGTCAATATGATCGCGCAACAAGTAAGGCATCGTTACCCAGAACAGTCCGGCCACAATAAGAATGTAGGCGAAGACCGTCACCACCAGTCGCACCGGCTCGTAACGCAGAAATGCCGCGTCCAGCAGCGGTTCCGCCGCCAGCAAACAAAGAATTCCGAGCGCGCGAACGGCCAGAAATTCATCCACAAAACGAAGCGCAAGCACATACGCGATCGGCAGGACGATCAGAAGCGGCTTCCGAAACGGCGCAAACTCACCCATCTCGATCGTCGCCAGCAGCCAGAATGTCCAGACGAGATCGATGGTCAACAGTACGATCCCCGCAATCCGCGAGCGCGGCAATCGCTTCATCAGTGGTTGCAGCAGACCCGGCCGAACCAGCCCCGGCAGGCTCAACAAAATCAAAATAGCCCCCGCAATCAGTCCCGCGGTGCGCAAGGTAAGATGGTAAATCATCGGGACGCCAGATTCGGCACGAGCGGCGTGCCATACAAGCTGAATCCATTCGCCCGCTCGATCCTAAGATCGACAAGTTCACCGACACAGCCGTCGTCGCCTTCAAACACCACGATCTTGTTCGTGCGTGTGCGCCCTGCCAGCCGGGCCCGATTTGTTTTGCTCGGGCCTTCACAGAGGATCTCTACTTCCCGGCCCACCATTCGATCGTTAGTGCGGTGGGTTGCCGCATTGACGACTTCCAGCAAATCGTGATTTCGTTTTTCTTTCACGCTTTCTGAAATCTGTTCGGTCATTTCCGCGGCTGGAGTGTCCCGCCGCGGTGAATATCGAAACACAAAGGCGTTATCGAATTCAATCTGCTCCACCACATCCCGTGTTTGCTGGTAATCCTCATCCGTCTCGCCTGGAAACCCGACGATGATATCGGTCGTTAGGGCAATTCCCGGCCGGGCCTGCCGAAGTTTCCTCACAAGATCGACATATTTTTCCGCGGTGTAGGCGCGGTGCATCGCCTTAAGAATCCTGTTGGCACCGGATTGCAGCGGCAGATGCACGTGCTCGGCCAATTTCGACAGCCGGGCAAAGCTTTCAATCAGGTCGTCGCGAAATCCGATCGGATGCGGCGAGGTAAATCGCAGCCGCTCCAGCCCTTCAACCTCGTGCACCGCCTCCAGCAGTTGAACAAACGGGCTCTTCCCATCGACTTTCGGAAATTCATTCCGCCCGTAGAGATTTACGATCTGCCCCAGCAACGTCACTTCTTTCACTCCACGACTAACGAGATTCCGCACCTCGCCCACAATTTCACCGATGCGTCGGCCGCGCTCTGCTCCGCGTGTCCGCGGCACAATGCAGAAGGTGCAATGCATGTTGCAGCCCTGCATGATCGACACAAATGCACTGGCCTGTTTCGGCGCCAGCTGCTGTTCGCAGATCGTTTCCTGCGAACCACCTTCCTCCTCAACATCGACAATCGAAAAGCGCGGATCGTCCATTCTATAGCCGGGCTCAATGATCCCGCTTCGCCGCGGCGCCTTTTTCGCGACGGCTTCCTCAACGTAATCCGCCACCCGATGAAATTTCTGCGTCCCCACTACAAGATCGACATGCGGAAGGTTTTTGAGCAATTCCGCGCCACGTGCCTGCGCCATGCAGCCCAGGAACCCAAACACCACATGAGGGCGGTCCTTCGCCATCCGGCCGAGCATCCCCATTTTGCCAAGCGCTTTCTGATCGGCCATGTCGCGCACGCTGCACGTATTCAGCAAAACGACGTCGGCATCGGTCTCGCGCTCCGCCCGCTCATACCCGCGCTCGACCAGTGAATGCGCGACCTGTTCCGAGTCGCGCTCGTTCATCTGGCAGCCGTAGGTTTTGATGAAAAATTTCGGCATGGACGGGCGAAAATAATACACGACGCGACGAGCTTCGCCATGCGGAGATTATCCACTTTCCAAGGGGTCGCGGTTTCCGATTAAATTCGCCCAATGAGCACGCAAGCGCCGGCAATTGGGATTATCGGGGGCAGTGGGCTTTATCAGGTCGAACAGCTGCTGGGCGCCACCGAATACAGGATCGACACTCCGTTCGGCTCGCCGTCGGATGTTCTCATAGGCGGGACGCTGAGCGGGCGGCAGGTTTATTTTCTGCCACGCCACGGCCGCGGCCATCGGATTCTGCCGCACGAACTGAATCACCGCGCCAACATTTGGGCGCTGCGATCGCTAAACGTTCGATGGATCATCTGTGTCACCGCCGTCGGCAGCTTGCAGGAAAAATATGCTCCGCGCGATGTGCTGTTGCCGTCGCAGTTTTATGATCGAACGACCTTTCGCGAGGGCCACACCTTTTTCGGTGAAGGAATCGCCGCGCATGTTTCGTTCGCCGATCCGATCAGCACGACCTTGCGCAACATGCTCGCTGAATCGGCGCGTTCGTTAGGCATCACCGTCCATAATGGCGGCACTTACGTAAACATGGATGGTCCTGCATTTTCGACGCGCGCGGAATCGGAGTTGAATAGACGCCACGGGTTCGATGTGATTGGCATGACCAACCTTCCCGAAGCAAAACTGGCGCGCGAAGCCGAGATCGCCCTGGCCACGATGGCGATGATTACCGATTACGATTGCTGGAAAGTCGAAGAAGAACCAGTGTCGGCCCAAACCGTGTTCGGACACCTGACGGCAAACGCCGACACGGCAAAGCGGATCCTGGTCGAAGTCATTCCGAACATACCTAACGAGCCGGACTGGCCCGAGCATTCGGCACTCGACGCCGCGTTGACCACCGACCGGAAATTGTGGCCGGAAGCCACAATCAAAAAACTCGGACCGATCCTGGCGCGATTCACCGGCGCCCCAAAGTGACTGATAAGCCCGAGTCGGCTTTGACCGCGCCGTCCGAGCGCGCGGATGAGATTTTCCTCGAGGGACCACGATCGCGTTTCGAAGAGTTCATCACTCTGTTCAAGGTCCTGCTGGATTTTCTACGCGGTTTCCGCGTCCTTCATTTCGTGGGTCCGTGCGTGACCGTCTTCGGATCCGCTCGGGTAAAGATCGACAGTCCCTATTACGATCTCGCGCGAAAAATGGGCGCCGGCATTGCCCGTCTCGGTTTTACGGTAATGACCGGCGGCGGGCCGGGCATCATGGAGGCGGCGAACCGCGGCGCGAAAGAAATCGGCGGACGCTCCGTCGGATGCGGGATCGAACTTCCGCACGAGCAGGCGATGAACGCCTATCTCGATCGCAGCGTTACGATGCATTACTTTTTCGTCCGCAAAACGCTGCTCCTTAAATACTCCTACGCGTTTGTGGTAATGCCGGGCGGCGCCGGCACGCTCGATGAATTCTCGGAGGCGCTCACGCTGATTCAAACAGGCAAGATCAAGAACTTCCCCATCGTCGTTATGGGTACCGAATACTGGCGCGGTTTATCGCAACTGACCGAGAAAATGGCCGGCGCCGGGATGATTGATCGCGAGGATTTGAAATTGATCTACGCCACCGATTCCGTGGATGAAGCGATCGAACACATTCGCAGCAAAGCCATCGAGCCCTTCGGCCTCAAACTCGTTAGGCGACCACCGCGTCACATGCGCTGGCTCGGAGAGCGCGGCGTCTCGACTTGAACTTTTTACGTATCTGTAAAAACCTCGCCGATCATTACCGCCTCCTGCGCCAATACGATCGGCATAGTTGGTGCTTAAGTCGCCACCACGACCCCATGAAAGCGAAGGTGTTTTCTGCGGCGGGCCTTGTCTTTGGCTCGGGATTTTGCGCGTTGATCTATCAGACAACGTGGCTGCGCGAATTTCGCCTCATCTTTGGCAACTCCACCGCCGCATCCGCCGCGGTCGTCGGAATCTTCATGGGCGGTTTGGGAATCGGCAGCGCGTTGCTTGGTAAACGCGCGGAAAAATCCGAGCGCCCTCTCGCCTTTTATGCGCAGCTCGAATTTTTCATCGCGGTCGGCGCCGCATTAACTCCGACATTGGTGTCGTTAGTCCGGGCACTCTACATCGCCACCGGCGGCGCCCTGGCCATGGGCAACTTTTTCGCGACATGCGTTCGTCTCCTGCTCGCCGCCGTTGTGCTCGCCGCACCCACACTACTAATGGGCGGAACGCTGCCGGCGATGGCGCGATTTGCCGTGAGCGATGGCGATACCAGCCGGCGCGGGCTGGCGTTGCTTTACGGCACTAACACGCTCGGCGCGGTGGCCGGCGCGCTGGCGGGAACGTTTTTCCTGCTCGAGCGCTTCGGCAATCATCGGACGCTTTATTACGCCTGCGCTCTCAACGCTACCATCGCCGCTCTCGCCTGGTTCAGCGCGCGCCGGCAGTCGCCAATATCAACCCTTGCTGACGCAGAACCTTCCACGGGAAGCCGCGAAGCGGTCGCGCCTTTCGGATTTGTCCTCGGCGCAGCTGCCGTCACTGGGTTCGCGTTCCTTCTCATGGAATTGATTTGGTATCGGATGTTGAGTCCGATCCTCGGCGGGACAGCGTTTACATTCGGACTCATCCTCGCGATCGCTTTGTTAGGCATTGGGACCGGCGGCGTCCTCTATTCATTTTTCACCACAGATCGACGGCCGACCCTCAACGCCTTTGCCTTCACCTGCGCGCTGGAAGCGCTGTTCCTCGCAATCCCCTTTGCCCTCGGAGATCGAATCGCCCTTTCGGCAATGCTCTTAAAACCGCTGGCCGCTCTCGGATTTGCCGGCCGCGTCGCCGGCTGGACCGGCATTTGCGCGGTGATTGTTTTCCCAGCCGCCTTTATTGCGGGAATTCAATTTCCCATGTTGTTAGGCCTGCTTGGAACGGGCCGCAAAGAAATCGGCCTGCAAACCGGCACCATCTACGCCTGGAACACTGCGGGCGCCATTGCCGGTTCCCTCCTCGGCGGATTCGGTTTGATTCCTCTGCTCGCGGCCACCGGCGCCTGGAAACTGGACATTGCAATTCTGATCGCCTGCGCCTTTGCCGCGGCGATCCTCGGCCAACGCCGCTCCCCGACGCCCTGGAAATCTGTTCCCGCGATTCTGATCAACACCGCAGTCATCTTCATTCTCATCTTCGCCGCGGGTCCGACAGTGGCCTGGCGTCACGGGCAGATTGAGCGGATGAAAAAATATACCGCGTCGCCTAACGAGATGCGCGATCTTCTCCACCATTTGCGCCGCGATATTCTGTGGCAGGCTGACGGAATCGAAAGCAGCATCGGGATTTCCAAAACGAACAGCCTCGCGTTCATCGTGAACGGCAAATGCGACGGCAATTCCACCAGCGACGCCGGTACGCAGGTAATGTGCGGATTACTGGCGGGCCTGACGCATCCCAATCCGAAACAAGCTGCGGTGATCGGTCTCGGCACCGGGTCCACCGCCGGATGGCTTGCTGCTTTGCCGTCCATGCAACAGGTCGATGTCATCGAGCTGGAGCCGGTCATTGCAAAGTTCGCCGCGTTGTGCGCTCCGGTAAACCACGACGCGCTCAATAATCCAAAGCTTCACCTCATTTTCGGCGACGGCCGGGAGCTTCTTCAGACGAACAATAAAAAATACGACCTCATTGTCTCCGAACCATCGAACCCTTATCGCGCGGGAGTCGCGAGCTTGTTCACCCGTGATTATTACGAAACGCTCGCGCGCAAACTCAACCCCGGCGGTTTGTTCGCGCAATGGCTGCAAGCTTACGAAGTCGATCTCCGCACGATTCGCATTTTCTACGCAACATTCGGCAGCGTCTTCCCGCACATTGAAACATGGCAAACTCAAAACGGCGATCTGCTGCTCGTCGGTTCAAAGGACCCGATTCGATACGATCTCGATGCTTTACGCGCCCGCATCGCGACCGAGCCATTCCGAACCGCGCTCCCCAATGTCTGGCAAACCACCGATCTTGAAGGCGTTTTCGCCCACTACGTCGGCAACGGAAAGTTCGCTCGCAACATGATTCAATCGACCGTCGTGCCGCTCAACACAGACGACCGCATGCTGCTCGAATTCGCGTTTGCGCGTAACCGGCAAATCGAAATGAGTGTTAGTTTCAGCGAACTTCGACGCGATGCTGCGGCCGCCGAAGCAAATCGGCCCGATGCACTCGGCCACCTGGACTGGAAACGGGTCGAAGACCAGCGCATCGGAATGCTGGTCAGTTACGATGGACCGATGAAACCCGAGCCCGGAATGACTAACGAACAGGCGCGATTGTTACGGACATTCGACAGTTACGTAGCGAACGATTTCAAGGGTGCGCGGGAACACTGGAAGGCCGTGGGGCGCGAACCGCGCAACCTCAGAGAATTGATGCTCGTTGCCGAATCGTTAGCCGATCTTGGCGACGAATCCGCCGCGGCTTACCTCGACGCGCTACGACAAACCCTGCCAAATGTTGCCGAAGCATTGCGCGCCCGCCTGTTTGGTAAACAGACCAGGATCGAGGAGGCGCGAACAGCCCTGCGTAATTTCGTTCAGGCTTTGCACGCTGATCCCTGGCCCAATTCAGACTTGGTCACACGCACCTTGAACAGCGCGACAGACTTGCTCGATCGCGATAACTCCAGCGAAGAAGCGATCGCAATTTTTCATGCGCTTGAAACGCCTTTCGCGGTTTATTCCAATAATGAAAGTCGCGAAAAAGCGCTGTTGCGCGCGAGCATGGCGATCGATGGCGGCAAGTTCGGCGCGAATGTCCTGCGTAATGTTGAAGCGCTTGAGCCCGACGTGCCGTGGGACCTTGGGTTCCTTCGAACCCGGGCCTCTTGTTACCGCGCCCTTAAGCATCCTCGCGCCGCCGATGCCGACGCCGACGTCGTCGATTATCTCGAAGCAGAGTCCGGCGGATTGGAAAGTATCCGCACTTCAAGAATCGCCCGAGCGGGCAAATAAATAACGACCAAAGGCTATCGTTAGTCGACGGTAATCGTTTCTTCCGCTGAACCGCTCGCACTGACCGCCCGCAACGTCCACGCCCCCGGCGTCAACGGCAGGAAAAAACGGCCGTCCCGGTGCGCGAGCAATTCGTCGCCATTGACGAACCACTTTACGTTATTACCCAGCGTCGCCGTTAACTCGATCGCTTGCTGGGATCGCGAAAGCGCCGGGTCGATTTCGTAGTGCGCGTTTGCCACCGGATTGGTGATGCGCGGCTCCGGCCGGACTTGCGCACCTTGAACATTATCCGCGCTCCGGCACCACACTGCGTATTCGTTAGGCAACATGAGCTTCCCATCTCCGTCAAACCAATCCGCTGAATTCCCGGTAGGCTCGGTGCCTTTCAAAAATAATTCGGTCATCGTCGACCCCTGCGAGGCCACCGAAAGCAAACCGGTTTCGGCGCAGATCTCGCGTCGAACCAGTCGTTCGCTTAACCCCGGTGGATCCAGCGGTTCGTCCCGACGCAACAGCTCATGCATCATCGCCGACCAAAGCGGCGTGGCCGAGCGCACCGCAAACGTGTCTCGCATTGGACGCCCATCGAAATTTCCGGCCCAAACCGCAATCGTGTGCTGCTTGTTGAACCCGACCGTCCAGGCATCGCGAAATCCGCTGCTCGTTCCGGTCTTGACCGCGACCCGCTGCTCGAACGCCAACGGCGAATGCGTCCCAAAAGTCTTCTCGCGCGCCCGGTTGTCGCACAAAATATCGGTCACAATCGCGGTCGCCTCGGCTGAAGCGACCTCGCGCACGGGAAATTGCTCTGTCGCCAGAAACTTGGCCCGCATCGCCGCGCCTTTCCGCGCCAGGCCCGCATAAGCCCCGGCAAGATCGACCAGACGGATCTCGGCGTTGCCCAGGATAAAGCCGGCTCCGTAATCGTTCAGACGACGCGGAAATTGGAATCCCCACTTCTGCAGCTCAAAAAATGTCTGCCGCGCACCCAGCCGGCTCAACGTGTAAACCGCGGGAACATTGAGCGAACAGCCGAGAGCTTCCCGCACCCGAACCGGTCCGAGGTAGCGATGATTGTAATTTTGCGGATCGTAATCCGCGTACTCATCGCGGATTGCGTCGGGCGTATCCGGCAGCAAGCTCGCAGCGGTAAGCAGGCGCTCGTCAATTGCTCGCAGATAAACGAACGGTTTTAAGGTCGAACCGCAGCTCCGCGGCCGCCTCGCTCCATTGATCTGGCTAAACGCGTAGTTATCCGATCCAACCATCGCTCGCACCGCGCCGGTGTCGTTGTCCAGGATCACCATCGCGGCTTGCGAAATGTCGTGTCGATTCAATGCCGCCACGTGGGTCCGCACCAGTCGCTCCGCTTTCTCTTGAAGATCGACATCGAGCGTCGTCCGGATCGTGCCGCGCAATCCCGGATGCTGCGCGATCACCGCGTCCACAAAATGGGGCGCGAGTTTCGGCGGATCAAATCGCCTAACGACAGGCGGCGATTGTTGCAACAACGCCTGCTCGTCGCCGGTGATCACATTCAATTGCGCCAGTCTTTTCAGCGATCGTTGATATTTCCGCGCCGCGTCTTGCGGATGCGTCCACGGATTCAACCGGGTCGGCGCCTGCGGTAATCCGGCCAGATAAATGGCTTCGGCCAGCGTCAGCTCGTTAGCCGACTTTCCGAAATATGCGCGCGCGGCCGCTTCCGGACCGAGCCGGCGATTCCCATAACTGCTTCGATTCAAATATTCGGCCAGGATCTGCTGTTTGCCCCAGCGCCGCTCGATCTTCCACGCAATAACTGTTTCATAAGCTTTGCCGAGCCAACTGCGATGCTGGCGTCCAACAGCGAGCTTCACCAGTTGTTGCGTAATGGTCGATCCCCCGGAAATGATCCGGCCCGATCTCACGTTGCGCGCGCCCGCCCCTGCCACCGCCCGCCAATCAACCGCGCCGTGATCAAAGAAGCGATGATCCTCCAGCGCAACGGTGATTTGCGGCAACCACGTGCCCATCTGCTCGATCTTCCGTGGCAACTGCGCTCGCGCTTCCGGCGATGCAATTTCGGCAAGCTCACGCCCTCGACAATCGAGAAGCCTGAGAGTCCCGACTGCCGGCGTCTGCAAGCTTGCCGGTATCCCGATGAACAAGAACGAAAACACCGTGCCTGCGAAAATGAGGCCGAATATCAAAAACACTCGTGACCGCACAATTTTGGGTAACACACGCGTCTCGCGTGTTGATTTCGGCGTCTCGCCGAAACAGTCTTTTAGAAGTTCGCGAAAGCAGGATCCTTTCGCCCCGACGCGAACCGAGTACGCAATCCAATCAATTACTCGCCGGAAATAACGCATACGCCTGAAGGCGACAATCCCGAGAACCGGCTGTCATACATCGGAACGACTTGCGTGGCCGGCCAGCGAAACGTTCCCGCCGCCGTCGCGCGCGCCAGCACCGAGTAAACACCCGAGCCCGGTTGAAACGTATCGAAATACAAAAAAGTTCCCCGATCTCGCATTTCCGAATGCGACAAATCCAGAACGTAATCGTGCGGATCGGATGGCGGCATGTCGAAAAATTTCCCGATCTGCCCCAGATCCGGATTCACCACTTCCAGTCCGGCCGGCAGCGCGTCCTCCAGCGCCACGTAATTCTGCAATTTCCGCGTCTGGATTCGGTAGGTAATCAAAACCTGGTCACCCAGCTTGTAAGGCGCATCCGTCGAAGCAACGCGCTTGGCGTCAGTCAGATTTTTCACAACGCGCTCAACCCGAAATCCACGATCGACCCGGTCCGTATCGAGATCGGGCAGCGAATATTCCGCTCTCAGCAGAAACGTCATTGCGACCTTGTTGAGACCGTTAACGACCAATGGGTCCGACATGTTGCGATCGAGCCACGCCACCGATCGTCCATTCTTTGAAGCAACGCCTTTCGGATCCACCGACGTATTGATCGCTTCCGCCTTCTCAGCGGCGATCATCGATTTGAACGCGAGCAACAGCCAGAGATTTTCCTGCGTCGACAGCGAGGCCGATGAATCCATCAACTTGAGCATCGCATCGCGAATCCCCTGCTTCTTTTGCGCGACGTAAAATGCAGGACCAACAGTGTCGAACGCGAACGCGCGTAGCGCTTCCTCCCGTGTGACCGAGCTCAGATTTCGCGGATTGAACGCGCGCTCTTTGATCGGGACATCGATCTCCTTGAGCAACTGTTCTTTCTCCTTCGCCATGATGTCCTGCCGATGCAACGCAATCGCCAGCAAAGCGCGGCCTTCGTTAGTCGCGTCGTTGCGCTTCAAATACAGATCGTGCGACAACGACTTGAAATCGTCATCCACGCCATCCTGCGTCAGGATAAACAATGCCAGGCATCTCTCGAACGCGTCCGAAGTTGCCCGTCCGTTGGCAATTTTTTTTAGCGCTTCGTTCAGCTTGTCTTGCAACCCTTCCGGCGCAGTAAAGCCGGCCCGGACCGACTCGCTCACCGCCCAGGCCGCCTCACACGTCACAAATGAGTTCGCGGTCGTGCCGCCCGGCCAATACGGCAACATCCCGTCATTCAACAGCGAATCGCTGAACTGCTTCATCCCTTTCTCCAGCACAGCCCGATATTCCGCTTCTCGCGCCGACCCATCCGGCAAATACGCCAGCAGATCAGCCAGAAAACTGTATCCCAGCAGCTTGCTCGAAATCTGGTCGAAACAGCCGTGCGGATATTCGAGGATCATCGGTAATCCCGCGATCTTCGGCAGCCACGGCGACGTCGAGACCGTCGTATCGAACTGGCCGCGACCGCGTTTCCAATCGTTAGGCATTTTCGATTGCGCGTTCAATTGCGGCCCGGTGAAGGATCCGGCCACGCTCTCTTTTCGAATAATCGTCGGCGGCTCGACCGGAATCGTGATCTCCACCGCGTCGGACATTTTCGAATTCGATTTCGATACCGCCTCGAATCGCACTTTCACCGGCGCAAGATCGACATCTTGCACGTGCCCTTTGAATCGGAATACGGTCGGCACATCCTTGGCGGCTTTCTGCGACGCGTTATCGCTCGCAACCAGTTTGCACCCCGCATCCGTAACGCACCGGACTTTCACTTCATCCGAGTCCGCGAAATTTTGCTGGATCACCGCGCGCAGTTCGATGTCGTCGCCATCTCGCAGAAATCTCGGTAACGCCGTGTTGATCAATAGCGGCTTCGACACTTTGACGATCGCGGTGGCGTCGCCCCCGAATTGATGGGCTTTGGTCTGACCCACCGCCACCACGCGATATGTCGTTAGGTTGTCCGGCGCCACGAAACTGAATTCGGCCTTGCCGCCTTTGCCGGTTTTCAAGCTTCCCTGCCAGAACGCCAGCGTCTTGAATTCCTTGCGTACGTTGGTCGTGTTCCCCACCACATCTTCGCCGCCGCCGCCGATAATGAACCCCTTTTCGGTCAGGCTCGATAACCGGATCTCTTCGATGTAATTTTTGAGCGATTGATAACTCCGGACGGCGAAATAATTGTGCCGGTAAAAATTCTCCAAAACACTCGGCAGCTTCCAATCGCCCAGTTTTAACACCGCGTCGTCCACCGCGAACACGGCAAGATCGACATCGTTGACCGGTTTGAATTCGGAAGTGACCAGCAAATCGCCGTGGACCGTTTCTCCAGGCTTTACCGATTCGTTAGTCAAATGGGTTTCAATCTTGAGTTCGCGATCGGGACGGCGCACTTCGATCTCGGAATAGGCGAACCGTTCCTTCGGTAATTCTGTCCGGCCGCCCGGTTTCACGAGATAAACCGCAACCATAGCGTTCGGCGCGTACTCTTTCTTGATCGGCAACTCGATGCGCCCGGCATTACCGGTGAGAGGAACCAGCAACGTGTCGAGGATCGCATCGGTCTCCACCGAGACCCAGGCCACACCGCCAAAGGGCGACTGGACGGTCAACGTCGCTTTCTCGCCCGGTGCAAACGATCTCTTTTCGTGTTCGATCTTGAACGTGGTCTCGTTTTCCACCGGCAACTCCGCCGGCTCTGCGCCCGTAACCGTGGTTTCATCGCTCACCAGCGGCGCTTTCATCGAGGTCGTGCTGGCAGCCACTACGTAGCGCCCGGTGTCTTTTGCCGGAAAAACGAACTCAGCCGGCGTTTTCACTTCTTGCGACGCCACCTTTTCGAACTGGTCGGTGTTCCGATAGCGAAACACGAACGGCGCGATCTGTTCTTTCGCCGTCTTCGTTGTCACATGGAAAAGATCGACATGGACCGGGACATCTTTGACCGCCGCGTCCTCTTTGTTGATCGCGTCGATCTCCACGTCCACGCCGCCGTCTTTCCCGGGCTTTTCCTGCGCACGAATGCCTAACAATACCGGCGCGGCGAAAACGTTTGCCGAATCTCCACCCACAATGGTTTGCCCGTCGAGCGAAGTCACTTCTACCCGCCACGACACACTCGCCTTGCCGATTGCTCGATCGTCTTTGAACGGCGAATCAGAAACAAAATCGGCGAAACCGCGCGCATCCAGTTTCGCGTCGCCTTCCACGGTCTTGATCACCTCGTTTTCCGGATCCATCCGCGGACCGACTTCCGCGAATGAGTTGTAGCGGCGTTTATAAACATCCTCGCGGCTGTCGAACTCCGCGATCGCCGTCCACGTCGCTTTCCAATGCACGCGCGCACCCGCGTTGGGCGCGCCGTGAAAATATGCGGACGAAACATGCGCGTGCGCCGCGTCGCCAACTTCCGGCTCCGATTCCACGACCACCGAAAACGCCGGGACGCGGTATTCTTCGACACTGATTTGGGTAACGCCTTCGTAATCCTGTCTGTCGATCTTGCAGTGGATGTCGTAACGGCCGGTTTTTATCTTGTCTGGAATGGTCCACTCGCCTTCCCAGCCACCGTCGGCCGATAACGTCGCTGTTCCTTCACCGGCAACTCGCGAGCCGTAACTTTCCGTCGCTGTCCAGTGGACCTCGCCCCATTTCGGAATAGCCAGCCCGGAATCAGCCGGCTCGCGCATCAAGCCTTTCATTTTCACGACCTGCCCCGGCCGATAGAGATTCCGGTCCGTGATAATTTCGGCGTGCGACTTTCTCGAGATGGCGACACGTTCGCCCGAGCCGGACGGATAACTTTCACCTTCGCCGAACTGCATCGCCGGTCCGTTAGGCGTGTCGGCAATAAACAAGTGAACGGTCCCGAGTCTCGCGCCAAAAACCTTGTCGCGCTCAAAAAACGCCATTCCGTTGTTGTCGGTCACGCTGCGGGCGAGCTCGATATTCTCGTTAGTCACCGCCCGAACGGTCATGCCTGCCACCGGTTGAACATCGGACATTTTCGCCACCCGAATCACCGCTCCCGCCGGCGTCCGCTTCTGCGTGAGAATAAAGTCGCTGGTGCAAAGGATCGACCGGTTGCCGATGATCCGCCCTTCGCCTAACGAGCCGCTCACTTCCACGAGATACGGTCCGTCGAGGGCTTGCCCGGCCGGCAATCGATATTGGATGTCGCGTTTGACCTCGATATCGCCAGTCGCCGCCTCGACCTCGCCGTTCGCGACCACCGGCAATTTGAACGCATCAACCAGCAATTCCGTTTGCAGAGCCTTCTTGAATCCGGTGCGCGGATCGATCACCGAATTGCGTGTGACCGGGTCGACCGCATCCTTTTCAAACTCGCGCACGCGATAAGTCACGGCCGGAAGTTTTTCGAGCGGGATCCGGGCGATCTTCCACGTCATCGGCGGCGTGTTGACCTCGAAGAACGAGAAATGCACTTCCGACCGCGAGCGCATGTAAATTTGCGAGCCCGGAAATAATACGGTCGGCGGTTTCGCATGAAACGTTGCGCCCCATTTCGACGGCTGCGGCAGCCCATAGCCACGTTCGCCTTTCAGCTTTGGCGAAACGGTTACGCGATACTTTTGTTTAACGTCGAACTTGCCGTGAACCTCGATCTCGTCCCCATCCGCGATGAGTTTCATATCGGGCACAGCCGGTTCGACTGTAATTTTATCGGGCGTGACTTCGTCCGGCTCGATCCCGTCGATGAATTTAATCCTGATCAGCGGCTCTTTTTCATATGCGGTGTTGTAGGCCGCAATCCATTCGACTTTGAGCGGCGCGGTCTTGCCCACCGGCACAACTTTCAGATACGGCAAAGGCTGGCGGCTTTTTGCGTCCTGCAAACCATTCACGATCAAATCGTAGGTGCGGTTCATCGGCAGCGGCTCACGCGGTTCGACGCGAAAACTGTCGGTCTCCGGCTGGTCCCCGAGCTTTTCCTCCGTGCGCAGGATAACGTTCACCGGGAAACGCTGACGCGAATCGCGATCCTGGAAATAAACGTGATCAGCGACTTCGGTCAGGCGGACCTTGTAGCTCGACTCGAGCGGAACCTGCGGCTGCGCATCGAGCTTTTCGTGTTCGCCGAACTCAGCCGAAATAGTAAACGGTGTGGCAGTGTACTCCGCGCTCCAGCCGGGTGCGTCGACCGTTTTGCCCGACAAATCTTTTAAGTCCGGCGCAAGACTCAGACGATGTTTTGCCCCCGCGACCACATTCTTGATCACGAACACCCCTTCGGTCTGACTTTTCCAAAGAAAATCGCCTTCGATCGGCGGTTGACTAACGAACGGGCACGATTGTCCGGCCATGTCGATCTTGTCGGGGGCGACCATCGCGCCCGGAAAAGTGATCGTGAGCTCGGCGCCGGGAGTGATCTGGCCTTCACCGGGATCAATGACAACTCCGCCGGCGTCGGGTTTCGTGTCCGACTGGGTCTCTTCGTCCTTTCCGGCTGCGTGAAGAATCGTTAGGCCGGCCAGGCACGAAAACAGAATGACCGTCAGGCGTTTCATTCTTTCATGCTCGGATCCAGTTCGCGGATCCGCTTAAGATCGACATCGGCTTTGTCGTTCTGGCCGATACGGCGCAGGCTGTGTTCGCGCTCCTTCAGGGCGTCGACCGTTTCCTTGATTTGGAGAGAATGCGTTTGCGATTCGATCGCGGCCTGATAATCGGCGCGAGCGTATTCGACCAGTCCCCGCAAATACCACGCGCTGGGATCGTCGGCCATCAACTCGGTCGCGCGGATTGCGTTCGGCAGCGCGTCCTTGGTTCGGTCCAGGGCGCGAAGGTTGCAGGCGGTTTCGAAATGAGCCGGACCGGAATCTTCGTCGATGGCCAGCCCGGCCTCGGCGTCCGCCAGCGCCAGCACGTACTGGTTGAGGCTGCGCAACGTCCGGGACCGTTCCGCCAGGGGCAGAGCGGCATTCGGATCTTTGGCGATCTTCGCGTCTTCGGTTCGTAACTCGCTAAGCGGTTTTTCCTCGACGTGCTTGTTGGTCCCGCGCGCCAAATTTCGTCCCACCTGGAGCTTGGCCGCGTCTTCATCCCGGTTGAGATCGAGCAACGCTTCGCCGGTTTGAACACGCGCGCGCACCGAAGCCGGGTCGAGCTTCATGGCGCGTTCGCAATCGTCCAGCGCGAGCAACGGCCGGTTCGCCAGCGCAAATAACCGCGCGCGATCCAGCATAAGATCGACATCGTTAGGCTTCTTCGCGATTTTCGCGTCGAGGTCTTTGACGCGCGGCAAAAACTCCGAGAGCAGCTCGAACTGTGGCAGCCATTCTTTGACCTGATCGTCGGTGCTGTCGGCTTTTCGCGCCTTCTCCATCTCGGCGTAAGCCGCGTCCCACTTGTGCAAACGCAGCAGGGCGGTCGCGCGATAAACGCGCAGGTTCGGCGTATCTTTTGCCGCCAAAGCCTTGGTCAACGCACCTTCGGCGTCGACAAATCGCTGTTGCTCGACGAAAACATCGGCCAGCTTTTCGTACATCTCCGCGGTATCTTCCCGGGACGGTTTTCGCGAAAGAAACGCGCGATAATGTTTTTCAGCCGCGACGTAATCTTTTCGTTTTGTGTCCAGATCACCACGCCAGGCTTCGATGGCGTTGGGCGGATTTTTCGTCGCCTTCTGCCACGTGTTCAGCGTTTCCCCGAGACGATCGTAATCCTCCGCTTCATACAGGCCCTGGAGAATTTTTTCCCAGCTTTCAATGTCGTTAGGCGCGAGCGCCACGATGCGCCGGCTCAGCTCGATCGTCGCCGGTTTGTCGTCCGCTTCTTCTGCCGCGGCCAGTTGTTTACGAAGCTGGGCCAGATCGGCATCGGCGCCGCGTGACAGACGGGCAGCGCCGAGGAACAGGACTAAACCCAAAATGATCAGCCGGATAGGAATGGCCTGATATTGGGCGGCGCAGCCGGAGATTTTCAATTAATTTCGACATATAGACATCTGTCATTTGCGCGCGTTCACTTGCTGCGGTTCTTTGCCGTTCCGCCAAGCTCATGTCCCGCGAATATACCCTCCATCGACCTCAGCCTTCGACGTCGATCCACATCGATTACGCGGCGGAATTGAACGAGCAACAGCACGCGGCGGTGACGGCCTCTCCCGGGCCGTTGCTGGTCATTGCCGGGGCGGGCTCGGGTAAGACGCGCACGCTGACCTATCGAGTGGCGTATTTACTCGAGAACGGGATCGACTCGCGAAACATCCTTTTACTGACTTTTACGAATAAAGCCGCGCGGCAGATGCTCGATCGCGTGGCAAACCTGTTGCCGGTCGATGCCGGCGGAATCTGGGGTGGGACGTTTCACTCGATCGGCAACCGCATGCTGCGACGCCATGGCAGCGCGCTCGGATACAATCCCGGGTTCACCATCATGGACCGCGAGGATCAAAAGGATTTGATCAACACCGTGGTCGCGAACGCGGGGATCGACCCGAAGGAAATGCGGTTCCCCAAAGGCGATGTGCTCGCGGAATTATTCAGCTTCGTTGTGAACACCGAGATGCCGATCGACGAATTGCTCGCGGAAAAATTTCCGCATTTCCTGCCGTTGCTCGACAAAATCCGCGACGTGCACACACGCTACGAGAAAAAGAAAAAAGCAACGAACTCGATGGATTTCGACGATCTGCTCGAGAAAACGCTGCGCATGTTGCAGGAACACGAGAACATCGCCACGTTTTACCGGCGGCAGTTTCAATTCATCCTGGTCGACGAATACCAGGACACGAACAAGATCCAGGCGGATTTGATCGATACGCTGGCGCGCGATCATCGCAACGTCATGGTGGTCGGGGACGACGCGCAATCGATCTACTCCTGGCGCGGCGCGAACTTCAAAAACATCCTCGAATTCCCGAAGCGTTATCCGGACGCGCAGGTGTTCAAGATTGAGATGAATTACCGGAGCGTGCCGGAGATCCTGGACGTGGCCAACGCTGCGATCTCGGCGAACGTGGAACAGTTTCGCAAAAATCTCGCGCCCACCCGCGATTCGCGGGCAGTGAAGCCGGCAGTCGTGGCGTTGAACGACGGCTCGGAACAGGCGCAGTTCGTGGCCCAGCGAATTCTCGAGCTGCGCGATGAAGATGTCGATCTTAGCGACATCGCGGTGCTGTATCGGGCGCATTATCACGCGATCGAGCTCCAGCTGGAGTTGTCCCGCCGTGGGATTCCCTATCAAATCACCAGCGGGATTCGATTTTTCGAGCAGGCGCACATCAAGGATGTGGTTTCATTCCTGCGCCTGGTGGCGAATCCGCGGGACGAAGTCGCGTTCAAAAGAATGGTGAAGCTGCTGCCGGGAATCGGGAATCGCAGCGCGGACAACCTGTGGCTGGAATGGGACCGGGCGGTAAGCGGATTCACCGCTGCAGCCGGGAACGCTGGTCCCGGTCCTGAGATACCGGCATCACCGATGCCGGCTACAGAGGCGCGGTTCAGCTTCGGCGAAATTCTGCGAAAGATGAATGCGCCAGCGCGTTCCAGGAAATCGTGGGAACAACTTGCGCACACGATGGAGGAAATTGCGCCTAACGGACAGCCGAACCCGCCGTCGGACATGATCACGTCGGTGGTGGAAGCGATCTACGACGATTACGCAAAGGTCAATTTCACGAATTACGAATTGCGAAAGGAAGATTTAAACCAGCTGGCCGCGTTCTCGCGTCAGTTCAAGGACCTGAACGAATTTCTTTCGCAGCTCGCTCTCATTAGCAACGTCGATGCCGAGGCTGCGCCTAACCAAACGGCGGACAAGGAAGCGGTGAACCTCTCCAGCGTTCACCAGGCGAAAGGGCTCGAGTTTCACACGGTGTTCATCATCTGGCTGACCGACGGGATGTTCCCGAGCAGCCGTTCACTGGACTCGCGCGACGCGCTCGAGGAAGAACGGCGCTTGTTTTACGTGGCGATCACCCGCGCGCGTGACGAACTTTATCTGAGCTTTCCGCACATGCGTTTGAATGCGGGTTACGGCGATATTTTTCAAAGGCCATCACGGTTCCTGAAGGAAATACCGACCAAGCTCGTCGAAGACTGGAATGTAAAGCGGAGCTGACGCTCCGCTAATGACGAAGCTCGAAAGAATGACGAAGCACGAATCCATGGTCCTTGTTCGAGCATTCGGGCCTATTTCGTCATTCCTCTCATGAACCTTTCTCCCGAAAAGAAAATTGCCGGTGTGCTCGCGCCGTTGTTCGGCCTGCGACGCGACGGCGATCTTGGGATCGGCGATGTCGCGACCTTGCGAGAGTTTATCGACTGGGCGGCGGATGCCGGCTTCAAGCTTGTGCAGATGTTGCCGATCAATGAAACGGGTGGCGATCACAGCCCTTACAACGCGATCAGTTCGCGTGCGATCGAGCCCACCACTCTCCATCTGGCGCCCGGATCGCCGCCGGAACTGACCCAGCAGGCCTACGACTCGGTCATCGCCGATGTCGATCTTGCAAAATTGCGGCAGGGATCGGTGCACTATCGGCGGGTCAAAAAGTTAAAACGGCTCTTGTTGGAATCCGCGTTTGCCAGCTTCTCGAAAACTGCAAGCGCGGACCGTCGCAGTGAGTTCGACAAGTTTTGCGAACACGAGCGCGAATGGCTGGACGATTACGTGTTGTTTCGCGCGTTCATGGATGAAAATGGCGGGCGCGAAACCTGGGACAAGTGGCGAAAGCCGCATCGCTCAATCGAAAAGGCGCGGGAATGGCTTGGCGGTTTGCCTGAAGAATACCAAAGGCACTTTGAAAAAACGCAGGACTTCTTTCGTTACGTGCAATGGACCGCTCACGAGCAATGGCGCGAGATCAAGGACTACGCTGAAAAACGCGACATTGCCCTAATGGGCGACATTCCATTCGGCATCAGTTATTACAGCGCCGATGTTTTCGCTCGGCCTAACGAATTTTCACACGACTGGTGCGGGGGCGCCCCGCCGGAACCGTACTTCAAGGACGACGAGTTCACGCAGAAATGGGGACAAAACTGGGGCATTCCGCTGTATCGCTGGGATGCGATGCGCCGCAACGGCTTGCAATGGTGGCGGCAACGGATCCGGGGTGTTCGCAACATTTTTCATGTGTTCCGTATCGATCATGTCCTCGGGTTCTACCGAATTTACGCCTTCCCCTGGCGACCCCATTTGAACAAGCAAATGCTGCCATTGGATTGGAACCAGATGCTGGCGCAAACCGGTGGGCGCGCCCCGCATTTCGCGCCGCGCGATGATGAGACTCGGGAAAACTGCATCGCGAACCAGCGCGAGGGCGAGGAATATTTGCGTGTCGTGCTGGAAGAATCAGGCGCGACCCGGTTGGTCGGTGAAGATCTTGGAACGGTGCCGAAATATGTCCGGCCGAGCCTGCACTCGTTAGGCATCGCCGGCTTCAAAATCCCGCAGTGGGAAGGCCAGCATGGCCAGGTGACGCCGGGAAACGAATACGAGCGTCTTTCGGTGGCCACTTATGCGACACACGATCACAAGCCGATCCGCGCGCTGTGGGAGGAAGCTATCGAGGAACCGGCGCCGACATCGGACCAGTCACGCGGAGATTTGGAGAAGATCGCAACTTTTGCCGGATTTCAGCGGAGCGGGGATGATTCGATCGATTACGAGAAACACTTTTATCCGGCGATCATGAACGCCTTGTTTGAATGCGAATCCTGGATCGCGGTGGTGATGATCACCGACCTGCTGGCGCGGAAATATCGTTTCAATGTGCCGGGAACCGCTGCGAATTCCAACTGGACGCGACGAATGCAGCGAACGGTAGCGGAATTACGAAGCAGCCCGAAAGAGCAAAAACGGATGCGACTGATTCGCGAGTTGCTGGAGAAAAGCAGACGCATCTAATCGAGCTGTCATCCTGAGCGCAAGCGAACACGGCGCGACGGGCGAGCGGCGGGTAGACGGTCAAGCGAGCGAGGGTAGCTGGTTCGAGCGCGGCGCGCGAGGATCAAGGACCTCACAAATTCTGTTTGATCACGCCAGCTATCTTGCGTGCCACAATCGTTGTAGGTGAGGTCCCTCACCGTCTTCGCGGTTCGGGATGACAATCGCGCGAGATAGTTAAGGGATGAAAAAGTGTGCGGATTTCGTCATTAGACATTCGTCATTCGTCATTCTAATTGAAGCATGAAGTCGCCCATTAAAGTCGCTGTTACCGGCGCGGCCGGACAGATTGGTTATGCGTTGGTTTTCCGGATCGCGTCCGGGGAGATGTTCGGCAAGGACCAGCCGGTTGCACTCCATTTAGTCGAAATCCCGCCGGCGCTTCCCGCGCTGGAAGGTGTGGTCATGGAATTGCACGACTGCGCGTTTCCGCTTTTGCAATCGATCGTGCCCACCGCCGACCTCGACGAAGGCTTTCGCGACGTGAACTGGGCCTTGCTGGTGGGCAGTGTTCCCCGGAAAGCCGGGATGGAACGCAAGGATTTGTTAGGCATCAACGGCAAGATTTTCATCGGCCAGGGTCAGGCGATTGAAAAAAACGCCAATGCCGATGTCCGCGTGCTGGTCGTTGGCAACCCGTGCAATACCAATTGCCTGATCGCACTGAACAACGCGAAGAAAATTCCGAAGGACCGCTGGTTCGCCATGACCCGGCTGGATGAGAACCGCGCCCGGGCCCAGCTCGCCCAAAAAGCGGGCGTCGAAATCACGCGCGTGACTAACATGACAATCTGGGGAAACCATTCGGCCACGCAGTATCCGGATTTTTACAATGCGAAGATCGACGGGAAATCGGCTGCGGATGTGATCAAAGACGAGAACTGGTTGAAGAACGACTTCATCGCAACGGTGCAACAGCGCGGTGCAGCGATTATCAAAGCCCGCGGATCATCGTCCGCGGCATCGGCGGCGAACGCGGTGATCGGAACGGTCCGCTCGTTAACCGAAGACACCGAAGGCAACGACTGGCACAGCGTCGGTGTCTGCTCGAATGGAAGTTACAATGTGGAAAAGGATTTGATTTCGTCCTTCCCGATCCGCACCAAGAGCGGCAAGTGGGAGATCGTTCAGAACGTGCCGATCAACGATTTCAGCCGCGATAAGATCGACAAATCAGTGGCGGAGTTGAAGGAAGAAAAATCGCTGGTGAGCGATTTGTTAGGCTAACAGATCAGAGCGCGCACCATCCCGAACCGCGCAGACTAGACGCTCAACGACCAAATCGGGAAGCTTTAAGCTTCCCGTGGGCGCTCGATCGAACATCGTGGGTGCCGACAGCGCGGCGCCCTCCATATTACTTCAGCTTCTCGCCGGTCACCCGCTCGAACGCTTCGACATATTTAGCAGACGTTTTGTCGATGATCTCCTGCGGCAAGCGGGGCGCGGGCGGCGTTTTGTCCCAATCGAGCGTTTCCAAATAATCGCGGACGAATTGTTTATCGAAGCTGGGCGGACTTTGGCCTACGACATATTGGTCGGCCGGCCAGAACCGGGATGAATCGGGAGTCAGCACCTCATCGATCAAAAGCAGTTGCCCGTCGATCTGGCCGAATTCGAATTTGGTATCGGCGATGATGATGCCGCGCTTGGCGGCGTATTCGCGGCCGGCGGAATAAATTTCCAAACTAAGCTTCTGCACACGCTGCGCCAGTTCGTCGCCCAGAATCCGGGCGCACTCTTTCATGTCGATGTTCTCGTCGTGGCCCTGTTCGGCTTTGGTGGAAGGAGTGAAGATTGGCTCCGGCAATTGGGACGCCAGCTTCAGGCCTGGCGGCAATTTGATTCCGCAGACGCTCTGGGATTTCTGATATTCTTTCCAACCCGATCCCGCCAGATAACCGCGCACCACGCATTCGACCGCCAGCGGCTTCGTCTTTTTCACAATCATCGAACGGCCAGCGAGCTGATCCCTGAACTGTTGCAGCTCTTTCGGGAACTCATTGAAATCTGCGGTGACAAAATGGTTTTGAACCTTGTCCCCGAATTTGTTGAACCAAAACGCGGAAAGCTGATTCAGCACCGCGCCTTTGCGCGGAATGGGATCGTCCAGCACCACATCGAATGCCGAAAGCCGATCGCTAACCACGAACAGCAGCGTTTCGCCGAGATCGAAAACCTCGCGCACCTTCCCGCTGCGTAGTTTTTTGATTCCAGGAAGATCGACAGTCGATTGCGGCGAGGTTTGCATCTACCATTGTTGCGCATGGCTGGAATTGTCGTCAAACCGCGCGCGCGAATTTTGCATGGCCATGACTGGGTTTTTTCCAGCGAGGTTCTGAAGGTTTTCGGAAAACCAGCGGATGGCGACGTGATTTCGCTAAAAGACGGCAAGGATCATTTGATTGGCAGCGCCATCTATAATTCGAAGTCGCAGATCGTTGCCCGGCGTTTTTCCCGGCGAAAGCAGGAACTCGACTTTGATTTTTTCAAACGGCGGATCGCGCAGGCCGCGGAATATCGCGAACGTCGCGGGGTCGATACGCGCCTTTGCCGCGTGGTGTGGAGCGAGAGCGATGGCTTACCCGGTGTGATTCTCGATCGCTACAGCGACCATTTTGTTCTGCAGACGCTTACCTTCGCGATGGACAAGCAAAAGGAACTGATCGCCGATGCCGTTGTCGATCTTTTCGGCAATGTGCGAATCATCGAGCGCAACGACGCGCCGGTGCGCAAGGCCGAAGGACTCGATCTGCAAACCCGAGTGCTTCGCGGTGACGAAGCCACCCAGGTCAAGATCGACATCGACGGGGTAAGATTTGATGTCGATCTTTTGCGCGGACATAAGACCGGATTCTATCTCGATCAACGCGCAAATTATGGGGCGGTTGCGAAATACGCCGCGGGACGGCGTGTGCTCGATTGTTTCACGAACCAGGGAGCGTTCGCGCTGGCTTGCGCGCGTGCCGGCGCAATGAGTGTGAGCGCGGTTGAGGAAAGCGCGGCAAATATTTCGGCCGCAAAAGTTAACGCCGAGATAAACGAGGTATCGATTCATTGGTTCGAGCAGGACGTGTTTCACTTTTTGCGCAATGCCGAGAAATCGAGCGCGGAATTCGATCTGATCATTCTCGATCCGCCGTCGTTCACGAAAGCCAAGGGCGGATTGAAAGATGCGTTGCGCGGATACCGGGAACTGCATTTGCGCGCGTTCAAGCTGCTATCAAAAGACGGATTACTCGCGACGTTTTCCTGTTCGCATCACGTCAGCGAATCTGCATTTGCCCAGACAATTACCGATGCGCTGGTCGATGCGCGACGTTCCGCGCGTCGTTTACAGCGCTTCGAGCAAGCGCTGGATCATCCGGTGCTGCCGACGATTCCCGAGACCGAATATTTCAAGGGCTTTTTGTTGGAAATGATGCCGGGCCGCTAGATTTCATCCGACGCGTTTGTGAATAAGTATTCCTTCGAAAAGTCTGGAATTTCGCGCTGAGCTAATTAGTGTGCGTTCGGCGGCGACTCAATGCGAAAGTTTGACATGCCCGAAAAAATTCGACCGATCGAACAGATGCTGGAATTGAACGAAGAAGAATCGATGTCGCCGGAGCATCTGGATAACCAGGTGCAAAAAGCGCAGGAGCAATTGCTCCAGCTTAAACGCCAGCAGGAGCAAATCGAAAAGCAGAAACGCGAGCTGGAAGAACTCAGTCGCAAGCAGGAGGAACTCGACCGCGGCCGCGTGGAAATGGCGGACAAGCTCACCCGCTCCCTCGTTATTCTCGAACGCGAAGCCTACGACACGCAAAAGAAACTGGAGCAACTGCGGGCGACCCGGGAGAGTTTCGGTCAGCATTTGGAACTGATCGAGGCGATCGACCCGAAAAGCTGGAACCCGGCGGACCTGCACAAGGAACTCAGCCGCGCGTTGAGTACGGTGGACGATGCGCGAACGGAGTTCAGTCAGCAGAAAAGTCGTTTGCAGGCAGCCGAAGCGTCCAGCGGCGAGGTACCTCTTCCGGACGTCGCGCCGGATGTTCACGATCTGATAAACGAAAGCGGAAGTGGGTTTGCGCATTGGGTTAAGATGGGTTTCGCCTTCAGCTTGCCGCTGATCGTTTTCGGTTTTATTGCGCTGCTGATGTTTTTCTGGATGGCTAGCAAAGCTCCGTGATGCCGCATGCTTCGCCGCTCCAGTAAATCGGACACTGCGCTCGACCAAACCAAGCAAGCCCTCGCCCGGCAAGAGTCCGAGTTGCGCCAGACGGTGGAAAAGCTCGAGCGCATGATCGCAGAAGCGCCGCGCATCGCCGAGGAAGAAGCGAAACGGCAACGGGAGGAATTGCGATTGCGCGCTGGTGCGGAACGAACTCGTCTCGATGTGACCCTGGCCTTGGACGATAAGCGCTATTATGAGAGCGACGGCGGCAGGCCGCGAGGTTCTTTGCGCAAACAGCGCCGGGAAGGCCGGATCATTTTTCTCGTGCTCGTGGTCGCGCTCGTGGCCGCGGTGATTTGGCTGGTGGCGCATCTCCGCACGTTTTAATGGCGATTACTCGAAGAACCGAGATGGCCTTCATCCTAACCTTCTCCCAGCGGGAGAAGGGATTAGAAGCGCGAATGTGCTGTTCTAATTTCAATTTCGCCCGCTGGGAGAGTCGCACGCGAAGCGGCCGTGAGGGCGCGATCTTATGAGTAAGCCCGGTGATCTTGATGTGGCATATGTCGCGCAGCTTGCGCGATTAAAATTAAGTCCAGAGGAGACATCCCTTTTTCAGAAACAGCTCGGTGACGTCCTGGAGTACGCCGAGAAACTCAAACAAGTCGATGTCAGCGACGTCGAGGCGTCGGCGCATGCTGTTCCGATGTTCAATGTGCTGCGCGAAGACGAACCGCGCGATTGGTTCAGCGCCGAGGAAGCGCTGGCGAATGCGCCTCGCAAGGCGGATGATCTTTTCGTCGTAACCAAAGTCGTGGAATGAACGCGGCGGATTTGCCCGCGCTCACGATCACGGAATTGCGCGAATTCCTGCGTAAACGCGAGATATCACCGCGCGAGGTTTTGGAATCGCTGCGAACGCGGATCGAGGACGCCGAACCGAAAATCGATGCGTATCTGTCCCTTGATTTCGAGGCTGCGCTCAAGGACGCCGAGAAAGCTGATGTCGATCTCCCGTTAGGCGGTGTCCCAATCGCGATCAAGGACATCATCAACGTCCAAGGCCAGCCCTGCACGTGTGCGTCCAAAATCCTGGGAAATTATCGGGCGCCGTACGACGCCACTGTGATTCGGAAACTGCGCGCCGCCGGCGCAATTCCATTCGGCAAAACGAACATGGACGAATTTGCGATGGGCTCATCGACGGAAAACTCGAGCCTGAAAGTTACGCGAAATCCATGGGACACATCGCGCGTTCCCGGTGGCTCGAGTGGAGGTTCGGCGGCAGCCGTCGCGGCCGATGCAGCTTTCGGCGCGCTCGGAACGGACACCGGCGGGTCAATTCGTCAACCCGCCGGGCTCTGCGGTTTGGTTGGCGTAAAACCAAGCTACGGACGGGTATCGCGTTTCGGGGTCACCGCATTTGCGTCATCGCTCGATCAAGTCGGCCCGCTGACGAAGACGGTTCGCGATTCAGCGTTGTTGTTGAAAGCGATCGCGGGCCGTGATCCGCAGGACAGCACGAGCTTGAACGAAGAGGTGCCGGATTACACCATGAATGACATCGATCTTAAGGGTGTCCGACTTGGGCTGCCGAAAGAGTACATGATCGAAGGGATCGATCCGCAGGTGAAAACGGCGATTGATGCGGCGGTAAAGCACTTGAATTCGTTAGGCGCTGCGATTGTCGACGTGAGCTTGCCGCACACCGAACACGGAATCGCGGTTTATTATTTCCTGGCCACAGCTGAAGCCTCGGCCAATCTCGCGCGATTCGACGGAGTTCGTTACGGTCACCGCGCGGAAAAGCCGAAAGATTTGCTCGATCATTACGCCCGGACTCGGGCCGAGGGTTTTGGCCAGGAAGTCAAACGCCGCATCATTCTCGGCACCTACGTTCTGAGCTCGGGCTATTACGATGCGTATTATTTGCGCGCGCAGAAGGTCCGGGAACTGATTCGACGCGATTTTGCAAAGGCGTTCGAGAAAGTCGATGCGCTGATCTCCCCAACATCGCCGGTGCCGGCATTCAAGCTGGGCGAGCGCACCACTGATCCCTTGCAAATGTATCTGGCGGACATTTTTACCGCGACAGCCAACCTGGCGGGCATTTGCGGAATCAGTGTTCCGTGCGGATTTGCGACGGTGAACGGCAAACCTTTGCCGGTCGGCCTCCAATTGTTAGGCAAATCACTGGATGAAGCGCGTATCCTGCAGATCGCGCACGCTTACGAGCGCAGCACGGACTGGCACAAGGCCAGGCCGACGATTTAGGAAAACGCTGAACGCCCAACGCCAAACATCCAGGGTCGAATGCAGAAAATGGAGCCGAAGACGGGATTTGAACCCGTGACCTACGGTTTACGAAACCGTTGCTCTACCAGCTGAGCTACTTCGGCGCAGGAGCGGCCATAGATTACATCGAGTCCGCCCCCCGGCAAGTTGAGCGCGGTGGCTACAACGGCAAGACGAACGTCTCCCCTATGTTTCGCAGCGCGATGCGTTCCGGCTCGTTTCGTAAGGACGCTTCGAAACGCTCGATCGGTTCACGAAAGGGCTCAAAGCTCAGGCGGAACGTCTGATGATGGACGGGCATGATGAATCGCGCGCCGGCGTCGTTCGCCATTCGAATCGCTTGTTCCGGCGTGCAATGCGCGCGAATCCACGGGTTGTAACAGCCAATAGACATGATCGCGAGGTCGATCGGTCCAAACCGCCGCATCTCCTGGAACAAACCGGTCAGGGCTGTGTCTGCCCCGTAAAGGATACGCCGTCCGTTCCGCTCAATGATGTAGGCATTGTAGCCGCGATAATCGTCGTTACGCATTCGCGCACCCCAATGATTGATCTGGCAGGCGGTAATGTCGATCTTACCAGCGGGTGTTTCCATGGTCGCGCGTTCGCGCCAGGGGAGTTCGGTGACCTTTCGCAAACGGGTCCATCGCAATAAATCGCGAGTGTGCGGCGCAGTGATTACCTGCACGGATGAATCGAACTTTCGAAGCGTACGCCGATCGATGTGATCGAAATGAGCGTGCGACAACAAAATAATGTCGATCTTGGGGAGCTCGTGGATTTCCAGAGCGGGAGCGGTCAGGCGCTTCGGTCCGATTGTGAACAAGAAAGGAACGCGGATCCCGATTCGCGGGAATAACACCGGATCGGTTAAGATTTTGATCCCGAAGAAATTGATCAGCACGGTGGCGTGACCGAGCCAGGCAGCGGTAATGCGATCGTCACTCCAGGTGGACGGGTCCGGTTTGGCAAACGCCGGCGGAATCTTTCGCCAGCTTTCGATGGTCCATTCGCGCCAGAGACGTGCGACCCAACGGTTCATTTGTTACAGTCGCTCAGGAATGAATCGGCTCGAACAGATAATCGCAACAAAACACGCCGAGATCGAAAAGCTGCGGCCGAACTCCGAGTCGCTGCACCGAAAGGCTTTGGCGCGTAATGACTTTCCAGCACATTGGGATCCTAAGCTTAGAATTCCACGTGGACAAGTTGTCGCGG
>JADMIO011200079.1_pt1 | contig 103747 bp, 57 predicted proteins | sample 8958161 | NCBI WGS metagenome assembly JADMIO01 (sample SAMN16585339, study PRJNA669376) | soil metagenome | isolation source: Crop rotation soil | place: USA: Cullars Rotation, Alabama | collected 2011
GACAACTTGTCCACGTGGAATTCTAAGCTTAGGATCCCAATGTGCTGGAAAGAAACTGACCGATAAGTGCCCCCCTGGAACTTCCCATTGTTTTGCGTATACCAATTTCTTTTGCACGTTTAGAGGCCTGGGCGGTAGTAAGATTGATAAAATTGATACAGCCCAACACAAGTAAAAAAGCTGCTACTGCGAGAAGTCCATATAAAGTAGGTTTATGTGCGAGCCGGTTGCTGAAAGCGTCATAATCTGCATTGAAATGAATGTCTGAAAGAGGCTGTAGATTATGTTCTGTATCGTCCTTTTTACCAGGGTTCTCCTTGTCTTTCGTTCTGTATTTCTCGCGGATTGTGGCGAGCTGTTTTTTTATTTCATCCGTTCCACGTCCCGGTAACAGCTTTACAAATAATTGAGAAGAAGAGTTGATATTTCCCCATTCTTCCCAACTGTAATTGTCTTTAAAATTAGGCTGCTGCAGGGTCGAAAGCGAAAGAAATTCCTGGAAAATGAAGTCGGTATTTTGGCGGAGGCTTTTAACTATGCCGGTTACAGAAGCTGTGATACTGTCGTCATAAATAATAGTTCGACCCGGAATTTCACTGACCGGCAGATTTCCGAAATAAATCTTTGCCCGGTCTTCGGTAAGAACAACCTGGTTTGGATTAATGAGAGCAGTATTTCCGGAACCTGCCAGCCACTGGTATTTAAAAATTTTAAAATAATTGGAGTCAGCAGCGATTCTTTCGTTCTGTTTTTTGAACCGGGCATCGGGTTTACCGTCTTTCGATGGAATGGTGACCTTTGCCTCATTCAGTGTTTCGAAGTGTGCTGCGGCTTCAAGTCCGGTAGCTTCCTTTGAAACTGCAGCAAAAGTAGGTAAGGGAGTTCCTGAATTGTGTATGGTCAGATCGGGGAATCTGATAGTTGAGGTAACCCTGAAAATCCGGTCCGCATCTTTATGAAACTTATCATATGAAAAATCATGCTGCACGATCAGGTAGATTACCAGTGCAGCGCTCAATCCGATCGCCAAACCAGAAATATTGATCAGTGAGAAAACCTTATTTCTCTGGAAATTTCTTAATCCGGTTTTTAGGAAGTTCTCAAACATAATTCCAAATATAAGTTCAATGTTTAAGGTTTAAAGTTCAACGTCTCATATGCGCCTGCTGGTTGCTACATCCTGGTCTCTACTTTTAACTTTTAACTTTGAACATTAAACTTCCTATCACTTCCCTTTACTGTGCCAGAATGTAAAACCTTTACTGATAAGGGTTTTGGAGGGTGTACGGGGGGAGGGGTGTACGAAAACGGACAGTTGATGTTCGTTAATGCAGGCAATGCCAGGCAGAAGGCAGCAGGCAGCAGATATGATCCAATTTTCCTTGCATTTATGGAGATGGTTTAAAATTTAAAGGTTTAAAGCTTAAAGCCGGAACTTTCCCATCGAAGAAAGATCTCAAACTTCTAAACTTTAAACCTTTAAAATCAATTATTATCTCTGTTCAAATCCGACTTCAGGCTTCCGGCTTCTGACTCCCGGCTCCAGCCTCTAGACTCCCGACTTCTCCTGCCTCCCGCATTCTGCTTCCGAACTATTTCAAAGAGACCGACACTCTTCCACTGCTTGCCCTTACATTCACCGCTATTCCACCACCATTTACCACACCATCAATTTCATCTTCTTCTACATCGCCTTTGAAATTAGACAGATTCTGGGTTTTGACTTTTGAACCTGAAACATGGAGATCATAACCTTTATTTGCCGGTAACTGCAGGTCAATATTTCCGCCTGAGTTGCTCAGCTTAACAAATTTTACAGCTTCTTTGATTGATACATCGATACTTCCACCGCTGGTAGACGCTGTTACACTACATGACAAATCACTCAATCTTACATTTCCGCCGGAAGTGTGTGCTTCGAGTTCACCGCTGATAGATTCACCCTTAACGCTTCCTCCGCTTGTTGTAGCATCGATATTTCCTTTCAGCTGGCTAAGCATCACATTTCCGCCAGAAGTGCTGAGCTTTATTTCGCCGTTGCAGGATTCAGCATCGATATTACCACCACTTGTAACCAGGTCAATATATTCTGATGCATTTTTCACATTGATATTTCCGCCTGAAGTACGTCCCTTTAATTTACCTGAAACATCTTCAACATTCAGGTTGCCACCACTGGTTGTAAAATCCTGGTTGCCCTGTAAGCTGTTAAGTGTAATATTACCTCCGCTTGTGGTCAGGTTGGTATTCGTGCTTTTCGGGGAAGTTATCTTAAAGGAGATTGAAAGTGAATTATTCCAGTTGTCGTAATTCTTCTTTCTTTTTGCCCTGGCGACCAGTTTCTGACCTTCCACAGCCACAGTCAGCTCCCATTCTTCATCAAGTTTCTTTTTTATCTCGTCGTTGGTATAGGTCTTTCTTGAGTTGCCGGATTGAATGTAAACTTCTACAGTAGCATTGGTAGTAGCGGTTCCGCTGACGGAAATATTTCCTCCCGACGTGGTTGACTCAACAGATTTAACCGAGGAAGCCGGGAAACTTTTTGTCATGAATGGTGTCTTGTTGTCTTGCGCTTGCGTTGCTGCTGCTGTAGATAGGACCAGCAGGCTCATCAGGATTTTTTTCATATTCTCGCGTGTTAATTTTTAAAGTTTAATGTTTAAAGTGAAAGGTTAAAAGTTCAGTAGGTAGGGAATAAGTTGTAATACGCCTGGGATCAAAGTATGTTACAGTTTTTGATTTATTTTTTATATTTTCAAGTTGCCAGGTTATTAAGTTGTTGGGTTATATGTTCTAAGTATTAAGTCAACGTTCTTTGTCTATGGCCATCAATTTGCTGGTTTTATCTGCTGCCTGCTGCCTTCTGCCTCCTGCCTATTTCAGCGCCTCCACGGGATTGTTCCTCGCCGTTCTGATCGTCAGAACACTCACAGTTGCCAATGCGATCAACAATGCGAAAAAGCCAGCCAGTGGAAAAATATACCAGGCGAGATCGATCCTGTAGGAATATTGCTGTAACCATAGGTGCATACAATACCAGGCCAGCGGACTCGCAATCAGAAATGCAATCGCAACAGGTTTCATCTGTTCAGCACATAGTATCCTTGCAATATCCAAAGAACTTGCGCCCAGCATTTTTCTTATACCAACTTCTTTTTGTCTTTGTTGCGTACTGAAGGCTGAAAGTCCGAGCAGGCCAAGACTCGAAATAAGAATCGCCATCACCGCCAGTATCGTGAACAGTTTCCCTGTTCTTTCTTCAGCGATAAAAAGCTGGTGAAATGCTTCATCAGAAAAGGAATAGTTTAAGGGCATGCCGGAAACCTGGTCTGACCATAATTTTTCAAGTGCCGGAATGACTTTGCTGACTGCATCCTGGCGTATTGTGAGGGTAAGGAATGTAAAAAATTGTGGCTCCATGCGAACTGTCAATGGCCTTATTTCTTCATGGAAAGAATGAAAATGAAAATCTTTTATCACACCGATGATTATCCCTTTCCGGCTCATCTGGCTGAATTTTTTTCCGATAGCTTCTTCCGGTTTGCTGAATCCAAGTGATTTTACAGCGGCTTCATTTATAATCATCGATTCTGTGGAGTCAGATGCCAGGGAAGGATCAAAGGCGCGACCCGCGACGAGTTCCACTCCATATTGTTCCATGTAATCGCTGTCGATGCTGAAGAAGTCTGTTTGTGAACTCTGCATTTGCCCGTTCCTGTTTTCAAGGTAAGTAGCACGTTTTCGGTTAGGCTTTCCAGGTATACAATTTGCATTGCTTACTTTACTGATACCGGGTATTGACAACAAACGATTTCTGAAAGTCCCGAGCGGGTCATTTACCCGTTGATCGAAATAATAATCGACTACCAGCAAATGATCTTTCTTAAAACCAGGATCATTGTTGCGCATAAAAAATAATTGCGCGTATACCACTATTGTAGCGATGATCAGGATAATCGAAACGGCAAATTGTGCGACTACAAGGGTTCTCCGTAGCGAAGCGCCCTTCAATCCTGAAATGAACTGTCCTTTCAAAGTTTTTGAAGGCTGGAATGACGATAAAGACACTGCAGGATAAAAGCCCGCGACAATCCCCGTTATAACAGATATGATCCATAAGCCCAGCAACAATGCAGGTTCAGCAAGAATACTACTGGTCACTGTTTTGCCTACGATCAAAGTAAACGCAGGCAACAGTATCGCTGAGAGAATCACGGAAAAAAGAAATGCTACCTGGCTTAATACAACTGCATCTACAATAAACTGAATAATCAGATTCTTTCTTGATGCTCCCAGCACCTTGCGGACACCTACTTCGCGTGCCCGCTTTAGTGAGTATGCAGTAGTAAGATTTACAAAATTTATAATAGCTATCAGCAGAATAAAGGCGGCAATAATACAGGTCATTACAATCTCCCTGAAATTTCCTGTTGATGTCGCCCCTGTACGGGATCCACGTGCCGCACCATGCAGGTAGATGGTCTTCAGTGGTTCAAGTTTCAAAGAATATTTCGCCCTGGTCTGATCATAATGCCTGTTTACAAATGAAGGCAACTCCTTTGCAAGCTGATCAGCTTGCTCCTCACTATTCAACAGCAGGTACGTATAGAAACCATTGAAGGTCCAGCTGGTACCAATAGAAGGATTCCATTCTTTAAGTAATGTTGAAACGGAAACCAGGATATCAGTTCTGAAATGTGAATTGTAAGGAATATCTTTCATTACACCGGTAACAGTTGCGGGCTTACCATCGATTTTTAATTGTCTGCCAACAGGGTTAGTGTCACCAAAATACTTTCGTGCCGCCGTCTCTGATAAAACCAAAGTCATTGGTGTGTTAAGCACGGTGCCAGGATTTCCGTGAATTAAGGGAAGTGTAAAGATCTTGAAAATTGATGAGTCAGCATATGCAATATTCTCCTGCGAGAAAAGAGCATCATCTTTCTGAACGATCAAATAATCTAGAAGAAATTTTGTTGCTGCTTTTACCTGCGGATATTCAGCCGCGATTGCGTTCGCAAGAGGTGCCGGAGCACTTTGATAGTCGGTACCGGTTTCAGTTTTTACATCCGTTACCAGCCTGTAAATATGATCGGCTTCTTTGTTGAAATGATCATAACTCAGTTCAAATGAACTATACAACACGGCATAAAATACAGCGGTGAGTGCAATCACCATTCCCGAAAGATTGATGGCTGTAAAAAATGGCTGTCGTTTAAGGTATTTGAAAGTGGTTCTTAATATATTTCCTGTCATCGTTTTCTCCTGTTTGGTTCTCTTCGGGATTAGATTTCAATATTTATTCTGTGCGCAGACTTTTTACCGGGTTTGCAATGGCTGCTTTTGCGGCCTGGAAACTTACAGTAAGCAATGCGATCAGAACTGCAAGTATTCCCGCAATTCCATAGATCCACCATGCTATCGGTGTACGGTACGCGAAATTTTTAAGCCAGCTTGTGGTAGCCAGTATCGATAGTGGCGTGGCTATCAGAAATGCAACCGCAACCAGTACGAGGAATTCTTTTGACAAAAGCGAGAACACCTTTCCTGTACTTGCTCCCAATACTTTTCTTATGCCCATTTCTTTTGTACGCTGTTCGGCTGTAAACATTGCCAGTCCTAATAATCCAAGGCAGGAGATGAAAATAGCCAGGAAAGCAAATGCATTGCTTAGTCGGCCGATAACCTGCTCACTTTTATATAATTTCTGATATTCTTCGTCAGAAAACTGGTAAGTAAATGGAAACTGCGGATTGATTTCATGAGAGATTTTTTCGAGGCTTGCGAGTGCTTCCTTTGTTTTTCCAGGTTCTGTTCTCACAAGAATTGTACCCCATCCGATTTTTTCTCCCAGTCTTAGTACCAATGGCCTGATAGGTTCATGCAGGGAAGAAAAATGAAAATCTTTTAAAACTCCAACGATTGTTCCTTTTTTCTCCCAGAAGGTCAACGGTTTTCCGACGGGGTTTTTATAGTTGATAATTTTGAGTGCGGCCTCATTAATAATATATCCGACAGAATCTGTAGCAAAATCTGATGCAAAGTCGCGACCCTCGATAAGCTGGAGTTTCATTGTTTTCACGAAATCATACCCTGTTGCAGCCTGAGTAAACTGATGCATAGCATTGGGATCTTTTCCTTCCCATTGCACACCACCGGTACCATTGCTTATTTCAGTAGGAGCCTGTGTAATCCTTGTAACCATCTGTACACCAGGCGAACTTAATGCTTTGGATTTAAGAATTTCATACTTATCCTTCATCGTTCCTTCCACAGGAATATAAATAAGATTTTCACGGTCGTATCCCAGATTTATTTTCTGAACATAACTGATCTGTCTGCTTACCACAATTGTTCCAATGATGAGAAGAATGGATAACATAAACTGAAAAACCACAAGTCCTTTACGGAACCATGTTGCCCCTGAACTGAATTTTAATGTTCCTTTCAAAACACGTATCGGTTCAAAATTAGAAAGAAACAGGGCTGGATAGCTTCCGGATACGAAACCCGTAATCAGTGTCAGTACCAGTATACTGATCCAGAATCCAGGTTCAGTTAAGGGTAATCCAATTTGTTTTCCCGTGATCTGGTTAAATGCGGGGAGAAGTAATAATGTAATTCCAAGTGCAAGTATTACACTAAAAGCTGTGATAAGCAACGCTTCACCCATAAACTGCCGAATCAGCAAAAACCGGAAAGCGCCGGCAACTTTTCTGATGCCGATTTCTTTTGACCTTTTTATTGACCGTGCTGTGGTCAGGTTCATGAAGTTTATACAGGCGATGAGTAAAATAAAAATGGCGATAATGCTGAACATTCTCACATATTCAATTCTTCCTCCTGTAATCACTCCATCTTTGAAGTTCGAATGCAGGTAGATCTGATCAAATCTTTGCATCCCAAGTTCGATGTAAAAATTCTTGCTCATATCTGTATTCAGACCAACAAGAAATTTTTTGAGTTTGGCCTCCACTTTCACCGGATCCGCATCGGGTCTGATCCTGAAATAAGTACGTGGCCCGTTATTGCCCCATTCTTTAGCCCATCCATTATCTTCCAGAAACTGATCCCATGTAAGCAGGTAATCAAAGGTCTGCGAACTTTTGTCGGTCATGTCTTCAAATACAGCAGATACTTTCAGATCTTTTCTGTCTTCAAAGCGAATTGTTTTACCCAGCGCATCTTGAGGTGATCCGAAAAAATCTTTTGCCATCTTGCGGGAAATGGCAATATTAAGTGGTTCCGATAAGGCTGTGTTTTTTGAACCCGCAAGGAGTTCAATATCGAACATATTAAAATAGTCAGAGTCAGCATGATTGCCTCTTTCTTTAAGAATTTTATCGCCAACCCTGAAAGTATAATCATTCAACCATGCATAACCGGTAGCATATTGTATTTCCGGAACCTTTTTCTTTAGTTCCCGTGCAAGTACTCCGGGAGTAAAATGACCGGCATCAATCTGACCATCATGGTACTGTCGTTCATAGATGGCATATAATTGTTTTGAATCCTTATGAAATCCATCGATGCTTCTTTCATGTTGCACCCATAAAAGAATCAGCAGGCTGCAGGCCATTCCCAAAGCCAGGCCGGTTATGTTCAGTGCAGAAAAAGCTTTGTTTTTCCAGAGCTGCCTGATGGCTGTTTTAAAATAGTTTCGGAACATACAGTTAGTTGTTGATAGTGAGCTCTGATCTAAAGTCGCAACTCTGTTATTATTGTTGCATGGTTTGTTAAATCCGGAAAGTAAATTTATTCCCCATATTGCTATTTTCAGGAGAGAAGGTTACGTACGGTATATTAAAATTACAGCAGGTCGGGGATTTCTGCGATCCGGCATTCCGAGATCAGCTTTTGAATCCTCTGCGTTTTATTACCCATGAGATATTATAAAGCCGGTGATTTAACAGATTATTTTTAATTTTAAAAGAACTGCCTTTCAATGATATTCGCAGATCCGCAACGGGTAAAATTTTCTTAATCAATTTCAGCGATTCATGAGTGAAATTTTCTTTTCCTATGCCTGGGGCGATAAAAATGAAGAAGGGGAAAGCCGTGAGAAAATTGTTGACGACCTGTATCAATCGCTGTTGCAGGATGGTTACCAGGTTGTACGTGATAAGTATGACCTGGGGTATAAGGGTTTTATCAGTGATTTTATGGCCAGGATCGGGCAGGGCCGGAACATAATTGTCGCAATCAGTAAGAAATACCTTCATTCCCCTTATTGCATGTTTGAGTTATTCGAAATCGCCCGCAATTCCGATTTCGATAAGTACAAATTCGGCGAAAAGGTTTTACCGGTTATGGTAGAGTTTGTTGATTTCAGCAAACCTGCTATTTTGGAAGAATACCTGGGTTTCTGGGAAACCGAATTCCGGAAATGGGATGACCTTATAAAATCCCGGTCGGGATCACTTTCTGTTGAGCAGTTTCAGCGGTTTGATAAAATAAAGATGATCTATCAGAATTTCGGAAAGCTTGCGGACTGGCTGATAGATATGAATTCGCTGAACCCGGCACTGCTTTCCCGGAATAACTTTGAAGAAATAAAAAAAGCAATCACTGAAAATGCCCGGGTGACTGAAGAAGGAGAGACCTTGCCCGTAATTCCTGTGGAACAGAAACGAAATGTGACCGGAAAGATAAAGAATCGCTATCTCCCTGTGATAGCAGGTGCTTTGATAATTGCTGCCGGAATAATATACCTGATTTTAAGGCCATCACCAGTAAAGAAAGATTTGCAGAGCGTAAGCGTTTTTGTTCATGGTAAAAAGGGCCGGCAGGATATGATTCTCCGGAAACAGGGTTATGTGTTGATGGATGTACACGGAGAGAGAAAAAAATCAGACATCAATGAGAATGGAGTTGCTTATTTTCAGAATCTTCAGATAGGCGACAGCGTTAGTATAAATGTTGATTTTTCAGAACCATATAAAAGTATCAAACCAGATTCCCTGTATATAATCAATGCCGATGGCCGGATCTATTTACCTGTGGTACTGCAGGGTATTGAAAAAGTAATGGGCAAAGTGCTGTATGATAATGAGCCGCTGAAAGACGTAACCGTGACCATTGATATGCTGAAAGCAGATTCAGATGAGAATGGCAGATTTCAGATTAATATACCTGAATCGGAACAGAAAAAACAATACACTGTCTGGTTTAGTAAACCCGGTTTTAAAACGAAATCTGCTCCTGCGTTTCCGCAAACCGGAGAGGAACTCGTGGTGGTTATGGAAAAATAATTTCAACAAAAACGGATGAGCAACCGCATCGTAATTTCTTTCCTGACACTCTGCATGCTTCAGATTCCGGTAACTGCACAGCAAACGGTTGTAAAAGGAATAATTTCCATTCATAACAGCGAATTTGAAACAGGTAAGAGAGTATTTGTAACAAACGCACAGGTAGAAGATAATGCGAAGAAAGCGACCACCACTGTAACCAATGCAAATGGTCAGTTCAGACTCATCTATGTAGGTATCGGAGAAAATAAATCTGTGTCATTCAGTGTAAACAAACCAGGTTTGAGGGTAGTAGACGAAACCAGGCTTTATGCGGTGGCGGGGCAGGAAGATACCGTATATATTAGTATGGCCTCACCTGAAAAACTAGCCGAATACCGGGCTACTCTTTTTAAAGTCGGCAAAACGGCGGCACAGAAAGAGATGGAAGCGAAAGTGCAACAGATGAAACGCCAGGTGGCTGAGCTTAAAAAGGATGCAAAGTTAAATGTTTCAGAGATAAATCAACTGCAGAATTCTATTGATCAGCTGGAGGATGAAAAACAGAGAATAGAATTACATGCTGAAGAACTTGCAAGGCGTTTTGCACCTATTAATCTTGATGATGCTACATGGTATTTTAAACAGGCATTTAAACATTTCCAGAACGGGAATGCAGATGTTGCATTAATTGTACTCCAGCAGATAGACCTCGGTTCAATGGTGAGAGCAATTCATTCTGAAAGGGAGAGCAGGGCAAAACAGAAAGAAAAGGCAGGGGACCGTGACCTGAAGCTGAATAGAATGGCCGGGGATGCTGTGGACGCTTTATTATTGAAAGCACAACTCTACCGGGAGCGCTTTGAGAACAATTATATCTGGCCTGAAGATGCAAAGAAGGAGCTGGACAGCGCGATTATCTGTTATGATCAGATATTAATTATTGATCCTGAAAATGCGGATGCATTGTTCGGTTATGCGGAGTCGTTAAAGGGCAGGCTCGATGACAATGAATCAAGGGTTTATTACAACCTCGCACTTGAAAAATTTCGCCGGCTGTCTGTTAATGATCCTGACACCTATGAACCCCAGATTGCAAGAATACTCAGCGAAATTCCTGCGCCGCGTTTTGTATCAACCACTGAAACTTCTGATGTGGAGTTTAATGAAAGCAGAAGCCTTGCTGAATGCAGGGAAGCTACGGGCCTGTATCGGAAACTGGCTACTAAAGATGTGGTTTTTCAACCCAGATACATAGCAACTTTACTTGACCTTGCACAAATGATGGGAAGAGATTTTTATTCAGATCCACGTGGATATCTGGCCGCCGACTCAGTGTACCTGGATTGTATCGCATATATAAATAAGCTGAATGAACGGAGTAAAGGATCATTCAACAGGGAATCAGCGAGGGTTCAATATTATCTTGGAGAATATTATAATAAACGTTCGCAATTTCAGCAAGCCATTAAACTGTTTATACAGGCTGGCATAATTTACCAGGCGCTTGGCTTGACTGAGCAATATGAAAATACGCAGGAGAAAGTTGAAGAGATAAAATCGAAACAATCCTCAATGCCGGTGGAGCTTATCAAGCTACTGGAAACTGAAGATAAGAACCGCAGGCAGGCTGCTTCAAACAGCAATGGCATCAGTGCATCACTCGCATCATCACTCGGTGATCTGGGAACATATTATCTTAAGACAGGAAATTCATCCTTAATAAATAAATCCTGGATTTATTTAGAAGAAGCGTCTCAGATTTACGACCGGCTTTCTGTAGAAAAACCTGCCGCTTATCAGCGTCAGAAAGCCGATCTGCTGTACAAATTGGCCAGGTATCAGCAGCTGAGTTACAATTCTGCCGAAATAAAGATTTTAAGTTACCTGAAAGCGCTTGAAGTAAGCAGGCAGTTGGTGAAAAATGGTGACAGGCAATATCAGCCTATGGCAGATAGTATGCAAACCATGGTTCGTGCGCTTGAACCAGAAGTACAGTATGACAATTCTCAGGAAGAAGAGTTGATGCTGAATACGCTGGCTATTTATAAACGGATGGCAAAAGAGGGATCTTCCGCATACAACAAGAAAATCCTGGATATTTCTTCTGCATTATCAGTTTTGTATGGTAGTCGGTCATGGATGTCATTGATTGATGCGAATTTCGGGCTTGCAGAAGAGCTGGCGCGAAAGGGTCTGCTGTATGACCCGGCGCAGATCTGGATCAAGACAAACCTGGCTCATGCATTATTTTTTCAGAACAGGTATCAACAGGCTACGAAAATTTATGATGAATTGAAAACAAAAAAGGATGAAAACGGGCGTTCGTATATTGCGATTTGTTTAGAGGATCTCGATGTATTGGAAAAGAAAAAAATAACCAGTAAGGATGTATCACGGCTCAGGAAGTATTTAATTGAATAAACAGTAGTAGTAGTCATGAGTCATGAGACTTGAGTCGAGAGTTTAGCGTATTCAGATTGCGGGCAAAGCGAGGGTCTTTTCAAAATATTAAAATAAAAAAGACAGTCAATTGACTATCTTTTTTTATGACTGTCTTTTTTTATGTTTTATTGAATGTTGGTTCGGCTTCAGGCTTAGTGCTTCAGGCTTTAAAGCAGACTCCCGACACCCTGATTCACGCCTCCCGACTTTTCCTGCCTCCTGTCTATTCAGACCGTAAACTCTTAACAGGCTTCACCCAGGCTGCTCTGATCGCTTGCAGACTAATAGTTATAGCTGCTAATACAAGTACCAGCAATCCCGCAATTCCAAACAACCATCCGTTAATAGTGTAGCGGTATGCATACTGACTCAGCCATTCGTTCATGTAATACCATGCCGGGATAAATGCTATCAAAACGGCTACCAGCACAAGAACCAGGAACTGGCCTGAAATCATAGAAACGATATGTAATACTGAAGCTCCGAGTACTTTCCTGATTCCGATCTCTCTTGTTTTTCGTTCAATCGTAAACGTTGTCAGACCAAGCAGTCCGAGACAGGAAATGAACACAGCAAAAAATGCAAACCAGTTCACGAGTGTTCCGATTTTTACCTCTGACCTGTACAGCCGTTCATATTCCTTATCCTGGAAATTGTAGTCGAGTGTATAACCAGGCGCAAAAGAACTATATACCTTGCCGAGTTTTTCAAGTGTTTCCTGGGTGTTGCGTCCGTCGAGCCTGATATAGTATAACCAGGTCCAGTCGGGCCGGCATTCAAAAATAACCGGACCCACAGGAGTATGCATTGATTCGAAATGAAAATCCTTGCATACTCCTACAATGGTTCCTTTGCCGCTGTACAATTCTATTTTCTGACCTACGGGATCTTTCAGACGCATTCTTTTAACAGCTTCTTCGTTCAGAATAAATGCAGCTGTGTCTGTTGTAAAATCCCGTGAAAATCCACGTCCTTCCTTAATATTAATTCCCATCGTTTTTATTATATCCTGATCAGCAGCGATAAAATTGAAAAATATTTCCTCGCCATCATTTTTGCCCTGCCATTTTACATTTGATCCTCTGTTATTCGGCATTGTGAATGTCATTGATGCCCTCGATACATTTGTTACACCTGGTACTTTCAGAAATTCCTGGTAGGCAGCTTCATTTTTATCCATCGGAATATTATTCTGGAACCATACCAGATGTTCTTTATTGTACCCTATATTTTTATTCCGGATAAAGTCAACCTGTTTTTTTACAACAAGCGTTCCGATGATCAGCAATACAGAAATAGCAAACTGTGTCACAACAAGACCCTTGCGTATCCAGGCGCCATGACTCTGGCCAGACATGCTGAATGATTTCAGAACATGTGTTGGCTTAAAGGCACTCAGAACAAGTGCCGGATAACTTCCAGCAAGGGTGCCCGTAGTAAGTATAATTGCTGCGAAGATTGAAATCTGACCAGGGTTATTAAAAGGGAGTGTAATGGTCGTCTGCAGGAAATCATTCACGACTGGAAGGATAAGCTGTACTAATACAAGTGCTATCACACCAGAAATTGCAGCTATCAGAATTGATTCACCAAGGAATTGACCGATCAGTGAGCGGATGCCTGCGCCTGATACTTTCCGAACACCCACTTCTTTCGCTCTGCTGGTAGCCCTCGCAGTTGAAAGATTCATGAAATTGATACAGGCAAGTAGCAGAATAAAAACAGCGATGGCAATAAACAGGTTAACATAAACAATCTTGCCGCCACCACCATAAGCGCCTTTTTTAAAATCAAACCGCAGGTACCAGTCATTCGCTTTCCACAGAAAGAGGGAAGCATGCGGCTGCTGATCAGTATATTTTTGTGTAAAATTTTTTAATTTCTGAGAAATATCTGCGTAAGGAATTCCTGCTTTAAGTTTTACGTAGGATTTAATATTGTTAGATGTCCAGTTTTCTTTACCATTCATTGCGAAATCCATGTAGTCAGTGAATGGCATCAGAAAATCAAACCGCAGTGAAGAATTCCGTGGTGTTTCTTTGAAAACACCTTCTACTCTGCATGAATAATTTTTTTCAATCTGTATCTGCTTGCCGACCGGATCTTCATCTCCAAAATATTTCTTAGCCATTTTTTCTGAAAGCAGTAGTGTATGCGGCTCAAGTAAAACTTTGTCAGCATTTCCATTTGTAAGAGGGAAGCTGAAAATTTTCAGGAATTCGGGATCGACAAATAATCCGTATTCCATTATATTAATATCCTTGTAAGAAAAAAGTCTCGTGTCGCCCCATGAAGTGCGGGCAGCAAATTCGATTCCGGGAAGGTCTTTTTTCATCGCCGGAACAAGGCTGGATGGAACTGCAGGGAATGTCATGACTTCTTTGTCCGACATTTCCTGGTTGGTCATGATTGCTGCAATCCGATCGCTGTCTTTATGAAATGAATTGTAACTGTATTCATTCTGAACCCAAAGCATGATCAATATAAATACTGCCAGGCCCAGTGCGAGTCCGGAAATATTTAATAACGAAAAGGTTTTATTCTTGAATAGTACCCGGACTGCCATCCGGAAATAATGCCTGATCATATTGTTTAGTTTAAACAGTCATTTTGAGCTGTTATCACAGATCACGAAGCATACCAATTTTGTATCAGGCTACAGATAAGGGTTTTACGGGGTGTTCGTGAGACGGGTGTTCGGAAACGGACGGTTTTTGTCCGGATTTTCGCCAGGTATCGGATACTTTTGCGGTTTGTTTTAGAAGTATCCGATACCTGGCAAGTTCGCGGCTTTTCGTGAATAGGCCAACGTATTTTTCACCGCGCTTCCTGTTTTTTCCTCTGCATATTTGGTTAACTTGTACGATGCATTTTCGCACCTATACTCCGGCTCCAAAACTGCGTAACTGGGTCCGTTTTTACTGGTCGCTTGAAAGCGAAAAGCCCTATACACATTATGGTATGGCCAGTGTTTGTCCGGAACTGGTCTTTCACTACAAGGGAAGGTTTGATGAAGAAGATTCAAAGGGATTAGTCAGCAGTTCATTTTCAGCAGGCCTGCAGGCGCAGAGCCGCTACACCAAAAAGTTTATTACTGAAACAGATTTCGGTATTTTCGGCGCCTACCTGTACCCACAGACAATTCCGGTTATTTTCGGTTATCCGGCACCGGAATTATGCAATCAGATGGAGGATATAAAAACATTACTCGGCATTGAAGGTTCGGTACTGGAAGAAAGAATTGCCGGCGCAGGTAATGGTGATCAGCGGGTATTAATCCTTGACAGATTTTTTGAACGAAGGCTGGCTGAAACTCAAAACCAATCCATACCTGTTTTTGATGCGATTTGCAGAATGACCCGGGGATATGCTGGTAAAACTATCAGGAGTATTTCTTCTGAATATTTTCTTTCCGAAAGACAGTTCGAACGCCAGTTCATTAAATATACAGGGATGAGCCCAAAGCTTTTTGCGAGGATTTCCCGTTTTCACCAGGCCCTGGAAATGTATACAAACAAGAGAACATCACTGACCGCCATTGGTTATGATTGTGGTTACTATGATCAATCTCATTTTATTCATGACTTCAGGGAATTTTCCGGGTATCAGCCGGGCGAATATTTTTCCCGTAATTCAGCAGCTACAAGCTGGCGTGACTAGAATGTCGGTTTTTTACAATTCCAGGCTCAACGGCATTCTTAGTTTTGAAATTCTTCCAAAATAAAAACTTTGAATTATGAAGATTCCTGAAGGCCACCAGGCAGTAATGGTTTACCTGATTATTAAAAATGCAGCAGGGTTTATTCCGTTCACTGAAAAAGTACTAAATGCGAAGCTAACGCATAAGAGTACCCGTGATGACGGATCGATTATGCACGCCCAGATTATGATCGGCGGATCAACTATCATGTTTGCAGAAGCGTCTGAAATCTGGCAGCCCATGACTGCGGGTATTTTCGTTTATGTCGATTCTGCAGATAAAGCCTATGAAGAAGCACTGAAACTGGGTGCAGTTTCTGTTATGGAACTCACTGATCAACCTTACGGACGTACCTGTGGTGTTCTTGATCCTTTCGGAAACACATGGTGGCCAACAACTGCTCCCTGAATAAAGCGGCCGGAAATTTTTTGTCTTGCAACGCAGGTATCTGCGATGCTTTTTTAATATTCAGAGCAAACTGAAAAGAACATGGGTATTTTGTTTCCCAGTTTCTAAAATGAAGTTCTCAATTGATTCAAAAACGTGGAATTAATAAATACATAATGATATTTTTTTAAATCATTTCGCTTCGTGTTTTATACTGTGCTCTAAATTTATTAATTTGTAGTTCCCTTGCACTGGCATATTCTTTATATTGAATTTGCAGTATTTCGATTGCTCCATATTTAGTCGCTGATCAGCACCCGGATAGTTTTTAAAGACAAAATCATTTCTGAAATCGGCAATGTTCAATTTTGATATTTTATTGATCATACATGTGCTTTGCGGAGGCATTAGCCTGCTTCTGGGTCTTACTGTATTAACGCAAAGGAAAGGCGGGCGTTTGCATAAGCTTGTAGGCAGCATTTACTTTTATACAATGCTGATATCTTCATTTACTGCAATGCCGATGTCCTGGATTCATCGCAACTATTTCCTTTTGATTGTCGCTATTGTTACTGCATACATGTTGTTGAGCGGACGACGGTACATTAAAAGGAAAAAAGTACCGGCAGTGTTTTTTGATTGGGTACTTTCAGCGGTAATGGCTGTTGCAGCGATTATTTTTATTGTTTTAGGAATAATAAGCATTGTCAACGGGAATACCTTCGGAATTGTCTATATGGTTTTCGGACTGGGCGGATTGTTTTTTGTGTATCAGGACTACCGCAATTTCACCAGGCGAACATTAAACAGTAATTTCTGGTTGACAACTCATTTGCAACGCATGATCGGAAGTTATATAGCTGCCCTAACAGCTTTTCTTGTTGTTAATAACACAATGATTCCGGGTGCAATCGCGTGGCTGATTCCTACTATATTTCTCCTTCCGTTAATCCTCGTCTGGTCAGGAAAGTATAAGGCAATCAAGGATGTAAAAACCGGAAAGTTACCGGACCGGATGATGGCAGATAAAATGTTAAATTCCACACAGGCCGAACTCAATGACCTTTAACTTGTTTTCAACATAAAGTGAATAACAAGTTCCATCCATCTGTTAAATTGGTTATTACTTTGATGTAGATTTTGGTTGCGGTCCGCCGCAGGCGGACTGAATTAAAAGGGAACCAGGTGCAAATCCAGGACTATCCCCGTAGCTGTAAGCTCTCCAGGAATTGTTTATTCTCCTGCCACTGTATGCCCCGGCGTATGGGAAGGCTTTAAGCAATTGAGCAAGTCAGAAGACCTGCCAGAATCGGAAATTTGTAACAGGCTTTCGGGTGAAAAGCAGTGTACTGAATCGTTGCCGGCTGAATTAACCGGTTTCAGTCTTCAGCACTATTCGCGTCTCCTGCCGCCAGAAAAATATTATCATGCAGACATCAGAAGAAATATTATTAAAAGAAAACAAAGATCGATTTGTAATTCTTCCAATTAACTATCCCCGCATCTGGGAACAATATAAACGTCACGAAGCAAGCTTCTGGACAGCTGAGGAGATTGACCTTAGCGGCGATCAGAAGGATTGGGAAAACCTTAACGATGGGGAGCGTCATTTTATTAGTCATATTCTTGCCTTCTTTGCAGCAAGCGATGGCATCGTAAATGAAAATCTTGCCGTGAATTTTATGAGTGAGGTTCAATTACCGGAAGCAAGGTGTTTTTATGGCTTCCAGATTATGATGGAAAACATTCACAGCGAAACATATGCATTGCTGATCGACTCTTATATCAAAAATCCGGAGGAAAAACATAAACTGTTTCATGCGATAGATACTGTGCCTGCTGTAAAGAAAAAAGCAGAATGGGCGCTTCGCTGGATTTCAGGTGGAAACTTTGCACAACGTCTTGTTGCTTTTGCAGCAGTGGAAGGAATCTTCTTCAGTGGCAGCTTCTGTTCAATTTTCTGGCTGAAAAAAAGAGGTCTGATGCCCGGATTGACTTTCAGCAATGAACTTATAAGTCGCGATGAAGGACTCCATTGTGAATTTGCATGTTTACTCTACAGTATGTTACAGAATAAATTAACAGGTGCTGAGGTAAAAGCGATTATTGCTGAAGCAGTAACAATCGAGAAGGAATTCATCACAGAAGCATTACCTGTTGATCTGATAGGCATGAATGCCAAACTCATGCAGCAGTATATCGAATTTGTTGCTGATCGCTGGATCTCTGAATTGGGCTATGAAAAAATATACAATGCCACCAATCCATTTGATTTTATGGAAATGATTTCACTCCAGGGGAAAACAAATTTCTTTGAAAAAAGAGTGGGAGATTATCAAAAGTCAGGAGTGATGACTTCAAAGGAATCACAGACATTTTCATTAGAAGAAGATTTTTAATTTTTTAAGTTAAGATTATGTTCGTCATTAAAAGAAACGGGAAAAAAGAATCGGTAAAGTTTGATAAGGTAACAGCACGCATCGAGAAGTTATCCTATGGTTTGAATCCACTGGTGAACGTGATAGATGTAGCAAAAAAAACAATTGAAGGGATTTATGAAGGCGTTCCAACAACAGAGCTCGATAATCTTGCAGCAGAAACTGCCGCATCACTAACAATAACACACCCGGACTATGCAATTCTTGCGTCGAGGATTGCTGTAAGTAACCTGCATAAAAACACTGTCAAGAGCTTTTCAGATACTATGCGTAACCTGTATCAGTATACTGATGATGCAACAGGGAAAAAATTGCCGTTAATAGCAGAAGACGTAATGGCGATTATTGAAGAAAACGCAGATCTGCTGGATAGTACTATTATATATGACCGTGATTTTTCTTTCGATTATTTCGGATTCAAGACACTGGAAAAATCATACCTGTTACGTATAAACGGGAAAATTGCTGAAAGACCCCAGCATATGTATATGCGCGTCGCTGTCGGTATACATAAGAATGACCTTGACAGGGTTATAAAAACCTATCACCTGATGAGTGAGCGTTGGTTTACGCATGCAACACCTACTCTTTTCAATGCCGGAACACCAAAACCACAGATGAGTTCCTGTTTTCTGTTAACCATGAAAGATGACAGTATCGATGGGATCTATGATACATTAAAACAGACGGCAAAAATTTCGCAGAGTGCCGGTGGCATCGGACTTTCAATTCATAATATACGTGCAACAGGAAGTTATATTGGGGGAACCAACGGTACCAGCAATGGTATTATTCCGATGTTGCGTGTTTTCAATGATACGGCAAGGTATGTTGACCAGGGCGGAGGAAAAAGAAAAGGCGCATTCGCTATTTATCTTGAACCCTGGCATGCTGATATTTTTGAATTTCTCGACCTGAGAAAAAATCATGGAAAGGAAGAGTCACGTGCGCGTGATTTATTCTATGCTTTATGGATTTCTGATCTTTTTATGAAACGCGTTGAAGCGAATGGCGAGTGGAGTTTGTTTTGTCCTAATGAGGCGCCGGGCCTGGCTGATTGCTGGGGTCCTGCTTTCGAAAGTTTGTATGAAAGATATGAGTCTGAAGGCCGCGCCAGGAAAACTATAAAGGCGCAGGAACTTTGGTTTAAAATCCTGGATGCCCAGATTGAAACCGGTACTCCTTACCTGTTATATAAAGATGCTGCCAACAGCAAGAGCAATCAGCAAAATCTTGGGACTATTAAAAGCAGTAATCTCTGTACCGAGATCCTTGAATATACATCCCCTGACGAGGTTGCCGTATGTAATCTTGCTTCCATTGCTTTGCCAAGGTTTATTAAAGATGGTCAGTTTGATCACCAGAGGCTGTATGAAGTTGCCTATGAGGTTACAAGGAATCTGAATAAAGTTATTGATCAGAATTACTACCCTGTTGAGGAAGCCCGTAATTCGAATATGAAGCATCGTCCTGTAGGTATAGGTGTGCAGGGTCTGGCTGATGTATTCATTCTTCTTCGACTGCCATTCGAAAGTGAGTTCGCAAAAATCCTTAACAGGAATATTTTTGAAACGATCTACTTCGCTGCGATGACAGCAAGTAAGGATCTTGCAATTGAAGAAGGTACCTATAAATCGTATGAAGGTTCTCCGGTATCAAAAGGAGTATTCCAGTTTGATGCATGGGGTGTAACTCCGACAGACCGGTGGGATTGGGCAGCGCTTAAAGCTGAAGTTAAAAAATACGGTATCAGAAATTCATTGCTGGTAGCACCGATGCCCACTGCATCAACCTCGCAGATCTTTGGAAACAATGAATGTTTTGAACCATATACTTCAAACATTTATACCAGGAGGGTATTAAGTGGTGAATTTATCATAGTAAATAAGCATTTGCTTAAGGACCTGGTAAACCTGGGTTTGTGGAATAATTCAATGAAGAATAAAATCATTGCTGCCAATGGCTCTATTCAACAGATAAATGAAATACCTGCTGAGATCAGAGAACTCTATAAAACAGTCTGGGAAATAAAACAACGTAACCTGATTGATATGGCCGCCGACAGAGGCGCATTTATCTGCCAGTCGCAGAGCCTGAATTTATTCGTTGATAATCCAAACACTTCAAAGCTTACTTCGATGCATTTTTATGCCTGGAAGAAAGGTTTGAAAACAGGAATGTATTATCTCCGTACCCAGGCAGCATCACAGGCTGTGCAGTTCACGGTTGAAAAACAGGGTAGTGTTGAGTCTGTACCTGTAATTGCTCCATTAAAATCAGATAGCATCAACGCATCAACTGAACAGGTTGAACCCACATTTGCCGAAGGCGCTTCCTGCACGATGGAAGATGGATGTATTAGCTGCGGATCTTAGTAAAGTATAAAGTTAAAAGTTGAATGTTTAAAGTAGTAGGTTCTACTTTAAACATTCAACTTCTAACTTTTAACTAAGGCTGATTCTCCTGATTTCACTCCGACCGCAAACTCGTTACCGGATTGATAAGCGCCGCTTTTATCGCCTGAAATGATACACTGAGTATCGTGATCACAATAGCAATTAATCCAGCGAAGACAAAAATCCACCAGGCAACATTAACACGGTATGCAAAGTCCTGCAGCCAGCTATGTGTCGCCCACCATGCAATCGGAACGGAAATAGCGATGGCGATAATTGCAAGTACTATAAAGTCTTTCGATAACAATCTCACAATATTAAATACGGAAGCTCCCATCACCTTCCGGATTCCTATCTCTTTGATTCGTTGCTGGGCAGAATAGGTAGAGAGGCCGATCAATCCAAGGCAGGCTAAGAGTATTGCCAGACCGGAAAAAATCTTCAGCACTTTTCCCAGCCGGTTTTCTGAATCGTACATTTTCTGGAAGCCTTCGTCGAGGAACTGGAACTCAAAGGGTCTGTGCGGAACAATTGATTTCCATTTTGATTCCAGTCCCGCTATAGTTTTTGTAATATTTCCACCATCTGTTTTCACCAGTAAACGACGCGCCCAGTCTCCGGGAAATAAAACCAGTGGCCCGATTGGTTCATGCAAAGATCTGTAATGAAAATTTTTAATGACGGCTTTTATTGTGCCATGCCTTGAATCCATGTATAGCGGCTTGTTAATGGCTTCTTCAGGCGTGTAACCGATAATAGCTGCAGCTGATTCGTTGAGTATAAAATGGAAAACATTGCTGTCATTATCTGAATATCCCACATCCTTGATATCCTGTTTTGTGAAATCAGAACCTGTGAGGATCTGTAGTCCGCTGGTTTTTATAAAATCTTCGTCAACCGGATTGGCTGTTATTGCAATATTCTGGTTTTCTCCCATTTCAGGTAAACGCATTGAATAACCTCCATAAATTTCAGCAGCTGTTGCATTTGTGGCAGATACAGATTTTACACCAGAAATCGCTTTCATTTCTGTTTTGATGGTCTCCACATTTGCTACCATTTTACTATCCATCGGCAGAACCAAAACATGGTCGCGGTCATAGCCCAGGTTTTTACTCTGAATATAATTTAACTGACTGCTGATGATGAGTGTTGCTGCGATAAGAAAAATTGTAATACAGAATTGAAAAACAATCAGTGATTTTCTGAGCAGAACGCCCGACCCGGTGTTTTTGAATTTTCCTTTCAATACAAGAATAGGCTGAAAACCCGCAAGAATGAGAGCAGGATAGCTTCCTGCGAACAGACTTATGGAGCAAACGAACAAGACGCAAACGAATGCTGTTTCCGGAGTAAATAAGGCGGCAACCGATAATGATTTTCCTGCCAGTTGATTAAATGCAGGCAATGTGAGCGCCACTATAACAACACTGATAATAAGTGCGAGAATGGAGATCGTTGTTGATTCGCCTATAAATTGCCAGAAGATTTGTTTCTTCAAGGCGCCTACCGTTTTTCGGATGCCTACCTCTTTTGCTCTCTCCAGAGATCTTGCTGTGCCAAGGTTAATATAGGTGAAACAGGCAATGATCAGAATGAGCAGTGCGACTGCAATGATAATATAAACGTAACTGATACTGTTATTCGGTTCAAATCCGCTATACGGAGAATGGAGATGAATTGATTTAAAAGGTTCAAGGAAAAAGGTAATATAACTTCCGTTTTCAACCGGCACTTCTTCTTTCATGAATGCTGTGACTTTTTTCTGCATCGCGGCATGATCAGTACCTTTTTTAAAAAGAAGATAGGTTTGGTAGTTTGCATTAAAATAGTTGTGGTGTGTACCCAGGCCCAGCGAGGAAAACGAAGCAACAAAATTGTATTTAATCTGTGAATTCGAAGGTACATCATCGGTGACGCCGGTTATTTCATATGGATCACTATCCGTTCCTACGAGCAGAATTTTACCAACCGGATCTGTACTGCCAAAATATTTCTTAGCCGCTGATCTTGTTATTACAACTTTCTTCGGTGCTTCTAATGCTGTTTTCGGATTACCCTGGATTAAAGGAAATGTAAAAATGTCAAAGAAGGTAGAGTCTGCGAATACAAACTCTTTTTCATTGAAAACTTTTTCTCCATATTTTACTACCCGTGTAGTGGGCGCAAACCGTATCGTCGATTCGATTTCGGGGAACTTTGCCTGGAATGCCGGTGCCACTTTCGTACTTGTAAAATTTCCTTTTACCGGTTCCTGACCGAAACTGTATTCCATGATCACGCGGCTGATCCGGTCACCTTTTTCCTGGAAACTATCGTAATTTAATTCATGCTGTACGTACAAACCAATCAACAGGCAGCAACTCAAACCGGCACTTAGACCAATAATGTTGATGGCTGAGAAGAATTTGTTCTTCCATAAATTTCTTGCGGCGATTCTGAAGATTGATTTGAACATGGGAACGCTTGAAGGGTTAACGATTATTCAGGCAAAAGGCAAGAGGCAAAAGGCAAAAGGAACAGCCAGTGGATAGTTTTTAGTGTGCTGTTTACTGAATTGACTTTTACTTTATTGCAATTTTATTTTTCTGTGACGTGGCATACGCTTAAATGTTACGAATGTGAATGCTTTATTCTAAAATACTTTTGAAAACTTCATTTCTTATGCCGATGTTGGGCAACTTTTATTTTTTACAATCACCTCTGAAAGAAGATTGAGATCAGCGACTCTTCGCATGTAATTAATCTTTTTGTGACAAACAAAAGTAACTGACATGGCTACTCACTACTTACTACTCACTCCCTCTTGCCTATTCACTCCTCAAGCTACTGACCGGATTTCTCCATGCTGCCTTTACAGCCTGGTAGCTTATCGTTCCCATGGCAATCAATGCAGCAAGGAAACCGGCCAGTAAAAATATCCACCATTCCAGGTCCGTACGATAGGCAAAATGCTGTAGCCAGTTATACATGAAATAGGCAGCAATCGGAAATGCGATTACAGCTGCAACAGCGACCAGTTTCAAAAAATCTTTTGATAATAGTGTTACAATTGAGCTTGTATCTGCACCTAATACTTTACGAACACCAATTTCTTTGATACGTTGCGTAATTGCGAATGCAGATAATCCGAACAGGCCGAGACATGCTATGAAAATGGCTATGCAGGCGAATATGGTGAAAATTTTTCCTTGCTTTTGTTCTGCCTGGTAGAGATTGTTATAGTCGTCATTTACAAAATTAAACTGGTAGGGAAATTCAGGAGAGTACTTCTGCCAGTTCTTTTCAAGATGTGCAAGTCCTTCAGGGATATTTCCTGAAAGTTTTACAGAAACATAATTGTACTGCTGATTTGACGGAGTAGGTAATAATAGAATCATCGGCGCAATCTGCTGATGCAGGGATTCAAAATGGAAATCTTCCATCACACCGATTATTTTTCCTTTTACACCACCATATGCAAAATCTTTTCCTATTGCTTTATTGTCGTCGTTCCATCCGAGTGCTTTAACAGAAGCCTGGTTAAGAATAAATGCGGAAGTATCTGTACCGAAATCTCTTGAAAAATTTCTTCCTGCTGCCATCCTGATTCCATAAGTAGGAATGAAGTCATAGTCTGCAGCAACATTTTTCAGGATAGCATTTACCGGCTGCAGCGAATCTGCTACAATAACAGAAGCGCCTTGTGAATCCAGCAATCTGCCGGTGGGGATGCGTGAGGAACGACCCAGATTTTTTATTGCAGGATTCTTCAAGAGGTCATTTCTGAACGCATCATAAGTCTGACTGAGTGAATTAGGATACACAAGTGATACGACCTGGTCCTTATCATAACCCAGTTTTACTTTCTGCAGATAACGCAGCTGCTGAAACACCACCATGGTTGTGATGATGAGGATAATTGAAATAGAAAACTGCGAAACGACCAAAGCTTTACGAAGCGAGATATTTCTTCCATCTGCTTTAAATAACCCTTTCAGTGTTTTTACGGGTTGAAATGAAGAAAGAAAAAGCGCTGGATAAATACCTGATATTATTCCAATAATAAACGGGGCCGCTATCAGCCCTGCCAGAACTTTTCCATTCAATAACAGGCTCCGGTCGATTTCCTGGCCAAGTAATTTACTAAGCAACGGTAACAGGAAATAGACGCCAACAATGGAAAGAATAATTGCCAGCCAAACCATCAGTACTGATTCAGTAAGGAACTGGCCAATCAGGGTTTTCTTCCCTGCACCTACGACTTTCCTTATGCCAATTTCTCTTGCTCTCAATGCGGATCTGGCGGTTGAAAGATTCATGTAATTGATACAGGCGATCAGCAGTATGAACAGGGCTACAGCGGAGAAAATATATACGCGATTGATATCGCTGTTCACTTCGGCTTCAAAATCTGTGTGTGAGCGCAGGTGTATATCCGTTAATTTCTGAAGTTTGAGTTTTGTGAATTTTGATGGCTTATTCGGGCCATACTGGTTAGCCATGTATTTATCCAGAAATTCCGGAAATCTCGATTCCATCGTTTCCGGTTTATATTTTGATGGCAGCTGGATATAGGTAAAAAAAGAGTTGTTTCCCCAGTTGGTACGCAACCCTTCTTCTCCATACACATTTGCATCTTTAAGTGTGTTAAATGAAACTATTGTACCCGGATGCAGGTGCGTATTTACCGGCAATGCTTCATAAACCCCTGCAATTTTTGCATCGAACTGGTTATTGACTTTTATTATCTTATTAATAGGGTCTTCATCTCCAAAATACTTCCGGGCTGTTTCACTACTCATCATTACAGCAAATGGCTCTGCCAATGCTGTTTTTGGATTTCCTTTCAGCATTTTAACATTGAACATTTCAGTGAAATTTTCATCACCGAAATACACATCATGTTCTGTAATAATTTTTTCATCATATTTAAAAACGATATCACCAGTGCTGAGCAACCGCGTCATTTTTTCAATCTCCGGAAATGCGGTAGGCAGGTAATATCCAAAAGGAGGAGAAACCGTGGCAAGGTTCAACGATTCAATTCCATCCGCACTGTTGAAGCTGCGGGTAACACGATAAATACTATCCGCCTTTGCCGGTGCTTTGTCGAAACTTAATTCAAACAGGATGTAAGCAAGAATGAGCAGGCAACAGGTGATCCCGGCCGTTAGTCCGAACAGGTTGATAAATGAGATAGCCGGATATTTAATCAGGTTACGCCAGGCAAGTTTGAGATAGTTACTTATCATGAGTTATTAGTTGATAGTTCACAGTTAATAGTTCATAGGTAGGCAAGAGGCAAGAGGCAAAAGGCAAGAGGAACAGCCAGTTTGTTGCCGATAGGCACTCGCTTTATAATTTACCTCTATTGCATGATTTTATCTGTATTTATATGACACATATTTTTACTCTTTGTGACGTCCTTAATTTTTTCAATTTGTTCTTCTATTTACAAATTACTACTCACTCCTCTTGCCTTTTGCCTCTTGCCTCCTGCCTATTCAGTTCTCAACGTCTTCACCGGATTCATCAATGCCGCACGAATCGCCTGGAAACTTACGGTGAATAAAGCAATCACTAGCGCACTTAAGCCGGCAACCGCAAAAACCCACCAGCGAATTTCTATTCTGTATGCAAAATCCTGCAGCCAGGTATAAGAAGCCCACCATGCCAGTGGAATTGCAATGAGATTCGCAATGATTACCAGTTTAAGGAAATGGCTGGAAAGCATCATTACCAGCTGGTTTACACTGGCACCTAAAACCTTCCTGATACCAATCTCTTTTATTTTCCTTTCAGCTGCATAAGATGCCAGTCCGAATAAACCAAGGCAGGAAATAATGATCGCAAGAATTGCCAGCGCGGCAACAACACGACTTACCTGGCTGTCTGCCTTGTACAGTTCTTCAAAATGTTCGTCAAGAAATGTGTATTCGAAAGGGGTGTCCCTGATAAGCGTTTTCCAGGTAGCTTCAATGGCTGCAATAGATTCCTTCGCTTTCTGTCCATTGATCTTTACTGACATTTCACCAAAACCCCAGTCAGACTGGTTAAAAATGCAGAGTGTTTCAATTTTGTGATGCAGGGAATTAAAATTGAAGTCCTTACAGATTCCAACAATCATCCCTGCAGAATCCATCCCGCCAAATCCGAAATTTTTCCCGAGCAGCGTGCTGAATTCCGCTTTCGGATTGTCTTTCAGCAATTCTTTTGCAAGTGTTTCATTAATGATATAGGTCTTCGCATTATCGGCGGCATAATCCCTTGTGAAATTCCTACCTGCGATGATTGGAATTTTGTAAACAGAAAGATAGTCTGGATCTACAACGACCTGGGAACTGGTCAGACTACGTGCAGGACCTTCACCATGAAATGTTACACCGGTCTGATGCAGGTTATTTCCGAGTCGTTGCTGTGATGCTGTAACACCTGTAATCAGTGCATTATTTGAAAGCTCTTTTTTTAATTCAGAATAACGTGCGTAAGCTGTGCGATCGAGCGGGATTACAACAACCTGTTCCCGGTTGAAGCCGGGATTCTTTTCCTGCATAAACCTGAGCTGCTTCACCGCAAACACAGTAGCAATAATCAGAAATATGGCTCCTGTAAACTGACCCACCACAAGCACATTTCTAAGAGTTGCTTTATTGCTGCCTCCCTGGATACTGCTTTTTAGAACTTTTATTGGTTGAAATGAGGAAAGATATGCAGCAGGATAAAGTCCTGAAATTATCCCGACAAGAATAGTTCCGCCGATCAGTGTTAACAGGAATGAAATATCGGTAAATAAAGGGATTTCAAGTTTTCGCTGGCTAAGTGAATTCACTGAAGGAAGAAATAGCCAGGCCAGAACAAGTGCAAGTACTAATGAGATTATTGCGAGTAAAACAGATTCGCCAATAAACTGAAGCGATAATTGTGAGCGCTCAGCACCGATGGTTTTCCGGATTCCAACTTCCTTTGCGCGTTCAGCAGAGCGTGCTGTGGAAAGATTCATGAAATTAATACAGGCTATTACAAGAATCACCAACGCAATGACCGAGAAAATATAAGTATAGCGTTTATCGAATTTCTGAAAATTGTTATAATCGTGTGTGATATTAGTCGAGCCGGAATGAACCTCTTTAAGCGGCTGGAGGAAGAGTTCATAAAACTTCCAGTTATCATTCCTGGCCATGTATTTTTTCAGATAGGCCGGAAATTTTTTCTCGAGGGATGTAGTATTTGTACCAGGAGCAAGTTCCAGGTAAGTGTTCAGCCAGTTACCACCCCAGTTTTCCATATTGCGTGGACCTGCGATGGTACTGAATGTAGCCAGGGCATCATATTGCAGGTGAGAATTCGGTGCGACATCTTCCATGAGACCTGTAACGGTAAGCGTTGCTGTATCACGACCGTACCGTTCAAAACTTTTTCCTATAACATCTTCCGTCCCGAAAATCTTTTTCGCCGTTGTCCTGGTAAGTATGGCACTGTTCTTTTTCTCAAGTGCAGTTTTGCGATCTCCTTCCACCAGCTGGAAATCAAAAATCTGCAGGAATGTCGAATCAACATAAGCAAGTTTCGGCAGATATATTTTTTTACCACTGTATTCCAGAGGAACTTTATCATAATTGCGGAACCTCGTGAAATTGAGGATCTCAGGAAAATCATTTTTCAAGGTAGGTCCCATGGGGTACATTGAAAGCGCCACATTCTGCGGCGCCACCATTCCCTCAAATTTTTGTACCTCGTCTAAACGGTAGATATTCTTTTTATGGATTGCGTCAAAATCTTTTTCATAATCCACAAAGAGCATAATAATTATGCAGGCCGCCATCCCGATGGCAAGACCAACAATATTAATTGCAGAAAAAATCTTGTTCTTGCGGATATTCCTCCAGGCTGTTCTTAAATAATTCTTAAACATACTTTACTTTTTATTGTTCAACGTTCAACGTTCAAAGTTGAACTTGTTATTCCGTTCGTAGGCTTTTCACAGGATTCATCAATGCTGCTTTTAATGCATGAGAAATTACTGCAGTGAAAGTGATCAGGATGACCGAGATCAGTGCAATTATAAATGTCCAGGTGCTGATTACCGTTTTGTATGCAAAACCTTCCAGCCATGAATTCATCAGAACCCAGGAAACCGGAAAAGCAATCACCACGGCAAGCAATACCAGTTTGAAAAAATCAAATGATAATGTATACATCACCTGCCCGACACTGGCGCCCAGTACTTTTCGGATACCAATTTCACTTGTTCTTACCTCTGCATTGAATGAGGCGAGGCCAAACAATCCAAGAAATGAAATCAGGATAGCAAGCCCGGCAAACCATTTTGATAGTGAGGCCACACGTTGTTCAGAAACATACAGAGCATTGTATGCGCCATCAATGAAGCGAAAATCAAATGGATAGCCAGGATTAAATTCACTATAATATTTCTGTATCTTCTGTATTGTTGCATGTTCAGCTCCCGGTGTAATTTTCGCCATGATCACCCTCGTTTCTGCAGGCTCAAGACGGAAAACCATCGGCTTAATCGGTTCATGCAATGATGAGATATGGAAATCTTTTACTACACCAATCACATTCATTTTCTTTCCCCACATAGTAACGCTGGTGCCGACAGGATTTTTCAGGCGCATCACATTAATCGCAGCTTCATTGAAAATAAGAGAGGAACTATCAGATCCAAAGGCCTTTGAAAAACTCCGGCCTTCCTTCAACGATATGCCCAGCATTTCAAGCAAATCATAATCGGCTCCTCTCACCACAAAATTTATCAAATCCTTATCTGTTTTTCCCGGCCATTGGATGCCATATGTTGTATTAGTGCCTCCGGAAACAATTCCATCGCTGATTGTCGATGCATTCAAAACACCTGGAATTTGTTTTAATCCCGTCATAAATGCATCCGGATTCTGCTGAACTGTACCCTCCTTATCGAAATACATCACATTGGTTTTGTCATAGCCCAGATTTTTTGACTGTACATATCTTACCTGTTGTTGAATAACAAAAACTGCAATGATCAGTACAAGACTTACCACAAACTGAAATACGACAAGGCCTTTTCTCGCGAGTAATTCGGCAAAACTATTTTTTACTTTTCCTTTCAATACTTCTACCGGCTTGAATTTCGAAAGATAAAATGCAGGATAACTTCCTGCGATCAGTCCTGTGATAAGAGCAATTGTCAACGCGGTAAAAATCAGACCGGGACTGAATTCCATCACAAGTTCTTTGCCGGTAATATTATTAAATGCCGGTTTGAGCGATAGTAAAATAACGACTGCAATTATAAGAGCAAACAAAGTAGTCAGCAGGGCTTCAAACAGGAATTGAACTATAAGATTAGATCTTGTGGAGCCCACTGCTTTTCTTACACCAACTTCTTTCATGCGGCGCGATGATTTTGCAGTGGCCAGGTTCATGAAATTAATGCAGGCAATTACGAGTATAAATATTGCCACGATGGAGAATAGTCTTACATAGGCAATGCGTCCACCCGACACCACACCATTTTCATATTTCCCATACAGGTAGGCGTCTGCATACTTCCTTACAAATAAAGTGAAGTGAGTTTCAGGATGATATTTTTTTAAGAAACCCCCGATCTTGGCATTGAACTGTGCAGTATCTGTTCCATTTTTCAGTACCAGGTATGTTGAAGGGCTTTCATTCCACCATTGGTTGAAGTTTGGCACAAGATCCATAATAACTTCATAAGGAAGAATAAAATCAAACACCATAGAATTGTTTGCAGGTAGCAGGGCCATCACTCCGGTGATGCTGGCTTCCATTTTCATTCCTATCAGCTCACAGCTGACAGTTTTTCCCATGGCATTTTCCGGAGATCCGAAAAGTGAAACAGCCATAGCATCTGTAATAACGATCCCGGATTTTGAAGCAAGTGCCTGCCTACTGTTGCCGGTTTGCAAAGGAAAACTGAATGCAGTAAGAAAATCTTTTCCTGCAAACATTCCATTCGCCTTAATATTCTTGTCGCCGGATTTGAAGTTAAATCGATATCCTTCTTTTGATATATTGAAAACCGGAATGGCGGCTTCCACTTCAGGAAGGTCCTTTGCCATTACTTCGGCAAGCCGGCCCTGCGTTGCCTCATGCACAATGAATGCATCATTTTCCTTACTCAATTCCATTACCTGGTATAATTGAGCAGACTTGCTGTGAAAGCGGTCAAAGCTCAATTCATCTTTCACCCAGAAATAAATCAGGAATATACAAGCCAGCGCTGTCGATAACCCAACCAGGTTGATCAGAAATGATCCTTTGTATTTCTTTATATTCCTGAATGCAATCAGGAGATATTTATTGAACATGGTTATTATTTGTGTTAAACGTTCAACGTTTAATGTTGAACTGGCTGTTCTGCCTTTTAATTCAGGGCTTACGACCTGGGCTACCAAAATCGCCATCCCTACGGGATTGAAAAACCCTCTAATAGTATTGGCTGTTCTGCCTTTTACTTCTTACCTCGTACTTCTTACTTCGCACTTCAAGAAGCTGCTCTCACGATTCTTCCGTATTCATGATCCGAACCAACAGTTTTTGCAGCTTTCATCAATGCATCTTTTGTTTTCTGTCCCGGGGGCATCTTACCTGCAATATCTACGAGCACATTGGCTTTTTCGTATTCAGATCCGATTCCTGAAGCTGTTTCAATTATTGCTACCCAATCATCTTCACTGGCCAAAGGTTGCGTCAGCAGCTGTTTAAATATTTCTGCTTTTTCATAATCAGATTGCACTCCGCTTATGACAGGCATCAGTTCAGTGACAGGAATATTCTGTATAATATTCTTAGTGAAAAGTGTTTTCAGCACTTCAGACTTTTCATAGTCGGAACCAATTAATGCTATTGATTTTAAGGCTGCTGATGTTTGTATTGCATTCAGTGAACCATCATTCAACAGTTCTTTCAATACATTTGCTTTCTCATAATCAGATTCGATACTGTTCACCACGCTGAATGTATAAGAAAGCTGTTCAGCAGTCATTGGTCTGCTGATCATCGATTTCAGTGCTTTTGCCTTTTCATAGTCAGAGTCGATACTTTTAACTGCAACAAGATATGCCTGTGAAGCTGAGCTGTCCTTCATAAATTCTCCGGAATACTTCTCAAGAAGTTTTGATTTTTCGTAGTCAGAATTGATTGAAGTGCTGATCAGGTGTGCAGTTATCAGCATTTCATTTTTTGTGAGTGGATGCGTAGTTAATAAATAATCAAGATAAATACCCTTTACATAGTCAGATTCAAGTTTGGCAGTTTCATCAAGTACAGTTGCATTGCCGCCTTTGTTATATAATCTTACTACGCGACCTTCCGCATCGATGCCGTGATTAATCATAACACGCACTGCTTCAGCAAGAAATTTTTTGCCCTCTTCATTGAGCTGATCAGTTTCAGTGCCGTTGTTTAATTTATAAACAACAGATCCGGCGCCGTTTTCTGCAATTAATTTTTTTCCATTACGGGTATATCTTACATAACCGCCGGATGATATTTCTGCAATGCCCTGGTCATCATCAGTAAAATGAATTTCGCCTTTGCATTCGATTTTTAATGTGCCATTATGGTCATTAACTGTAATTGTTGTCTTTCCTTTTCTTCCTTCTCCATCCGAGGAAATGCTGACAGAGTTATTGTTACCGCGGTAGTTACATGCTAAAAAAAATGCAGAAGCGAGAATGGCCAGCCAGATAGTTTTCTTCATTGTCCTGAGATTTAACATTATTAAAAAATAGAATGTCCGGAACCAGGGCTTAATAAACCTGGTAATTAGTTTCCGCTCTCATGACATGCTCAAGTTTACCGGTTTTTCCTGATTTCTTCCCGGTTTTTTTATAACTGGTAAAAATAACAGGTGGAGATCCGGTTTCCTGCCCGAAAATTCAGCAACTGCTATGCCATCTGTGAAATGCGCGCCGGATAAAGGTTTGACGGATCCGGCTTTAGTCGGGTGTACGGAAACGAACAGTTGCCAGCGCCAAAACGAACAGTTGAGGATGTTCTACGTTAAACGTTCAATGTTGAACGTATAAAGTTTTAACTCATTCCGTTCGTAAATTTTTTGTTGGATTTGATAAGGCTGCTTTCACTGTATGTGAAATCACAGTAAGCAATGTGATTGCCAGTACAGTTAGAGCTGCATAGATAAAGATCACCGGTTTCAGGCCGGTATTGTATGGGAAAATATTCAGCCACTTATTCATAAAATACCATGCGACAGGGAACGCAATCAGGCATGAAATCCCAACCAGAAAAACAAAATTTCTTGTAACCAGTGAAACAAGTTGTGGCGTTCCGGCGCCCATGATCTTGCGGATACTGATTTCTTTTTGACGTTGCTGGGTTATAAAAGCAATTAATCCTAACAGGCCAAGGCAGGTAATTACAATAGTGAGTACAGAAAAAATAGTAAAAATCTTTCCGCGTTTTTTATCAGCTGCATATTGCGAATCGAAATCCTGGTCCAGGAATGTATATTGAAAAGGAAGATCAGGAAAGAGCTTTTTCCATGCATTTTCCATTGAAGCGGTTGTACCGGAAATTTCTCCCGGTTGAAGTTTTGCCTGAATATTATTTGCGTTGCGTTGGTACCTGAGTAACAGGGGCGCAATCGGATTATACAACGACTTCTGATGAAAATCCTTTACAACACCTACAACCTCAAGATAAGCTCCCGATGTATCACCAGGAAACTTAACGCGTTTTCCTAATGGTTCTTCCCATCCGAAAGTTTTCGCCATATTCTCATTTACAATGATACTGTGGAGCGTATCGGCAAGCCCGGTAAAATTCCTGCCCTTGATCACTTTTATTCCTAAAGTAGTCAGATAGTTTTCATCGATATTGTAGGTATCAATTCCTTTGTCGACATATCCATTTTTCGATTCGACAGACAATAAACTAAAATTGATATTTCCTCCGGGAACAGTGTTGGCTGTACTTACAGAAATTACTTTTGAATTTTTACGGATTTCATCCGTAAATGCAAGAATACTGCTGCTCACGTTATTGGCATCCACATTCATTGTTATGACCTGTTCCTGGTTAAAGCCAAGATCCTTACTTCTTAAATATTTCAACTGACCATATACAACCCATGTACAGATCAGCATAATCATCGCAATTGAAAACTGAATAACAACCAGGACTCTCCTCAGATTCACATTGCTGGAACTTTTTGAGAGATTGCCTTTCAGAATCGATAAAGGATTAAATCCGGAAAGATAAAATGCTGGATAGCTTCCACCGAGTAGACCGACAAAAAATATTATAGCAATCAGGATTCCGATTGTTGCAGGCTGAAATAATGTTTGAATAGAAATGAATTTTCCCGCGATGGTATTGAATGACGGAAGCAATAATGCAACAAATCCAATGCTGAGAAGAAGTGCAATGCATGCCGTCACAATTGATTCGACCAGGAACTGCGTTACCAATTGACTTTTATTCGATCCTGAAACTTTCCGGATTCCGATTTCCTTCGCCCTTCTTGCTGAACGCGCCGTGGTGAGATTCATATAATTGATACAGGCAATGATCAGCATAAACAACGCAACCGCTGAAAAAATATAGATATAGGACATGCTGCCCAGTTCCTCCGGTTCACCATTATATTCTGAATGCAGGTGAATGGAAGTAATGGGCATTACACGGTATTTAATAGCGATATTGTATTGTTTGAAGATCGGTGCCATGTATTTGTCATACATAGGCAGTAATTTTTTTTCAAATTCTTCTGCTTTCACATTGGGTTTCAGAAGTACATATGTGTAGAACCCAAAACCGCCCCAGTTATTTGCAAAATCTGCAGGTAGTGTATTTCTGGAGACGAGGATATTGTATATAATATGAGAATTTTTGGGCACGTCCTGGATAACTCCAGTGACTCTGAAAGTTTCAGCATTACTGTTCTGAAGTGTTTTACCTACCGCATTTGTATTTTTTCCAAAGAATTTTTCTGCTGTTGTTTTTGTGAGAACCAGTGATCTTGGTTCAATCAATGCAGTCTTCGGATTGCCTTCAATGAATTTGTGAGAAAATACATTGAACATATTACTGTCGACATAAAAAACTTTGTCCTCATAAATTCTGAGCTCTCCGTTTTTATACATGGTACGGCCGTTATTCACGAACCTTACCGCATCTTCCACTTCCGGGTATTCATTTTTCAAAGTAGGGCCTAAAGGGAACTGGGTATTGGCCCATTTCATTTTATTATCCGGTTCATCTATATCGGCAACGATCCGGAAAATACGGTCCGCTTTATCATTGTGGCGATCGAAACTGAGTTCATCGATTACATAAAAAATGAGGAATAGACTGAATGTTATCCCGATGGTAAGGCCAAGGATATTAAGTATGCTGTAAGCTTTGTCCTTTTTCAGATTGCGAATGGCTACAAGCAGAAGATTCTTAAACATGGGTTTAAGGTTTTAGTTCCCGCCAACCGGCTGGCAGGTCAAAGATGAAGGATGAAGCTGAACCGGAAGATACCATTGGTGTAAAAAGAGTTTAACGTTAAACGTTTAACGTTGAACGTAACAGCCGGCTTCTTGCTGTTAAAAGTTAAACGTTCAAAGTTGAAAGTAACAACCGGTTCCTGTTGTTGTTTAGCGGGTTGCCTGAAATCCACACAATTCAATCGCCAACAGCGTAAAATTTACAAGTTAAACATGCGAATGACACTGACAACTTACTACTGCCTATTTAACATTGAACCTTCAACTTTAAACCTTTAACTCAATTCAGCCCTTAAACCCCGACCGCCGGCCTCGTGATGTTAAAAGTTAAACGTTTAAAGTTGAAAGTAACAACCGGATCCTGTTGTTGTTTAGGGGTTCGTCCGCAACGTAAACCTTACACGTTAAACATGCGAATGACACTAACAACTTACTACTGGCTGTTTAACATTAAACCTTCAACTTTAAACCTTTAACTCTATTCAGCCCTTAAGCTCTTTACCGGATTTGCAAGGGCTGCTTTAATTGCCTGGAAACTTACAGTAACCAGCGCGATAAAAAGAGCGATCAGTCCGGCCACTATGAAAATCCACCAACTAACGGAAATGCGATACGCGAAATCCTGCAGCCAGTTATGCATGAAATACCACGCCAGCGGAGATGCGATCAGCAATGAAATTAGTACCAGCCGCAGAAAATCAAAAGACAAAAGGTTTACAATGCCTGTTACGCTTGCACCTAATACTTTTCTGATACCAATTTCTTTAACCTTGTGTTCAACAACAAAAGTGGTAAGTCCAAATAAACCCAGGCATGCGATCAATAAAGACAAGGCAGAGAAGACAACAAATATGCCCTGCATTTTCTGTTCATTTCCATATTGCTGATTCAATCGCTGATCAACAAAACTATATTGCAGGGGTATTGTCTGTTCTGCAGTTACCCGCCAGGTTTTTTTGAGGTGATTGATGGCTTCGTCAATATGTGCAGCATCAATTTTAAGTGACATCCGGCTTCCTCCGCGTGCATATGCAATCATCAGTGCCTCAACAGGTTTGTGTAAACTTTCAAAATGAAAGTCTTTTACTACCCCGATTACATAACGGGTATCTTCCCCTTTCCCAAATCTTTTGCCAATGGCATTTTCAGGTTTCTGCCATCCAAAGGTTCGAACTGCTGCTTCATTTACAAGCACGGCCTGTATCGTATCTGTCGGCATATCACGGGAAAAAAAGCGACCAGCTGTTAGTTTGAGATCATAGGTGTCAAGAAAGTTTGTGTCAACACCCATCTGGTAGAGACTGGTTGAAATCTCTTCACCTTTCAGATTTTCTGTGGTTGTCCATCCGTTTCCCAATCCACCAACGACACTTTGACTATGTTTACTTACATTCAGAATAAACGGGCTTTCCATCAGTTGATTCCGTATGCTGTTGAATTGTTTTCTTATTTCGGATTCACCGCTGAAATTTACTTCCACTACCGCTTTACCATCGAAACCCAATGATTTGTTTTTTATGAATTTTACCTGCTGTTGAATGATGAGAATTGATGCTATTAAGGCGATTGTGATAGTAAACTGAAATACTACCAGGCTTTTCCTGATAAGATTGCCGTATTTGCTTTGTATAAAACTTCCTTTTAAAGCGGTCGCAGGCTTAAAGGAAGAAAGTATGGCAGAAGGGTAGATTCCAGCTACAAGAGATATAAGCAAGGTGAATCCCAGGATGAATAAAATATTCATAGCTGAAAAACTGAAATTATATGGTTGGCCCAGCCACAATGAAAATGACGGAAGTAGTATTTTGAAAATGACTACGCCGAATATGACAGCTATTGAACAGATCAGCAAAGTTTCGAGGAAGAATTGCCTGACCAGTTGCCACTTTACTGCACCGATCACTTTCCTTACAGCAGTTTCTTTTGCCCTTTTAATCGCACCTGCCGTGGTAAGGTTTACATAATTGATGCAAGCAAGCAAGAGCACAATAATTCCGATGATGGAAAAAATATTGACCCGGGCCAGGCTTCCATTATTGACAGCGTCGTAACGAAGATGGGATTTCAAATGAATATCTCTGACAGGTTGCAGATGATACCTGTAAGACATCTTATTTTCCTTCCATTCTTTTTCTGAAAATTTAGCTGCTATTTCATTGATCTGATTTTCGGTTTCCTTCCATTTGGCAGGATCAGCGAGTTCGACATAGGTATTCGGCCATCCACCAACCCAGAAATTGTCCATATCAAAATTTTCCCTTTCGAGCAACACTTTTTTTAATTGAAGACTCGGAATAAGGACGTCAAACTGAATATGCGAATTAGGAGGTGTATTGGCTGCAATGCCACTGATCGTCATGGGAAATTCACCGTCAATAATTACAGTCTGACCGATTGGATCCCTATCGCCGAAATATTTTTCTGCCAGGCGTTCAGTAATTACCATTTGAGTTGGACTGTTGAGAGCCGTTAAGGCATTACCTTTTTTCAAAACAAACCCGAAAAAGCTGAAAAAGTTACTATCGGCAACAATACAGGATTCTTCTACAAATTGTTTGTCTTCATATTTCAATTTGTAGGTTCCGGGAAACAACCTCATAGCCGATTTTACTGACGACAATTGTTTTGGCAACTGTGCGCCGAATGCAGGCCCGGAAGGTGCCTGTGAAAATGATTCACTTTCACTTTTGAAGGTATTGGAAAGGCGGAAAACAGATTTCTCTTTAGGATGAAAATCATCAAAACTCAATTCACGATCGAGCCAGATGGAGATCAGCATAAATACTACCACTCCTATGGCAAGCCCGGAAATATTTAAAATGGTAAATGCTTTGTTCCGGGATAAATTCCGCCACGCTACATGAAAAAAGTTCTTAATCATAGTATTTTGTTTTTGAAGTGATACGTTTAGTCTTACGGTTATCGTTTAATGTTAAACGTGGAACGTAGGATGTTACTCTGAACGTAAGCTATTCACCGGATTCGCCATCGCTGCTTTTATTGCCTGGAAACACACGGTGATGATTGCAATAATAATTGCAAATAAGCCAGCAATTGCCAGCATCCACCAGCTGATCGAAATTTTAAAAGCAAATCCTTTTAGCCATTCATACATTGCCCACCATGCTATTGGCGCAGCTATCAGTATTGCAACCGCAACTAATTTTATAAAATCCCTGGCTAGTAGAGAAGTGATACCTGAAACACTTGCACCCAGCACTTTTCGGATACCGATTTCCTTTCGCCTGTTTTCTGCACTGAACGTTACAAGACCAAAGAGTCCAAGGCAGGATATAAAAATTGCAATGGCGGTGAATGCATTGATAATATTGGATAGAGTAATTTCTGTTTCATACAGTTTTTGCACTTCATCGTCAAGGAAGGAATATTCAAAAGGAACTCCTGGAAAATAATCTTTCCACATGCTTTCTAATTTCCCAAGAAACGGTTTATAGTTTTGAGGATCCGCATTCACGATGATGTTTGACAAATAGGAATCCTTATCATTGAACATTAACAGCAACGGCTTTATTTCTTCATGCAGCGAATTGAAATTGAAATCTTTCATAACGCCGACTATTTCAAATCGACGAGGCTCCTCATTGATTTGCTTTGTAAAAATATTGGTACCTGCTGCATTTTCGGTATTCAGCCCCATCCTTTTCATCATGGTTTCATTGATCAATACCCTGCCCGAATCCTGCAGTCTGAAATTGCGGCCGGCGGCCATTTTAATACCGTTTGCATCCGTAAAGTATTGATCGGTTACCATAAACTGCGTTACCTGTCCTGTTGCCATAGATTCCCCGGAACGATAAAACGTCCAGTCATTTAAGATTGGCTGACTTAAATAGTTATTGGCCCTGCTAACAGATTTTACGTCAGCTAACCTGCGCAGATTTTCTGCGAAAGCCACGCTGTTTTTCCTTGTTTCATCAGTATGGAAAGTGAAAATCAGTTTCTGATTTTTCTCATATCCCAGGTCCTTGTTCTTTATAAAATTCAGTTGATAATAAATTACCAGGATGCCAAAAATCAGTGTTACTGTTAAGACAAACTGAAACACAACCAATGCCCGGCGAATGCCAGCGGCGGATACCTGGTTTGTGAAATTTCCCTTTAAAACTTTTATTGCCTGGAAGGCTGAGAGGAAAAATGCAGGATAACTACCGGCAATGATACCAGTAAGCACAATTAAGCCGGCCAGTATCAACCATAACCTGTAGTCGGAAATAAATGATAAAGAAATCTCTGCATTCGTAACCTGATTCAGGTAGGGAAGGAGTATCCAAAGCAAAGGAATTGCCACGAGTACTCCGATAAATGACAGCAGGACCGATTCTGTAAGAAACTGCCTTACCAGTTGGAATTTACCTGCGCCGATCACTTTTCTTACACCGACTTCTTTGGCCCTGGCTGAAGATCGTGCAGTAGAGAGATTCATGAAATTAATACAAGCGATAATCTGTATGAGTGCAGCAATCAGTATTAAAATTTTCAGAAACCCTGGATTGACAATTTTACCCAGTTCATTTTCAAACCCCGATGTGGTATGGATGAAAGAAACCTGTTGCAGGTGCAATTGCTTTTCCATTGCCAGTGCTTTCATCTGCTCCTGCCCGTACTTCTTCAGAAATGCCGGCAATTTGGATTCCAGCAAATGGACATCTGTTGCAGGTTTTAGCTTTATATAAGAGTACGCAAAATTATTTCCAGCCCATGAATCGCTATTGCGCGTAAAGCTTCCCATACCTCCGCCATTCATTGTAATGAAGATGTTAGCGCGAATATGGGATTTGCCCAGGCTTTCACCTACAACACCTCCTACGGTATAGGTATCTTTTCCATAAGAATATTCGATCACTATTTTTTTCCCAAGCGCGTCTTCAGTTCCGAAAATTTTATCCGCCAATGCCTGCGTTAATACCACAGTATATGGATCTATCAGTGCTTTTGAGCCAATGCCCCTGTTAAAATGGAAGGCAAAAACATCAAAAAATGTGGAGTCCACAAACAGTACAGATTTTTCACTGAAAGTTTTTTCGCCATATTGAATAAAATGCTGCGACACACCTAAGGGAGGAACTACTCTTGTGAATTGATCCACTTCAGCGAAATCATTTTTCATTGCCGCTACAGTAGGTGGAGACACCGTGGCATTTACATGTTTATCACCTGGAATCTGCAAAGCAGAGGTAACCCGGTAAATATGATCTGCACCCGGATGATGCTTATCATAACTATATTGTTGCCTTACATATAACAGAATATAGAGACAGCATAAAGTACCAAGAGCCAGTCCGGCAATATTGATGAAACTGAACGTCTTGTTTTTTACAAGAAAGCGGAAGGCGGTTTTAAAGTAGTTTTTGTACATGTGATTAGTTCTTAGTTGTTAGTTCATAGTTCATAGTGAGACGGAAGACAGTAGAAGGTAGAAGAGTTTAGTTGGGAGGGACGGTCATCCAATTAATCAATTTATAGGTAGCTTTTACTATTTACTGAAAACTGGCTGTTTTCTACTGTCTGCTGTCTTCTGTCTGCTGTCTACTCAGTGCGCAAACTATCAACAGGATTAGCGGTCGCCGATTTTATCGCCTGGTAACTGATCGTAACAAGTGCAATCAAAATCGCTGACACACCGGAAATTGCAATGAGTTGCCAGGAAAATTTTTCATGGTATGGAAAGTTATTAAGCCAGTTATTCATAACCAGCCAGGCGATCGGAGCACCGACTATAAAAGCAATGAATACCAGTTTTAAAAAGTCTTTGGATATAAGAGTTACGATGTCAGTAATATTTGCACCAAGAACTTTTCTGATTCCGACTTCCCTTGTTCTCTGTTCTGCTGTGAAGATGACCAAACCAAGTAGGCCCAGGCAGGAAATGGAAATTGCAAGTATCGCAAAATACATGGAAAGTTGTTTTGCTACCTGTTCACTCTGATACAATTCGTTATACTCTTCATCAGCAAACTGATGTGCGAATGGGAATGCCGGATTTATTTCTTTGTGCAATTTCTCCAGTCCTGCAATTACAGAAGCAGTTTTTGCCGGATCATTTCTGATAAGCGCATATCCATAACTCTTGCCTGAATTCAGTCTTAATACCAGTGGTGTAATCGGACTATGAAGGGAATTAAAATGAAAATTCTTCACAACACCAATAACCGGGCCCTTCACGTCCCAGAAAGTGATTGACCTGCCGATTGGATTTTCATAGCCTATTGTTTTCAACGCAGCTTCATTGATCACATAGGCATTACTGTCAGCATAATCTTTCGAAAAGTCACGACCGGCAATAAGTTCTGCCTGCATTGTCTTAATGAAGTCGTAGCTGATTTCAGCCTGCGTAAATGTCGGCCTGCTGTCTGGTGCTTTTCCGTCCCATTCAACACTACCTGTACTGTTGCCTATCAGGAAGGGCCGTTGCGAACTGAAACTCATGGATTCAATGCCTGGAATTTGCAGTGCCTTGTTCTTAAACAGTGAAAAATTTTCTGAGAGTGTGCCGGTCAGTGCCAGGTAAATCAGGTTATTTTTTTGATAACCCAGGTGCTTGTTCTGTATATAGTTCACCTGTTTTGAAATGACCATCATTCCGATGATAAAGATGACAGAAAGGGCAAACTGGAAAACGACAAGTCCCTTCCGGAATATTATGGAGGTTGAACCGGCGCTTATTTTATTTTTTAATACAGCTATAGGTTTAAAGGAAGATAATAACAGTGCCGGGTAGCTGCCCGAAATTATGCCCGTTAATATCAGTAACAGAACCATGGCCAGCCAGAAGCGGGGATTAACTACCGGCGACGCGATTTCTTTTCCTGTTAGAGAATTGAACTGTGGTAGCAGAAACTGGATCAGGAATACAGCAAGAACGATAGAAATCGTTGTGAGCAGAAAAGCTTCTAATAAAAACTGAAAAATCAAATTTTTCTTTCCGGCACCGACGACCTTTCTCACACCGATTTCTTTTGCTCTCTTAATAGAACGGGCCGTGCTCAGATTCATGAAATTGATGCAGGCGATGAGTAGTATGAACATGGCTACAACCTGGAAGATGCGTACATATTCTATTCTTCCTCCAGACAGATTGCCGTTTTTAAAATTACTTCGGAGATATTGATCTGCATAAGGTTGCAGACCCAGCTCCAGGCGGTCGAGGTTGGTATATTCCTTGTCATAGATTTGAATAAAATGCTGAATTTTCTTTTCAAAAATTCCGGGATTTACGTTTGCCTGAAGTTTAAGAAAAGTAGTAGGTCCACTGTTATGCCAGTCCTTTACCCAGCTGTTTCTTTCTACAAAAAGCTCCCAATTAATAATATATTCAAATCTGGAAGAAACATTATTTCCCAGGTTCTCAAAAACCCCGGTCACCTTCAGGTCGCGGTAATTCTCGAAACGAATTGTTTTATTCATTGCCTCTTCCGGACTTCCAAAAAACTGTTCGGCCATTTTCCTGGAGATAGTAATGCTTTCAGGTCCGTCAAGTGCGTGCTTCGGTGATCCGTGAAGGAATGGGAATGAGAACATGGAGAAAAAATCTTTGCCAGCGAAATTGCCGGGGATTTTTATCAGTTTCTCATTTGCCGCAAATGTGTGCCATTGATTCCAGGCATAGCCGCAGGAATATTCTACTTCAGGAAATTTTTTTGTCAGTTCTTCTCCAAGTAATCCCGGTGTATCATAACTCCCATTGACCTCAGAACCTGAATATTCCCGGCTGGTTACTACAAAGAGCCGGTTACTATCTTTATGAAATGAATCAACCGCATATTCATCCATTACCCATAGTGCAATAAATATGCTGCAGGTCAGACCCAGTGCAAGCCCGAAAATGTTGATAAAAGAAAAGACACGGTTTTTTGTCAGATTTCTCCAGGCGATGATGAAGTAGTTGCGGATCATGAGTTTACAGTTTGGAGTTAATAGGTCATAGTTGAGACAGCAGGCAGCGGGCAGCAGGCAGCAGATTTATTCAAAGCGTTCGATTTATTTGGGATCACCATGGCCACTAATTTTTGGTATATTTTTATATACAGAAATAATATTCTTAATAAATCTTATGATTGAAGATTTGATTGTTTAAGAATGATACTTACTACATAGATGCCATTCTCTCAGTTCCGGACTCCATTTTCAATTATTAATTACTGATTGATCTAGTCTGCTGCCTGCTGCCTCCTGCCTCCTGCCTATTCAGACCTTAAACTCCTCACAGGATTAGCTCTTGCTGCCCGGATTGCCTGGAAACTGACCGTTAAAAGCGCAATAAAAACTGCAATAAAAGCAGCCAGTGCAAACATCCACCAGCTGATATCAATCCGGTAAACAAAGGATTGCAGCCATTGATCCATGATCCACCAGGCAAGAGGAGATGCAATAACGATGGATATAAGCACCAGTTTTAAAAATGATCCTGAAAGCAATGATGCAATTCCAGGTACTGATGCGCCCAACACTTTTCGTACGCCGATTTCTTTAATGCGATGAGAAACAGAAATCATTACAAGCCCGAACAATCCCAGGCAGGATATGAAAATGATCATCACCGAAAACAATGCTGATAGTTTACCCAGCTGACGCTCGGAACTGTATTGCCGGTTAAAATCCTCATCCACAAAAAAGAATTCAAAAGGATGTCCCGGAAGATTCTGATTCCAGGCTTTTTCCAGGGAAGAAATTGCCAAACCCGTGTTGGTTGTATTGATCCTGACTGAAATAAAACTGTACCAATCCAGATCGCGCATAAGGTGCATAACCATGGGTGGGATTTTTTTCTGAAGGGAATTGTAATGAAAATCTTTTACTACGCCTATGATTGTTCCTTCTTTGCCGAGACCCCAATTAAATTTTTTTCCAATTGCATTTTGAGCATTTAACCAACCCAGTTCCTGCACGGCTGTTTCATTGAGCATAAAACCGGAACTATCGCCACCATGATCCGGCGAAAAATTTCTTCCAGCTGCAAGGGATAATTTATAGGTATCAAAAAAACTATAATCAACAACAAGCGTGCTCATTGTTTGCACGCGGTCCGGTGGAAATCCTTCGGGCAGTACGGTGATGTTTGACAGCACTTTGCCTGGTGTAGAAGATGAGGACGAAGCCATCACGATTCCGGAATGGGACTCAAAATTCTTTTTCAGCACTTCTTTCTTTTCTATTTCTGTGGAGTTCCTCAATTGTATGGCGAGCACCTGTTCGTTGCTGAAGCCAAGATTTCCTGACTGCATAAAACGAAGTTGCTGAAGAGCTACAATTGTTGCAATAGTCAGAAAAATGGAAAGGCTGAACTGGAAAACTACCAGTGATTTTCGTAGTGAAATGCCGTTTGTCTTTTCGGAAGAAATTTTTTTCAGGGCATTTAACGGCATTAACCGTGATAAATACAATGCAGGATAAATGCCGGCAATTAATCCCAGACTGATTCCAAATATCACCAAAACCAGGATCACTGTTACTGAGTATCCATTGCTGACAGGAATGGACGTTCCGGCCATACTGTTGAATATCGGCAGTCCTAAATGTGCGAGGCCGATTGAAAACAACAACGCTATCATTGTAAGTAATACTGACTCACTCAGAAACTGCGAAACGAGTTGCCCGCGAACAGCTCCTGAGACCTTTCTCATCCCTATTTCTTTTGCTCTTTTAAAAGAACCTGCGGTAGAAATATTTATGTAGTTGATGCAGGTTACAATTAACAGGAACAGGCCAATGCCAATAAATATTTTTAATGATGCCAGGTTGCCGCCAGGCTCCAGGTCACCTCTTAGATCAGAATGAAGATGAATGGATTTCAGGGGCTGTAAAAAATGTATACCAGTAAATCCCAGTTCCGCATTCTGTTTGCCATTGTACTTATCCATTATATTGGATATCTTCTTTTCGAGTATAGCTGAAGACGCGGGGTCTTTCAAAAGGATATATGTATAAAAATTGTCGAACCACCAGTTGTTATATAATGCCGTTAGTTGACTGGATGCGACCATGTCAAAATGAAAATGATTGTTCACAGGCAAATCCTGTGCAATACCAGTAACCAGCAGGGGAATAGTATCATTCATCAATATCGTTTTGCCTATAGCTTCCTCACTGCCGAAATACTTTTTTGCTGTGCTTTCTGATAAAACGATGCTGTTCCTTTGAACAAGTGCCGAATGAGGATCGCCTTTAAGCAACCTGTATCCAAAAAGGTTAAAGAAGCCGGAATCAGCATAAAGAAAATGGTCAGTAAAAAAATTCTTATTGTTATACTTCAAAATTGATGTACTAACTGAAAAGCGTACTCCATTTTCAATTTCAGGGAAATCTTTAATAAGCGCCGGCATCAGCGGAGGTGATGTAACGGAAAAATGCTTATCCGGCTGCCCCTTGGCCTTGAGTGTTTTACCGATTCTGAACACACGATCTGCATTAGTACCTGACTGATCATAGCTCAGTTCATTTTTAACCCAAAGAGAAATGATGATACAGGCGGTAAGGCTGAATGTAAGGCCGGCCAGGTTTAAAATGGTAAGGGTTCTGTTTTTCAACAAATTCCGCCATGCAATTTTCAGATAATTTTTAAACATAAGTTTTTGGCTTTAGGTTTAACGTTCCCCGTTTAACATAAGTGCTGTTTATTCTGACCGAAGGCTCTTTACAGGATTGGCTTTTGCAGCCTTTATCGCCTGGAAGCTGATGGTTGCAAGGGCAATAATCAATGCCATCGCGATAGCAATAAAAAATACTGACCAGCCGATAGGTATCCTGTAAGCAAAATCCTGAAGCCACATATTCATACTGTACCATGCTGCAGGAATTGCGATCAGGGCTGATATTAATACCGGTTTAAGAAAATCTTTTGACAGAAGAGTTATTACGCTTTGTACTGTTGCACCCAAAACTTTTCGTACACCAATTTCTTTTCTCCGCCGCTCTGCTGAAAACACCGACAGTCCAAATAATCCAAGGCATGCAACGAAAATTGAAAGCGCGGTAAAAATGCCAAAGACTTTGCCCATCCTCTGTTCTGATCTGTACAATGCATCAAATTCATTGTCAAGGAAATTATAATCGAAAGGCATATCCGGCGCAAAACTTTTCCATTTACTTTCCAGCCGTTGCAGGTACTCATTAAAATTTCCAGGCCGGAACCTGACAGACATATAAGAGGTACCAAGATCATAGGTCTGTGAACTGGAATGAAAAAGTGCGAATGGTTCTACGAGTTCACGTAAGGAAGCAACATTAAAATCCTTAACCACAGCCACTACTTTAAAACGCTGATCATTGCCGGGATAAGCGAGCCATTTGCCAATAGGTTCTTTCCAGCCAATCATTTTCGCTGCTGATTCATTCAGAATCACCGATGCCGAGTCAGGAAATTCTTTGGAAAAATTCCTACCCTGTAAAACCTGCATTTTAAATGTTGGTATAAAATCGTTGTCAATTACAAATGATGAAAGTCCGATCTCACTTACCAATCGTTTATCTGATTCAGTTGATTCCGGTACATACGTATCACCGAAATTTACTTTTGTCGGTATGCTGCTTGACACCGCAGCGTCAATGATATGTGACTCATTTTTTAATTCCTGCCTGAATGTTTCTTTATTTTTTCCCAGGCGGTTGGTATTAGAAATGATAACTACATTTTCTTTATTCAATCCAAGGTCTTTTTCCCTGGTGTACCGGAGTTGTTTGTAAACTACAATTGTGCAAATGATAAGGGCGATTGAAATTGTAAACTGAAAAACCACAAGCCCGTTCCGGATTAAAAGGTTAGCCAGGTTGTTCACAGATGGAATGATTCCCTTTAATACATACACTGGTTTAAATGATGTGAGGTAAAATGCAGGATACAAACCTGCGAGTAAACCTGTAATAAAGGACAGGATTAAAATAAGAAACCAGGTATTGCCGGAGAATATTGCAAAGAATTCAATGTCTTTTCCCGAAATAGCGTTAAAAGGTTTTAAGAGCAGGAATGAAATCAGTAGTGCAATCAGTGTTGCCAGGAAACTGCACAATAAAGCTTCTGTCAGAAACTGTTTTACCAGCTGCGGTTTCACAGAGCCCAGCACTTTACGGATACCTACTTCTTTTGCCCTCACTGACGATTGGGCTGAAGAGAGGTTCATAAAATTTACACAGGCAAGGATAATAATAAATACCGCAATAACGCTGAATATATACAGGTATTTAATATCGCTGAGGGTTGTTAATCGTGCGGGAACTTGTTTTCCATTAGCATACAAGTGGACAGAAGCAAATGGCATCAGGCTATACCCGAGCTTGCCACCTTTTTTTATGAAATCTTCATAACTATTGTCCTGCCTTTTAAATGCATGGGTTTTTACCATGGCAGGAAATTTTTTTTCAAGCTGTGCAATTGATACCTTATCAGCAGAAATATTATTTTTTAGTTTTACATAAGTATTTACCTGTAACCAAAACCAGTTCCAGCTCCTTTTTTTCACAACCGCATAAGTATTAATAGGAACAAGGATATCAAACCGGAAAGAGGATTGTGATGGAATGTTTTTCAGAACAGCAGTAACTTCAAATGGTTTGCGATCGCTATCCAGCAATAATACTTTTCCAATGGCATTACTGTTTCCAAAATATCTTTTTGCAGTCTCTTCAGTAATTACAATTGAATTTGTTTTTTGTAAACAATCTGATTCGCTTCCTTCCCGGATGCTGTAGTTGAATACCTGCAGAAAGTTTGAGTCAACCGCCATAACCCTTTTTTCTGTAAAAAAACTTTGCGTTTTATTATTCTCTTCGTAGCTAACCATAACATCTCCGGGGCGGTAAATTCGAATATAACTCTCAATCTCCGGGTATATACCTGCCATTGTCGGGCCGACAGCAGGCGCTGTGTTGCCTCCGGCGGTTGATTCAACGCCATTGTCAGTGGATGTCATGTTCACCTGGAAAATATGATCAACATCTTTGAAAAACTTGTCATAGCGTGTCTCATCCTGCACGAACAGCATTATCAGAATAACGCAGACCATTCCTATTGACAGACCCGCAATATTTATAATGCTGGTCATTTTATTCCGGCGGATATTTCGCCAGGCAATGATGAAGTAGTTGCGGATCATGAGATGTTAGTTGTTAGTTCATAGTTAATAGTTGAGGCAGGAGGCAGGAGTAAGGAGGCAGAAGGGAACAGCCAACAGCCTCTGAAAACAGTATGCTTTTTTTTGATGTAACTGAAGCATGATTTTAAATTAGTTCATTAATAATTTTTTTATTTGCTTTTATCTCAACAACAGGTTAGTTTCTAAATAACTGTTTACTTCTCCTGCCTCCTTACTCCTGCCTCCTGCCTATTCCGACCGCAGGCTCCTTACAGGATTCGCTCTCGCGGCTTTTAACGACTGATAAGCAACCGTAATGATCGCAATAAGCAATATTGTGATTGCTGTCAGAACAAAAATCCAGATGCTGTTATCAATATGAAAAGCATAACCTGATAAATAATTGTTGGTCAGGTACCAGGCAACGGGCAATCCGATGATCAATCCAATCAATACCAATTTTGTAAAATCGCCGCACAACATAAACAGGAGGCTTGATGTAGAAGCACCGACTACTTTTCTGATCCCTAGTTCCTTTATTCTTCTTTCTGCGGTGAAAGCAGATAGTCCAAACAATCCAAGACAGGCAATAAGCACTGCAACAATGGTAAAACTTAAAGACAATTTGCCTGTAATTACATCATTGCGATATTCTCTGTCGAATACCTGGTCGAGAAAGGAATATTCAAATGGATAATCCGGGCTGAATTTTTTGAATGTTTTGCCAATAGCCGCCAATGTTTCTTTCACAGGTGTTTTTCCATCCACTTTGATAAAATAATGAAAGCCTATATTCTCAGAATAAAGAAAGATAAGAGGCTCAATTCCTACGCGCAGGTTATCGTTGTGGAAATCGTTTGTGAGTCCGACAATTCTTCCCTTTCCGTGCCACATCTCGAGTTCGGCACCAATCACATTTTCGGTGTTTAGGCCCATAATTTCCATTGCCTTTTTGTTGATGATATAATTCGCGGAGTCGAGATTATTCTGGTTCGAAAAGTTTCTGCCGGATAATATTTGAATGCCCATTGTGGGAATAAAATCCGCATCGCAACGGAATACTTTGAAGGCAACAGAAGAGTTTTCCTGTTTGCCCTGCCATACCGGGTCAGTACTGGTAATCGGTATTGTAAAAATATTACTTCCCCCGAAGCCAATACTTTTAACTGATGGAAGCTGGAGTAAATCATTTTTAAATGCGTCGTATTTTTTTGAAATGTCTTCGTTTTTATTCAATACAATCACATTGTTTTTCTCAAACCCAAGGTTTTTATTGCTGATAAAGACTATTTGTTTGTAAACAGCAATTGTACCTGCAATCAACACAATCGATGTTGCAAATTGAATAACAACCAGTGTTTTCCGGATACTGTTGCCCGAAAGCGAAGAATGTGGACTGCCTTTCAGAACAGCTGAGGGTTTTACCGACGAAAGAAAAAAAGCAGGATAACTTCCGGCCAATAATCCGCAGACCAGCGTAATAATCCCGAGCCCTCCGGTAAATACAGGATTTGTGAAATCAAGCTGTACAGATTTTTCGGTTACTGCGTTAAAGAAGGGGAGGAGGAGTTGAACAATCACGATGGCCAGTGCCAGGGCTATGAACGATAATAATACCGATTCAGCGATAAAATGTGAAATCAATGTATACCTTCTTGCACCCATTACTTTTCTTACGCCTACCTCACGACTACGGGTAGCCGACCTCGCTGTGGCAAGATTCATAAAATTTATGCAGGCCATTATCAGAATGATTAAGGCTACTCCGGAGAAAAGAACGACCTGACTGATACGACCACCTGCATTTTTACCATTTTCAAACTCGTTATAAAGGTGTGACCTTGAGTACTCAAATAAAAAAGGACTGTTCGTGCAATCTTTACAGTTTTCCCTGATCATCCCAGCAAGTTTTTCATTGGTTTTTTTCAACGATGAGCTTGGTTTAAGAGTTACGAAAGTTTTTGTGCCACCGCTTTGCCAACCCTGGGTCCATGGATTTTCTTTCACATAGAGTTCGAAAGGAATCACAAAGTCGAATCGCAGGCTTGAGTTTTTTGGGATATCTTCAAATACGGCTGTTATCATATGTAACCCGGACTGACCTACCTGTAATGATTTGCCGATAGGATTTTCATCAGCAAAAAATTTCTTTGCCAGTTTTTCAGATATAACAATGGAGCTGATATTTTCTAATGGTTTGGTGAGATTGCCTTTTATAATCGGGAAACTGAAAACGGAGAACATGGCTGTGTCGCTGTATATCCCGTTTTCATTAAAAGAGTTATTATCATATTTGAGCAATAGGTCTGTTTCCATGCTCATCCGGGTAATGCCATCCACTTCCGGAATTCCACCCTGTATTGCGTCTTTTAATCTGGCAGGAGTGGCGCCATATGTTTGGATACTGCCATCCGGGTACTTGTTATTGATCATTACCTGGTAAAGTCTCGAGCCTTTTGCATGAAATCTATCAAATGATATTTCATCCACTACCCACAGAAAAATAAAAACACTTGTCGCCAAGCCTACCGTGAGACTGAAAATATTAATAAAAGAATAGTTCCAATGTCGGACCAGGTTGCGTGAAGTAGTTTTAAGAAAGTTTTTAAACATGAAGGTTAGTTTTTAGAGTGTAGTAGGTAGGTAGGAGAGAGGGAGCAGGCAGCAGGCAGCAGATAAATTCAAATGTTGTTGATCGATTTATGATGAACATTGATGTAGTTTTAATCTTTTTGATATTTTCCCTATTTCCGAACAGACTGTTATTTTTTCTGATTTATGAGTCAAATTCTTTTAGGGATTTTTAAAAACTGTCTGATCTGATCTGCTGCCTCCTGCCTTCTGCCTCCTGCCTATTCCGACCGTAAACTCTTCACCGGATTCGCCATTGCCGCTTTAATCGCCTGGAAACTGATGGTGAACAGCGCAATCAGGAGTGCAGAAAAAGCTGCAACAACGAAGGTCCATACACTAAGATTAGTCCGGTATTCGAAATTCTCCAGCCAGGTATGCATCATCCACCATGCAACAGGAAATGCTATCACGGTAGCAATGATTACCAACTTTAGAAAATCTTTAGAGAGCATAGTGATGATATTTCCAACGCCCGCGCCAAGTACTTTTCTCACACTTATTTCGCGGGTACGCTGTTGTGTGGCGTAAGCTGCTAAACCGAGCAAGCCAATGCATGCAATGAATATTGCCAGAATTGAGAAAACACTGAATATTTTCTGCATCGTATGTTCAGCACGATACTGCCTTGCCAAAGTCTGGTCAAGAAAATCGTAACTGAATGGCTTATCTTTTACAAATTTTTTCCAGGTGGATTCAATTGAGGTAATTGCCCTGGAAAAATCTGCAGCTTTTATTTTTACAGCGATCAGAGGCGAGTTCTCTCCAAAGCGGACAGCATTGTTGAAAATCAACGGATTTATTTTCTGATGTAAACTCTGGTAATGGAAATCTTTAACCACTCCGATGACCGTGTATTCAATAATGCTTCCGTCAGCACGATTCAGGAAACCATCAGGGGAAGTCATCCTGGTACCGATCGGATTTTTCAGATTAAGATCAGCGACGGCTTTTTCATTAAGAACAATAGCAAAACTATCCGTAGGAAAAGAAGCATTAAAAAAGCGGCCTTCTTTCAATTCAAGACCTAATAACCGGGCATAGTCTTCATCGATAATTTGTCCCCGACCTGTAATCTGTTCATCTGTTCCTGCGATATTATAACTGATTCCGAAATAATTAGTTTGCCCGGGCAACGCAGAGGTACGTGAAACATTCTGAACGCCCGCAATTGCAGTAAGTTCATTTTTGAAGGACCGGGTCTGATCGCCAACAAATCCTGCATTTTTTATAACAACAACATGATCTTTCTGGAAACCCAATTTATCTCCTAATACATAATCCATCTGCCTGTTTACTACAATTGTACTAACGATCAGTACCACTGAAATTGCAAACTGAAAAACAACGAGCCCGTTGCGAAGCCAACGCCCTTGCGTGCCCGAACGAAACCTGCCTTTCAGAACCGCTATCGGATGAAACGATGAAAGTACAAATGCAGGATACAAACCAGCTGCCACTCCTGTCATGATTGACAGTCCAATGATAATTGCCAGCCTTGAAGGTTCCAGGAAATAATTCAGTGCGAGTTTTTTTCCTGACAGATCATTAAACAATGGGAGTAACAGGCTAATAAGGAATACGGCTACTACGATACTCAGCAGACTAATAATTACTGATTCGAGAAGGAATTGCGTCACAAGGGATTTTCTTTCAGAACCGAAGGTTTTTCTTAATCCGACTTCACGCGCACGTTCAACCGATCTTGCTGTTGACAGGTTTATGAAATTAATACACGCAAGGGCGAGGATAAATACAGCAATCACCGTAAAAATTGTTACTGCTTTCTGACTTCCATTGGTACCAAGCTCGGCTTCAAGATCTGAATTAAGATGAATGCTTTTTAATGGTTGCAGATAGTACCTGTAACCATTGCCTGCTTTTTCAAACTGTTCGATATTCATTCCGAAATTCTGTTCTACTGCGCCAGCAACATATTTTTTTATGATGAGGGGAAAACCAGCTTCCAGCTTTTCTGCGGATGCATTTGGATTCAGGAGAAAGTAAGTGTTCGCCGCAAAATTTATATAGTTGTTGGCGCGGATGAATGGAAAACCGGTAATAGAAATAAGGAGGTCAAATTTGAAATGTGTGTTTTCGGGCCAGTTGGCGCAGACTGCTGTGATATTAAAGAGATTATTTTCCGGTGCATCCGTCTGAAAGGTTTTGCCGATGGCGGCTGAAGCTGAACCAAAATATTTTTCTGCTGTGGATTTATTAATAACCACAGAGTTTGGTTTATCCAGAGGCCTTTCTGCATCACCCGCTATAAATTCTGAAGTAAATACCTTGAAGAAATTTGAATCTGCACCCAGAACATTTTTCTCATCCCATGTTTTATCTCCGATTTTAAGAAAGAAATTACCATCATCACCAGCGAAGTTAAAAACACGGACGCATTCCTTTACCTCGGGAAACTCCGCCTTTACTGCAGCTCCTATTGATTGAGGAATAATTGCATAAGAATTTGTGCGACCAGGGTACTTTCTGTCAAGTACCATCCGGTAAATCTGATCTGACTGTTTATGATAGGTGTCAAATTTCAGTTCGCTTTGAACAAAAAGCACGATCAGCAGGCAGACTGCCATACCTGTTGCAAGACCGAGAATATTAATTCCGGCAAAACCTTTTTTTCTCAAGAGGTTCCTGAAAGCGACTTTTAGATAGTTCCTTATCATAGTTAAAAGTTAAACGTTTAAAGTTCAAAGTCTGCCTAAGCAGGTCAATACGTTTTTCATGGGGGCAAACATTCAACACTTTTTAATTTATACTTACAGTTTTACGTATATCAATGTCGGCTGTTATTCTCCTGCCTCCTAACTCCTGCCTTACTACTTACTCCTTACTTCTCACTACTCACTCCGGAGGCTCTTCACCGGATTAGCTATCGCCGCTTTTATAGCCTGGAAACTGATTGTTATCAATGCAATCAACAGCGCCGTTGTTCCGGCCAATACAAAAACCCACCAGCTGATATCAGTCTTATATTCAAAATCTTCCAGCCACTTATGCATAGCCAGCCAGGCAAGTGGAGTCGCTACTATAATTGAAACTAATACCAGCTTGAGAAAATCTTTCGATAACATAGAAATAATTCCTGTCGCAGAGGCACCCAGCACTTTTCGTACACCAATTTCCTTTATCCTTTGCTGGGCTGTAAACATGGCCAGTCCAAAGAGTCCGAGACAACTGATCAGAATTGCGAGCACTGTAAATGAATTAGATATTTTCTGTAGGGTCGCTTCCTCTGAATATTGCTTTTGAATTTCTTCGTCGAGAAACGAATATTTAAATGGTACCTCTGGTACTGTTCTTTTCCAGATTGCACCGATATCTGAAATGAGACTTTTGTAGTTGGCAGTTTTTGTTTCCACAATCATATATGCCGGCCGGCTGCTGTAAAATGTCAGCAAAGGCTGAATCTCGTTTTTTAATGAGATGTAGTTATAATCGCTTGTAACACCCACGATTTCATATTCCCCGCGATTACCTTCAAATTCTGAGTAGAGCCTTGTGCCGACTGCATTTTCTTTTTTAATGTCCAGGATCTGTAATGCCTTGAGATTTACAATGGCCTGCCCACTGGTATCGGACGGTTTCAGATTTCTGCCAGCCTCCAGGCGGATCTTCATCACATTAAAGTAATCTTCGTGTACCATATTTATTCTCAGCAGACTTGCTGAGTTCATATCGCTTCCTGATTTGAATACTTTAAAATCTGACATTACAGGTAACGAGGGATAATAATTACAACCGGTTACTGCAGTTACTTCTTTCAGCTTCGTCAACTCGTTATTAAATGCGCTAAAATTTGTGCGGGACTGTTCATTTTGAAAAGGGATAATCAGCTTTTGAGACTGGTCAAATCCAAGGTCCTTTGATTGCATAAAACTGAGCTGCTTCGAAATAATAATTACACTGATAATAAGAACAATCGCAATGACAAACTGGAAAACAACCAAACCTTTTCTAAGCAAAACGGAAGAAGCTTTTAAACTGAATGTCCCTTTTAAAACACCGGCTGGTTTAAAAGCCGAGAGGTACAAAGCCGGATAGGTTCCAGCCAGTAATCCGGTGATCATTCCCAAACCAATAATGATACTGATTACATCAAAGTTTCTGAAAGAGTTATTTGTCACAGCCCCGCCGGTGAGTGAATTAAACAAAGGCAATAACAAGATAATGACCGGAACGGCAAGCAATACAGCCATAAATGAAATCAGCACGGATTCTCCGAGGAATTGACCGATCAATGAAGACTTCATGGCACCTGCCACCTTTCTGATTCCTATTTCCCGGGCACGACGAACCGATCTCGCCGTAGTCAGGTTAATAAAATTGACACAGGCAATGAGTTGAATAAAAAAAGCAATTGTGAGTAACAGGTACAGGAAACGCGCATTTGAAACTTTATCAATCTGATTTGTTATTCCTGCGGAATGAAGATGTATGTCTGTCACCTTTTCCAGCACCAGCTGCTTCTTCATTCTCAGCTCCTTCAGGTTTTCAGCACCGTGTTTTTCAAGGAATGCAGGAAGTTTTGACTGGAGCACTGCGGCATCGGCATTGGGATTAAGGCGCACATAACTGTAAATAAAATTCTGTCCGGCCCATTGATTGTTTGTTCTTACAAATTCACCGATACCTCCACTGTTCATAGTAGTGATAAAATGTGGCTTCAAATGGGATTTACCCCAGGTTTCATCATAAACGCCGGTGACTTTAAATGCATGACCACCGAATCCGTTCCCGATATTTATTTGCTGATTAATCGCAGTGTTATTACGAAACAATTTTTTGGCAACGGCTGAGGACAATACAACTGAATAAGGTTCGTCCAGCGAATGAAGGGGCTGGCCTTCCAGGAAATGATAGTCAAATACCTGGAAAAAAGTAGAATCTGCAACGTAACCATTGGATTCATTGAAAGAATTATCACTCCCGGTTACACTGAGTAAATTATCTCCACTGTTGGTAAAATGAATGACCCTCGTCGCTGCAGCAACTTCTGGAAAATCCATTTTCATTCCCATAACAACCGGCGGAGAAGATGTGGCCGAGTTAAAACCAGGAGTTCCATTGCTGGGTTCAATAATTGTTCTCACGCGGTAAAGAGAACCGGCATTCGAATGATGCTGGTCGTATCCATATTGATCCTTAACATATAAAAGAATATACAGACAACAAACAGTGCCGGCAGTAAGGCCGAGAATATTCAGAAAAGAAAATGATTTATTTCTCCAGATATTCCGCCACGCGATTTTGATGTAATTCCGAATCATTTTTGGAGGTTTTTAAGTTATGTTCAATGTTCAACGTTTAACGTTCAACGTTAAACGTTGTCAGGTAATCAGGTTCTCAGGTACTACTTACTTCTTACTACTTACTACTTACTGGTTAATTATTTTGCCACATAGCCACATAGGGCACATAGGAAAAACACATAGAGGTTGTAATCAACTACTGCCTAAACACTGGCTGTTTCTTTTGCTTTTTGCCTTTTGCCTCCTGCCTCCTGCGTCATTCCGTTCGCAACGACTTCACAGGATTCGTCATCGCTGCTTTCACTGCCTGAAAACTCACGGTCATCAGCGCAATCACAATCGAACCAATACCGCCCAAAGCAAACATCCACCAGCTTATAGTAATCCTGTACGGAAAGTTCTGTAACCATTTATTCATGAAATACCATGCGATAGGGGATGAAAGCAGAAATGCAATCACGATCAGCAACACAAATTCTTTTGAAAAGAGATAGGTGATATGTGCAGTTGTGGCTCCCAGCACCTTTCTGATTCCGACCTCTTTAATTCTTTGTACTGCCATGAAGGATGCCAGTCCATATAAACCTAAACAGCTCAGGAAAATAGCGATGCCTGCAAATATTTTATACAGATCCGACAGTTGATTTTCTTCTTTATAAAAGCTTGCTATTTTATCATCGAGAAATTTATACTCGAAAACAAAGTCAGGGTATAACTGGTTCCATGTTTTTTCGATTGCTTTTATCGAAGCATTTACATCCTTCATTGACAATTTTATTGCTGCAGAACTGTAGCCCGATTTAAACGTAGAGATCAGAACAGGAGCAAGGTCGCGACGGAAGGAACGGGCATGGTAATCTTTTGTTACTCCTACAATCGTACCCTTCAGATACCCGTTCCATATGGCTAGCTGTTTATTGAGAACATCGGCGGGATTTTTTATTCCGAGCGATTTTACCAGGCTTTCATTTACAAGAAATTCTCTAACAGTATCGGATGGCTGCATATTTCTTCCCGCCACAAGGGGAAGCTTATAGGTAGGCAAATACTGATCATCGGCCCACTTGGTAATTGTATAGAAGTCGCCATCTTTTATGGCGCCATCATAGCGGATGGTTGACCAGTTGTCGTTATCATCCTCAACAGGAGTATTGGAACCAAAGCTTACCTGTTGTACACCGCCGATATCCTGAAGCTGTTTTCTAAGAAAGTCAAGTTTGCTGATACCTGCGCTGTCACCGGGGAAAGGAATGTTCACCACAGCATCTTTTTCAAAACCCAGTGGTCTGTTGTAGAAATCATTCATCTGCATGATGATGATAAGTGTTCCGATGATCAGGGCCTGGGCAATTACAAATTGAAATACCACCAGTCCTTTCCGAAGTGTAAATCCTTTTGCAGAGCTGGTGGCCAACTTGCTTTTTAGTGCAGTAATGGGATTGAAACGCGAGAGCACAATCGAAGGATAAAATCCTGCGAGCAAGGTGACCACAACAATCACTAATGGCAGAAATAATATGACTCCGCGTTGGATCAGGATACTGCTTTCGAGCGACAGATCCAATACCTTCCCTACGAGGGGAATGCTGCCCCAGCTTATCAGTAATGCGATTAATACAGATGAAAGAACTATCAGAAATGTTTCCGTCAGGAATTGAAATTTCAGTTGACCCCTGTTGCTGCCCAGTACTTTTCTTACAGCTACTTCTTTTGCCCTGTTAACTGCCTGTGCCGTTGAAAGATTGATGAAATTTACGCAGGCAATCAGCAGAATGAAAGCGGCAATCAGCCACATAGCTTTTACCAGTTCTGCGCTGATGGATTTGCCCGTTACAGTGCCTGCTTTCAGCGGATCAAAATGGACCTGCGATAGTGGCTCAATGATATGGCTGTCCTTATTGTCAGGTGATTTCTTTTTTTGTACATACGATCTTAGTTGCGTATTGAAAGCGCTCACCGATTGATTTTCAGACATGAGGATAAAGCAATTAAAACCCGATCCCGTACCATCCCATTCTGTCGACTTCTGCAAGATTCCAGAGTAGCCGGTGCCGTAAGCAATTAAAATTTTTGCCTGGAAGTCGGTGTTTTTTGGAATGGTGGCGAGTATGCCGGTAATGGTCAGTAATTCGGCATCATTCCACTTGATTTTTTTGCCGATTACATTGTGCCAATCTCCGTTTGCTGACTCAATCGGAAAATATTTTTCAGCGATCTCTTTGGTTAGAACAGCGGTGTTTGGATGAACCAGCGACTGGGCGGGATCACCAGCCAGGAATGGAAAATCAAATATTTCGAAGAAAGAAGGCTCAGTAAAATAAACACCTTGTTCTTCTTTGAATTTTTTCAGGGTTGATCCGTTTTCATTAAGCACAAGCAGTTGGTCATCGCCCATGTAGAAAAGCGTCGCTACCTTTTCAACCTGCGGAAAATCAGTTTTAAGTGCTGCAGGCATGCCAGCAGGAACGGCCTTGCCATAAAATATTTCGGATGCATCAGAATGATGGTACTCCGTCACTACCCGGTAGATGCGGTCTTTTTTGCCATGAAAATTCTCAAAGCTGCGGTGAAACTGTATCAATACAAAAATGATAAGGCAAACGGAAATACCAGCGGCAAGGCCGGCAATATTGATAATGGTGAAATTCTTCTGCCGGGAGAGATTTCTGATGGCTATTTTGAAATAGTTTTTTAACATGTTGGTAGTTATTAGTTCATGGTTCACTGTTAAAAGTTATTGGTTAGGCAGTAGACAGTAGACGGTAGACAGTAGAAGTGAGTAGTGGATAGTTTACAGGATTAGTCATTTGATTTCTAAAATCAAATGAAGAAGCTATTTCCGAAAACCACCGTCAATTAATATCTCACCGATATATTCATCTGCACCATCTATTAACTTTCCCCTGGCTGTTTACGTTTAACGTTTAACGTTGAACTTTAAACGGCTGTTCCTCCTGCCTCCTCCCTTACTACTTACTACTCACTTCTTACTACAATCTACTCACTCCGCAAACTCTTCACCGGATTAGCGATTGCCGCTTTTACCGCCTGGAAGCTGATTGTAAATAATACTATCAGAATCGCAATAAAGCCTGCAAGCCCAAATATCCACCAGCTGATTGTAACGCGGTACACAAATGATTGCAGCCATTTATCCATAGTCCACATGGCAACAGGAAAGGCAATAATTGCAGCGATCAGTACCAGGTTTAAAAAATCTTTTGACAGCATTTGAATAATGTTCGGTACTGATGCGCCTAATACTTTTCTGATTCCTATTTCTTTTGTTTTCTGTTCTGCAGTAAATGTTATTAATCCAAGCAGACCTAAACAGGAAATAATGATGGCTATTACAGCAAAGCAATCGGCAAGTCTGCTTACCAGTTGTTCATTGTTATATAATTTTGCATACTCTTCATCCGCAAACTGATATGTAAATGGAGTTTTGGGATTGATGTCTTTGTAAAGTTTTTCCAGGGCGGATAATGCACTTTTTGTTTTAGCTGCGTCTACGCGCACAAGTATGGTTCCATATTTTCTTTTTTCATCAAGGCGGATTACCATCGGGTCTATAGCCCTGTGCATAGAATAAAAATGAAAATCTTTTAACACTCCGATAATGACGCCTTCATCCGAACCCCAGGACAACTTTTTGCCAACCGGATCCTGGAAATTCATCATTTTTGCCATTGATTCATTGATGAGAAAGTTTGTTGAATCAATTCCATAAGCTCTTGAAAAATCGCGTCCTTCCTTTAATTCTAACTGCAGCGTCTTCACAAAATCATAGCCTACTATGGCATCTGCTATTGGATCTTTATTATCTGAAGCTTTACCTGGCCAGCTGATTCCGCCTGTATAATGATGATAGCCTGTAGGTGTTTGCATCATTCTTGATACAGCTATAATGCCCGGTATCGAACGGGTATTATCTTTGAAAAGATTATATTTCTCAGAGATATCTCCCTCGATAGGTATGTAAATAAGATTGTTACGATCGAAGCCAACATTTTTTGTTTCTACATAACTGACCTGCCGGTAAATCACGATCATTCCGACAATGAATATGATTGAGATAGCAAATTGAAAAACCACAAGAGCTTTTCGGAAATAAACTGATTTCCATCCGAATTTTATTCTGCTTTTTAATACGTGTACAGGTAACAAAGAAGACATGAATAACGCAGGATAAAATCCCGCGACCAGGCTTGTAATTATAAGAAGACATGAGAGATAAAACCAGAAGGCAGGATGATTAGCCGGGAAAATGAGTTGTTTGCCGCAGAGCCAGTTAAAAGCAGGCAGCAACAATACAGTGAGCAAAATGGCGACTAACATTGCAAAAAGGGTAAGCAGCAAACCTTCCGCTTGAAATTGTACAATAAGCCGGGAACGAACTGCACCCAGAACTTTACGAACTCCGATTTCTTTTGCGCGCCTGACTGATCTTGCAGTAGAGAGATTAACGAAATTGATGCACGCAATAAACAATATGATAATTGAGACGATGCTGAAAAGCCGGACATATTCTATCCTTCCTCCTACGGGAATGCCATTTACAAACCTTTCATGTAAATATCTTTTGTGATAAGGTTGGAGGGCTAATTCTGTGCGGGAATCTTTTGTTGCAATCAGGTATTTATCTAAAAAATTCCTGATCGCCTCTTCAGCTTTTACCTGGCTGACACCTGGTTGTAACTGGACAACCGTAAAAGGATCATTGCTATCCCAGTTGTTTGCCCAGGAATTCTCGCTCAGAAAAGCTTCCCATGGGCGCACAAAATCAAACTGAATGGAAGAATTGGCGGGTAAATTCTCAAACACCCCTGTAATAATAAGGTCTTCACTGTTTGAATACCGGATGGTTCTGCCAACTACATTGTCTGCCTCTCCAAAAAAATCTTCCGCCATTTTTTGGGAAATGGCGATGCCTGAAATATTATTTAGTAATTGACTTTGCGTGCCCTGAACAAGCGGGTAACTGAACATCTTAAAAAAATCCTCTCCGGCAAATACGCCGTCCTTTTTAAGAAGTTTATTGCCTGCTTCAAATACAATAGTTGTTGGTGATTCTAATCCAGATGCATACTTTACCTGCGGAACCTGTGCTTTCAGCTCTTTTGCCAGCAGGCCCTGCGTAAAATACCTTGCATCTACTTTTGCTCCGTCAAAACTGCGTTCATAAATGTAATATAGTTGTTCACTATTTTTATGATAGGCGTCAACGCTATATTCATCCCACACCCAAAGCATAATCATTAAACTACAGGTTATTCCAAGAGACAGCCCCGAAATATTTATCAGCGAGAAAGTTTTATTGTGAAAGAGATTTCTCCACGCAGTCTTGAAATAATTTTTGAACATGGTTGTAGTTCTTAGTTGTTAGTTCAAAGTTTCTGGAAAGACGGTAAACAGTAGAGTATTTAATAGTTAGTTTATAGGATCATTCATTTGATTTCTGGAATCTAATGAAGGCCCCGTAAAAAATCTTAACGCTCAACTATTCTATTCCACCGCAGTATTTATCTATGTCAACTATTAACTTCCCTTTGGCTGTTCAACATTCAACTTTGAACCTTGAACTTTTAACCTGTAACGGCTGTTCCCCTCCTGCCTCCTTATTTCTGCCTCACTACTTACTATTTACTCCTTACTACTCACTTCTCAGACTCTTCACCGGATTGGTTCCCGCTGCCCGCAACGAGCGATAACCTACCGTAACCAGCGCAATAAGAATGGTAATACCAATTGCCAGCAGAAATATGCCCGGACCAATCGGAATTTTATACTGAAATTCCTGGAGGTATTTATTCATCACCCACCAGGCAAGCGGAGCTGCAATAAGAAAAGCGATGATAAGCAGGCGGCTGAATTCCCTTCCGAAAATCCACAGAATATTTCCCATCCCTGCACCTAACACTTTGCGTACCCCGATCTCTTTTGTTTTGCGCACAGCCATAAAGGAAACAAGACCGTACAGTCCCAGGCAACCTATAATAATGGCTATAATTGAAAATGCACGTATAAGGTTGAACATTACAGAATCCATCCTGTAAAATCTTTCTATTCGCTCATCAACAAATTCCCTTGAGTACAGGTATTCAGGATAGGTTTTGTTCCACAGTTGTTCAATCGCCGGGAGGGAAGTCTGTAAAGAATTCGTGTTAAGTTTCACTGCGAGATTTCCATAGCTTTCGTAATCAGGCATAATGCAGATCGGGGCAATTTCACTGCGGAAGGAATAATTATAAAAATCTTTTACAACGCCAACAATAGGTGCTTTGATATTATCACCGTTCACTGCCATCATCTTTCCGATCACCTGGTTCGGATCAGTAATATTGAGTTTCTTCACAAAGGTTTCATTCACCACAAATTCTTTTGTTGTATCTGATGGGAGAAAATTTCTCCCCGCGACGAGTTTGATACCAAATGTTGAAAGGTATTTATCATCAGCCTGTTTCATATTGATCGACCAGTTTTCTGTTTCAGCGCGGTTGTCATAACGAATACCCGTATTGCTGTTGGAACCGGAAGCAGGCGCCTGGTAGCAGAAAGCAGTTTTTTCAACTCCTGGAATTTTTGATACCTGGTCTTTCAGTGTATTCTTTGTTGTTAGTTCGCTTGAAGGCAGGGGGATCATAACGATCGCGTCCTTGTCAAAGCCCAGATCTTTTGTTTTTGAATAGTTCATCTGCGAAGCGATCACAATTGTTCCGATAATGAGTAATTGAGAAATCGCAAATTGTGTTACAACCAGTATACGCCTCAGCGAAAAGCCGCCGACATGTTTCTGGGAAATTTTGCTTTTCAGTGCTGTAACTGGAGCAAACCTTGCCAGTACAAGACCCGGATAAGAACCAGAAAGAAATACAATAAATGCAGTTGCCAGTACGAGGAACAAAGGCATTTTATAATCAGAAAACAGGTTCAGCTCCATATTGGATTCCAGCAGGGTATTCAGTGGAGGCAGAACAAGTTTTGCCCCCGCGAATGCAATGACCACTGCAATGATGCTGATGATAGCTGTTTCAGTAATAAACTGCCAGAATAACTGCGCCTTCATACTGCCAAGCACTTTGCGAACGCCGATTTCTTTCGCCCTGTTTAAAGCCTGCGCGGTGGCTAGATTAATAAAGTTTACACAGGCAGTCACAATCAGAAAAATTCCGATTATAGAAAGTGCCCAGAGATAATTCTTATCTGCTGCTCCATCCAGGTCTGTATTAAAATGAATATCAGCAAGAGGTTGCAATACAAAATTCCATTCTTTCTGATCCCTTCCTTCATAATTTTTATTCACGATCAGTTTGAGCGCTTTATCAACCTGGGCCTTGGTAACATTTGGCTTCAACCTCGTATATGCCTGTGATCCGCTGTATACACCGCCCCAGCTGCTGTCGCTCGCGATCCAGCTGTTTTCATCTTTCAGGTTTTCATAGGAAAGATAAATTTCCTGTCTGCGGTCAGTATTCCCGGGAATATCTTTCAGCACTCCTTTTATCGTAAAATTGATTTTGTTGTTTACACGTATCACTTTACCAATGGGATCTTCGGTGCCGTAATATTTTTTTGCAATATTCTCTGTTATCAGTGCTTCATTCGGATTGGAAAGAAGTCTTGCTTTGTCTGACCTGCCTACAGGATAATTGAAAATTTCAAAGTATTCCGATTCGGCAAAAACAACACCGTTCTCTTCATTGAACTTCCTGTTCTGAGGATCATTCTGCAGAGAGATAAGCCTGTTTCTGTAGTGAACAACACGGGCGGTTTTTTCTGCAAAATCCAGGTCCGTACGAAAGGCCTTGCCTAGTGGCTGGGGTACTGCAGCGGAATAGTCTGTTGATTCAGCCTTCCACATGGTAGTCAGCCTGTAGATGCGATCACTGTCTTTATGAAACTGATCGAAATTCAGATGAAAGCTGACAATCGTAAAAATCAGAATACTACAAGCCAATCCCATTGCCAGGCCAATCACATTGATTGCAGTGTATGATTTATGTCTCTTTAAATTTCTCCAGGCTACTTTGAAATAGTTTCGGATCATATAGGTTATTAAGTTGTTAGGTTATACGTTATATGTTTTACGTTCTACGTTTTACGTTATACGTAGAACGTATAACGGCTGTTTACTTCTCTCTACTTACTCATTACTACTTACTTCTCCCTACTCACTTCTCAGGCTCTTCACCGGATTAGCCAACGCCGCCTTTATCGCCTGCATACTCACCGTTAACAATGTCACTACCAGCGCCGCCAAAGTTGCCATCAGAAATACCTGCCATTTAATTTCAATACGATAATCATAATTCGATAGCCAGCTGCTTAAGTAATACCAAGCGATAGGAACAGCGATTATACATGACAAAAGCACGAGTATAAAAAATTCTGTTGACAGCAGCCGCCAGAGATTACCGATACTTGCACCGAGAACTTTGCGGATACCGATTTCTTTTGTCCGTTGTTCAGCAACGAAGCTTGCCATACCAAATAAACCAAGGCATGAAATAAAAATGGCCAGGACTGCAAAATAGTTTGACAATTTTCCTACGCGTTCTTCTGCCCTGAATTTGTTACCGAATTCTTCGTCAACAAATTTGTAATCGAAAGGCATGTCGGGCACATATTTTTTCCAGACTGTTTCAATACTTTTTAAAGACTCGCCGGTACCTTGTTGCGGGTTCAGTTTCAAAATCAGGTTAAACATATTGCCGTAGCCTTCCGTATGGTAAAGCGTTGGACGTACAGGAAAAAATGGTGATTCCTGCATGACATCTTTCACAACACCAATAATTGTAAAAGGCTGGTCGTTCCATTTCAGGATTTTACCTGTTGACTTTTCAAAACCGAGGAATCTCGCAGCTGATTCATTGATGATAAATGCTGCAGAATCTGTTGCGAATTCTCTTGAAAAATCGCGTCCTTCCTTGATCTGCCACTGTACTGTTTTACCGAAATCAAATGTTACAGTATTGTTGGGAAAATCAACTGCCAGATTGGGATCCTTTCCTTCCCATTCAAAACCTCCGTTCGTATTCCATACCTGGGTGAGTGGGCTGTTGGATGCCGACATTTCAACAATGGCGCCTGAATTTTTAAGTTCAGTTCTTACAGCTTCAAAATGATCGCGGATTTCCTTCTCCATACCGATATTGATCAGACCATTGCGGTTATACCCGACAGGCCTGTCTTTCGCATACTGGATCTGCTGATAAACAATAACTGCACCGATGATCAGCATTACCGAAACCGTGAATTGAGTTACCACCAGTACCTTACGTGGGATTGATGCGAACCTTCCGACACGAAAGGTTCCTTTCAGGACTTTCAATGGTTGAAAAGAAGAAAGATATAATGCCGGATAACTGCCCGCAAGCAAACCCGTTATCGTGATAAAAACCAGGCTGAGGATCCAGAATACAGGATTCGTCCATGGCATCTGAATTTTTTTACCTGCTATCTCATTGAATACAGGCAATAGTAAAAAGACAAGAATCAGGCAAAGAACAAAAGACATCAAAACCACCAGGTATGATTCCGCAAAGAACTGGTTAATCAGCTGCCATCGATAGGAACCGATTGCTTTCCGGATGCCCACCTCTTTCGCTCTTTTTTCACTCCTTGCTGTAGCGAGGTTCATGAAATTAATACAGGCAAGAATAAGTACAAAAATGCCGATGATTGCAAAAAGCCATACGTACTGAATATTTCCCCCGGTATTGATGCCATTCTTGAATTCATTGTAAAGGTTCCAGTTCTGCATTGGCTGCAGGAATACAACCCACTTGTATTTTGCTTCATTCTCACTTACATTATTCAATTTCACATTTTTGATTTTTGCCGACACTTTTTCCATGTCTGCATTGTCGGCAATCTGAACAAATGTTTGAGAATAATTACTACCCCATGGTTCAGTCATATTTTTAGCCCATGGATTTTGAATCAACCAGAGTTCCCAGGTCACCATAATTTTTATATCGCGGAAAGAAGTATTGTCAGGAAGATCTTCAAATACGCCCGTAACTTTTAAATCCTGATTTCTGTTGAATTTTATCATTTTATTCATCGGATCCACATCACCAAAAATGGACTCCGCAGCTGAAGCTGACAACATAATCGAATAGGGATCTTTTAATCCGGCTCTCGTACCCTTGATCATTTTAAGTGAAAGCATTTCAGGTACGTCAGGTTCAAAGAAATTACCAGTCTTTTTGATTTGTTTGTCGCCGTATGATAGCAGGTGGCTACCCGTCCACGAAGATTGACTCACGTACTTAAAGTCACTGCCAAATTTTGCTCTGAGTTCCGGACCCATCTGAGCAGGATTGGCTGTTTGCGTTTCAACAACACCGTTGAAATTGCCATGTTGCATCACCTGGGCGATTCGGTCATAATTTTTATGGTATTTATCAAAACTGAGCTCTTCATACACCCATAAGCCGATCATCATCGCAACCGCCATTCCCACGGCAAGTCCACCAATATTAATGAAGCTGTAGCCCTTGCTCTTCACAAGGTTTCTCCACGCGATTTTGAAATTGTTTCTGAACATAAGATTATGTTTTAGGTTCTACGTTATACGTTCTACGTTGAACATATAACGTAGAACGTATAACGGCTGTTCCTTTTGCCTTTTGCCTCTTGCCTTTTGCCTACTCAGTCCTCAGGCTCTTCACCGGATTCGCATTAGCTGCCCTGATGCAATGCCATGCTATTGTCGCCGCAGCAATGATCAACGTAACAATCGCAGAAATACCAAAAACTGACCAATGTACCGTTGCCTGATACGTGAACGATTGCAGCCATTTATGAGTGGCATACCAGGCCAGTGGCCATGCAACCAGGTTTCCGATGAGTACCAGGATGAAAAAATCTTTTGACAGCAATTGTATAAGCCTGGGCATTCCTGCGCCGATTACTTTTCTTATGCCGATTTCTTTTGTACGACTTTCCGTTGCATGTGCAGCCAGGCCAAATAATCCAAGACATGAAATTAAAATTGCAAGTCCTGCAAAGATTTTCATGATCTGGCTGATATTGTCCTCCTTCTTATATAATCCGGCAATTTTTTCATCAAGAAATCCATAGCTGAAAAGAGTTCCCGGTGCCATTGCTTCTATTTTTTTCTGAAGGAAGGGGATAGCATCAGCGTTTTTTCCTGCTGCTATCTTTACCATCAGATTATTGCCCCAACGCGGTTTATATTCCAGCATCAGGGGCTCAATCTGATTATGTAAAGATTTGAAATGAAAATCTTTGATCACGCCAACCACCTGGCCCTGGAGATTACTGACCCTGTTAATCAGTGAAGCTCCAAGCGGCTTTTTTAATCCCAGCAATTTTGCTGCTGTTTCATTGATAATGAAACTTGCAGAATCATTATAAGCTCTGGAAAAATTCCTTCCTTCTGCTAATTGTATGTTCATTACATCAAGATAGTTTTCATCAATCCTGAAAACACGTAAAGGAGGAACTTCATCAAGAGTTGTATCAGTGCGCTGAACACTTTCAACACTGAGATCATCACCGATAACATTGGAGGAAAGGCCTACTGAAAGTATACCGGGGCCCGCGAGCAATTCCCTTTTTACAGTTTCCGGCTGCGAAACAATCTTGTCTTTAAAGTCGCCGTATGATTTTACAACCACAATCTGATCTTTATCAAATCCAAGTTGTTTATTTCTGAAGAGCGTCATTTGCTGATAAATAACCACTGTGCTGATGATCAGAAATGCTGCCATCGTAAATTGAAACACAACAAGCCCTTTTCTTACGATCCCGCTGCCTGAACCCGGCATCCGGAGGCCCTTTAGCGTAGAAGCAGGATCAAAGCGTGTTACAAATAATGCGGGAAAAATGCCTGACAGCAGGCCGGTAAATAACATGATAGAAAACAGAATCAACAGGTTCCCAGGTTGCAGCAGTTCGAGCGGTGAAATATCTTTTCCTGTAAGTCTGTTATAAAATGGCAATGCGGTAGTATAAAGAATTACCGCAATCGTTCCTGCAATAAAAGTTAGCAGGAAGGCCTCACCGAGAAATTGAAAAACAAGTTGCTTCTTCTGCGCACCAAGTATTTTCCTCACTGAAATTTCTTTCAGTCTTTTTAATGCCTGGGTAGTGAACAGGTTGACAAAATTTACACAGGCAATCAGTAGAATCAGAATTTCGACAGCAATCAGGATATAAATATAAATATCGCTGCTGTTCGCCCCCATTTCCTGGATAAGATTTGACCTGAGATGGATATCAGCAAGCGGCTGAAAACGATTACTCATGGCTTCTTCATATAAACCGGTTGTATCGGTTGAATTGCCGCGATATATTTTCCAGAATTCATTGAACTTGGCCCTCGCCTGCGCGACACCGTTATCATTTTTGAATTTTACATAGGTCCAGCCAAACATCCATCCACGCGAATTGAGCCAGTTTTCCGGTACGAAAGAATAAAATGTGGGCATTGACCGGAGAAAGTCAAATTTCAGATGACTGTTTTCAGGCATATCGCTTATCACGGCTCTAACAAACATTGTATCCTTATTGAAAAAAACCTGCTTACCAACAGGATCTGCTTTTCCGAATAATTTTTCAGACAAAGATTGGGTCAGAACGATTGTGCCTTTTTCGCTCAAAGCCTGCACCGGATCTCCGACAATTGCTTTCATGCCAAATACCGGTATCGCACTTGAATCAGCGAAGAAACCAGACACTTCAGCTTTTCTGGTGGGAGAGGAATTCATTATACCTCCCTCACTGCTGAACCTGGCGATATTTTCAATTTCAGGAAAAAATTTCTGCATTTCTCCGGCAAGGGGAGGATGAGATTTTGACCATTCCGTAGTTACCATCCGGTATATCCGGTCATAACCAGGAATTGACTTTTCATAGCTGAGCTCTTCCTTGATATGCAGGGATAGCAGGAGGCCGCATGCGATACCCAGCGCCAGGCCGGTGAGGTTGAGCAAGCTATAGGTTTTTTGCCTGAAAATATTCCTCAGTGCTGTTTTGATGAAGTTCTTTAACATCTGAAAGTTTAAGTATATGATTGAAATTTCACCCCTCCCGGCAACACGAAGAGTTTCGTTCCTAAACAATGCCAGAATGAAAACCCTTATCTGGTGCGGGTTACAACGGATAAGAAACGGGTATACTGTGCGGAATCGAACACCTGGTGTACGGATTTGGCAGCCGGGCGGCGGCTGTTTGGCCAGGTATCCGCCGCGGCGGATACCTGGTGAAGTTCGGGTTCCGTGAAATCAGAGTCAAAGTATTTCCCCCGGATTCAGAAAGATTTTTCTCCTTTCTGCTTACTGTCAAACCTTTTGTAAGATTTCGTCATTAAAATCTGACAACGAATCCAGCACATAGTCGGCTGCGAGCCAGCGCCATTCATAACGCCGGAGTTTGTCGGGAACAACCACGCAACTTAGTTTGGCAGCCTTGGCGGCGATCATTCCGTTAAATGAATCTTCAAAACAGATTACCGCTGAAGTATTACTTTTTAGTGCTTCCACGCAGTTAAGATACACCTGCGGGTGGGGCTTACCGTAAGGGAGTTTTTCCGCGGAACAACATTCATCAAATAAATCGCGAAGGCCTGTGCGGAAGAACATAGCGTCAACTATTGACTGTGGAGAAGAAGTTGCAAGACCGACTTTGAAATTCCTCTCCTTAAAAAAACTGATAATTGATTCTGCACCTGGCATCAGTTCACCGCGTGAACGGATATGTGCGATAACAAGGTCCGTTATATCCGTTTCGGCAACCGGCAGGTAATCAGCACTAATGCCATGACGGGTAAACCAGAAATCAAGGAATTCTTTTGTACGCAGGCCGATAGTCATAGCATATTCCTTTTCATCAAGAGAAACTCCGTAATCCGCCATGATTTTCAGTGCAGCCTCGTACCAAAGCGGTTCTGAATCTATCAAAAGGCCGTCCATATCGAAAATAACTGTATTAAAATACATTGTTCAAAGATAAGGCACTGCATGTTAATTGGTTGACAGTAAGCGTATGCCTGAGCCGTTTGTTCATAACAGTTATGTAAAGCGCTGAAACCCTGATGGAAGGCCATCTTCAGCATAAAATGGAAATAAAAATCACGGAAAAACGTTAGTATAAAAGTTCGTCACCCTGAACTCTACAAAACCCTATCTGAACTATGAACAACTCTGTTGCTCTGGGTATAGTATTGTGTTTGGTGGCGACCACAACATTTGCTCAACCGGAAGTTTCCGGTTCCTTCCATAACCTTAGTAAGCCACTTGGCGGACCAGTTTCCACCGGAGATATCATTGAAATACGGGCAGTTATCAGCATACCCCAGTTTACAGATATTTCAAGGCTCAGATTTACTGACCTTGTACCTGCCGGTACTGTTTATGTGCCTAATTCAATGAAAACCATTACCAATGAAGGTGATTATGGCGGAGGAATAACAAACACCGGAATCTATACAGATATTGCCGGCGATGATGTTGCTACTTTCGTAAGTGGAAATACAATTCATATTAATATGGGTGATGTTGCCGGAAACGGAACCGCGGTAACAGATGGAGGAAATGTATCTGGTGGTATAACTATTCCCAGGTTTCAGGATCGGGCAACAATTGTGCAGGCAGCCTACAGGGTGCAGGTTACCGCAACTGCTAACCAGTCAATCATACTTACGGGGCGATTTGAATACAGGAACTCATCAGCCTCAGATATTATTGCAGATGTACAGCCAAGAAGCATTACAATTCTGCCTGAATTAAACTGCAGCGGTGTTGGATTTTTCAATCTCATTCTTGCTGAAAACGGAGGCACATTCAGCAATGGCACGGCGCATGATCGCGGAGCATCACCCAATACCTTTGGATTTAATTACACGCCTGTTGCGATGTATACACCGGATGATGGATCTTATTCAATAACAAAAAATTCAAGTCCTACCGAAAACGATGGTGTATCACCTGTGGTGTTTGATAAAGTTTTCGGTATCTGGGATATTAAAGGAGATCATACGGGTTCGTTTAATGCAATTGGAAATCCTCCTGCAGCACCCGGAGTCAACGGAGGATACATGTTACTCGTAAATGCATCATACGCACCTAATGCAATTTTTACTACCACGGTGAACAACCTGATACCGGGAACAATTTATACATTGAGCTTCTGGGTCAGAAATATCTGTTCTTTGTGTGGATACGATCCGATTTCAGGTAATGCGGTTTTTGCACCTGGCGTAAAACCCAACCTTGCATTTTCAGTGAATGGTGAAGATCTGTATACGACCGGAGATCTTCCGTATACAGGTGACTGGGTAGAAAAATCATTTACATTCAGTTCCGGCGCTTTAAGTTCTGCCAATATCACCATAAAAAATAATGCTCCCGGTGGTGGCGGCAATGATTGGGTGCTGGATGATATCAGTATTACAAGCTGTATTACACTTTTACCTGTTGCACTTGATGAATTCACTGCCAATCCATTATCGGAAGGGGTATTGCTTTCCTGGAAAACGGGTACCGAACAACAGACTGAAAATTTTATAGTTGAGTACAGTAATGACGGCCGCTCATTTCAACCTGCAGGTACAGTTGCAGCAAAAGGCAGTAACCAGGAATATTCGTTTGTCCATAATAGTAAGCTTACCTCGAAATCATTTTACAGGTTGAAATTTACCGAAGGAAACGGCAAGTTCAGTTATAGTAAAATACTTGTTCTGGATAAAAACACAACTGAGTCCGGCTTCGTAAAGGTTATTAATAATCCGGCCAGGCAGATGCCGGAATTCAGAATTTATTCCGCAAAAAGAGACAACGCGGAAATCCGGATTGTGGATGCCAGCGGAAAACTCTACGGAAATTATCACCTTTCGCTGGCGCAGGGGTATTCGCCTTTCAACTTGCCGGCGATGGGGAAGCCTGCACCCGGCGTTTATTTTATGCAGATAAAGACCAACTCAAAAACAACTACAGTAAAATTTCTTGTGCGCTGACATAATTAGCATGATTTTTCTCTATGGAATCTGACTTCAGGAAAGTAATATTTTCTTAACTTGGAGCGCCTGACGGTCAGCTTATACATATGGGTAATTTTTTTGAAAGAATCAAGAATGTCAGCCTGTTCCGCAAAACCCTTTATGCAATGGTAGGAGTGTTCACCTATCCCGGCCTTGCAATTATTAACAGCATCAGTATCAGTGGAACCGAGCATATCAAAAATCTGCCAAAACGGAATGTGTTGTTTGTAAGTAATCATCAGACTTATTTCGCTGATGTGATTACTTTTCTCCACATCTTCTGCGCAGTTAAATGGAGAAAAGAGAACAGGCTCGGGATTCCGTATTATCTTCTCAACCCCTTCAGCAATGTTTATTTTGTTGCAGCTGAGGAAACGATGAAAGACAACTGGCTGACGAAATTATTCGCTATGGCCGGAGCGCTCACAGTTAAAAGAACCTGGCGCGCCGAAGGCACGGAAGTACGAAGGAACCTGAATCCTGCAGATACGAGAAAAATTCAGCGGGCCCTGGATAAAAGCTGGGTTATTACATTTCCACAGGGTACAACAAAACCTTTCGCTCCGGGTCGCAGAGGCACTGCTTATATAATCAAAGAAAATAATCCCATTGTAATTCCGGTAGTAATAAACGGTTTCTGGAGAGCATTCAATAAAAAGGGACTGCATTTTAAAAAGAAGGGTAGTTTACTTACAGTGAAATTTAAACCTCCGATGCACTTTTCACAGGATGAAACATTGGAAGGTATACTTGACAGGGTTATGGATGCTATAGAACAAAGCCGGAAGTTTATGATGAAGGGCAGGCACCATCTGATAACTGCAATAGATAAATAAACCCACCTGATGTTGCAGCGACCCCTGGTCCTAATCCTTCTCCTCCAGTTTTTTTTTACTCTTTCAGTAAGCGCCCAGGTAACAATAAGCGGCAGGGTTATAAATGACGAAACGGGCGAACCTGTTGCCAATGCTTCCGTTTATATCAACAATACCACTATCGGAATGAATTCTGATTCCCAGGGTAATTTCACCTTATCCGGAGTGAAGCCAGGGATTTATGAGATCATCGTTTCACATCTGAGTTATGATAAATTAATCCATCGTGTGGAAGTAGCAAATCAATCTCTCAGGATAAGTTTTCGGGTAGTGCAAGGAGTGAAACAGATGCGGAATATTGTAATAATGCGCCCGGATCTCCGCAAAAAATGGCTGGCAACATTTAAAGAATATTTCCTCGGACAATCCCAGGCAGCTGCGAAATCAAAAATTAAAAATGAAGATGATATTTTCTTCGAGAAAGGCCAGAGCCCGGGATCGATGATTGCATTTTCAGAAGCACCATTAATCATTGAAAACAGGGAGCTTGGCTATAGAATATATTTCGAATTGCAGGAATTTTTTTACGACCAGACTGATGGCAGAACTTATTTTTATGGATTCAGCAGGTATGAAGAACTTGATGAAAAGAAATCTTCTCAAACCAGGTGGCATAAAAACCGCCTTCGTACTTATCTTGGCAGCACCCAGCATTTCTATCATTCCATTCTGAGTAACAAACTTGAAGAAGAAGCGTATGTTATTTATTTAAGGAAGGATGCAGACAGTTCAGCTTATATGAAAACGCAGAAAACTCCCACAGGGGTAAGTATTGGATTAGGCAATCAGCAAAAGCTGCAGCCTTCAAAAATTGCTGTTGCGGTAACGGTTTCGGATATTCTTTTTTCTGTTGATTCTCTGCCCGGTAAAAAACTCCTCCGTTGGAGCGGCGAACTGGTGGTACGATACAAGAAGGATCCTTACGAAAAAAAATACCTGCGAAACAAAGGTCACACGAGCGGCTATTTACAAAACGGTGTACAATCAGGCATTGTAATGATCGAACCTGAAGTTTTTCTCGATCCCAACGGAACGCTGGAAAATCCGCTGGCAGTACAATATACAGGTTTCTGGTCCTACGAAAGAGTTGCGAATATGCTTCCGCTTAACTACCGCCCCTGACGTTCAGCTTTTAACGTTGAACTTTCAACTCATTCTTTAATGAACAATGCTTTCAATTCAAGAGCATCATCCGGTTTCATTTTCCCTCCAAGAATAAGTCGAAGCTGGCGGCGACGCAAGGCACCGTCGAACAATTTTATCTCCTCTTCGGTTTCAGCAATCAATTGAGGTACATTTCTTGGTTTACGATCAGCGTCAAGCGCTACAAAAGTGTAATACGCTTCATTACTTTTATACTTATACTGTTGAATAATATCTTCGCCCCAAACTTTCAAATGTACTTCCATTGAGGTAGTAAATGCCCTGCTTACTCTCGCGGTGATGTGTAGCACATTACCAAGTTTAATAGGAGATTCAAAGGAGATATTGTCAACGGATGCAGTAACCACAGGGAAGTTGCAATGTTTTCCTGCAGAGAGCGCGGCTGCAATATCCATCCAGTACATCAACCGACCGCCCATAAGGTTACCAAATAGATTGGTATCATTTGGTAAAACGAGTTCAGTCATATTGATCTCACTTTCTGATGCGTTCTTTGGTTTCAAACTATTTTATTTATTTGAATTAAAATGAATTTTCAGACAACTGCTTTTTCGCAGCCTGCCAGGAAAACAGGATCAATATCAGCAGCAATGCCTGGTTCCTCGGGGACTTCGAGGAAATAATTATTATACTGTGCCCCACCGGTAACCGGATCAGAAAGCTGACCAAGCAGGCATGTATCGAGGTCATAAAAAATAAAATTGTCGTGCGACATTGCGAGATGAACTTTCGCAGTAAGTGCAAGTCTGCTTTCCAGCATACCTCCCAACATACAGGGAACACCATAAGAGGCTGCAGTATCGGCTATTTTTATTGCTTCCCGGATGCCTCCTGATTTTGCGAGTTTAATATTAATATAATCGCATGCACCTGCTTCTATCAGTCGCACAGCATCATAGTGATTGAATACACTTTCATCCGCCATTATTGGTATCGGTGCTTCTTTTCTTAACAAAGGAAGCAGGTAGTCGTAATGGTGATGAATAGGCTGCTCGCAGAACTGGATATCATACTGATCAATTGCATTCAATGTTGCCAGTGCAGTATCATAGTCCCAGCCCTGGTTTGCATCAATCCTCAGTAATATATTAGGCCCCACGGCTTCTCTTATCAGCCGTACCCTTTCAATATCTTCTGGCCCTTTTTTCCCGAGTTTTACTTTGATAATGGTAACACCGTTGGTTATAAATGTTTTTGCTGTTTCTGCCATCTTCTCCGGAGTTCCGATGCCGATGGTGAGATCAGTTTTTATAGGTTTTTTTCTGCCGCCCAGCAATTTATACAGCGGTATTTGTTTTTGTTTTGCGGCAATATCAAGCAATGCCATATCAAAGGCACTCTTGATCGTTGTATTGAAGGCAATATATTCATCCAACTCCTTCAGCCTTGTATCAATTTCCAGCGGATCTTTTCCTTTTATAATTGCTGCGAGGTCTTTTCCCACTTCAAAACATGTAGACTGTGTTTCGCCTACAAGCATTGGAAAAGCGGAGCATTCACCCATGCCGGTGGTTCCGTCATCCAGGTGAATACGTATAAATATATTCTTTGCTTCTGTTGAAACTTCAGTGGCTATAACGAATGGCTCCATTGGAATTGAGAGCCTGAAAATTTCGGTCTGGGTTATTTTGGGCATATGCGTCGCCGAAGGTAAGAAAACTTGCAGTACAGCGGTAATACCTGCCTGATTCATCATTAATATAGTGAAACAGGGGCATTTTATGGACATTTTTATTCTGTTCACCCATCGCTTACTCATTCCACAAAAAATATGAAACAGCTGTTAAACATTTACTAACTACAGGAGCTATTGCAGATTCTGGTCTGATTATGGGACTAGAAGCGAAAACCAATAAAAAGAACAATATGAAAAAAGTATTTTCAATGTTTGTACTGGGAGCAGCGGCACTGTTTACTGCTAATACCGTTAACGCACAAACGAAGGACGTAGTTGACATCGCAGCAGCATCTCCGGCACACAGTACACTGGTTACTGCTGTTAAAGCAGCAGACCTTACTTCAACATTAAAAGGCGCCGGACCGTATACCATATTTGCACCATCAAATGATGCATTTGCCAAACTTGGTAATACAGCCACTGACCTCCTGAAGCCCGAAAACAAAGAGCAGCTTGCCAGCGTGCTTTCTAACCATGTGGTATCAGGTGCTTATACAACAGCTGATGTTGAAGCAGCTATTCAGAAAGGTAATGGTAAAGCTGAATTACCAACTGTAGGCGGTGGTAAACTTACCGCAACTATGGAAGGAAGCAAGGTGAAAATCACTGACGAAAATGGTAACAGTTCAATTATTGGTGCTGATATGAAAGGATCTAACGGGATCGTTCACAGTATCGATGCGGTAGTAATGCCGAAAGCAAAATAACAATGATGACTTTGCATGATATTCTGAAATAATATCAGATAAAACTTAGTGTTGAATCATGCTTTGTGAGTAAAAAAAGAGCTATCCGCCCCGGCGGACGGCTCTTTTTTATTTTCCGGAATTCATCCCGGTCAGATGCACTTCTGACTTCTTCATTATATTTGTCCGCAACAATTTTTCTATGGGTCAGGAACCTGGGAGCATCTCCTTTGATAATACAGAAAATGCATTCGCGTATAAATCGGATGCTGAACTGAGTAAGGCAAGATTTCTTTTTTCAACCATGGGTTACCAGTCATTGGTTTCGCTTGGGATAAAAGTTACTGGTTGGGCCATGAATCTCAGATTGCCCATAAATGGCATCATCAGGAATACAATTTTTAAGCAATTTGTAGGCGGCGAAACCCTCGAGGAAACTGCGCCGGTGGCAAAGAAACTGGGAGAGTATAATGTAAAAGTAATTCTTGATTATGGGGTGGAGGGTGGCGAAAGCAGTGAAGCCGCATTTGACCATGCAAGAGATGAATTTATCAGGGTAATCCGCTATGCTGCAACCCAGGATAATATTCCTTTTATGAGTATAAAAGTGACAGGGATAGCACGTTTTGCTTTACTTGAAAAGCTGGATAAATCAGTTGAAGTTCAGGGCGGTACCCTTATGAAAAGATTTGCAGCCTCACTGGAATTACTGGACGAAGCAGAAAGAAATGAGTGGATCAGGGTTCGCGACAGAATTCACCTGATTTGCTCAACAGCTGCCCGGTTGAAAGTCGGAGTGCTTGTAGACGCAGAAGAAACCTGGATACAGGATCCGGTAGATGTACTCACTATGCAGATGATGGACGAATTTAATAAGTCGGAGGTGGTGGTATTCAATACGATTCAGTTATACCGGCACGACAGGCTTTCATTTCTGAAAGATTCGGTTGAAGCTGCAAAAAAAAGAGGTTTTGTTCTTGGTGCAAAACTGGTACGTGGTGCTTATATGGAGAAAGAAAGAAAACGCGCAGAAGCCAACGGATATCACTCACCGATACAGCCCGATAAGGCATCGACTGACAGGGACTATAATGCGGGGATCCGGCTCTGCGTTGAGCATATCAGCAATGTATCATTTATTGTGGCTTCACATAATGAACATAGCAATCTACTTGCTACCGAACTCCTCGACGAAAAAGGATTGCCGCATCAGCATCCTCATGTCCATTTCTCCCAATTATACGGCATGAGCGATAACATCACGTTTAACCTCGCCCGGGCAGGGTGCAGTGTTAGCAAGTATCTGCCTTTTGGTCCGATCCGTGATGTTATACCATATCTGATGCGTCGCGCACAGGAAAACAGTTCTGTTGCCGGGCAGACGGGGCGTGAGCTGGGATTGATCAATAAGGAGGTAACCAGGAGGAAAAAGTTGAAAGTTTAAAAGTAGAATGTTCAAAGTTAAACGTTGAAGGTTCAACGTTTAACTTCTGATTTACTTCGTAATAGTCTTTATGGTTCCATCTTCATTATAGGATAATTCCTTAACCTTCACATTCCTGAGATGAGTTTGGCCTGATCGGGCCGCGTCATGGTAGAACAACCACCATTTTCCATTTATTTCTATTATTGAATGATGATTGGTCCAGCCTTCAACAGGCGGTAAAATAACACCACGATATGTAAATGGACCATATGGACTATCACCTGTTGCGTAAACTATATTGTGTGTATCACCGGTGGAGTAGGAGAAATAATATTTTCCTTTGTATTTATGCATCCAGGCGGCTTCAAAGAATCTTTTATCATTGTCTTTTTCCCTGTACAATTTAGCTGTACTGTCAACAATGCGGATTTCTTTTACAGGTTCAGCAAATGATTTCATGTCCTTCATTTTTGCCATGCGCGGAAGGATTGCATCCTGATCCGCTTTTTTCAGCGAAGCTGCCGAATCATATTTGTTGTTGTTCCAGCGCTGTAACTGACCACCCCAGATTCCTCCGAAATACATGTACCAGGTTCCGTCTTCATCTTTAAAAATGCAGGGATCAATACTGTAACTGCCGGCGATATAATCTTTTTCCGCAACGAAAGGTCCCCCTGGGTTACTTCCAACTGCAACGCCTAGCCGGAAAATTCCTGCTTTGTCTTTTGCGGGGAAATAGAGATAGTAATTTGTACCATCGAAAGCGGCATCCGGCGCCCAGAGCTGTTTTCCCGCCCAGGGAATATCTTCACGTTTCAATGCCGGCCCGTGATCGGTTACAGTTCCATGTACAGAATCCATTGAGAGGATGCGGTAGTCCAGCATATCGAAATGATCGCCATTATCATTCTGTGGAGTTCCCGTGGAAGTATCGTGTGATGGATAAATAAAAATCTTCCCGTTAAATACATGTGCAGATGGATCCGCCGTATAAATATGACTTACTAATGGGGAATCAGGATGTATTTTGGGAACTTCTTTTTCTGACTCAACGGAACTTTCTTTCTGTGCATTATTGCACGCATGAGATAGCATCACCGGCAATAAAAGAATGAAGCTGTTTCGGAGAATGGATTTCATATGTGATCGTTATTGTTGTTTTAAGTACAAATAAGAATAGGCTGATATCAGCCAGGGGCAAACGGAAATTTCAGGCTCTTATAATATTCGAGTGTTTTATCGGGCTTTTCATATCCTGCGGGGATCGCCATTTTCGAGAAAGTCTGAAAATAGAGCACACAGGAATTTCGCCACCATATGGCTTCTTCATATTGCACCTGCAACAACATGGTTACCTGCTCAAACCGATCTTTGTCAACATAGATTTTTAGTTTCGCCCATTCATTCTGCACATTTTTCATTCGCTCTGCCCCGGTGTAATATTGGTAACATAATTCTTCCCAGAGTGTGCGACCGCTTTTCATTTTATGCGTCCATGAAATATGATGAAACCAGAGCAGGTATTTTTCATCACAGGTTTCAGGATTGCTCCAGGATTGCTGCACTTCCGGTGCATACTGACCAATCGCATTACTACCGCTTGCGGTCCTGTTGAACCCTATGCCGGCGCTATCGGCTTTGTGATAATAGACATTAGTCCAGTCAGGCCGGGCGCCTTTATCAACCCAGGGCGCAGGACCGTAGTGACTTCCATATGTGATCAGGTGATGAAGACCCATCGGCATGGAATATTGCAGGATGACATCACGACTTTCAAGCATTATTTTTTTAGTTGCTGCCAGAAATTTTTCCTCAACAGAAAAAGTCATTTTCAGCCATTCATCGGCAATCTGCTCAGGGATTACCTTCATATCCCAGGTAAGACGGCCCAATGCATACCAGTTGGCCTGCGCAAATGGGTGACCGCACCAGTTTATATCATTGCCGATATTGGTAACACCGGCCATACCATTAAATGTTTGTGTTTGCAGACTGCCATCGATCACCTTTTCCACTGTACTGCCCTTCCCATTCCTCCAGGTATCTGACTCTAATGTTTCCCTGAACAGGGGCGCAAGAAAAACAAGGCTTGTGCCCTGGCCAAGATATTCCTGTGTTAACTGGAACTCCATCATCATCTGTGTTTTTGGCATGGCACCAAATAAGGGATGAAATGGTTCCCTGGGCATAAAATCAATGGCGCCGTTTTTAACCTGGATCAGCACATTCTGCCTGAATTTTCCGTCCAGCGGTACAAATTCGTTATAGGCCTGCTTATGCCTGTCTTCCGGCACTTCGTTGCTGTAAACAAATGCACGCCAGATAACAATTCCCTTATGCGGGGCCACAGCATCAGCCAGCATATTTGCACCATCAGCATGTGTGCGGTTATAGTTCTGCGGACCCGGCTGACCTTCAGAATTTGCTTTTACCAGGAAGCCGCCAAAATCGGGGATCAGCTTATAAATCTCATCGGCTTTGTTCTTCCACCATTGCTGTACAGCAGGATCCAACGGGTCAGCTGTAGGCAATCCGCCCATTTCAACCGGTGCGCTGAAACGTGCAGTGAGGAACACCCTGATGCCATAGGTCCTGAAAAGATCGGCAAGCGCCGCAACTTTCCTCAGATACTCTGGTGTAAGTATGGTTGCATTGGCATTTACATTTGTGAGCACTGTTGAATTAATTCCTACAGACGCATTTGCCCTTGCATAGTCACGGTATCGTTTATCCATGTACGTAGGCAGCATATGCCAGTTCCAGTTTGAAAAGCCAGCATACCCTCTTTCTACGGTGCGATTCAGGTTATCCCAGTGATTCAGCATACGGAGTTGCAGTTGCGGGGCAGTGACTACCTTAAGACTGTTAATTGCTTGCCTTGTCTGAAGCAGTCGCAGGAAATAAAAGCTGCCGTATAAAACCCCCTTGTCGCTATTGGCTGTAATTACAATACATTTCCTGTTGTTGATAAGAACTGACCTGATAATGAAGCCTTCCTCGCCAGCTGCTTTCAGATCATCTGCACTGACTTTATAGATTTTTTCAATCCGGGAAGCTGTTCCTGCAATAAGGGTTCCGTTTGATAATACTGATTCCGCCGGAACGGGTTTCTTTTTCAGCATTGCAGTAATTCCACTTACCAGTTCTTCACGCGCCGATCCGCTTATCGCTGTATTTCCCGGAAAAATCAATGCACTGATATGCGACCGGTATTCTGAAAGCAGTAGCTGATTTTCCACGGGCAGGTATCTTAACCAGAGATCATACCCGTTTTCAGCGTGTAAAATGTTGTTGTAAAAGAAAAGGAAAAAAACAAAGAATATCTTTTTCATAACTGAACCCGGGAATCACTTAATTATTTGCCATTATCGGCTATTCAAATACGTTAGCAGGAATACTTCAGGTGGTGCTTTTTTCCTGTTGCCAGGTATTATAAAATAGTAATCTTCAAAACTCCGGTTTTATCCTCTTAAAGGCAATTTAAGGTCTAAATTCGGCATTTTGTTGCAATCGGTTGCAGCTTTTTCTGCAATTGGAAACTATTTGCTTTTTTGTTTTTTCAGTGAAGAATCCCTCACGATAAGGTCGGAGCGCAGGATTATCATATTGGTTGTTTTACTGCTGTCAATACCCTTGAGATGATTCAAAAGATTCAGAACGGCGGCCTCACCCATACTGTAACCGGAATAATTCACTGTGGTAAGGTTGGGTTCGATCACTTTACTTATTGGATCGTTGTTAAATCCGGCAAAAGCAATTTCTTCCGGGATCCTTATTCCTGCTGCTTTCAACCGGATCATACAATGGACGGCGGCGGTATCATTCGCCGCAAAAACAGCATCCGGACGCTGTGCGGGTTTCATAGAAAGAATGTGTTCGGCAGCTTCAATTCCTGAAGCCTCGGTGAGTTTGCTGATATATACTTTTTTCTCATCATATTGTACACCGTTGTCAGCAAGTGCCTGGCGATATCCTTTGAGTCTTTCAGAATATACGTTCCTCAAAAGGTTCCCGCCAAGATGCATTATTTTCCTGCAACCCTGATCCAGCAAGTGTTTTGTGACATCATAAGCCGCTTTGCAGTTGTCAATTACTATACAGGTGCAATCAGGCCTGGGGAAGGTACGGTCGAAGAAAACGACCGGGATCCTCTTTTTAAAAAATGGCTGAAGATGATTGATATCTTCTGTATCGTATGCCAGGGATACAAGAAGTCCGTCAACCCGTTTATTAAACATCGTGTGGGCGTTAGCAATCTCTTTGGCTGAACTTTCGAGTGATTGGGTGATAATGAGGTTGTAATTTTCTTTTGACGCTGTATCCTCCATGCCTGCAAGCACACTGGCCACGAAATAACTGTTCAGTCTGGGAACAATTACTCCGATGGTCTGGGTTGTTTTACTCCGCAGACTGCTCGCAAACGTATTGGTACGATAACCAAGCTCACGGGCAGCTTCAGCGATTTTCTTCCTCGTGTTTTTATTTATTGCAGGGTGATTTTTTAATCCTCTGCTAACGGTTGTTGCAGATATGTCCAGGTACCTGGCAATATCATAAATGGTTATTTCCCGTCCGTCTGATATGCTTTCTGACATGTGTTACAAATAACGGATGCAAATATTGAAAAAAAAATTGCAATCGGTTGCATTTTTTAAAAAAAATACTACATTAGTAAGAGGTAAGGGATTTTCAAACGGTTTATATAACGGTCATTTCCCTTATTCACAAAGCCTGACTGCCATATGAATCCAGGAAACAGTAATAGAATTATCTATGCTGAATTCACCCTTGAATCGGCACGCCGGTCCTTTTTACCTGCCCCGTTTGTTCCAGGCTGTCGTCCCCCGCAGCCGGATTTCAAGTTTTTCCAGCTTTCAGCTTCCCGGCGAAAAAGCTTTACATATCAACCAAAACTTTACCGCTAAAAATGAGTGTATGAAACAAAGTCAAGTTCAAAAAAATCCAAAATGGGGAAGAAGAAAATTATTTTTCCTGTCACTGATGCTTTTAATGTTTTCAATGGGCGTGCAGGCGCAAACAGTGAATGTAACGGGCAGAGTAACGCGCAATAATGGTCAACCGGTGCAAAGGGCCTCAGTAATAGTTAAGGGCACCACAAACGGCACGGCAACCGACGACAACGGTAATTTCAGAATTTCAGCTGCCGCCGATGCTATCCTGATTATTTCTGCGGTAGACCTGGTCACGAAGGAAATTGCTGTTGGCGGCCGTAGTTCGATCTCGATTGAACTTGAACAGTCAGGAAACGCAAGTCTTGGAGAAGTAGTAGTAGTTGGCTATGGAACACAGCGCAAAAGAGATATCACAGGTGCAGTTGTAAAAGTTACGGGAGAAACACTCCGTGAAGTGCCTGCACCAAATTTCGCTGAACAGCTTAAAGGCAGAACTGCAGGAGTAAATATTATAAGCAATGGAGCAACTCCTGGCGCGAGTAACCAGATTCGTATCAGGGGAAACAGATCCCTTGCAAAAACACCTGGTGAGGCGGATGGCCTTGACAATCCACTGATTGTTCTTGATGGAATTCCTTTTGGCGGCAGTCTTAATGATATTAATCCTGAAGATGTGGCGAGTCTTGAAGTGCTGAAAGATGCATCTGCTACAGCTATCTACGGTTCACGCGGATCAGGCGGGGTAATTCTTATAACAACAAAAAGAGGCAGAACAGGAAAAGCTACGCTCAGCTACGACGGATATATCGGAGTAACGGATATACTCGGAAAACTCGATGTATTTAACGGTGAAGAATACGCGCAGTTTAAAAAAGATGCGGCTACCTATAACCGGAGTTCATGGCCGGCAAGCGGCGGTACCTCATCGTATAATCTTACACCCGCTGAACAGGATGCGCTTTCAAAAGGGATATCTACTGACTGGCAGGACCTGATTTACCAGAAAGGCCTTATCACCAATCATCAGTTAAGCCTCAGTGGCGGAAATGAAGAAACACAGTTCGGCCTCGGCGCAGGATATTTCAATGAAGAGGGAATCATTCCTAACCAGAATTTTGAACGCTTTTCACTACGCGCCACAATTGATCACCGCATCGGGCGCAGGATAAGGATAGGATTAAATACTCTCAATACACTTTCATATACAAATACACCAGGTGGTTCCGGTGTTCCCGGTGGTTTGATACGTACAACACCGCTTGCAGCTCCATTTAACGAAGATGGATCGGTAAATCTTCAGCCCCAGTTCGGATCAATTGATGCTGCTGCTATAAGTCCACTAACACTGAAAACAAAAGAAGATGCGATCCTGGCGAGAAACAGGAGGATCAGAACATTCAATAGTCTGTATGGAGAAGTACAGATACTCGACGGACTCAAATACCGCCTGAATGTAGGTCTTGATTTCAGGCAGGATTATGGCTCAGGGTACAACGGCCCCGGAACCTATACCAATAACAACCTTTCACAGGCATTCTCCAATGCGAGTATAAGTAATGCTGAAGCATGGACCTATACCATTGAGAATCTGCTGATGTATGATAAAACAATCAGGGATAAACATCGCATTGGAGCAACCGGATTATTCAGTGTGCAGAAAGATCATTTTCAAAACAGCAATTTTGGTGCGATCGGTGTTCCTGCAGATTATATCCTGAATTCAAATTTCACATTAGCCAACACAGTCAACGCAAACACAACGGCAGGAACTAATTCCTATTTTGAAAGGGGGCTTATCTCCTATATGGGCCGCGTTAATTATGCATACGATGGCCGTTACCTGCTCACTGCAACAGTGCGTACTGACGGATCTTCCGCATTATCACCCGGGCATCAGTATTTTACTTATCCGGCTTTTTCACTGGGATGGAATCTTTCCAACGAAGTGTTTATGCGGGGCGCGAAATTTGTCAGCAACCTTAAGCTAAGGGGAGGCTGGGGCAAAACCTCCAACCAGGGCGTTCCTCCGTACGCAACACTCGGACTGCTTTCAGCCAACACCTATAATTTCGGACAGGGATCTGCAGGTCAGCAGGCTGCATATGTAGTTACAACACTCGCCAACAGCGGTCTCAAATGGCAATCAACTTCACAATGGAATGTGGGTCTCGACTTTGGATTTTTCAATAACCGGATTATTGGTAGTATTGATGTTTACGAGCAGAAAACAAAAGATATCCTTCTTGATTTTAACCTACCGCAAAGTAACGGTGCCGCCACAACGAGAAGAAATCTTGGTCAGACAAGTGGCAATGGGCTTGAAATAAATCTTACTACGATCAACATACGCTCAAAAAGCGGCTTTACCTGGAGTACTGATCTGAACTTTTTCTTTAACCGTGAAACAATCGATCAGCTGCAGAATCCCAACATCAAAGAAGATATTTCCAATGGCTGGTTCGTAGGTCAGCCGCTTACGGTTATCTATGATCTTAAGAAAACGGGTGTCTGGCAGATGGAGGACTCTGCAAAAGGCTTACTCGGGCAACAAACATCTCCGGTGCAGTATCCGGGACAGATCCGGGTAGAAGACAGGAATGGCGACAATAAAATTGATGCTGCAGACAGGCAGGTCATCGGAAATTTCCAGCCAAAGTGGGAGGGAGGTATGACAAACCGCTTCGCATTCAAAAACTTTGATCTGAACATTGTGATTTTTGCCAGGATGGGTATGAAGGTGCTGGTTCCTTATATCACTGCTGACGGAGGAGCGAATGGTTTTCCATTCTTTATGCAGGGCCGTAATAACCAGCTGAAGGTTGACTACTGGACACGTACGAATCCAACCAATCGATTTCCTGCTCCTGATGCAGGTACTGACAGGATGATTTATTCTTCAACACTCGGCTACCAGGACGGTTCATTTATCAAGTGCAGAGCCATCAGTTTCGGCTATTCGTTTCCGCAGAAAATGCTCGGCACAGCAGTACGCTCTTTACGTTTATATGTAAACGTTACAAATCCGTTTATGCTGTATGCACCTTTTGTTAAAGACGGACTGGGACCGGATCCTGAAGGAAATGGTTATGGTGGTGCTGTCGGAACTCCGGCAATCTCAGGCAGCGTTGCTCAGCAGGCAAGGCAGATCAGTGTGAATGCAAATAACCCGAGTGTGCGCCAGTTTATTTTCGGAGTGAATGTTCAGTTCTAAATCGAAAAAAAGAATTTTATGAAACCTAGTCAGATAGTAAAATATTTATCAGTTCTCGTGATAGCCGTCTGCACGGGAAGTTGTGAAAAAGTATTGGAAGAAAAACCACAGTCGGGCATAGTGCCTTCTTTTTTTAACAGTCCATCAGGTGTGCTCGGTGGAATCGCAGGGGTTTATAATGACCTGCGCAGTGCATGGGGCACAGAGGGTTTCAGCCTGCAGGCTCTTGGTGGTACGGATGAATACCTGATGGGAGCCAGCAATAGTGTGGCTCCCTTTTATACCTATAATAACCTTACGACCGGGGCGCTTAATAACAGCTGGTGGAACACGGCTTACCAGGACATTAATACGCTTAATGGTGTACTGGAATTTGGTCAGACAGTTGATCTGCCGGAAGCAACACGTCTCAGCTACCTGGCACAGGCAAAATTTCTGAGGGCATTCTGGTACTATCACCTTGTGATCACATTCGGTGATGTTCCCCTGCATACAACATTTATCACGGTGCCTTCATCTGCGGACTCGCGTGCACCTATAGCTGATGTTTATGCGCAGATCATTAAGGATCTTGTTGAAGCTTCAGTAGATCTGCCGAATATCCCTACAGCACCGTTCCTGGGCAAGGCCGCTACAAAACCAGCCGCCTTGTTTCTTCTCGGCAAGACTTACCTCACAAGGGGCTGGTCGTCCGCAGCGCAGGCCAATGATTTCACACAGGCTTATTCCATTTTCAATGATATAATAACCAACAAGGGTCTGTATAATCTCGATCTCTGGCAGGATTATTCTGATGCTTTTAAACCCGGTCCTTTGAGTGTAAACACAAATGATTATGGAAAGGAAACAATTTTTGTAAGCGATCACAGCATTGATCAGAAATATGGTCAGTATTTTGTCGGACGCGGAGATGCCGGAGGAGCTGCTCAGAATCTTACACCATGGTTTCATCGCTGGAATTATCCTTCAAACAGCGGGATGAATTCCTATAAAGATCCAAATTCTGGTGCCCTTGTTAATTCAGGAACATCTACTATGACGCGCGACGTTGCCAATGGTCGGCCATATATCCGGGTGAGACCTAATAGCGTGAAACTCACTACAGGAGTAAATGCCGGAAAAAATTATTTCTATGACCAGGCATTTTCTGAACGTGTATATGACGCACGTTACAGTAAAACATTTCAGACGGTATGGATAGTCAATACAAATAATGTCAGCAATACAGCAGGGGCGCCAAACAATTCACGAGGAATCGGTTATTCGATGACGGTAGGAGTAGATACTGCGGTCTGGATGCCGGATTTTGAAGTAGCAGGAGCGCCGCAGTTTGACGGAGCCCGGCCATTCAAAGGAATCATTATACCACCGAGTCTGCATTCAAACAGCTATTTCCCGGTGATCAAAAAATTTGATGATCCATTCAGGGCACCGGCTAATTTCAACGATCCTTCAACGAGACCAGTTGTGATCTGGAGATTTTCTGATGTGTACCTTCTTGCTGCGGAAGCTGCATTTAAGGCTGGGGATAATACAAATGCTGCTGCGATGATCAATGTGGTTCGTAAAAGGGCCGCTTTCAGAACTTCCTATCCGGCAGGTATTGACCAGGCGACTGCAGAAGCTGCAATGATGATAACACCAGCGCAGGTAACACTCGATTTTATTCTTGATGAAAGAAGCCGCGAGTTTTACGGTGAATGGATGCGCTGGTGGGATCTTGTCCGCACAAATTCTTTACTCACCCGTGTAGCAGCCTGGAATCCGGTGGAAGCGGGTACAAATATTAAACCTTTTCATGTACTGCGTCCCATTCCGCAGGACCAGATTGATCGCGTAACCGAAGGACCTGCATTTCCGCAGAATCCGGGATATTAGGATAGTTTTCTGGTTAGTAAAGTCCGATCGTTTTTAGTTGGTGTATTTTTCGGGGAGGCGGCAGCCTCCCTTTTTTTTAGTTTAACGTTCAACGTTCAACGTCGAACGTTAAACTTATTTATATTTGCCGCCTCCTAAGGACTGTTAGCTCAGTTGGTTCAGAGCATTACTTTGACAGAGTAGGGGTCACTGGTTCGAATCCAGTACAGTCCACACCATAGTCTCTTGGTTTAAGGGGGTTTTTCCCGCCCTTTCAGGATTGAATAAGTTCAATCATTTCAGGAAAATTAAAGAGGCACAAATGCTGTTTCGCCTTTACTCACACGCACCGCATAATGGTTACTTTAACCATGTGTAAGATTTTATATTGTAAATGATTTTTTTGTCATTCATCAACTTATTGTTGAAATTTTGAGTTGATCATATTAGCTACGATCAGTTTCCAATAAAGTGAATTTAGCTATGGCCCTTTTTTTGTGGCGTGTCGCCATGCATTAATATTTTTTGAGATAAAGCCAAACTATTTTAATTTTCAATAGTCAAAGCAAGGAAAAACACTATCTGCCCGGGATTTTAGCAATTAAAAATAAGCGGCTGTAAATTGTTGGTTAATGCTCGCTAATCTTGTCCCCACTCCTTTGTATAAATAAGTACTCCTTCTCCTTCTCATGCCTTTTGTTTCAGTAAAATGAATTTTTAAATTATTTCGGAAAGAACTATAAACTCATCGCTATGCCAATAGAATTTGATAAAGGCCCATCAGCGGCCATGGCGAAACTATTGATGCAGCATCCGGATTATACACCTGTTAAAGATTTTTTCTGGTTCAACTGGGGGCCGGTCTTTTATCGGGGTCGGCTGGATAAGTCTGCAAAGGTTTTATGTGTTGCTTCTGATCCGGGTCCAACGGAGAGAATTTCCGGCAGGGCCCTGATCGGCAATGCAGGGCAGCGCCTGCAAGGTTTTCTTTCAAAGATAGGCATAACCAAATCTTATGTTTGTCTTAATGGTTTGATCTATTCCTTACATCCTTCACATCTTTCTGATGGAATAGAATTGTTGTCTGATCCTGTTCATACAAAATGGAGAAACAAAGTTTTTAATCTTGCTACAGGATCCAAATTACAGGCTATAGTGGCTTTTGGCGAAGTGGCTAAGAAAGCTATCAGTTTATGGACAGAGAAAGGAGACACACCAGTTTTTGAAACCTATCATCCAAGTTACAGGTTCGATGAAACGAAGCTGACCACTGACTGGAACCGCATTGTCACTGCCCTCCGGCCAATAGTCACAAAAGATCCTGACGGAAATACTGCGTTGCCTTTGTATGGAAATACTATACAGGAAGCAGACTACTCACCAATACCAAGGAGGGATCTTCCTTTCGGAACACCAGACTTCATAGGAGATGAAAGCTGGATCCGAAAAAGTGGATCTGGAGGAATGAACAGTGTAAGCCGACCCTCAGGCGATGATTTTACTCTCAATTGGAAATGCCCCCGGTCTTAAATCTGATACTATGCAAAAGATACCGATAGATCCACTGGACGGCCCTAAATATGCATTACGGGGCAGGATTGTAACAATGAATGATGCCAGGAATGTTATTGACGATGGAATAATTTATGTTGACAAAGGAAATATCATAGCTGTAAAAAAAGCGACAGCAAAAGCACCTGCAGGATTTGATTCAAATGTAACAGTGAATACAAATGGAACAATTTTCCCTGGCTTAATAGAACTCCACAATCATCTTAGCTATAATATTCTCAAATTATGGCAGGTGCCTCAAAAGTATACTAACAGAAACCAGTGGGCCGGTACACCTGAATACCGGAAAATCATCAGCGGCCCAATGAATATTTTAGGTAAAACACCAGGTTATGTTGAAGCCATCGTAAGATATGTGGAATGCAAATGTTTGATGGCAGGAGTGACTACATCGCAGGGTATTGCCTTGTTCAGCAATAATGGAATACAAAAGTATTATCGTGGCATTGTTCGTAATGTGGAGAATACAGAAGAGGCAGCATTGCCTGAAGCGCTTGCAAAAATCTCAGATGTGGAATCTGCTTCAATCGACACATTTTTTCAACGTCTGAAAAAACAAGCTTGCCTCCTGCTTCATCTAAGTGAAGGAACAGATGATGCGGCTTACAAGCACTTTACTGATCTGCAACTGAAAACCGGCGACTGGGCAATAACCGATGCGCTCTGTGGAATTCATAGTGTGGCATTAAAGGATGCTGATTTCAAGAGTATGAAAGCGAAGAGTGCTTCCATGGTTTGGTCGCCTTTAAGTAATTTATTATTGTACGGTCAAACAGCGGATATAGTTTCCGCTGTTAAAAATAAATTGCTCATTGGAATTGGTTCTGATTGGTCGCCTTCTGGAAGCAAGAACTTATTCGGAGAATTAAAGGTTGCAAGATTAGTATGCACCGAACTTGGTATCCTGAAGGAGGATTGGGATATCCTTGCACTTGCAACAATTAATGCCGCACGGATATTAAAATGGGACAAGGTGCTTGGCAGTATTGAAGAAGGAAAGCGTGCAGATTTAATGATCATGGACGGCATTACAGGTGATCCCTATCAATCATTTCTGAATCGATCTGAATCATCTATTTCGTTGGTTGTCATAAATGGAATTCCCAGATATGGTTATGATAAACTGATGGAAAACTGGAAATCAGAAATGGAGAGTGTAAAAGTAAATAAAGTTAAATACAGGGTTCAGCTGAAGCAGAATATTGTCGATCCGCTGGTGGGTAATTTAAAGATGTCCGCTGCTCTAAAAAGATTAAAGGATGGACTCAGCAATCTACCCAGGCTTGCAAAAGATCTGGAGACACATCGAGGCAGGTCGCTTTCACTACCTGAAGCAAATTTCCATCCACAATGGTTTTTAGTTTTAGATCACAACGATGAAGCAGACGGAGAAAAACTGAGACTGGCGAGTGCTGTTACTCCCAAGACCCGTGCGCCATCTAAGCCGCTGTCTGAAATAGTTGAAAAAATGAAACTTGATAAACTGACTGTGGCCGATGATAAATCTTTTCTTTCTGTTATCGCAGGCCAGAAAAATCTACCGCAATATCTTAAAGATGGATTAAAGGGAATGTTCAAATAGCAGGAATTTTTTGACTCATAGATTATCGGAGAGACTATCGACTTAAACTAATTAAGTATAAAAGATTAAGTCCCATTTTGAGTTATAGTCATCTAAAGGATCGAATCCATTGTAGTCAATATTGATGCCATGAAATAAAGGTGCTTTTTTATTTTCAGGGATTAATACTTCCCGTCTAAAATCGATAACATTTCCTACAATAAAGTAAAATAAGTTTCGGGTTTGCAGCTTTAGATATTTTTACATTTCTTTACGACATAACAATCTGATCGTTTTGCTGTTGTACATTTAGTTCGATATTTACACTCACTTAATATTAAAATCTGAAATTCCCGAATAAAGACAACTGTAAAAGAAGGCGCAGTTGAATCATAAAAAAAATTTAACTAAGAAAAATTGTCTTTGGGATTAGGAGGGAATACAATCAAGTAAAGACAAACCCGTTCAAATACATGCGTAATTTTTTAATAGCCACTTTTTTGTTGACTCTGTTTAGCTGCAATACACAATCTCAAAAAAGTAAAGGAGAGGGTACCACAAAGACGGAGATAATATCTTTTTTTAATAGTATGGCAAATCATCAATCCGACTCAGCATTAATACAATTACTAAAATCAAATAGATATATGAACTTATCAGACTCCTCGGTAGTTAATATTCGCAACCAATTTAAGAATATTAACCACCAATCCGGTATTTATAAAGGGAGCAAATTACTGAAACAAAAAAGTGTGGGAGAGAATGACCTTGAAGCTTTTATTTATTTTGTAAAATATGAACGGAATTATTATCGATTTACCTTTATTTTTTATAACAATGGCGATGTCAGCAGACTTTATAAATTTTATTTTGATGATAACATTGTAGCTGAATTGGAAGAATCGCTCAAGTTTTATAATTAACTAGCTAAGTTGAAAGCAATGAAATCATTTCTGAGGTTAAGGAACTTCATTTCTACTTTTTGTCTGGTTATGATATTTTCGAAAACCGGTTTTAATTGTATTAATAGAGATGTTGGAAAATCATCAAACAGACATACGATCACTGAACAAGTACCTGTAGAAGATACAACCTATAAATATTATTCCTCAATAAACAGGTTGCTTCACCTTCAGAGACCTTTGCAGGTGAACGACCTTCAGATTAAGTTCTGGCTTGATAATTCGGATAGTTTGAGATTTGTGATTTTGGAGAAGAGACATGAGACCTGGAGCTCATCCAATTATTCAATAAAAATATTCTATGATGAAAAATTTGATGTAGATACCATTTTGACTATCAAAACAATTAAAGATCCTAAATCCGGTTGGCAGAGCTACCTCGAGAAAATTCAAAACTTAGGGATTTATGATTTGAAATCCTTCGAGGAAATATCTGGGTACTATAATTGTGCAGACGGTGACGCTTTAACAATTGAAATTACTAATTCAACTTCATCAACATACTTTGTTTATCCATGTTACCAGTTATATGATGAAAAACTTCGGGAAATTATTCAACTTAAAGACATTTTGAAACTGACCGAGGTTGAATTTGGTTACAGGCTCCTGCCTGGTGAATAACTCCAGAACAACCAGATCGTTATAACATTTTGTTTTTCTCATCCAGCACGCTGTTAAATAGTGCGTTCTCCATTTTTGAACAAAACATTTATTGAGTATTTCACAAAGGGCATTCAGTTCTTACTAATGCGAAGCATAATTTTTCTATTTTCTGAACAACCGATTGAAGGTGTATTTCCAGTTTAAAATATTTTGTTCAAATTTTACGACTTCTGGAGAATAGAGGATCAAGAAAATCTGATATTTCGGGAAAAAATAGATATGATGAAGAAAGCAACATTTTATTTTTTAGTTCTCACCTTATCTTTGATTGCTTGTACAAGTGACGAAGATATAATTAGATTAATGAAAAGCCAAAATTCAGAGGATGTTTATGAAGGTATTATGCTATCCGCAAGAACAAAAGATAAAAAATTTGTTCCGTTATTGTTAGAAAATCCTGAGGACATACGGATATCCAACTTAAGTGGTAGAGGTCAAAATTTATATCAAGGTAAAATGGATGCCTTGGCCAAGATTTTTGATGTGAACCCTCCAAAGCAAATTTCGTATGCCCCTGATACAGCTATCATTAATTTTTACAGAAGGTTATATGAACAGGAGAAGTAAGAAAATATCTATCCTGGTATTTGATTAACTTAATTGGCAAACCAATAAATTATATTCGGAATTATAGAGGAGAATAGAATGTTATGCAGAATTATTAATTGCATGAACAAAAGGTTGATTGCAATTAAACTCCAGACTTATGTGTAACTTTTATCTTTTTCTAATAGTCTCTTTGAAAGGATATTTATTCATTGGTCTTTAGATCATTTCTCTTGGAATACAAGCTCAGCAGAAAAGTACTGAGAATCCGACCACATCACGCAATAGTATAGTAGCTTTTGATTCGGTAGGAAAACTTGTCCGGACCGTTGAACTACCAACGTTTAGTTTTCATATCAGGACATGCTTTTTGGTGAAGAAAAGGGCATTTTACAAGCCGATAGAGGTACAGATAGGCTTTATAGAAACGATTTAAGCATTGGCTGGTCATCAGTTCGGAGATAATTAGATAAAACTTTACTTAAGTTTGCAGTACACTATTTGAAAGGACATAATACTGCTGTAAATCGTGATGTGTTCAATATAATTAATGCATAGCACTCTATTCATAAGTCATATTCCCACGCTATTGCCTCGATGGCCAAATATCATTATTAAAGCTATTGTAATTAAAAAGTGATATTATAGAAATGCATAAACTCACTTTGTTGCTCTTTATATTTTTCTCAACGTTCCTCTTTGCGCAAGAATCCAGAACACATTTGACAATATTATATTTCGAAGATGGATTTGACAGTACAAAAGTCATTGTCATTGCAAAACGTGATACACTATATTCTGGGAATGTATCTTCGAATTATGATAAGGGTTACTCATTGAAGCTTGAAATTCCGAATAAATCCAGTCGAACAATAATCTTCAAAGTAGGAGATTTAAAAAAGAAAGTGAAGATTAGCGCTGATAAATTTTATAGAATAAGTGTTAGAGACAACAAATTGCTGATTTATAAGGCGAGTGAAAAACCAATTTATATTTAAGGTTCTATGGACTTTATTACATCAGCTCATCTTGTGTTTGTACAATAATTTTACGTTTACAAAAACTATTACTTAATAAGGTAAGTACTCATGGAATAAAACTCCAGACTTATCTGTAACTTTTTATCTCTTCTAATAATCTGTCATGAAAATAAATCTGCTTATTTGTTTTTTATTTATTTCAATAGGACTCCACGCTCAGCAAGGAAGCATATCAAATTCAACTTCAGCACGCAATATTTCCTTTAATTCAAACTGGCTCTTCTTAAAGGATAGTGTAGAGAATGCAGAGAAGGCTGATTACAATGATTCTAAATGGAGAAAACTTGATCTACCGCACGATTGGAGCATAGAAGATCTGCCAATGACTTCAGACAATCAGGTCAGAGGACCTTTTGATAAAGAAAGCGCCGGCGGATGGGCAACCGGATTTACTGTTGGCGGGACAGGATGGTACCGGAAGAAATTTGCAACACAACAGTCTTATCAGAATAAAATTGTAAGGATCTATTTTGACGGCGTATATATGAATTCAGATGTCTGGATAAATGGGCATCACCTCGGAAATCACCCTTATGGTTATACGCCCTTTCAATATGATTTAACACCCTACCTCAATCCTGTTGGTCAGCAAAATGTAATTGCAGTCAGGGTTTTAAACCAGGGAAAGAATTCCCGCTGGTATGGTGGCTCCGGCATTTACCGGCAAGTAAATTTAATCGTTACTGATCCTGTTCATGTGGATCCCTGGGGTGTGTATATCACAACTCCACAGGTATCGGCAGATAAGGCTACCATAAAAGTGAACATCACCATAAGCAACAAACAAAATACACAACGTAAAATTAGTCTTGTAACAACCATCTTTTCACCATCCGGAAAAGCCGTTGGAACTACACAGAATAATTTTACGCTCGAAGCAAATGCCTCGGATACAAATACACAGATTATATCAATTACAAGGCCTGCTTTATGGTCGTTAGAAACACCTGCTCTCTACAATTCAGTTACTGAAATAAAAGATGGTAGTAAAGTATTAGACAGAGTGGAAACCAGTTTTGGTATCCGGAGTATTTCATTCAGTGCAGAGAAAGGCTTTCTCCTGAACGGCAAAAAAGCTTTACTGAAAGGCGGATGTGTTCATCATGACAATGGTCCATTAGGCGCCGCCGTTATTTATCGCGCTGAAGAACGTAAAATCGAGCTGTTGAAAAAAAATGGATACAACGCTATTCGCACAAGTCATAATCCACCTTCGGCTGAATTCCTCGATGCCTGTGATCGCTTAGGCATGCTGGTGATTGATGAAGCTTTTGATATCTGGGAGCATCCCAAAAATCCGCAGGACTATCATCTTTATTTCAGGGAATGGTGGAAGAGAGATCTTGATGCAATGATTCTCCGCGACCGCAATCATCCGTCTGTAATTATCTGGAGTGTTGGTAATGAAGTATATGAACGTGCTGATAGCTCCGGAATAAGAATTACAAAACAGTTGACTGATGAATCAAGACGCATGGATCCGACAAAGCCAGTAACAGAAGCACATTGCGAATTCTGGCAACATCCCGGGTACCGTTGGGACACGACAGCAAGAGCATTCGCTATGCTGGATATCGGTGGTTATAACTATATGATGTCAGAGTATGAGTCTGATCATAAAAAATTCCCGGACCGGATTATGCTGGGAACTGAATCGCATCCTAAATCTGCACTGGAGAACTGGAATCTCGTAGAGAAACATCCTTATGTAATCGGTGATTTTGTATGGACCGCTTTTGATTATATGGGAGAGTCATCAATAGGACATGCAGATGTTGACACAATAAAAAAGATAAAATCCTTACTTGGCTGGCCCTGGTTCAATGCTTGGTGTGGAGATCTGGATTTAATCGGAAACAAGAAACCACAATCCTATTACCGTGATATTGTATGGCGCAATAGTCAGATTGAAATGGCAGTGCACAGACCGATTCCTGAAGGCATGTATGAAAACGTCAGTTCCTGGGGATGGCCCGATGAATTGCAGAGCTGGACATGGCCCGGTGAAGAAGGAAAATTATTGCAGGTACGCGTGTTTTCGCGTGCACCGGCCGTACGATTATTATTAAACGGAAAAATGATAGGTGAACAAAAGATCGCAAAAGATAGTATAGTGGCCGTTTTCCAGGTACCGTACTCTGCAGGTATTTTAAGAGCTGTAAATATTGAAAATGGAAAAGAAGCCGGCGCTGTTGAGTTCAGCACAACAGGTGCGCCTAAACGAATTCGGCTGATTGCCGACAGAACAAAAATCCGGGCCAGTCGGAATGATTTATGTTATGTAATGGTTGAAGTCGTTGATGAAAAAGGGCGGGTGGTACCCGATGCAGAAATACCCGTTCAATTTTCAATCGTCGGACCGGGGGAAATTGCGGGAGTTGCAAATGCCAGCCCAACTGAGCATGCAAGTTTTCAGCAGCCTACACGCAGAACATTCGATGGAAAATGCCTTGTAATTGTGAGACCGAATGGTAAAACCGGAACAATAATTCTGAAAGCAGCTGCAGCTGGATTTGCATCGGCTGAGACGACTATTAAAATCCAGGATTAGATCGCGGAGGACTTTCAAAGTGTAACTTTTTGAGTTGAATTTAATTTGTATCAGGCGACTGAGTATCAGAATATGGGTTGACTGGTAAATTCATCGAATGTGCCTGATATGAATCAATAGAATATGCGGTCAGATGTTATTAACGAAAAGAGTTCTTTCAATTCTTTCGGTTCTATTTTATCCCGTTTTCGGCTAATTTCAGTACATTCAGGAACCCAAAATTTCAGGTATATGGCAACGTACAATCTAAAAATTAATGGTAAAACCGTGCAGGCTGATGTGGCTGCAGATACCCCTTTGTTGTGGGTTTTAAGGGACCATCTTCATTTAACCGGCACTAAATTCGGATGTGGAATCGGTCAATGCGGAGCATGTACCGTCCACCTGAATGGAAATGCAGTTCGGTCATGTCTCCTGCCTGTGTCATCGGTGCAGGCTTCCCCGGTAATAACAATTGAAGGACTTTCAGAAAACGGGGATCATCCTGTTCAGCAGGCATGGGAAGAAGTGGATGTTCCTCAATGTGGTTATTGCCAGGCTGGTCAGATAATGACCGCGGCTGCATTACTGAAAAAGAAGCCGAAACCTACAATAGCAGAAGTTGAAAACACGATGAATGGAAATATCTGCCGCTGTGGTGCGTATCATCGTATACGCGAGGCCGTTATTGTTGCAAGTAATAAAATCTGAAAATCATGTCTACAGGATATCAGCCCGGCAGGAGAAATTTTCTGAAACTATCCGCATTTACCGGGGGCGGACTTATACTGGGTTTCAGCTGGGGCACCGCAGAAGCAGAATCTGGCGGGATCATGAACGCTTCTGGTTTTGCAGGTAATATCAGTTTCAATAATTACCTGTCTATTGCTACAGACGGTGCAATAACAATCATGTCGCCTAATCCGGAATTAGGTCAGAATATCATGACTTCCTTTCCTATGATTGTTGCAGAGGAACTGGATGCGGACTGGACAAAGGTGAAAGCTGTTCAGGCACCTCTGGATAAAGCCTTTGACCGCCAGTTAACAGGTGGAAGCGGAGCTGTTCCGCATTCGTGGAAAAGATTGCGCCAGGCAGGAGCCACTGCAAGAGAAATGCTCATAACAGCGGCGGCTAAACGCTGGAATGTGCCGGCTTCGGAAATTTCTACAATGAAGGGAATCGTGATGCATGAAAAAACCGGTTCAACCGCGACCTATGGAGATCTTGCGGAAGATGCATCCAACCTGCCAGTTCCAGGTGAAGTGAAACTCAAGGATGTTAAAGATTTTAAACTGATTGGAACTGCTGTCAGGAACCTGGAAAACAAAAAGATTATAACAGGGAAAGCTGGCTTTGGCCTTGATTTTTACCGTGAGGGGATGGTGTATGCAACTATCCAGCGGCCTCCCGCTTTCGGAAGTAAAATAAAATCTTTCGATGCCACTGCTGCCAAAGGGATGCCGGGAATTGTGGATGTTGTTAAGATTGGTAATAATATCGCAGTTGTAGGCAATTCAACCTGGGAAGTTTTCAAGGCAAAAAAAGTTTTGAAAATTGATTATGAAAGTGATGTAAAACCTGAGAGTACGGCCGATCATAATGCGAAGTTTACTGAAATGATGAACAGTGATAAGGCAACGGTCCGGAGAAAGGATGGTAATGTGGATGTCGCTTTTGCTTCTGCTTCAAAAATAATCCGGAATGAATACCAATGTCCCTTTGTAGCGCATAGCCCGATGGAGCCAATGAATTTTTTCGCGCATGTACGCGAGGATGGGATTGAATTGGTGGGTCCTACCCAGACTCCGGCCAGTGCAAGAACTGCTGTTTCCAAACTATTAAGCGTACCTGAAGATAAGATCACCGTTAATATCACCAGGCTTGGTGGTGGTTTTGGCCGGAGATTGAAATTTGATTATGTGGTTGAAGCCGCCGAGCTGTCTTCAATCATAAAAAAACCTGTGAAGCTGATCTGGACGCGTGAGGATGATACAATGGGTGGCAGTTACCGGCCTTCTGTGCGTTACAGGTTTGAAGCTGCACTCGATGCCCAGGGAAACCTGATAGGGTATAAACTACGTGGTGTTGGAATAAATGTTGGTAATTCTACAAGGGAAGATAATTTCCCCAGTGGCGCTGTTGAAAATCTATTGATCGACAGTGTAGATTATCAGTCCCCGATTACCACAGGAGCCTGGCGCGCACCGATTACGAACTTCCTTGCATTTGCCGAGCAGAGTTTTATTGATGAAGTTGCGAAAGCAGCGGGCAAGGATCCGTTTACATTCAGGAATGAACTTCTCGAAAAAGCAAAAACTTCCCCGGTAGGCGCTGTTAAATATAATCCCAACAGATTCCAATCCGTTATGAAGGAAGTAAAGGAACGCTCCCAATGGGGTCAGAAGAAAGGAGTTTTCCAGGGATTCAGTGTTTACTTTTCACATGCATCCTATGTTGCGCAGGTGGCAGAAGTTGCGATGGTGTCTGGAAAGCCGGTGGTAAAAAAAGTGTATGCCGCCTGCGATTGCGGAGTTGTAATAAACAAATCGGGCGCAGAACAACAGGTGAAGGGTGGTATTGTTGACGGCTACGGACATGCGATGTACGGCAAACTCAGTTTTAAAGACGGAATTCCTGAACAGAATAATTTCCATAACTACAGGCTTGTGCGAATGAAGGAAATTCCTGATGTAGAAACTTTCTTCATTGATAATGGCATCGATCCCACCGGACTAGGAGAGCCTGCATTACCGCCAACCGGGGGAGCTGTGGCAAATGCGATTTATAAAGCGACCGGGAGCAGGTTAAAAAATCAACCGTTTATTGACGAACCATTATTCAGTAAGCCGCCTGTTAAAACAAAAGTGAAACAGACTGGCCCGTTATCTTAAAATAAAGAGTTCTGCAATTAAAATTGTAAAAGATGGAATTCGGAACAGCATATCCCGGAAAGTAACCAAATTTGCAATTGGGTATAATGAGTTAACCATATTCTCTTTGGAAAGTTTTTTCAGATCTTTCAAACTTAATCAGGGAGATCCGTAACAATACTATGGTTGCGGATCAGAATAGAAAAAGATAGAATCCTCGCAAAGAAGTACTGGAATCAATATCCGGTTCTAAAAAAATAGTACTCTCCTGTTTCTATTTCTGAAATTTTATTATGAGATTTTCTGCAGGTTCTCTATTACCTTTAATCCATATGATTTAATTGTGTTATCATGTTTTGAACCTGTATGGACGGCAATTAATATTCGGATTTGCAGCCGTCGTTAATTACAAGTTGCATTTCATCTTGCTGAACAATTTATAATTCCCAATATGCTTTTTTTGTCAATTCATTCTGCTTTTTATAACACACCTGCTTTACTGATTTGTGCTGTTTTGGCTATTTTGATGATATTGGCATTCAGGTGGGGGATATATTTCAAAAGAAAACAGCTGAAAAAGCATGGTGACCCTGACAGCCTTGGCCCCATAGAAGGTTCAATGCTGGGTTTACTTGCATTGATACTAGCTTTCACCTTCGGAATGGCAGGGGATCGGTTCAATACAAGGAGGAATATCATTGTAGATGAAGCGAATTGTATAAGCACCGCTATACTACGTACAGATTTGTATCCTGATAGTATCCGTAATGAATTCATAAGCTATTTCAAAGGTTATGTTGAAGCGAGAATCGCCTATTATAATGACGGTTTTGATGAAGCCGGAGTGGATTCGATGCTGAGACTTGCACAATTTTATTCAGGTAAAATATGGAAATTGGCAGCCAGTGAAGTCATTGCCGACAATTCAGAAAGAACCACTGAGATAATTCCGGCACTGAATTCGATGATAGATATAACAACCACCCGGGATATGGCAAGGATTACAACCATTCCGGAATCTATCTGGATACTCTTATTCATACTAACGCTTTCTGCCAGTTTTATTTCAGGTTATGGATCAAAAACAGGCAAGATTGACAGGGTGCTATTGGTTGGATTTGTACTAATGACTTCTATGACAATTTATATTATCCTGGATCTTGACAGACCACGCCGGGGAATTATTACGCTGGAAAGCGCACAGGAAAAAATAATTGAATTACGTGAAATGTTGAAATAGCCATTCGATAAAATGTAATATCAATGAAGGAACAGTTCCCGAAAATATATTTGTACAAAAGGGTCGTGCAGGCAAAGTTGTTCATTGACAGACACTATGCTGAACAGATTGATCTGGGCAGCATTGCGCATGAAGCCTTTTTTTCAAAATTTCATTTCATCAGGGTTTTTAAATCCATTTATGGTGAAACACCGAGGCATTATCTGCGTCGGGTAAGAATTGAACAGGCAAAATTATTATTACAGCAAAACCGGTCTGTCACGGATGTTTGTTATTCTATTGGTTTTGACAGTGTGACCAGTTTTGCGGACCTATTCAAAAAAATTACCGGGAACTCACCATCATTTTACCGGGAACAGTACAGGATACGTATAAACAATATCAACGCCCAGCCTCTGCGATTTATACCCGGCTGTTTTGCAAATCAAAACGGATGGAGTAAGAAAAGCAATTCTGAAGAGGTTCCTCCCGGATAATTTCGAAAGCTTTGTTTCTTAATAATATTTATGATTACAAAGCTTAACCATGTATGTGTATATGTTCTCGATCAGAACAGTGCATATGATTTCTACGTCAATAAACTTGGATTCAAAGTTCATACAGATGCACCCATGGGTCCGGGTATGCGCTGGCTAACCGTTTGTGCTCCGGAACAACCGGAACTGGAAATCACCCTGATGCCAATCCAGGATGGAATGATGTTCAAAGATGGAGCAGCCGAGGTGATGCGCGAGTTAGTAAAAAAAGGAACCTTCGGTTTCGGCGTTTTTGAATGTAAGGACCTCGCAGCAACCTATGAAGAATTAAAAGCAAAAGGAGTGATATTTCAGAAGCCTCCTACTAAAGAATTTTATGGGTATGAAGCGCTGTTCGTTGATGATTCAGGCAACTGGTTTTCATTAGGTGAAAAGAAAGAAGGTTAGCGAAAATTCATTCCGTAGTTACCTTCGGGGATGATATAATTTGCAGCTGAGTTATCTTTGTACAAAAATGCATGACAGAGAGAAATAAAAGTCTTTCCATTTATGCTGCCAAATGTATTACAGGAACGATCACTGTATTTATCCTTTCTTCCTTACTTAATTACAAGGACCTCGCCTGGGCTCTGATTTCTGTTATCCTTGTACTTTCACCTGATGGAAAAGATTCTGTTTCGCTCGCAGTTACACGGATCAAGGCAAATTTCGTGGGAGCAGCCGTGGGTATTATCTGCCTGCTGATTGCACCGGTGAATATGTGGCTGATGAGCCTGGCGGTAACTATTGGTTTGTTTCTTTGTTACCTGTTTAAACTGGATACCGGAGCCAGGTCTGCGCTGGCGGCAACAATTATCATAATGCTGCACCCTGAAGGGCAACATGTATGGGATACCGCATTGGAAAGGGTAATAGCAGTTCTTGCAGGATGTTTGCTCGCTCTCATTATCACTTTTATTTTTCATTTCAGAGACAGAAAAAGCGGCGGGATTTTTCATCATCATGATCAGAACGAAATTCCTGCAAAACAGGAACCTGTTATACGCGAATAGTAAGCAAGTTAGTTTACGTAACTAGTTACATTTAAAACCTTTCAGAAATTTGTTTAAGGAATATAGAAGTTGTTGTTTTTCTATAGTATAGAAATTGGATTAATTTTTCAAAGTTGTTTTTCATATCCTTGATCAGGTGAAGTACTCCCTAATAATAGTATCTGTTGATTGGATTGAATTGTGCGTTCTGTATGACCCCAGGAAAAAACAGATGCAGCAGGGTCATGCATTTTCGATGAGGTGCGTTAAAAGATGTATTCAATTTGTATTGTAATTATGAAGTGCTGTCCAACCGGGGGAGTAAGAACCCTGAGTTCAGGTTTTCTTTGTTCTCATTAAAGATCACTTTTTTGCGGTTTCACAGCGGCTGCTGATAGCCCTGCGGGCCCTCCCTCCCCCGCCACCACCTCCATTTTTTTGACGGATGGATATTGCAGATGAGCCTTGGGTACCCAGGACTACACCTGCTTCTATCCATCCTTCGAAGGCAGATATTAGCTAACATCTTCCGCAATCCGCCGCCGGCGGGTAATGTTTGATCAATACCGGTATTAATCATTGTGAAAATAGCACTTCAGACCAGGCATTTCCAAGTGGAAAACACCATCACAGCAGAGAAAATAACAGCAGGAAAAGAGAAAAACTTCACCTAAGTATTGCAAATAATGTCAGACAATCCGCAAATACGTCACAAAAAGCAGTTCTGAATAAGTTTCACTTTTCTTAAGAACCTGGATATTCAATAGCATCAATACTACAGGTAGGTCTCCCCGTTAGTATTTTTATGAGTGAGAATTTTCACTTTTTTATGGTTATTTTCTGCACATAACCGCAGATTTGGCTGGCTGATAATTACTTCGCTCAGCGAGACGAGTTTTAATTAGTTTTTGTAAAAAACCAATTAATTATTGTTTTACAATAATTAATTATATATTTGTATCCCGATTCTGCCAGACTTGTTGGTTCCGCATGACCATCTTCCGGCAGAGGGATTCTCCTGACGTATAAAGAAACTTAAAACATTCACTCCGATGTGAAGAGCCATTTTATTGCCATTACTTTTTAAAAAAAAGAATTATGAATAGCCTTGAAATTCACGACCTCAGTAAGGTTTACAATGATGGTCATCGTGCATTGAATAAGATTTCCTTAAAAATCGGGAACGGCATGTTTGGATTGCTTGGCCCAAATGGTGCTGGTAAATCGACATTAATGAAAACAATTGCAGGGCTGCAGAAACCAGACAGCGGACGAATTCATTTTAACGGAGAAAATGTGGTTGATGATCCGTTAGTAATAAAAAAGCAACTCGGCTTTCTTTCCAGCACAGTGGGATCCGAAGCTTGGAATTCACGTGACTTGAAGTCGCGGC
>JADMIO010634388.1_pt1 | contig 103742 bp, 85 predicted proteins | sample 8958161 | NCBI WGS metagenome assembly JADMIO01 (sample SAMN16585339, study PRJNA669376) | soil metagenome | isolation source: Crop rotation soil | place: USA: Cullars Rotation, Alabama | collected 2011
GCCGCGACTTCAAGTCACGTGAATTCCAAGCTTCGGATCCCACTGTGCTGGAAAGTAGACCGGCTGGTAAATCTTATCAATGACCTTGATGAAATTTCAAAACTGGAACGAGGCGAACAGGTGATCTACAAACAAAACTTTATAATACAGGAACTGGTCAGGGAAGTTTTTGAAAGCCTTTCTATAAAAGCCGAACAAAAAAATATTCGATATGGGATAAAAAAGGGTTGTGAATCGCCATTAACTGTCTTTGCTGACAAAGAAAAAATAAGACAGGTGATCTTAAATCTTGTGGAAAATTCCATTAAGTATGGCAAGTATGGGGGCATTATTACCGCCAGTATGTACATTACAGACGAGAAACATGTATTGGTAGAAATAAGTGATGACGGAATTGGAATGGCCGAACGACACCTGTCAAGAATTTTTGAACGTTTTTATCGCACAGAAGAAGGTCGCAGCCTGGACATAACCGGCTCTGGTTTGGGTTTGGCTATTTGCAAACACATTATCGAAGCGCATGGTCAAACCATTCATGCACGCAGCACCGAGCATGTGGGTACAACAATTGGATTCACGCTGGAGCGGAAAAAAGAATGAGACCCTTACAATTTTTAAAATTTCAATGGCCAATTTTCAATATTCAATTTTCAACGTCGACCAACTGAACATTGATCGTTGAGCATTGACCATTGAGCATTTATAAACCTTTAGGAAACGATCAACTTAAAACAATAAACATCTTCATTGGCAACGCCACCGAAAAATGAATTAAAAAGAGTTCTCTCGCCACTCATGCTATGGGGGCTTGGCGTGGGTTATGTGATCTCGGGAATGTACTTCGGCTGGAATCTTGGATTACAGGAAGGAGGAACCTTCGGTCTTGCCATTGCTACATTCTTTATCATCATTCTCTACGTCACTTTTACTTTTAGTTATACAGAGCTAGCCTGTGCCATTCCAAAAGCAGGAGGTGGTTTTGACTATGCCACGCGGGCACTGGGAAGAGACTGGGGATTCATTGCCGGCATGGCACAAAACATCGAATTTATTTTTGCACCGCCCGCTATTGCCTTTGCCATCGGAGCTTATTTCAATTTGTTTTTTCCGCAGCTGCCTGTTTTGTCCATCGCCATTTTCAGTTACGTCATTTTTACAGCACTCAATATTTATGGAGTAAAGGCCGCCGCAACATTTGAACTGATCATCACCATCTTTGCAGTTGGTGAGTTGTTGTTATTCTCCGGAATTACCTTGCCGCATTTTGAAATAAAGAATTTACAACACAACGCCTTCCCGAACGGTTGGGCTGGTGCGTTTGCCGCCACTCCCTTTGCTATTTGGTTCTTTCTCGCTATTGAAGGAGTCGCTAACGTAGCTGAAGAAGCGATCCATCCTCAGCGAACGATGCTGATTGGTTTTGGTTCCGCTATTCTCACGCTCGTGATCTTATGCGTGCTGACCTTTATGAGCTCTGTCGGCGTAGCCGGATGGGAAGCCATCGTCTATAAACCCAATGGTGATACTTCAGACTCGCCATTGCCATTAGCGTTGAGTCATGTTGTAGGCAACAATAATGTTCTTTACCATTTACTTATTACGATCGGGCTCTTTGGACTGATCGCGTCATTTCATGGAATTATTTTAGCAGCGGGCAGAGCCAGTTTTGAATTTGGAAGAGTAAGATTTGCACCCGCATTTCTAAAGAAGATCCACCCGAAATTTCAAACACCCGCCAACGCACTGCTCGTAAATATGGCGATAGGAATCACTGCCCTGCTTACCGGCAAAACGTCAGAGATCATTACGATCTCGGTATTTGGTGCACTCACATTATATATTGTATCCATGATCGCATTGTTTCGACTGAGAAAAAAGGAGCCGGACCTGCAGCGACCATTTAAAGTGCCAATGTATCCTGTCTTTCCCTCGGTTGCATTGATCATCGCTATCGTTTCATTTATAGCATTGACGATCTATAATTTGAAACTTGCACTGGTCTATTTCTTACTTATCGGCGTTTGTTACATCGCTTTTAAACTATTTGCACGAACGAATTGAAAACGCATCCTTGCGAGGATTAGTGCGATCACAATCACCAGGGTATTGTCATGCCGACGCAGGAGGCCTCTCAAAAATTATAGAGTTTGAGATTTCTCGCTTACCTTTTGTTAAATTGAAATCTCAAAAATACCGGCTCGAAATGACAAGCCTGTGAAAAAGTGGAGGTGCTTGAAGAGTTGAAAGGTTGATGTCAATAACTAGAACATTTTACTTTTGAACATCTATGACCACAAAAGAAATCATCCAATACGTAAAAGATCATCCTTCCGGAAAAGTAAAAATTGCCTTCAGCGATATTGACGGAATATTGAGAGGAAAATATATTTCGTCCGGGAAATTTCTTTCGGTGATTGAAAACGGCATGGGTTTTTGCGATGTGATCTTTGGGTGGGATGCCGGCGATGTGGTCTATGACAATGTTCAATACACCGGGTGGCACACAGGTTATCCCGACAGTCCAGCAACAATTGATATCAATACATTCAGAAAAATTCCGTGGGAGAATGATGTCCCGTTTTTCCTGGGTGAGTTGAAAGATGAAAAAGGCGGCCCGTCTCTCGTTTGTCCAAGGCAATTATTGAAAAGAATAACAGCGGAAGCAAACAAACTCGGTTATTCTCCATTTTTTTCACAGGAATTTGAATGGTACAATTTTGCTGAAACACCACAAACGGCGAATGACAAACAATTTAAAAACCTGACCCCACTCACGCCGGGCATGTTCGGTTATTCGATCCTTCGAAGTTCATTGGAGAATCCTTACTTCTCTGATCTGTTTGAAAGTTTGAAAAATTTTGATGTGCCCCTCGAGGGAATACATACAGAAACCGGTCCCGGAACTTATGAAGCGGCCATCAGTTATTCCGACATTTTACAAGCAGCGGACCGGGCCTTGCTTTTTAAAACAGCCGTAAAAGAGATTGCCTACAGGCATGGCGTCATGGCCACCTTCATGGCAAAGATCAATGAAAATCTTCCGGGTTGTGGCGGGCATGTCCATCAAAGTTTGTGGGATAGATCAGAGAAGAAAAATCTTTTCTATAATGAAAAAGACAAAATGAGGATGAGTGATGTTGCAAAGAGCTATGTCGCGGGGCAATTGTATTGTTTGCCATATATACTTCCAATGTTCGCCCCAACGATCAACAGCTACAAACGCCTGGTTGAAGGTGCATGGGCGCCGACCACTCTTACATGGAGCAATGATAACAGGACAGTCGCACTAAGAATATTGGCCAACAGCAGTAAATCATGTCGTCTTGAAACGAGAGTGATCGGCTCTGACGTGAATCCTTACCTCGCAATGGCTGGCTGTTTAGCTGCAGGTCTTTATGGAATAAAGCATAAATTAAAATTAAAACAGCCGGCTACAGTCGGAAATGGCTATAAAGACTATTCCAATGGAACACTGCCATCAACATTAATAGAAGCGACCCGGCAAATGAAGGATTCAAAACTTGCCAAAGAACTTTTTGGAGAACAGTTTGTTGAACATTTTACGCAAACGCGGGAATGGGAGTGGCGGCAACATCTAAAGGCAGTCACCGATTGGGAATATAAAAGGTACTTTGAGATTATCTAACAGAAATCACAAATAACAAGACCCAAATCTCAAATAAATTATAACTGACAAATGCTAATTTTAATTCTCCAACCTCTCTATTTTTGATTTAAAATTTTGATCCATTTATTTGGTTCTTGTGATTTGAGATTTGAAATTTGAATCAACACTAATGACGTTCGACAAAATTTATCAATACAATTTTCCAACCACAATACGTTTCGGAGCCGGTTCAAGCAAGGAACTTGGTGATTATTTGATAAAGAATAACTTATCAATACCGTTAATTATCACTGATCCAACTGTATCACAACTTGATTTCTTTAAAGAGATCATCAATGACCTGGAAGGGAAAAATATTTCAGTTGAAATTTTTTCTGATATACACAAAAACCCGGTAAAATCCGATGTATATAGAGGCACTGACGCTTACGATCAAACAAAACGAGATGCTGTTATTGGCATCGGCGGCGGAGCGGCGCTTGATGTTGCAAGGGCTATTGCGCTAAGGGTAAATCACAGGGAAGATCTTTTCAAATACGACGACCTTGTGGGCGGTGACGTCTATGTAACCAATGATATTCCTCATTTTATTACTATACCGACTACCGCGGGCACCGGGAGTGAAGTCGGGCGCAGTGCGATCATTGCCGATGACGAAACACATCAGAAAAAAATTCTTTTCTCGCCCAGGCTTCTTGCAAAAATTGTTTTTGCCGATCCATTATTGACCATGGAGCTTCCGGGTTTCATTACCGCGGCAACGGGAATGGATGCATTAACACACAATATGGAGGCATACGTGGCAAAGATGCCTCACCCGCTTTGCGAAGGAATTGCGTTGGAAGGAATTTCATTGATCAATGATTCCTTAGAAAAAGCTGTGAACAAACCTGATCTTGAGTCAAGAAGTAAGATGCTGATCGCTTCGCTGATGGGTGCTATAGCTTTTCAAAAAGGCCTCGGAGTGGTCCATTCGCTGGCGCATCCTCTGTCTTCTTTATTTGATACACACCACGGCCTGGCGAATGCCGTAAATATTCCTTATGGCATGGAATTCAATATCGGAGGTTTTGAAAATAAATTCAAACGCATTGCAAGAGCACTGGAATTGAAAAACGAAACAGGTGAAGCAGTTGTAAATTATTTGTTCGACCTGAATTCAAAAATTAATATCCCGCTTAAGCTGAGAGATATCGGTGTAAAGCAAGAACACGTTGAAACACTGGCTGACCTTGCCTACGCCGACTTTGCACATCCCAACAATCCAAAACCTGTAAGCCGTGAAGATTTCAGAAATTTGTACAGCAAAGCACTTTAGTTCATGAAGAAAAAAATCGGTATCAGTTTTACAAGAACAAATTTTCAGAATTATTGGGCCTGGTTCACTCCCGATGACCTGGAAGACGATGTAGAACTGATCGAACTCAATTTTGAAAAGAATAATTCTGAAGATATTTATCAATGCGACGGATTTGTTCTCACGGGAGGAGTGGATACTCACCCTTCTTTTTACAATGGAAAAACCATTTATAACAATAGTCCTTCCACTTTCCAGATCGAACGTGATCACTTTGAAGAAAAGATCTACCGTTATTCGCAACTCAATAAATTACCGGTCCTCGGAATTTGTCGCGGCATGCAACTGATCAATGTATTGGAAGGTGGCAAATTGATACAGGATCTTGACAATGGTAACGAAAGACACAGAAAGGAAGAATCTGATAAAGTACACAGCATAGTTGCTGAAAACAGCAGCCTGCTTCATAAAGTATCCGGCTCCTTGTCGGGTCGCGTGAACAGTGCACATCACCAGGCAATCGATCCCGATGCGATCGGTAATAATCTAACTGTAAATGCCTACGACGAGGACGATGAAAAGATCATAGAAGGACTTGAATTTAAAAACAAAACCGACAAAGCTTTTATGCTCTGCGTGCAGTGGCATCCCGAAAGGATAAACAATAAAGAAGAAAATCCTTTCTCTGCAAATCTGAAAAAAGAATTTCTAAAGGCGATAAGAGGAACAACAATGAAGAAACTATCGATCATAAACCCCGCTACAGAAGAAATTATTGCCGGGGTGATCGAAGACGCGAAAGAAACGCTGCAAAAGAAATTAAGCGCATTGCAGGTCGCGCAAAGAGCCTGGCAAAAGGTTTCATTGGCGGAAAGGATCGAGACGATAAAAAAATTCTCCTCGCTACTGGAAAAAAATATTGAACTGCTTGCGGCAATACTGACCTCCGAAGTCGGAAAGCCATTGCAGCAATCCCGGAATGAGATCAACGGGGCAAGGGCAAGAATAAAATGGCTTACAGAAAATGCAGAAAAATATTTATCGGATGAGGTCATGAGCAGCCGCGATGGATTAAGTGAAAAAATTTCTTATGAGCCTCTTGGGGTTGTCTGCAACATCTCTGCATGGAATTATCCTTATTTGGTGGGTGTAAATGTTTTTGTACCTGCTTTGCTCACGGGAAATTCAGTAATGTATAAGCCTTCGGAATATTCCACGCTGACAGGATTACAAATTGAAAAATTATTAAAGCAAGCCGGCATACCGGAAAATGTTTTTCATATTGCTGTTGGAGCAAAAAATGTCGGCGAACAATTGTTGGACCTTCCTTTTGACGGTTATTATTTTACCGGTTCTTATAAAACAGGAAAATATATTTATGAAAAAGTTGCACCGAAAATGGTTCCCTGTCAGTGCGAACTGGGAGGTAAGGACCCCTTGTATGTTGCAGACGACATAAAAGACATAAAAGCAACGGCCTCCGCAACAGCAGATGGAGCTTTTTATAATAACGGGCAAAGCTGTTGTGCAGTTGAAAGAATCTACGTGAATGAAAAAGTGTACGACAAGTACATTGATGAATTTGTCAAAGAAGTAAAGTCGTGGAAGATCGGATCACCGGTCGAAGAAGGAGTTTATGTCGGCCCATTGAGCAGAAAAGAACAGATTTCCGTTTTAGAAAACCAGGTGGCCGATGCTGTAAGCAAAGGAGCAACGGTTTTGACCGGCGGAAAAAAAATAAGTGGAAAAGGATTTTATTTTGAGCCCACCGTCGTCGTGAACGTAAAAAATGAAATGTCTATCATGCAAGACGAATCCTTCGGTCCAGTGATCGGTATTATGAAGGTGAAAGATGATAACGAGGCGATCCAATTGATGAAGGATACGGAGTATGGCTTAACAGCTGCCGTTTACAGCGACGACCAGGGAAGGGCAGAAAACATTTTGCAGCAAATAAATGCCGGAACGGGTTATTGGAATTGTTGTGACAGGGTGAGTGCTGCACTGCCCTGGAGCGGAAGAAAACATTCTGGATTCGGCGCTACGCTTTCTCATGCAGGCCTGCGTGCATTCACAAAACCAAAGGCATATCATTTGCGGACGCAATAGTTTTTTAAACTGCAGGGAGTTAAGTCGTCAACGCTTATAAATCCTTAATGTGCGAGACGTGAAAAAACTATTCGCAAGCCTTTCTCACGTTTGACGTTCACGCTTCGTTTTATCGCGATCATTTCTATTCCTATTTTTACAATACCAGAAACTGTTTATATGAGAAAGTTGATCTGTTTTATAACAAGCATCTTTTTATTTGTCATTGTGTTTTCACAAGACGCCGAAAATTTACCAACTGATTATTTATCCAAAGAGTTTCATGCAGGCAGAAGGGAAGCACTGCGTCACTTAATGCCTCCCAATTCCGTAGCCGTAATTTTCGCTTATCCGGAACGTGTCTTTTCACAGGATGTAAATTATACCTATCATCAAAACCCCGACCTGTATTATTTTTCGGGTTATAACGAGCCCCGATCGGTATTATTCATATTCAGAGATCAGCAAACGACTGCTGATAATAAAAAATACAATGAGCTCTTTTTTATTCAGAAGAAGGATCCTTTACAGGAATCATGGACAGGCCGAAGGATGGGCGTTGCTAAAGTAAAATCGGAACTCGGTTTTGACATGGTTCTTGACGGCGCAGATTTCACGAATTTCAATATTGATTTTTCAAAGTTTGACCGGGTTCTCCTGGAAAACTTGCCTTTAGCCGATGACGATCCATCCGACTCCGCTGACCTGTTTGACCTGACCGAACAGTTTAAGCAAAAAATTGGATTCCCTAAAGACTACAATCGGGAAGTGGAAAATTCCGTGGGTTATCTTGTTCAATACGGCAACTTGAAAAACCTGCATTACTTCACAGATGCCTTCAAAAAAATGATCGCTTCGGGCGAAGTGTCAAATCAATACGCAGTCGCGGACCAGCTGAGCCTGCAGGATATAATAGATATCAAAGATCAAAACGTCCTTGATAAGGCAAAAGAAAAATTAAAAGCCAAAAAGGTTAATACGGTTTTGTACAACAACTACATCAGTTCTCTCAGGGAAATAAAAACTCCGGAAGAGCTGAAACTGTTGAGAAAATCGGTTGATATAAGCAGCGTTGCTCATGCAGAGGTGATGAAAGCGATCCAACCAGCCATGTCAGAACGGGAGCTGCAGGCGATCTTTGAATTTGTCCATAAAAAATATGGTGCTGAGGAAGAAGGATACCCGCCAATCGTTGGCGCCGGTAACAATGGCTGCATATTGCACTATGAAGAGAACACAAATACAAATTTTGGAAATGAAATGGTGTTAATGGACGTCGCTTCAGAGTATCACGGTTATTCAGCCGACGTTACCCGTACTGTTCCTTCTACCGGGAAATTTACTAAGGAACAAAAAGCAATCTATGATCTTGTTTATAAAGCTCAGGAGGAAGTATTTAAACTTTGTAAAGAAGGATCAACATTTAATGCTACTGAAGATAAAGCGACCGAAGTTCTGGCGGATGGGCTCGTACAGCTGGGTATCATTAAAAATAAAAATGAAGTAAAGACCTATTATCCGCATGGTTGTTCTCATTTCATAGGTTTGGACGTACACGACAAGGGCGATTACGAAAATTTAATGGCAAATATGGCTATCACCGTCGAACCGGGTATTTACATTCCGCCGAACAGCCCCTGTGATAAAAAATGGTGGGGTATCGCCGTAAGAATTGAAGATGATATTCTCATTACAAAGGATAGCTACGAATTATTATCAAAATATGCACCGCGAAAAAGTGAGGAAGTTGAAAAAATGATTGCAGAAAAAAGTGCTTTAAATAATTTTCTGCTCCCGAAGCTTTAGAATCTGCGACCCCTCGCGGTCTGTCATTTTCTTTGTTGGTACTCTGAAATTTTTTTGCCATTATCACCGTAAATTTTTTTCAGCGTCTCGTCGGTCAATGAAAGTCCATACAACGGCCAGTGATAATTAAAAAGCCATTGTTCATAAAAGTGTTCGTCAGCTGTTTCAAGGATGCGAAATGTAGTTGTATACATTCTTTTTGAAACACCCATGTCGGTGCCGTACACGATTCTTGAAGGATATTTTTCCATAAAATCATGCACATACCTTGGAATCGGTGCGATCTCACTATAACGGGCAGCAATGTCAGCGTACAGGTTGGGATAAGTATCGAACAGTCTTGCCAGCTTGCTAAGGTCAGAACAACAATTTGCAAGATGACAGGCAATAAAGACAGTGTTTGGATTATTCTTTACTGCATTTTCGAGAGTACTTACCAGTTGGTCGTGGTCAAGAATTCCCTTTTTACTCATGTCAACTTTCCAGGTGCCGGCATTCATCAGTCCATCGTTGGCAGAATCAGCTTTCTCATACATCCAGGCATCTTCGGCAACGTGGATGCTTACCGGCATGTGCAAGTCAGCACATTTTTCAAGTAAAGGTTTCATCCGCGGATCATCGATATGCAAACCCCATCCTGGCGTAGGTTTCGAATAAAACTCACCCAGGCCTTTGTCACCCAGTTCTCCGACTCCTCTGGCTCCCTTTTTATAACACCTTTCTAATTCTTCAACGGCATGCTGCTCCCAGCCGGGCTTATCGTAACCTGTATAATCGAACCCGCACCAAATTTCAAAGCGGTCCTTAAAGGGTTGATATTTTTCAACGACCGAATCAAACCTTGCCCCCGTTGAGTATGAAAGAATGATCGATTTTGCTATTCCAACTTCATCCATTGTCTTCACCCACTCTTTAATTTCCTCATTGGTTTTGGGATAGTCATGTGAGTGAAAATCGATCACCGGGTATTTGGCCCTTTCGATCTTCGTTTGAGGCGTTTTGTAAATTGAAACAGGATGGAAATCTTTTAATTTCAGGTCGTTTATATTTTGACAATTGGCGGCAACACCAAAATTTTGCACAATAAGAAAGGCAAAAAGGCGAATTGCATTTGTTGGTTTCATAGAAATAAATGTAACGATTGTTGTGTAATTTTTCTCGATTGCCAATGGTATTGGGGACAAACCCGGTTTTAAATCAATCATGATACGGACAGTAATTTTTGATATGGACGGAGTGATCATAGACAGTGAATCCGTCTATTTTAAGATCGACAAACTAATGTTTGAAGAATTAAATATTGCCGTATCCTTTGAGGAGCAATGCTCGTATGTAGGGACTTCATCTCAAAACATGTGGGATGCGATCATTAAGAAACATGGTGTCCGTGATTATCCTGCAGAGTTAATGAGAAAGGAATATGCTCTCTACATGGAGTACCTGCGGAATGCAAATGATCTTCAACCTATCGAAGGGGTTGCGGAATTAATAAATAGTCTTCATGAAAGCAATCTTTTTACATTAGGTCTTGCCTCGTCATCACGAATGGAAACGATTGATATGGTCCTTAATAAATTTACACTTTCGGAGCTTTTCAAAATAAAAGTTAGTGGCTCGGAACTTGTACACTCCAAACCACATCCTGAAATATTTTTGCGAGCTGCTGAACTGATAAGATCTGAGCCAAAAGAATGTATCGTCATAGAGGATTCAAAAAATGGGGTCGCTGCCGCAAAGGCCGCCGGAATGAAATGCATTGGCTTCAGGAATCCCAGCTCCGGCGACCAGGATCTAACAAGCGCCGATATGGTTATTCAGTCGTTTGGGGAATTGAATGTCGGGCTGATAAAAAGTTTGTAATCATTTCAGCGCAATGGCGGGAGCAATGGATCGGTTTGATTTGAAATTTTCTCCAACGAGATTGGCAATGGTTTGCGCGATCTGTTTTAGATAAAGTTGTTCTTCATTTTTCATTTCTCCCAGAGGCGAAATATTCGGACCGATAAGAACCAACCACGTCTGCGATGATCCATTTGTAAACAGGCCATGGTCCGCCCATTTGGATGAAGAACTTCCACGCCCGTGGTCGGTAGTAATGATAAATGTTGTATTGTCTTTATATGCTCGATTTGTTTGTACCCAATGCCAAAGCTCGCCGATCATTTTATCGATTGCTCCGGCTTTTTCCAGGTAGAGATCATACCTGCCCCGATGTGCCATCTCATCTGTTTCTCCGAAGCCGAGGTAAACCACAGAAGGCTGAAATTTGCTGATGTATTCTTTGGCAGTTATGAATGTCAACTGGTCCTGCCTGGTTTCCGTTTTATTGTATATTGCCTCACTCTCTACTTTATTTACCAGGCTTTGCGTAGCATTATCCTCTTCCAAATCCTGGTAGCCACTGTTCATTTTTATACCGCTTCTTGCTTCATTCAGAATAAACGGGAACACATTCCATGATGTAAATACAACAACATTTCCCCTGTAATCCGTCTCCTGGTTCAAATACTCTAAAACGTTTTTATTCGGATTGATCTTCTTATCATTTGATGCGACGGCGATATCTGTATTGCCCGTAAACATTTCATTATACCCCGGGTAAGAAAGGGAATAAAAATTTGACGTGTTCACTTTATTCCTGAAAAAGCGGTTGCCATAAACCTGCCCCTTGTTTGCAAGTACGTTCCAGAAAAAAGGCATTAGCTTTTCTCTTCTCTCCTGCGGCGTTGAAGCCCAATACATCATCTTCATCGTAGAAGTGTCGGGAGTATACTGCTCATCATTGATCAATGAAGAGTCAGCACCGGTAAATATTTCCTGCCATCGAAAACCATCAATTGTAATAATGAAAAGATTTTTAACCGGCGGGATGGAGGAAGAGACCTTTAGTTCGTTTATGGGTTTTTCGGGGGCTTGCAAACATACTGCCAATATGATGCAGGCAAAAACATGTTTCATTGTGTGCGGTTTGACAAAGAAAGCAACCGAATGTAACCGCATTGTTATTTCACCATTATTTTAATGTTAGAAGAAGAGCAGGAGTAATTTATTTTCAGCCGCATTTCGCCGTAAAAACTTGTCACAACGATCAGCCGGCCATTATAAATTGGTAATGATTTGTTCATATTGTTCTTACAAATTCTTAATACTGGCGTAACAAATCGGTTAAATCTGTTAATAAATTTTGTAAAACTTTTCCCACCTATGAACAAACGATCCATTGACGTTGCCATACTCTCTGACCTTCATCTTGGTACTTATGGGTGCCGTGCAAAAGAGATCGTCACCTATCTGAAAAGCATCAGCCCACAAATCTTAATCCTGAATGGCGACGTGATCGATATCTGGCAGTTCACGAAACATTATTTTCCGTCCACTCATGTTGCGGTCATCAAGGAGATCCTGAACCTGATGACCTCTGGCACAAGAGTAATTTATGTTACAGGAAATCACGACGAGATGCTTCGGCGTTACAGTGATCTCCAATTGGGACACTTTCAACTCACCGATAAGCTGGTGATAGAGATCGATCATAAAATGACGTGGATCTTTCACGGCGATGTTTTTGACAATACAACAAAAGGAAGCGCAAAATTCTGGGCAAAGATGGGAAGCAATGGCTACGCAGTGTTACTTGGGTTCAACCGCTTCATCAATAAGCTCCTGAAATTGTTTGGGCGCGAAAAGGTCTCTCTTTCAAAAAAGGTCATGCAGAAAGTGAATGAATCGATCATTAAGATCGATGAGTTCGAAACCCTTGTGGCCGAATTAGCGATCGAAAAAAAATATGACTACGCAATCTGCGGACATATACACCAGCCGAAAAAAAGAGTCGTCACCAATAAAGAAGGAAGCGTTGTTTACCTGAACTCAGGTGATTGGGTTGAGCATCTTACTTCGCTGGAATATTATAACAACGACTGGCATATTTATAAATATGCAGAATCAAAACTAAAAACGATCAATGTCAAGGAAATGAAAAGACAAACTACCGATGTTATGACCGACCAGATCGCTATTTATTTGCATTCGCTGGGAGCGTGAGCAGTTGTGAGTGTTCAGAGTTATGAGTAATGAGTGATCAGTAATGAGTAACAAACCAGAAACAAGAAACCAAAAATGAAAATTTTTTACGCGGTACAAGCCACTGGCAATGGACATATCAGCAGGGCAATGGAACTACTACCCCATCTTCAGCATTACGGAACAGTTGATATTTTCTTAAGCGGAGCGAATAGCTCCCTTGTGTTGGATGCTCCGATAAAATTCCGGAGTAATGGACTGAGTCTTTTTTATAATTGTACAGGCGGTTTGGATTACTGGAAAATGATGAAAGGTTATCAGCCTTTTCAAATAAAAAAAGAAATACGGGAGTTGCCAGTAGAAAAATATGACCTGGTGATCAACGATTTTGAATACATTACTGCCGCAGCATGCACAAAGAAAAAAATTCCCTCAGTTCAATTTGGTCACCAGGGAAGTTTTCAATCAGACAAAACACCAAGACCGGGCAATAAAAGTACGGTCGGAGAGTGGGTGTTAAAAAATTATGCAAGAGCAACTCATTATATCGGGCTGCATTTTGAAAAATATGACAAATTCATTTTTCATCCCGTTATTAAAAAGGAGATCCTCGAGGCTGAACCATCTGATAAAAATTACATCACTGTTTATCTCCCTTCCTATTGCGAGCCACAGTTGGGAGAAATATTTCATCTTCTTGAAGATTTTAATTTTCAAATATTTTCAAAAGAAACGAGTCAGGAAAGAACATTCGGCAATATCCGGTTTCTCCCGGTTAACAGAAGTTTATTCAATCAGAGCCTGCTACATTGCACAGGTATCATCACTGGTGGCGGCTTTGAAACTCCCGCTGAGGCCATCCATCTCGGGAAAAAAATCATTTCTATTCCCATTCGTGGCCAATACGAGCAAGTCTGCAATGCTGCTGCTTTGGAAAGGCTCGGGATCACATGTCTTAAAACGATCGACGAAAATTTTTCTTCCCTATTTTACAACTGGATAGAAGAAAAAAATCTCGTTTGTATTGATTACAGTCAATCTATTCCTGAAGCATTGGAATATCTGTTTGCCTTGAATGAAAGAATGAAACTGAACAAAATAGAGATTGAATTAACGACAAATTGATGTATAACCTCGCTATTTACATTTCTTCTACTTAGCCCGCGTCGATCGAAATACAATAACACTTTCAGGTAAATAAAAAATGTTTTCCATCCAAAAACAACCTTTTCCTACCGCCCACCGTTTATGGATTTTCGGCCATTTGAGAAGACCATGCGTCCTATTTTTGATAATATGGAACTTATTGAAAGGGACAATTTTCTTTCTGCACTCGATAGCGGATTCAGCGAAGCTGCTTCAGAAGAAGGTTATTGTTTCTTTATCATGGGTGAAGCAGGGATCGGGAAGACTTCACTCGTTAAAGCTTTTCTTAAGAAGACGGAAGATGAAAGCATCCAGTATGTCGGCGCTTGTGATTCTCTCTTTACTCCGCGACCTCTCGGGCCATTGTATGATCTTGCTCTGCAGATCAATAAGGATTGGATAAAAGAAATCAATTCTGTTTCATCAAGAGCTGAGTTATTTTCAAGATTCGTCCAGGAGTTAACTCAGAAACACAAGCCGGTTATCATCGTATTTGAAGATATTCATTGGGCTGACGAAGCCACCCTTGATTTTGTAAAATTTTTAGCCAGGCGAATCACCCGTTTAAAATGCCTATTCATTCTCACGCTCCGCGATGACGAGATCAATCACCAATATTCATTGCGGAATGTGTTCAGCGATCTTTCTCCGGATACATTCACGCGTCTTGTGTTAACACCCTTATCAAAGCAGGCGGTTCAGAGGCTTGCTGATGAAAAAGGGTATGATGGAGAAGATGTGTACAGCATTTCGGGTGGAAATCCTTTTTATGTAAATGAGATCCTTGCCAGTTATAGTCTTGGTGTACCTGATAGTGTAAAGGATTCGATACTCTGTGTTTATAACCGGCTTGAAGATGAAACAAAAAAAGTTTTGCAATTTCTATCGGTGATCCCTGAAGGGTTGGAACTGACACGGCTTTACAAAATCGATCCTTCTTATCACCAGGCCATCGAAAGTTGTCTTGCCAACAAAGTGCTGGTCATAAAAAACAACAAGATCTTTTTCAAGCATGAATTGTACAGAAGAACTATCGAAGCATCTCTTTCGCCGTTCAAGCGCATTGCTTTGAATAAAACCATGCTCGATTTTTTTCTGCGGTCATTTGAAGAAAAGGGAGAGATCGAAAAAATTGTGCATTATGCGAAAAATGCCAATGAAAACAAGCTGGTCGTAAAATATGCTCCTTTAGCAGCAAAGCAAGCCGCATCAGTGGGCGCACATATTGAAGCATCAAAATTGTTTTACACTGCCATCGAATATTTCGATGAAAATGACATGGATCAGCTTGTGAGGTTATATGAGGACTATGCTTATGAATGTTACCTTACGAATCAGCTGCAGGATGCGATCATTTACCAGGGAAAAGCTTTAAAAGTGTGGGAGGAGAAAAATGAAATTGAACGGCTGGGAAATAGCTTACGGCTTTTTTCAAGACTTTGGTGGTTTGATGGGAATCGTCAGAAATCAGAAAGCTTTGCAGGCAAGGCGATCGAAGTTTTAAACAGGCAACCCTCTTCAAAAGCAAAGGCGATGGCCTATAGCAACATGTCGCAATTAAAGATGTTGGCCGATCAAACCGGTGAGTGTATATTTTGGGGAGAAAAAGCGATCACGATAGCACGTGATGTGAACGATGATGAGACACTCGCACATGCCATGATCAACATGGGTTCGGCGCTGATGCTCATCCAGGCATCTAGTCAAAAAGGAATCGGGTTACTAAGAGAAGGCCTTGATATTTCATTGAAAAATTCTTATCACGAGCATGCGGCCCGCGCCTATACAGCGATGGGAAGCAACCTGGTCACAATAAAGGATTACCCGTTTGCAAAACAAACTCTCGAGGAAGGGATCAATTACTGTGAAGAAAGAGACATTGATTCTTTGAAATTATACATGTTGGGTTGGAAAGCAAGATTAAACCTTGAGACCGGTAACTGGAATGAAGCTTTCAGGATCGCGGGCAATCTTTTAAAAAAGGAAAACCTGCCACCCGTGATCAAGATCGGGGCGATGACTGTTGTCGCTACGATAAAAATAAGAAGAGGGGAGCCGGGCCCGCTTCCTCTTTTACTTGAAGCGAAAAAACTGGCTTTTGTTACTACCGAATTGCAAAGGATCATTCCGGCCATGATAGCGTTGCTTGAATATGAATGGGCTTCAGGTAAAAAATGTATCGAACCGGAAGTACTTCACGAAACAACGAACATGTTTCTTCACCTGGAAAAAAATTCCAAAACATGCAGGTTCTTTTTCTGGTTGAATAAAATGAAAGATCATTATCCGCAACTAAAGGAAAAATGCGCAAGCGTTTTAAATCATGGGAACAGTGTACACGAAGAAGCCGATTCATGGGAAGAACTGGGATGTCCTTACGAACAAGCGTTGTCTTTATTTGAGGGAACTGAAGATGACAAAAGAAAAGCTCTTTTAATCATTCAACAGCTGGGTGCTGACGCTATCTACGAAAAACTCAAGATGAAAATGCGTTCTTCGGGTATTAAAAAAATTCCAAGAGGGTTAAGAGGAAGCACAAAAGCAAACCCGGCACAACTCACAAACAGGGAACTCGATGTTCTTCAACTCCTGAAAAAAGGTATTCAAAACAAGGAAATCGCTGAAGCACTTTTTATCTCTCCAAAAACGGTTGATCATCATATCTCGTCGATCCTGTTCAAACTGGATGTCAATTCTCGTTCAAAAGCGGTAACAGAGGCCGCTCGCCTTGGCATTGTAAAATAGGGAAAGCCATCTTACAAATTGGGGAACGACCCTTAAATATCCTGGTCACTACAATAACAACTTTGTATTGCACTAAAAAAATCAAGCAATGAAAAAATTTATTGTTGAACGAAAACTTCCCGGCGCAGGGAATATGACTGCAGGAGAATTAAAGGATATTTCACGGACGACTGTAGAAGTTATATCCTCTTTAGGCAAACCCTATTCCTGGGTGCAATCTTTTGTTACAGATGATAAGATCTATTGTATTCATATTGCAGAGAGTAAAGATGACATTCGTCATCATGCTAAATCAGGGAATTTACCAATCAATACAATTGAGGAAATAAGACAAATAATTGATCCAGCCACAGCTGGCTAAGTGCCGTGATGTTGTTGCAGAAATGTTAATGAAATGCATAAACGAACGATGGGAAAAAAAGGACAACCGTTGGAAAAAGATAGGAATTGACAGGAGAAGATTCGTTCTAAATTGCTCTCTCAAATAAAAATTAATAGTAAAAACTTTTGAAACCATTAAACCTTAAATTTTATCAAATGAAAAAGAATGTAATCTTTCTGTTATCGGCATTTTTTTCACTCAGCCTTTTTGCTAAGACAGCCGTGAATGAAACACCGAACCCGGTTTTCGGGGTTTATGCGAAAACTGTGAAAGGAGAAAAGGTCAGTCCTTTGATCGAAGCTAAATTCAAGAAGCAATATGGCAACCCCGCTAATGTTTCCTGGAGCGTCGTTGATGATCTGTCGGATGTGCACATTACCATTGCAACATTCACTGTCGATGGTGAACAAAAAGAAGTGTATTACTTCGACGATGGAGAAATCTTAGGAATTGGAAAAAGTATCAGAAGAGATCTCCTGCCGGAAAATGTAGTGAAGTCAATCAACACCAGGTTTGCTTCCGGGGTTATCCAAACAGCTTATGAATTCAAAGAAAGGAACTCCGCGACAAAATATTTTGTACGTGTCATCACTCCGAAGCATACAATGATCGTTTCAGCAAACGAATTTGGCGAAACGAGAGTGTATCAAAAGGAAAAATCAAAGAGACTGTTTGAATAAATCAACCAGTGACAAAACTCTGTTTTTTATACACAATCAATTATCATTAACCTTAAATTTTATCAGATGAAGAAGAATGTAATCTTTTTATTACTGGCGTTTGCTACGCTCAGTCTTACTGCGAGGACCCCGGCGGGAGGACCGGATCCTGGACCCGCAGTTTTTGCAAAAGCTCCGAGAGGAGAAAAGGTCAGCCCTTTGATCGAGGCCAAATTCAAGAAACAGTATGGCCCGATCATAAATGTTTCATGGAAAATCATAGATGATATTTCTATCGCAACATTCAGTGAGCAGGACGGGGAACGGGATGTCTTCTATTACAATGACGGAGAAACCTTCGGCTTTGGAAAATCAATAAACAAGAACCAATTGCCAAAAGTAGTAAGCGAATCTTTCAATAAAAGATTCAGCGAAGGAGTTATCCAGGCGACTTATGAATTCAAAACAATTGAATCCCCGACCCGCTACTATGTTAGGATAATTGCTCCCAACTATGTGGTGATTGCATCCGCAACCGAGTTCGGCGACGTAACGGTATATCAAAAGCAAAAGATCAGGTGATCCCACTGATAGATTGACCTCATAACAAGGGATGTAAGTCATCCCGCTCTTATGCGGGGTGACTTTTTCTCAAGATCTCTCAGCAGCTTTCGAAAGATAGAAGAATATAAAAGCACAGGAACGATAAATCGTGATGTATGATCATGACCGCAGTATTATTTATAACGCACTTTTTTAAAAGAAAAAACAATTACACGTTCCTCTTTTCAACAGCGATAGCGGAAGGCATAAAGGATGTGTTTAAAGAAATGGGATATCGCCCGGCCGGGAACGACAGCAATAATTTGTTTTTTCAAGAAGATCAAAACCCGACTAAAATCAGATCCGCCCGCAATGAAAAGGATTTTGTTTAAAACTCATGAACCAAAAACTCATCATATCACTCATATTAATTGTAATTACTGGTACTATTGGTTGTAAAAAGAATGACCAGGTACATTCACCAGTTGGTCCCACATCTGAAAAAAAATGGACAGTGAGTACGATAGCCGGTGATGGAAGAGCATTCTATGAAGATGGCCCTGCCCTTAGTGCAAGCTTTAAAGATCCACTGGATGTCGCTGTTACTGAAGATGGAACTGTTTACGTGGCGGATGTTCTCAGTCATCGTATCCGTAAAATAGCTGGTGGGCAAGCAACCACCTTTGCTGGTTCTGGTATAAGCGACACTACAAACGGAATTGGCATCAGCGCCGCATTCAAGCTTCCCGATGGACTTACCCTTGACAACAATGGTAATTTGTACACGGTTGATGTAATCGATCCCCGCGTTCGCAAAATTTCTCCGGAAGGTTTTGTAACTCGGTTTGCCGGTACCGGTATTGAAGGATTTGCTGATGGACGAGCAGAAGTTGCTCAATTTGGTGAGGAAGCTTCCGGAATTACAAGTGATAACCAGGGAAATATTTATGTATCAGACCTGGATAACAGCCGCATTCGTAAGATCAGCGCAACAGGTGATGTAACTACAGTTGCCGGCAACGGAATTGCGGGATACGTCGATGGTAAGGCAGACGTGGCTCAATTTTCTTCACCGACTGGTATTGTTATAGATAAACAAGGAAATCTTTTTGTGGCGGATCTAAACCGTGTCCGGAAGATCGCCACTTCGGGAGTCGTATCAACATTTGCCGGTGGTGACTCCAGCGGATACAGAGACGGGCAACAACGCGAAGCACTTTTTTCTATTATCAGCGATATGGTCATCGACAAGGATGGAAACATCTACCTGTCGGATGGCAATCGAATTCGTAAGATAACACCGCAAGGCATTGTATCTACCATTGCAGGAAGCACACCCGGATACCAGGATGGTGACGCAAGCTCTGCAAAGTTTTTTTCTCCGATCGGATTGGCAATAGACAAACAGGGAAATATCTACGTAGCAGACCTCAGCAACCATCGCATTCGCAAAATAAGCTTTGAATAAGAAGCGGCTCAAATTGATGGAAGGCAGTACGTAAATCAAAGCATTGCATTCATTTTAAAAATTATTAGAAAATGAGTGAGATCGATTTCAATAAACTGATCAGGGATATCATTAGTGCTGCACGAGGGGAAGCAAAGGCAAATTTGAGCAGCATGAGCCCTTTAGAAGACGATAATAAATTGAACGTAACATTAAAACTTGAAGTAACAATCAGTAAAAACTCAGAGCGCATAGCCAGGGACAATCAAAAAAGTTCCAGGAAACTTGTTTTACTGACCATGAACGATCATCAATAAAAAGCAGGAAAATGATTTATCGTTTTATAAAAAATAATTCCTCCGAAAATCACTACCAGGTGACACCTGAAGTTTCTTCCGAAGGCCTGCTTTTATATACATCAATCAAAAAAATAAAAACAAGGCGAATTGAATCCATTGACCTCTTAAGAGGTATCGTAATGGTAATAATGGCGATCGATCATGTTCGCGATTATTTTCATGCCAGCGCCTTTTTGTACAACCCGGAAGACCTTAACCATACGAATGTCATTCTTTTCTTTACCAGGTGGATCACTCATTTCTGTGCGCCTGTTTTTGTATTTCTTGCCGGCACATCAGCATACCTGTACGGTGTGCGCAAAACAAAGAAAGAGCTATCTCTCTTTCTTCTTACACGAGGACTATGGTTAGTATTTGTCGAGCTTTTCATACTATCCTTCTTCCGAACATTTAATCCATCTTACCAGTTTTTTAATCTGCAGGTCATTTGGGTGATTGGAGTCGCAATGATCTTCCTCTCCGCGATGATCTTCATGAAACGAAGTGTCCTGCTTGTAGTTGGTATATTATTGATAGCATGCCACAACCTGTTGGACAATGTACACGTACCGGGAAATAGTATACAATCATTTCTCTGGGCACTATTACATGACCCTGGGTATTTCAAATTCGGGTATTTAACTTTCCACGTACATTATCCTGCAATACCATGGATCGGTATTATTGCTGTCGGATATTGTACTGGCAGCCTGTTCGCTCCCGGTTATGATCATGATAAACGAAGAGCAGCGCTTCTTTCTGCCGGATTGATTACAACCGCTCTTTTTATCATTGTACGCTACATAAATATTTATGGTGATGCCTCTCATTGGTCAGTTCAAAACAAACCTGCGTTCACCATTTTGTCTTTTTTAAATGTTACAAAATATCCTCCTTCCCTGTTGTATACGACGATGACACTTGGACCTGCATTGATCTTTCTTGCTGTTGCCGAAAAACCGCTAAGCGGCCTCGGAAAAAAAATAACATTATTGGGAAGGGTACCCATGTTCTATTACCTGCTCCATATCTTTTTGATACACTTGTTTGCATTGATCGCTGCGGTGATGAGTGGCTACAAATGGTCCGACATGATATTAACAACCATGATCCAGCGCTCACAGGACCTGAAAGGATATGGCTTCAACTTGTTGACAGTTTACCTTGTTTGGATCGGACTCATTTTCATATTGTACCCTGCCTGTAAATGGTTTGATCGTTATAAAAGAGATCATCGGTCTGGCCAGTGGTGGCTGAGCTATATATAAAATCACTAAAAATTAAACCAAATAACCAAAAGTCTAAACCTCATCATTGTGAAAATTCAGCTCTTCATCCTTCTTCTTTTGTGTTCAACGATCTGTTCGTTGGGCCAGGTATCGATCAAAGGAAGAATAAAAGACCAGCGACAAAATTTATCATTTGCCACCGTTGCTCTCCTTAACCCGGACTCCTCGACAATAAAAATCGTTGCTGCAGATGGTTACGGTGAGTTTATTTTTGAAAATGTTGCGCCGGGCTCTTACATGATCTCCCCTTCGGTCGTTGGATATTCCAAATTCTTTTCTGAGAAAATTGCTGTTGAAGATACGAACGTCACCCTCCCCGATCTCGTTCTAAAGGAAGTGACGACTGAACTGAATGTTGTAACCGTAAAAGCGAAAAAGCCATTGTTCGAACAAAAGATAGACCGGCTGGTAGTAAATGTTCAAAGCAGCATCACTTCGTCTGGTAATACTGTTCTGGATGTTCTTCAAAAATCTCCGGGCATCGTCCTGAACCGGCAAAACAATACAATTACGATGAATGGAAAATCCGGTGTAAAGATCATGATCAATGGAAAAATAATAGAACTACCCCTGGATGTCGTAATTCAAATGCTGGATGGCATGAGCGCTTCGAATGTTGAAAAAATAGAACTGATCACGGCGCCTCCGGCAAAGTATGATGCTGAAGGGAATGCAGGCATCATTCACATTGTCATGAAAGGCACTGCAGACTTTGGCACAAGTGGTTCCTTCGGAGCTACCCTGGGATACAGATGGGCAGAACAAACAGGTGGAAATTTTAATCTTAATCACAGAGGCAACAAATTTGCATTCTTCATCGATTACTCCATCCTGAGAAATCATAATCTGCATCTTTTCAAAATGACAAAGGAATCTCTTCAGAATGGATTTGAACAAACCGTGAATGATCACAGCCACCGGGAAAATATTACTACGCAACAAAATTTGAACGGAGGCATTGAATGGAAGTTCACAAAGAATAGTTTACTAAATCTTTCATTCACCGGTTATCGAAGAAATTGGGACATGAATGCTTTGGCCAATGATGTTAACCGTGCCGGAGTAGATTCAACTGTCATTACGAATATGAACATTCATGAATCAAATATCTGGCAAAGCGCGACGGCCGGCATCGGGCTGCAAATTAAATTGGACCAGCAAACAGACCTTAACCTTAGCGTGGATTATCTCTACTATCATAACGACAATCCATCACAGTATAATAACAACTTATTTTTCGAGCAGAGCAATACCAATGAAGATTCAAAAATTGATCTCAGGAAAACAACCCCTATTCGATTTGTCATTGCCAATGCAGATTACAAACATGTTTATTCTCCCCTTTTCTTAATTGAGGCCGGCGTTAAAGGTGTAACATCAAGCCTTAACAATAATGTATTGACCCAGACTCTGGACAACAACCTATGGGTAACTGATCCCGTTTTTACTTCGTACTCTAACCTTAGCGAACAAGTTGGGGCGGCTTACGTTTCAACAAAATGGAACCCCGGAAGAGAATGGCAGATCAACAGTGGCCTTCGGTATGAATATACGCATACCTCTATCGGAACGCCGGCACAAAAAGACCTTGTGAACAGAAAGTATGGAAACCTGTTTCCAAATCTCTCTGTTAAAAAGGACCTCGACAGTAAAAAGGACCTGGAATTCTCTTACTCGAGAAGGATAACAAGACCGACCTATAATGATATAGCTCCGTTTGTGTTCTTCTGGGGTCCAACTACTTTTTCAGCTGGAAACACCACATTATTGCCAGCTATTTCCGATGCTATTAAAATGGGGTATCATGTAAAGCGATGGATCATCTCATTACAATTCAGCCATTCAAAAAATGAAATAGCTTTCTTTCAACCAGAGGCTGATAGCGCTTCAAATCTTATTTACAGGTCTCAAAATCTAAAATATTTACACAGTCTTGGATGGGTGAACTCTCTTTCATTTAACGTAGCGCCCTGGTGGGAAGTGCAAACTAATCTTACCGCGCAATATTTAATTGCACAGACACAGCACCTGCAGAACAATACAAGAATACACAGCTATGGAATTAACATCAACGTGATAAATTCTTTGAAACTTCCTAAAGATTTCGCGATTGAGATCTCCGGCATGTATCAATCGAAGACAGTTTGGGGAATATCTGAATTTCTTGCAGTTGGTTCCCTGAACGCAGGCATTCAAAAGAAATCAGGCAAGGGAATATTCAGGCTTTCAATTGATGATATTTTCAATACAAATAACTGGAAGCTCAAAACAAATCTGCCTGGGAATAACCTGAATTCTTTTTTTGATTACAACTTTCATACACGGTATGCCCGGTTGACCTATACAAGAAGTTTTGGTAACAACAAATTGCAATCGGTGAAGTTAAAATCAGGAGCTGATGAAGAAAGGGCAAGAGTTGCTAACTAAATAAACTATTTCTCATGTGGTTTAGCTAACACCTGGTGTTTTTACACTGGGTTCTTTTTTTTACACGAATTCCGCGAATACACGAATTACACGAATTGTGGAATCTACATTTCGATGGATTTAATTAATCCTTTTAATTTGTCCGCGGATTTGCTTAGCAATAATTTTTCATTGTTGGTGAGCTGGAGGGTAAGTATTTCCCGCACGCCGTTGCGGTCAACGACACACGGCATGCCAAGATAAACATCACTTATTCCATGATAGTTTGTAAGCAAAGTGGAAACGTTCAGTACCGATGCCTCGCTTTTCAGGATAGCCGTGCATATGCGATCCAATGCAAGAGCAATGGCATAATACGTCGCTCCTTTTGTTTCAATAATTTTATAAGCAGCGTCTCTCGTGTTGACAAAAATTTCCTGTTTCTCTTCATCGCTGATCAATATCTCTGAACCGGCGATATTCGCCAGGCTCCAAACAGCCAATTCAGAATCTCCATGTTCGCCAATTATATGTGCATGTACACTTCGCGGGTCAAGATTTAATTTATTGCCGATGAGATAGCGAAGGCGGGAACTGTCGAGCAAAGTGCCAGAACCAATCACCCGTTGCGAGGGCCATCCTGATTTCTTCCATGTAAAATAACTCATTACATCAACGGGATTACTCGCAATAAGCAATATGCCATCTTTATTATGTTTCAACACTTCGTCAGTAATACTCTCAAAAATGGTCACGTTACGTTTTAACAGGTCTATTCTCGATTCACCGGGCTTCTGTGATACCCCTGCAGTAATGATAATAATGTCGGCTTCGCGGCAATCCTCATAATCACCGGCCCAAACTTTTGCCTTTCCTAAAAGCGGGAGACCGTGGTTCATGTCGAGCGCATCACCAATGGCCTTTGGTTTGTTGGAATCGATCAGCACCAGTTCATCCATACGGCTGCGCAATAATAAAGTGTAAGCAGTTGTTGAACCAACAGCGCCAACACCGATCACTACGATCCTTGTTTTTTTTGAAGATGACATGGGCCACAAAATTTACCGCGAAAGTAATTCAATTGAGATGATACCTTTTAATGGTTTGGAAGATCAGTGCTCACAGTTTACACGGATTTTCACAGAAGAGGTGATTTTAAAAGAAAGCTGTGTGCCTCTGTGGAATCAGTGAGAAAGAGTTTGCTCCCTGCAGGCTTTTAGACCCCGTCTTCTCTCTCCTGGAGAAGATGCAGTGATGTCGAAGCTTTACCGATGATCTCTTCACACAAGCCAAAGCTCAGCGTCATGCCCGCTCCGCCAACGCAGTTGATAATGGTTACACCCTCTTCCGGTTGAAGGATCAATTCGGATTCACCATTGGTAAGTTTTGCATAGATCCCATTCCACGTTTCAATGATCGTCTCGTTTTTGAAACGTGCAAAGGTTTTGAGATAGTCAAGGATCATCTGGTTGATGAAATGTTTATCAAATGGGTCATGTGTCGATCCATATTCATGAGAATCGCCGACGGTTAATTCGCCAGTTTCGTTTTGTGAAACCATAACATGGATCCCCCATTTCAAAAAATCAGAATACTTACTTTCGAAAAATTCTTTTAGGGAGGAGAGATCGGCAGCTGCAAACGATCGGTAATGTACTAATGATAAACCTCCGCATAACGCCGGGCCGATACGTTCATGATCAGGTTGAGCCGCCATCCGCATCATTTGCAGCTTGCATTTGGTAACTTCTATCTCCGAATAAAAGGAAGGATAGAGAGTTTCAAAATCCGCACCTGAACAAACATATATCTCATCGGCCTGGAATTCTTCCTCCCCAGCGAATACAGAAGGATAACTGATTTCTGTCGCGGCTTTTCCCCATAAAAATTCAACGCCATATTTTTCCTGCAGGTAAGAAGGGATCGAACTTATCGCTTCTCTTGGATCAACGATCATTTCCTGCTGGCTGTACAATGCACCCGATAAGTTGTCCTTAACGATCGCAGAAGAATATTGTTCTGTAGCGTCGGGCAGAAGTAACCGATACTGGCGGTGCCGATAAACCTCGGCCAGTTCACAAAGCACATCCCATTCATATTTATTGTATGCCAGATGCAATGAGCCTACTTCATCATGCCAGATCTTTGCTTCACTACAGATCGCTTTCCAAATGTTTGACGATAGTAATGCTTTTTCGTATAACCGGCCATCCGGCTGACCAATAGGCCAGATCATTCCGAAATTGCGGATGGATGCGCCAACAGCCCTGTCCGTTCTTTCGATCACCTTTACATCGTACCTTCTTACAGCCAGTGCTCTCGCTGTAGCAAGCCCCACAATGCCGGCTCCTATAACTATAGCGGATCTATGCATAAGTTAAATTTGAAGATGGGATAAAGTATCGTTGGTATTTTCTTCTGAAATAAACAGATGAAAGAATGGTGAGCCCTGTTCCCACTGCTGAAATTGTCACGATCATTTTTACAAAAAAATCACTGTATGATATATTGCTGTTACTGAAATTTTTTACCAACAGCACGACATCACTCCCGAGATAACCGAAAGAATCAGCAACATAAATAATAAAGCAGGCATTACTTACATACCGAAAACTTGCGATCATTCTTTCAAATAACATACAGTTGAAGGGGACATATCCCATGTACAACCCCACACCAGTGATTGTCATCCACCAAAATGCCGAAAGCTGGTGGTTAGCAAATAACAAAGTGCCACTAAGCGATAAAGCAAACCCAACCACAATTAAAAAATGATTGATCAGCAAGGCCTGGATATTTCTTTTCACATACACCAATAGACTCATAACTATCAGCACCATTAAAGAGGAAGGGATCTCAGTTTTGGTAAAAAGTGAAATATCATTACCGTGCCCTGTTTCCTTCCAGATGTTGGCGGCGAAATTGCTCCGGTAATCACGGATGACGGTGAGCATGACGTAGACGATGATCAGAATAAACAAGCCCGGGAAAAAAGTTTTTATGAACTCAAGTCGTTCCTTTTTATTCATGGGCTTTCGTTCAGTACGCAAGAGTATATCGTCCTGTGTGGGCCGTGGTGTTTTCTCAAGTAGCCATGTAAAGAATAGAAGTGGTACAAAAAATACCAGGCCGGTTACCCACGGCATCCACCATTGATCAATGCCCCATTTTAATAAAATAAATTTCCCCACACTTTGCGTAAAGCCGGAAGCAAAAATGAAGCTTGAAGAAAGCGCCGCCCCGAGAAATTCGGTCGTCTTTCTTCCTTCCAAATAGCTAAATACAAGACCGTAAATAACCCCGAGCGGAAATCCATTGATTAGCAGAAAGATGATGTTGTAAGGCGCCGGCACAAAAGCGAAAAACAATAAGGCCAACCATGAAATGCCAATGAATTTTAAAATGATAAGGGTACGGTTCTTATTCCTCAACTCTGCGATGAATTTAATACCGAAAAATTTACTCAACGTATAGCCGGCTGTTTGAGACATCACCAGCCATATTTTATAATCAATTCCCAGGAAGTGAAGGCCCGCATACTCCGCTACAGTAAATGGTTTGCGAAAGGCATACATGCATGTATAAACACAAAAGGCAGAAAGAGCTGCTAAGAAAGTCGCCGACCAGGCTGGAGGTTGGTATGTCTTTGACCGGGACATTTATGCGAGGATCGAGGGAATTTCAAGCAGGCTATTGACTATGTGTGTGGGATTCGAACTTTTCAATTCAGCTGTTCTGTAGGCTCCGGTAGTAATCGCAATGTTGTAGCTGCAACCTACATTTTTCCCTTCTTCAATGTCGACAACCGTGTCACCAACCTTTGCTACCATAAGCGGATCATCTACACCTGCGCGATACATAAGTTGTTCGATCATGAAAGGATAAGGCCGGCCTTGCTTTACTTCATCACTTGCAATATAATCGTCTATCAATCCTTTTTCATTCCATTGAAAACGATGTACGATCACGTCAGCTATATTTTTGGGGAAACCGGTGTTAAGGGCTACCGTGATCGACCTTTCTTTTAGTTGTAGAAAAAGTTCTTCGGCCCCCGGGGCTGGTTTTACCTCGGGAGAGTATTCATAAAAATCAACCATCTCTTCAATAAAATCATTGTAGATCTCGCCAATCATCTCATCGTCGAAGTCGATCCCATGTTTCTCCAGCATCATTTGAATAGCGAGTTTCTTTTCATAACCCATTAAAGGATTGATCTCAGCCGGCGAAATAGTAATGTCCTGCTTCTTAAATGCATTTTGAAAAGCCGTGGCAACAAAATTATCGTCGGTGACTGTTGTGCCAGCCATGTCAAACACTACAAGCTTTACACGCATAAATAATTTTTATGAAAGCTACATTTCAATTGCAACGTGCACTTCAAATGCACATGAAGAAAATATTAATTCTGGGTAGTTGGTGATGTGAAGTTTTTTCCCGCAGGTGTCGCTGATCTTCGCAAAAAAAGGTCGATAACCATTCTGCGTAACCTGCGCATTTGCGGGAAACATAATGCTTTTATATTTAAAAATTTCAAGCAACCCATTACTTAATTCTGCATCATGAGGTGTTGAAAAGCCATTTGCTTATATATCTCTAACGATGGCAATGGAATTCTTTCGATCTTAGCCTTATCATCCCATTCACGTATCTTAATAAATAAAAGATGGAGATTGTCTGACTCGAATTGTGTCGCTTCGGAGTCATTCATTCTTCCCCCCTGCTTGTCAAGCGTGATCTTGCTTGCTTCCGAAAGCCGGTTGTAGTATTCAGGATATTTGAAGGTGAGATATCTTTTGGCCGGCACATGGCTTTCTACAAGTCTTGCAATTTTTTCTGAAAAACCTTTTTCCCGCAGATAGTGACCACCCAGGCTTTCATGATCCATTACTCCATAGCCATCCATCTGCTTCGTAACAAAGAGGTGTTCACATAAATGACCGATGTCGTGAAAGAATGCTGCAAGGACCACTTCATCATCATAACCCTCAGCTTCGGCCAATTGCGCCGCCTGGCACATGTGTTCAATTTGTGAAACAGGTTCACCGATATAATCCACAGCACCATAGTTTTCGTACAGAGAAAAAATTTCGTTAACAACGATCCGGGCCTGGTCAGCATTCATATAAAATCATTTACCGTAAATACTTGAAATGGGTCCCATCACTGGGTGATCGGGTTTAAAATTAAATCCTAATAAAGCCGCAATGGTAGTAGCAATTTGGCGCTGGTACAAAGTTTCATTTGATTTTATTTCGCCGGAGGGAGTGGTGTCCGGTCCCATAACAGCGATCCAGATCTGTCCCGCATCTTTTATTTTTTCACCATGGTGCTTCCACTCTTCTTTAACCGCATTACCCCGTCCATGGTCGCAGGTGATGATCAACGTGGTTTTATTTTTATATCCCTGCATGGACTGAACAGTTTTCCAAAGATCGGCGATCATCGCGTCTTCTGCATGAGCAGTGCCGAGATACTGATCATATAAACCGCCGTGCGCAAAATCATCCGTCTCATCAAATGCTATGTACAGTACTTTGGGTTTGTAGTTCTTTAAATATTCTCTCGCCGCAAAATAGGTGATCACGTCCGGCCTTACGCCCAAAGGTTGAGGCGCGAGGAACTGCATGTCATTGATCAATTTTAGTTCCGGCTTATTGAAAGTTAAGGTGTCTACTCCGGCATTCACTAAAATTCCACTGCGCGGGCCATTCAATATATAAGGGAAGACATCCCACGTTGAAAATACAGCTACTTTATCCTTATACTTTGATTGATGATTGATGTACTCAAGGACGTTCTCATTTTTATTCCAGATCTTATCATTCGAGTTGACACTATCATCCGGGTATCCTGTAAATATTTCGTTATAACCCGGGTACGAAAACCAATATTTGTTCGCGTTGTTCACTTTATTTTCTTTCCACCTGTTACCGTACAACTGGCCATGCGATTGGATCGTACTCCAGAAGAATGGGAGAAGCTTTTTTCTTCTTTCTTCGGCAGATGATGCCCAGAATTGTTGTTTTAATGAAGCGGTATCGCGAACATAAGTGCTGTCGTTGATCAATACACTATCGGCACCACCAAAAACTTCTTCCCAGCGGAAGCCGTCAAGAGTAACAATAATAATGTTCTCGGTTTTTGCCTGGGAAAATAAAGACGAAATCGAAAGAAGAACTAATGCGGATAAAAGTAATTTTTTCATGTTTTGTATTTTAAAAAAAGGCGACACTTAGAAAAGAATCGCCGTGAGAAAACTGCTATGCTTGCAAAAAGAATTATTATTTAAGTATCCACATCACACCGTTTATATCGTCATTGCCTCCGTATTGAGATTGCAGGGCAGCGTCATAATTGGCCGTATTCGCGGTTTGCTCTGAGCCTGGGTATTGATAACGCATCGCGATCCGTGATCCGTTGCCGGTGCCGGGGCCTGTAGTGAAAGTGGGCACACCTGTCCTTCTATAAGTAAAATAGGATTCGAACCCGGAGTGACGGAACAAAGCAATGTACCTTTCCTTTAATATTTGCGTCAGGCCATCTGCATTATTACCGGCATACTTTACAGAAGGCTGGTTATAAAAATCACTGTATTCAAAATCTACATTATACTGATTATACACCGCAGTTGAACCGGGGCTTCCCGAAGCCAAAAAGTAGGCAGTGAATGATCCTGACTCGGGAATCCCGTAGTATGACATGGAAGCCAGGATGCCAGCCTTGTAGTGAGCTTCCGCATCGCCCAATGGACCCGATGTGATCCAACCGCGATTTATTGCCTCAGCAATATTGAATAACATTTCGGGATAACCTATCTGGATACTTGGTTCACCTGTGTACGTTTCATAATAATGTTTGCGGTTGATGAGCGAGTATTGACCCGCATTTGCTTTTACATACATCGCTCCAAGGTCCTCTCCGGGATCCGCGCCTACAAAGGCACTAAAACTGGTCGGGCTTGTTCCACCAGCAACGATAGCACCTGCAGGTTCAGCAGTAACATAAACTCTTGGATCGTTTGTTTGCGTAAGCAAGCTGATATAAGTGGCAGAAGTATTATACCTCAAAGCATCAAATCCAAAATTATCCGGGTTCATTGGATACTTATTAGTTGGATTGACAAATTGAAACGCGAGGTTATCGTCCATGCTCGTCATTATTGGATACTTATTGTGATCACCTAAAACAGAAGCGAATTGTTGCTTCGTTGTAAGATCGGCATCATCTGCTTTTTTACTCAAAGCAATCAAAAGGCGCAAACGAAAAGTATTTACTACTTTCCTCCATTTGGAAAGATCGTTGTTAAAATATATGTCACCGCTGATCGTAGCGCCAGCGTCAACCAATTGACCCAATTCGGTGTTGGCACTGTCGAGCCATACAAAGGCCTGTTGAAAAACTTTTTTCTGAGGGTCGTAAGTTGGAGTCAGGTTATTTGAACCCTGTAATGCTTCGGTCATTGGGATATCACCCATTTCAAGACTCATCTTCGTAAAGAAATATGCCTTGAAAAATTTTGCCATTGCATCATACCCGTTGACTGCAGGCAGACCGCTTCGCGCAGCCTCCTGCACCATTTTGTCGGCATTCTTTAATGTTGTATAATAATTATCGCCCGAACCAAAATCGTAACGGTTATTCCCGTAGTAGTCATAGTTACACAAATAATATTGGGAAAATCTTTCTCCTGAACCGTAAGGGGCGTCATACAAAGAATAGGCGATACTGTTAAACAACAATGAAGGAGGCACACTGGTTGGTTTATTTTCGTTTGTATTCAGATCTTCAAATGATCTTTTACACCCGGTGTTCACTGTTGCAAAAACAATCGCGATAAAAAATAGATAGAATATCGTTTTCATTTTCTAATTTTTTTGAATTTCAGAATACAATGTTGAGGTTGAACCCAAGTCTGCGGGTTGTCGGTGATTGCAGAGCTGTTCCACCAGCCGGGGCATTATACTGATCAAGATCCACATCTTTGAAGCGTTGGTCCTTATAGAAATAGATCAGGTTGCGTCCAACCAGTGAAACGGTTACTTTACTGATAAAGGTTTTGCGCAAAATTTTCTCAGGCAGATCATAACTGATAGTAACCTCTCTCAGTTTGGCAAAGGTTTTACTCATCAGGTTTGATTCATCGATGCCATAATACTTACTAACATAGTCCTGCACCTGGGTTTTGGTTGCATTGGTTGCAAATGTTAGGTCTTTATAATTAATGATATTGCCGTAATCATCATAATTAATGGAAACGTTGTTGGATACCTGGACACCCTCTCCAAGATAAGCGCCATGCCAGTTTGGATCTCCCGCATGATCATTATCCTGCGATCTTGCATCGCCCAACGCGCCTTCCGCCGTTTCAATGTTCCTGCCACCCCGCATCGTTTTGTTATGCATATAATCAGTAGTAACACCACCTACATTTCCATCAAACTGGAAACCGAAAGACAAATTCTTCCAGGAAAGTTTATTGTAGATAGCCCACTGATATTTCCCATTCAAATAGCCAAGAAATTGAGATTTGGGATTGGCCAATGGTTTTCCAGCCGCGTCATTAATGATCTGTCCATCCGCTGTACGCACAAATGCGCTAGAGAATAGGGCGTCTACTCTGTTTGTATAAAAAGATTGTGCTTCAGCCGGTAAAGTTTTTTTGAAGTCAGACGTGGTATAATGGGTGAGATATACGTCCTGACCCGGTGGGAGTTCAGTATATATTTGCTTGTAGGTTGAAACATTTACCAAAATATCCCAGTTGATCCCATTCGCTGATTTCAGTGGTGTGCCGGAAACTGAAAATTCGTAGCCAGTCCTTTTTGTTTTCAGAGCATTTATGTAATACGTATTATACCCGGTTGTCGGAGATATCTGGTTAGGGAGTATCGTTGGTCCGTCAATATATTGAAAAGCGGTTGCACTGAGCCCAAGCCTGTTCTGTAAAAATTTTATGTCAAAGCCCTCTTCAAAATTGACACGATTGAATGTTTTGATATTGGGATCCACAATAGCATCTGAATAGACAGCTGCCGGTTGATTGTTGTACAACTTGGTAGTTGAGTAAACAGGGATCAACGAATAATCAGGACCGCCATAAGGAGATAAATAATTATTACCATAGTCAAGTGGATAATCGTATAGCGAATTACCGGAAGGCGTATTACCAAATGCAGAAATAGTAGAGAATGGCGCCATGCCGACAGTTGGTTGTGTCGCATCACCATGAACAGCTGCATATGAACCGCGTATTTTCAGGAAAGAAATAAGTTTCGGCAATGGAACGTAATCAGTAATTACCGATGCTACCGACACACTCGGGTAAAAGTAACTGTTGTGATTTTGAGGTAGCGCTGATGATTTGTCTACACGACCGGTTGTGGAGATCGTCGCATACTTTCCAAGAGAAGCATCGAGTGAATAATAAGCACTCACCACCCTCATGTCCGATGCAAAGCTGCTTGCCTGGACCGGGTTTAATGAGTTGCTGAAACTATATACTTCAGGAACACTTAAATAATCAGTAGAAGTAAAGCTGGAATTGTATGAGAACGACCTGATATTACCGCCCACAATGCCGGTAAGATTCAAAAACTTCTTAACGGTATAATTATAGTTCAATAAAACTTCTGTATTGTTTTCAAACAAGTTCCTGTGATCTTCCCTGTAATCACCCTTGTTACCTTCCCTGCTGTAAGGGTGCGCAGAGTAAGGCATCTTTTCTGTTCTCAATAAATTATAAGCAGTAACCTGGGTGCGCCCTGTAAGATTTAAGTGATCATTGATCTTATAATTTGCGGATACGTAACCATAAACATCATTTTTGTGATGACCTCTCAGCCACTCATTTACCATAAACCAGGGATTATGATAACGCTGGTACTCGGCAAAAACTGACTGTGTTCCGATTTTTCCCGGTTGCCATTCGCCTTTAATATCCGGTGAAAGAACATCCCAGTCAGCGCCGGTCCATACAGAAATATTATAGATCAAACTGTTTGGTCCGTAATCAACATCAGGAAAATTGGGTGTGTATTGCCTGTTGAAATTAAGATTGGCTTCGATCTTCAATCTTTTTGAAGGATTGATCGATCCATACATATTGAAGTTGGTGATGTTCAAATCCATATTTGGAATAATGCTCTTTTGATAAGAATGGGAAAGAGAAAATCTCAGGTTATAGTTATCACCATTTGCACTTAGCGAAATATTATTGGTAGTTTGAAAACCTGTTTGTAAAAAATTCTCCAGGTTATTTTTCCCGCGGGCAACCCATGGCGTTGGTATTATATGATTGGTAGTAGCTCCGTATACATATCCTCCGGGGAATGTAACCGGGTAGGTTTGGTTGGGATCATAAACTCCATCATACTGAGGAAGTAACTGCCCTTCGAATTTTGGGCCCCATACATCATAGTCATTGTCATTTAACCCACCCCCCTTTCCATCACCAAAGGCATACAATGCATTTTCCCCGGGGCCATATTCTGTTTGCACTCTCGGAAAAGCAAGGAAACCTTTATCAAAAGAGTTCGTTGAATTGATCTCCACCGTCCATCCTTTTCGATTTTTGTTTCCTTTTTTTGTTGTGATCAAAATCGCGCCCGCTTGCGCCCTGCTTCCGTACAGAGCTGCAGCTGTGGGGCCTTTTAATACAGTGATTGATTCAATGTCATCCGGGCTAATGTTCCAGGTGTCGGAACTGATCGGAATTCCGTCTACCACGTATAAATTAATTTCATTTCCACGCAAAAGGACAACAGGCTTGCGTAACAATTCTGCAGAAGGGCCAACAGACAAACCGGCTATTTTTCCAGTCAATCCTGTCAATGGGTTCTGGTCCCTTGCTTTTACTAATTCCTCTCCTTTAATTTCCTGGACTGAATAGCCGATTCGTTTTACTTCTTTTTTAATTCCGAGTGCCGTCACAACTACTTCCGATAAATTTTTTGCATTGCTGGCAAGGGAAATATTCCCGGCCTGCGCGCCTTTTACTTCGAGAGCCATGAAACTAATATGGCTAATGACAAGAATGTCTTCACCACCAGCCTCTATTGAAAATTTTCCATTTTGGTTTGTAAGGGTTTGCCGGTTAGTTCCTTTTACCATGACCGTAGCATCACTAACAGGCTTTTGATTTTCATCTACGATAATTCCGCTTACGACCCGTTGTGCCATGACTATGCATGACATCGCAAGTAGGGAAAAAAGAAAAAAGATTTTTTTACAACGGGGAAAGAAATCAAGCAGCATACGATTTGTTTTTGGTTTGCCGTAGAAATTTGACGGTGCGAAATTCAGGCTGCAGTGTGAAGGAAATCTTACGCCCAGATGAACGAATGATTAATGTAACATGAAATTTGTATAAAGTTTCAGGCGATAACTTTCACGTCATAAACAAATCGTAAATGTCGCAATGTTTCTAAAAAAAAAATACATGACTGAATTGCGCGTTTCGAAAATTGTGATTTTATAAAACGGGGTTGATTATTTTTTCCATTGGAATGGAGATCTCCAGGCGACAACCTTTACCTGGACGGGAAATGACATGACTGATACCGTTGTAAAATCTTACCCTGTTATCTATGTTTCTTAATCCAATACCTTTCGATTTTTTGTTTGTGTCAAAGCCAACGCCATTGTCTGTTATCAGCAGGTCCAGTTTTTCCGGATCGGCAATTATTTTAATTTCCACCTGGCTGGCCGCTGCATATTTCAAAATGTTATTCATTTGTTCCTGAACTATCCGATAAATCATCAATTTGAAATTATCATTTAGTAATTTCTCATCAATGTCTGTTACCAGGGACATCTTGACGGGAGTAATGGCCTGGATTTCGTCGATCAGGTCCCGGATCGCTTCAGCAAGAGTTGCATCAAGTGAAGGCGGAACTAATTTTTTTGAAAGCCTTCGTATCTCTTCGATAATAAAAGTCACATTTTGATAGCTCTTTGATATAGCATCCCCGAGGGTTTCAAGGTTCCCGCCAAGAGCTAATTCAAGATATAGTTTTGTGGAGGCCAGTATCTGGTTGATGTTGTCATGCAACTCTTTTCCAATTTCTTCCCGCTCCTTTTCCTGGACCTGGATGGCTGCTTCCGTGATCAGTTTTTGCTGCATAATCCGATGGCTCACCAGTTCAGCTTCGGCATTCAATTTTTCAGTCACATCATTGGACAGGATGAGCCTGGCAACCCTATCCTGGTAAATAATACTATCGGTGATGACATCCACCATGATCACTGTTCCATCTTTCTTCTTATGTCGCGAAATGCCCGTGTATTCTCCTTTAGGTCTGCTGTCCAATAAATCAATATACTTTTCGACGTCCTCTTTTGGCCTGAGGTCTCTAGAGTTCAATTTCAAAAATTCCTCCCGGGAATACCCATAATGATTTACCGCTGCATCATTCACATCCATAACATCAAGAGTTTCTTCGGAGATGATCCACATCGGCATTGGATTGCGCTCAAACAATAGCTTGTAGTTTTGAGCTTTTTTTTCCAACTCTTCTCTTGAATGCTGTACCTGGATGGCCATGGCGTGGAATTCTCTTGCCAGCTTACCCAACTCGTCTCTCCTGTTAAGATCCAAAATAGAAGAATAGTTACCTGCAGCAAGTAACGAATTGGCCATCGTAAGGTTTTTTATGGGCTGGCCTATGTTTTGACTGGTAAGCCAGGCGATAGAAAATCCTATGACGAGTAAAAGACAACCGGCTATAACTAACCAGTACAGAAAACGATTCGCTGTTTCGAAAACTTTCTTCTTCGACAATTCTACAGCTATCACCCATTTACTGTTTTTCACCGGGCACACAGAAGCAATGACAGAATTTTTTTTAGCGCTGGTGTATTCAACGATCTTATTCTCCTTCAGATCATTTACTGGCGGTGATGATACGGGTTTAAGCAGATCGGTCCATAACGACCCATCAACATTTCCAACGAAGATACCGGCATCAGTCCCCATTAATTTCGACAGTTGTTCTAACGCTCGTGAGGTCGAAACAATTCTTCTCCACCTCACAACATACCCGATCAGCTGTTTATTTTCAACGATGTTGACGATAATGGGATAGTAAATGGAATTATTTGCTGCAAAAAGTTTTTCAATTCTTCCGGAATCGTTTTTCCAGGCTGAAGAAGATACAAGCGAGTCAACATTAATATTCAGGCGAGCGTGACGATCCCCCGAGCTTATGAGAGTGATCCCCTTTGAATTCTTTAGTTCAACCTGTACAAATAAAGTATCTACGACAAGTTTGTCAAGAAGCTTTGCAGTTGGTTCAATGGAATCCCTACCATTTGTCAACAAATATTTTTTGACGGCTGGTTGATTGGCAATTGAGTAGGTAGCGGAAAGAAGATTGTGTGTATTGCCAGCGATCATCGTACTCAATTGGTTCGATAGGGTCTTTAGACGGTCCTCTCCCAACTGAAGGGCTATTTTCCTGGCGCCTATGTACGAGATGCCCCCGAAAATGAGCATGACGGTCAGTAATTGCAGGCAAATGGACAGGGTAAGCCGTTGGCGGATAGAGTTCCGCGAAAAAAATGAAAATCGCATAGCGTGTAGTTAGGTTGCAGTGAGCCAACAATGTCTGAATGATCAAGAGGGAAGGTTTGGTCTTCTTGCAATTCCTTTATGGAAAACAAGTTAGAGAAAAGAATTATAAATATTTCTACGGCCGTTACTTAGTTGAATCCGTAGGTAGAAACCATTACCAACCATCGCAAAAGAAGATCAAAAAAGAACCGGCCTGAATTGAGAGGATCAGGCCGGCTAAAAACTGCAAAGAGAATTCTACCCATGATGCACGGCTAATGCTGAACAAAGAGCAAATTCTGCGAAAGAAGATAAGAACTGCTGCAAGATGCGAACCCTCTGTTAACTTGTAATTACAGTAAGATTATTTTAGTGTTACTAAGTCTCACCCCGATCAATACGATACCACAACATTCTGTTCACCGGTAGCGTTTAAGGAATTCCGGTGATACCCAATGTTATCTTATCATTAAGTTTTCATAGCTTTACATGTGGCAACTTTGAAAAAGCAGTTTTATATATTATTCTTTGGTCTTAGCCTTGCGGCTCTCACATCATTTTCACAGAAACTTCAAAGAGTACATTTCGATTTTTATGGAGACGCCATTGACCTACCTTTCGACCAGGCGACGTTTGTTGACTTTACGGATACACTTAGTGATCAAACAATACAGGCTTTTTATAATAAAGTGACGAACAGCCATTTCGATGATGTAGTCAACTCGCTTGTGCTTTACAGGCAGCAGTACAAATTGGATGACTGGCTCTATTACCAACTGATCAGGAGAACTGCTCAATCAATAAGCCCAAAAGCAAATAATTACCAGCGATACACATTGTATAAATGGTTTTTCCTGTGTAAATCAGGATATGACGCGATCCTCACAATAAGATCAAACCGGATACTTTTTTATGTTCAAAGTGACGAGGGTATCTATAACATCCCTTATCGTGTCAAAAACGGGAAACAATACGTCTGTCTTAACTACCATGATTACGGATATATTGATTTCTCGAACAATAGTTTTTCCGAAGTGAAAATTTCTGTACCTGAAGCGACAAATGCATTTTCTTACAAGGTGACGCGCTTGCCGAATTTTAATCCCCAGGACTACAAAGAAAAGGACATCCAGTTTACTTACAATGAAAACGAATATCACTTTAAGGTGAAGGTCAATCCACAGGTAAAAACAATATTTGCTAATTATCCTGTGGTCGACTACGGCACTTATTTCAACATACCTTTAAGCGCGGCAACTTATGGATCATTGATCCCTTCGCTGAAAGAAAAGATCAAACATCTCAGTGTGAAAGAGGGTGTGGATTACCTGATGCATTTTACCCGGTACGCTTTCTTATTTAAACCTGATGAAGAAGTTTTTGGCCAGGAAAAAAGATTGTCCCCTGAACAAACACTTTTATATGACAACAGTGATTGCGAGGATCGGGCAGGTTTATTTTTTTATCTCGTAAAAGAGATCTACGACCTTCCGATGATCGTCGTCGAATACCCGAAGCATGTAACAATAGCTGTTAAATTTGATAAACCTTACGGCAATACAATTACCTACAACGGAATAAAGTATTCCATCTGTGAACCCAGTTCGCAACGGGAAGATCTAAGAATTGGCGAAAGCCTTCCTTCCCTGCGGCACGTGTCTTTCGATGTGCCATATGCTTATACGCCCAAGAATAAATAACTGAACATACCCTCATAAAAAAAGCGAAACTCACACGTTTCGCTTTTTCATTTTAATATGGCTTTACCGATTTATTTGTTCCAAACGCTCCAGCCGGTGGTCCAATCATTTGTTCCATCAAAAGCGCCCCTGTAGCTAACCTTTTCAAAAAAGTCAGCGGTCAAAGTACCAAAATCAAACAAGGCGCCAGTTAAGGCTGGAGAACTTGTGCCTGGTTTTAAATTAGGGTTCGCGTTGTTGAACGGATCGGTTAAACCCACGTCAGCCGGATCATCTACGATCGTTGATTTATATTGACCTGTGGTTTGTGTAGTGATCGATGTTACATCATAAGAAGGAATTCCTGGTATTGTAAGGCCGGTTTGTACATCTACATCGTTAGTAACAGCATGAAGAAAACTATTATAGAAAGCGCTTGTTCCCCTGATATAATATGCGATGGATGAATCTTCCTGTAAACGCAAGCCACCCTTATGACCGCCCATAACAATGGAGTTGGCAAGAATAAATTTGGCGCCCCTTCTCCAACGCATGCCCCATCCGTAATCTGCCGAAGTGCCCGCTGCATCATTGGGGCCTATTGCAGTGAAATTCGATAAAACCGGGAAAGTTATCGGATTTCTTGACAGTGCAAGACCGTTAGCCGGATTCACATTATCAACTTCAAAATTATTTGACACATCACCGGTGGTGCCTTTGTTGTCAGTAAAAGCCGGGTCCTTAATAGAGACGGCAAATTGGATCATGCCTCTGTAACCATCATCCATGTCATAATCGTCATCGGCGCAGTTGTACGCGATCAAATGTTTACAATTAACTGCACCGCCAAAAAATTCAAAAGCATCATCCAATCCTCTTAGTACTTCAACATAGTCAATGGTGGTTCCGCTGCCCACACCATACAATGACAATCCATTTACTTCATCACCCGGATTAACGGCTTTACCTGCATACTCAATTCTGACATAACGCAAAGTGCCGGAATTGTGAGAATCGTCTGTTCCGCCAAAGGAAGCAAATGCAGGATCAATACCCCCTTCCATCACTGAATGGTTATTATTTCCTTTTGCCTGTCCTGCGATGATCACGCCTCCAAGATCTCCTGGTGCAGGACTGCTTTCATTAGAAGTAAAAACAATGGGGTTGCTCGAAGTTCCATCGGCAATGATCTTGGCATCTTTGTAAATGACCAGGACACCTGCAGAATCTTTATTAGAAACAATTTTTGTCCCTGGTTCAATAGTAAGAGTGGCTCCATCCGTTACATAAACATAACCACGCAAACGAAAAATAAAATCTTTCCTCCAGGTTTGGCTCGTACGAATAATTCCACGAATGTCTACTGTACTTCCCACCGCGGTGTCAGTTCCGCCACCTCCCCCACCGCCTGGCGTCGGTTGATCATCACTCTTTTTACAAGAAATGGCAATAACAATACAGGCAGTTAATAATAAGCTCAGTTTATTCATAAATTGATTGTTTGAGTTGCGAAACTATTTTCGCAGTGTTAGGGAATTGTTACCGCAGCTTTACCAAAATGTTATTTACCGAAACTGTAGCGAACACCCAGGGATGTACTTGTGCCATATTTATAGCTGTTCAAGATCCTGTCTGTTGATGGATCATACGTAGTCTTAGATGGATCAGCATCGTATTTATAATACCATGTATATGCCTGTGCGAAAATATCACTGACAGTAAGTTTTACTTCAAGCCTGTTATGGATGAACTTCTTGCTAACCTGGAGATCCAAAACATCTCTGGGTTTTTCAAAAATATTTCTGCCCGCACCGGCTGTTAAAAAGGCTCTGAATTTCAAACGTTGGCCGATCCTGTTGTAAAGTATATTAAAAGAAAAACCATCGTCATTGCTGCTGTAACTAAGCCCTGCGTTTACGAGATAGGGAGATTGACCCTGCATAAGGCTGTTTATGGTTAATTGCGAATACTTCACCGAACCGTTTACATAAGCAGCATTGGCATAGAAAACCAATCTTTCAAAAAAGCCGCTATTAATAAAATTCAATTTCTTCCTGAATTCCACTTCGGCTCCGTAAACATCAGCGCTCTCGGCATTTGTCCAGCTTAAAACATCATTTCCAAGATTGGTTTGTTCGATCGGATCTTTGAAATATTTGTAAAACACACTAGCAGAAATGATCTCACCGGCACTGGGAAACATTTCAAATCTAAGATCGCCGTTTGTGTTTTTGCTTCTGACTAATTTATCGTTTCCCTGGATGATAAATGCGTTCTCGTAGTCATAAAAACGGTAAGTCGCCAATTCTCTGAACTCAGGCCTGTTCACACTTTGCGAACCGGCGAGCCTGATATTCGTTTTGTTATTTAAGGCATACGTGAAAAGGAAGGATGGCAACACATCCGTATTGTCAAGCGTGATCTTGTTTTTTCCTGCTGCGGTTAATTCCTGTTTGTATTTTTCAGCACGTACACCCCAGCTCAATTTTATTTTATCGGAAAATTTGTTATCTAACATTACAAACCCTGCATTCAGCATTCCGTTTGCGTCATAGTCAGTTGAGCTCGCAGGAATGTTTCCGTAAACGATCCCGTATTGATCAATATTGGCGGGATCAAGAAGTGTATTAAAAGTGGTACTTTTTGTTTCATATATCTTATCTCCTGTTGGTTTTAACGAAGCCAATCCAAGAGCGTCCACTTCTACGTTACGGGTGCGATAATAATTCGATGTCCCAAATTTAAGTTTTTGCTGCTGCCCTTTCCATTCAAACTGTTTCGTAAAGTTCAGGTTGGCGCCATAGATATATTCGGTCAAATAAGAATAGATACGTCCAACATCTTCGATGACCGGTGAATTGATGTTGTTCAATTTTATCGCGTAATCGGTGGTATTGGGATCAGTCACAAATGTCATGATACGCTGATCGGGTTGCCAACGATACGTTATACCGAACGAGGTGTTCCAGTCAATTGTCCAATTCTTTTTCAGGCTATGTAAGCCTTCCAATACTGAACTTCCTATTCCATTTGAAGCTGCTTCTGTGTTCTGGCTTTTGTAATCAAAAAAATAACCCTGGTTCACAGTGTTGGTACCATTTCTTAAGGCAAATCCATTCACGAAATCATTGTTGTACAAATTCTTTAATGATATCTTACTTTTCCCGAATGAGTAAGTAAGATTCAACAATGCAGAAAGTACACTACGGGTATCATAGCCTGTCGTGCTGTAATTATAGTTGTGAAAATCATAAGTTTCATATTCATCCCTCAGTCTATCTACCACTCTTCTTCCGTAACTGTAATCAAGAGCGTAGATAAAACCTAATTTATTATCTTTTATAAGCTTTGTATTTCCTCCCGTATAGGAAATACTGAAATTAGGCTGGCTTATGTTGGCTGTCTGAGCACCATAAGTGTTTGGGAATTGTTTTGTGATCTCCTTTTTCTGATCATCACTTAGATTAAGATAGGGCGCACCCCTGTTTTCATAGTAACCTCCGGGGATCAATCGCTGATCATCAAAATACCCTAACCAGTCATACTTCCCATTAGGATATCCTTTGTAAAAATTTTTGAAGGTAGTTTGTGAATTGTAGGTGATCTTCACAGAAAGCTCGCTGAGATTTTTCGTTGGATAATCCCTCGTAGTTATTTTGACGGCACCTCCTGCAAAATCTCCGGGAAGATCAGGAGTAGGTGATTTGTAAATAGTGATGTTATCAATTAATGAGGATGGAATAATGTCAAACGAAAAAGCCTTTTTATCAGGCTCAGTGCTTGGTAAAACTGAATTATTCAGAAGAGAAGAGTTGTACCGCTCACTGAGGCCGCGAATGATGACGAATTTATTGTCCTGGATCGAAGTGCCACTTACACGACGCAGAACTTCGCTGGTCGTTCTATCTGGCGATTTTTTTATAACCTCTGCGGATATCGCATCTGAAATGGCTGAGCTATTTTTTTGAACTGTATATAAGGAGGCAGTGGATTCCCTTCTTGCATTTGTTCTTACAACGACATCTTTGAGCTGAACGTTTGCCTTTTGTAAAGAAACAGATATAAAATTGTCTCCACCAGCCTCAATGCCATCTAACACTTTGGTCTGGTAACCTACACTAGTAAGGTGAATGGTATAGCTTTTACCCGGCTCAACGCTTAAAAAGAAATTACCCTCAACATCTGTCTTTGTCCCGCCTTTTCCGTTTTCCAATGTTACAGAAGCCCCAACCAATGGACTTCCGGTTGTGGAATCCGTTAATTTTCCCGAAATTTTGTTGCTTTTAATTTGAGCAAATAATAGAATTGAAAAGAGGCAAAAAAAACAACAGGTAAAAATTTTTTTCACAATGTAAGTTTAGGCAAAGGAATATGCCGAAGATTAACGGAATGTTACTCCGGTGTTAAGGAATTATGACCTGAATGTTACCTGAATATTAAGATAATCAGAATCTAAACTGAACACGAACAGTGAGAATATTGTCTTCCAGGTCGGCCGTGTAACCTGGCAATAGGGTTGATTCATTTTTTACAAACTCGTAGTATGCAACCAGCTTTGTATGCTCATTAAAATAGTAAGCATACCCAACTCCCAAAGTTGAATATTTGATATCTGCTGGTGTAAGATTGGTCCCGGTTTCACCTATTTCAGTCTTTGAGACTTTCGTGTTTGGATCATACCAATCATATTTTAACAATAATTGGTTATGTTCATTAACGATGTTTTGAAGAAAGTAAAAGAATCCGCCATTAAAATGTCTTCGGTATACAGGTCCTTGTGGTTGAGTGCCCGGATTTACCGTGGTAACTGCTGTGCCGGGTTGTTGCCCCTGCCAGTATTCAGCTCTCCATTCGGTGGTCCCCCATTTATGCTTGTAAACAATTTGCATGTCTGCTCCGTAATAATGTCTCGGAGCTATTTGCCCAACATTATCTGCAGAAGAATCCAGTAAAAAGGTTTTGTCACCATTCGACGTTCCCATTTCATATACATACTTTGAATCCTGTCGCCATCCGCCATAAAGGAAAGACAAGCCACCACTTACAGAAAATTTTTGTAGCGAAATTGGCTTGACGGTCAACCTGCTTATAAAATCCTTGTGATTGTCGAAATCTGTTGTCCCTGATAAGCCCTCCCCATTAAATATTCCCGCGTCCAATTTTATAAACTTATTTTTTGCAGAACGTCGCAAAGGCTCATAGCTGACCATAGCCCCTATATCTCTCTCCGTTGGCATTAATGTTTGAGACATTCTTCCTCTTTCCGGAGTTTCCCGATACGCAGATGAAAGATTGACTTCATACCCAAAAGGCCTCCCAAAAAGACCGGCGGTAAATGAAAAATTGTGGCCTTTCGTTTCATAAAGCCGCATAAACATATCCCTCACGTTTACCCCTCGCTCGGTAGCGTCGATCTGGAAAGTAAACAAGGCCTTCGGATAATTTTCATCTGTTGTAAGCAAGTAATCGAGTTTGAGCCTTGCTCGTCTTAGCATGAAGCGACTCTTGGAATGCGGAGAAAAATCACCCCCGCTAAATGTTGTTTTAGCTCCTTCTGTATCAGTAACCTGAAATTGCGGCTGTATGTACCCTGAAAAATGAAGGTTTTCAAATCGTTTTATGAGCGGCCTGACTGTATCATTTAAAAATAAAAGGGATGAATCAAGCTCAGATAGGTAACGCTGTGAATAACAGGAAATAATTAACTGAAAAGAAATCAGAACTAAAAGCAGTCTCCTGAAAATTTTCTTTATCATTATATGGTTTTTTGAAACCAGGTTCGAGGGCGCAATTTAAGCACTTCCCAATATGAAAAGAATGTTAGCAAATCATTTCCCCAGTATTATTTCTATATTAATTTATTATTAATTCTCCCCCGCCTCTCTCTGCCCAATAGCCAAACCGTAACTTCGCTGCCAACAAATTTTTAACTCTATGGCAGTTAATTCATTTATGAAGATATTTTTACCAAAAAGCAGGGTATTCTATGACCTTTTTGAGAAAGTATCCAATAATGTCGCTATAATGGGGACCAAGCTTAAACATGTGGTTGAAGAGCCGGACTTTGACAAACGGGCCGCCCTGATATCGCAACTGGAAGATTTGGAACATGATAACGATGAATTGACCCATAGAGTATTTACCGAGTTGGGCCGCAATTTTATTACCCCTTTTGACCGCGAGGATATACATTACCTGGCTTCTGCCCTGGATGACATTGCGGATTACATCTATGCTTCGGCTAAAAAAATAAACTTTTACCGGGTCAACCCCAACGATAGTGGCTTACAGAAATTGGCAGATATGATCGAGCAAAGTGCATTGCAGGTAAAGAACGCAGTGTCCGAATTGAGAGACATGAAGAATATGCGCCAAATGACAGAGGCATTGGTAAAGATCAATAGCATTGAAAACCAGGCAGACGATATTTTTGACATGAGTATTGAAAGGCTTTTTGCAACGGAAGCGGATGCTAAGGAAGTGATCAAAAAAAGAGAGATCTACCAGGCAATGGAGATCGTGACCGATAAATGCGAGGATGCTAGCAATGTGATCGAATCTATTATTATTAAATATGCCTAATGCTTAAATGGCCTATGAAAATGGCTAATCCCATTTTCAAATCTTCAAAACATCCCGCATGAGTTTTTTGATAGTAATTATTGCGCTGGCCCTGGTTTTCGATTATATAAATGGATTTCACGACGCCGCCAATTCAATTGCCACAGTGGTTTCCACGAAAGTTCTAACGCCTTTCCAGGCGGTGCTTTGGGCAGCTGTTTTCAACTTTGTCGCATTCTTTATTTTTAAAGACCATGGTGTTGCCAACACCATTTCCAAAACAGTAAAAAGTGAATTCATCACATTGCCGGTTGTGTTCGCAGGATTAATTGCAGCTATATCATGGAATTTATTAACCTGGTGGTTTGGTATCCCCTCATCGTCTTCTCACACATTGATCGGAGGATTTGCTGGTGCAGGCATTGCGCATGCGGGCACATTTTCTGCGATCGAAGCAGATCCGGTCATTAAAACAGCAAGCTTTATTTTCCTTGCGCCGCTGGTAGGGATGATCGTAGCATTTATTATTTCGTTATGGTTTATTCATGCTTTTCGAAAAGGGATATTACCCAAGCTGCTTTCCTCCGCGGTAATTATTTTCGTGATCATTTTTTTATGGTTCAACCTGGAACTAGATCCGGCCAAATTAAAATCTCACTACGAATCGTACTTGCTAAGAGTCATTTTCTTTTCAAAAAATTTCAAATGGATCTTATTGGGACTGATCCTGATCATTATAGCTATTTTTACGCTGTACCTCAGCCACCTCAATGCAAATCGTGCGAATAAATGGTTCAAGAGGTTACAATTGGTTTCATCAGCTACATTTAGTATCGGTCATGGGGGTAATGATGCGCAAAAAGTAATGGGGATCATTACCGCAGCTTTAATAGCTAACGGCTCGATTCAAAAGTTTGAACAAATGCCGATCTGGGTGCCTCTTGCCTGTTATACTGCCATTGCATTAGGGACGATGAGTGGTGGTTGGAGGATCATCAAAACAATGGGTACAAGAATTACAAAAGTTACTCCCTTTGAAGGTGTTGCCGCAGAAACTGCCGGGGCTATCACTTTATTTGCAACGGAAAATCTGAAAATTCCCGTAAGCACTACACATACGATCACGGGCGCCATCATCGGTGTGGGGGCCACTAAACGTCTTTCGGCTGTGAGATGGGGAGTCACTGTAAATCTTTTGTGGGCGTGGATTCTGACTATTCCGGTGAGCGGATTGCTGGCCGCTGGAGTATATTCTATCGTCCGTTTATTCCTTTAAAAGTTTTTTAGCATTTTTGTAGCTAATAAATAAGGCATGCCCAAAATTTTGGTTACCGGAGGATGTGGCTATATTGGCGCACACACACTTGTCGATCTCATCGAGCACGGCTATGATGTTATTTCCGTTGATAATAACAAACGGTCAAATCCAATCATCCTGGATGGTGTAGAAAAAATAACCAGGAAAAAAGTCAAGAATTATAAGGTTGACCTATGTAATTATGATGACACATTTGCCATCTTCCAGGAAAATGAAGATATCGAAGGGATCATACATTTTGCTGCTTATAAATCAGTCAACGAATCAGTAGAAAAGCCTCTTGTATATTTTGAAAATAATCTTCTTTCCCTTATCAATGTTTTAAAATGTTTGCAGGAGTTTGAGATACCCTGGTTTGTTTTTTCATCGTCCTGTACGGTTTATGGTAACCCGGATGAAATCCCGGTAACTGAAAAGACGATACCTAAGCCTGCTGCATCACCTTACGGGTACACAAAACAAATGGGGGAGCAGATTGTAAATGAGTTCGCAAAGTCAGCTGGAGCGCAATGCATCTTGTTGCGATACTTTAACCCCGTCGGAGCTCATCCTTCTGCGTTAATAGGCGAGATGCCAATTGGCCGGCCTGAAAACCTTGTTCCTGCAATTACGCAAACAGCGATTGGTAAAATAAAAAAAATGTTTGTGCATGGGAACGATTATCCAACACGCGACGGAAGTTGTTTACGCGATTTTATCCATGTTTGTGATATCGCCAATGCACATACTCTTGCGATAAAATATTTGGAGAAGAAAAAAACCGATCTGCTTTGCGAAGTATTTAACCTCGGGACGGGCAATGGTGTTACGGTTTTAGAAGCGATCCATTCTTTTGAAAAGGTAAGTGGTGTGGAATTGAATTATGAAGTTGGGCCAAGACGAGCCGGAGATATCATTGCTATTTATGCCAACAATGATCTTGCAAAAAAAGTCCTGGGATGGCAGCCCAAATACTCATTGGATGATATGATGTCAACAGCATGGAAATGGGAACAGCGACTGAAAGCAGACGATAAAATTTTTACCAGCCAACCGAGGGAACTAAACTAAAATACTCCATTGCTAACTTAAAGTTTCCCCTACATTTGTCCACTAATTCTAACTATGCTAAAAGATATACAGCCGACAGGAAATAAAGACACACGAAGCGGATTTGGTGATGGGATCGTGGAAGTGGCCAGGAAAAACTCAAATGTTGTGGCGTTGACAGCTGACCTTGCAGGCTCACTAAAATTGAATCAATTCATAAAAGAATTCCCTGATCGTTATTTTCAATGTGGCATTGCAGAAGCAAACATGATGGGCATTGCCGCGGGCATGACGATCGGTGGTAAGATTCCATTTACAACCACCTTTGCTAATTTCTCTACTGGTCGCGTGTATGACCAAATACGACAAAGCATTGCATACAGTGGAAAGAATGTAAAAATTTGTGCTTCACATGCAGGGATCACCTTGGGAGAGGACGGGGCTACGCATCAGATACTTGAAGACATCGGATTAATGAAAATGTTGCCGGGTATGACTGTCATCGTTCCATGCGACTATAATCAAACAAAAGCAGCCACTATTGCCATAGCCGATCATGTTGGTCCCGTTTACCTGAGATTTGGCCGTCCTGTGTGGCCCATTTTCACTGATGCAAACTCGAAATTTGAAATCGGGAAAGCGCAAATATTTAGCGAAGGAAAAGATGTTTCTATTTTTTGTTGCGGCCATATGGTCTGGAACTCGATCCAGGCAGGAATAGCATTACAGGAAAAGGGCATCAATGCCGAAGTGATAAATATTCATACAATAAAGCCCATTGACAGAGATGCAGTGATCGGTTCATTGAGAAAAACAGGGTGCGCCGTTACCGTAGAAGAACACAACGTCATTGGGGGATTGGGTGATGCAATCGCCCAGTTAGCCGTAAAATTCTTCCCTGCTCCAATCGAGTATGTGGGAACCCAGGATACTTTTGGAGAAAGTGGGACTCCCAAAGAACTATTAAAAAAATACGGCCTGGATACCCCCGATATCATTGCAGCAGCAGAAAAAGTATTGAACAGGAAAAAGAATGGATAAACTTTGTTGTGATAACTTCGGCAGGTTCTTTTAAAAATGGACCTGCTTTTTTATTTTTATCCAACAATTTGTCATCGGAGACCGCGGATGAGTTGAAATGGAATAAAATGGCTTGAAAAACCAGGTGCGGTCTGAAAAAATTAAGATTATAAAAACAAACCCATTTAGACAACCAATATTCTAAATTTATTAAACCGAGTATGTCTTCCACTACAACGGATACAGAATTATTGGTTCAGTTTCGCAACCCGGTGACCAAGGAAAAGGCTTTTACAAGCATCATAAAAAAATACCAGGAAAAATTATATTGGCATGTCAGACGTATGGTGATCGAACACGAGGATGCGAACGATGTGTTGCAAAATGTTTTTTTGAGAGTTTGGAATGGACTGGAAAATTTCAGAGAGGATAGCCAACTGTATACATGGCTGTATCGCATCGCCACCAATGAGTGCCTGACCTATATTGAGCAACAGAAAAAAAGAATCGCTGTTCCGCTTGATGAAACGGAAAGCGGGTTGAGCAATAAGATAAAGGCAGATAGTCATTTTGACGCCAACCGTCTGGAATGGAAGCTGCAATTAGCAATACAGCAATTGCCTGAAAAGCAAAGGATAGTGTTTAACTTGAGGTATTACGACGAAATGCCATACGAAGAGATGAGCCGGGTGCTGGAAACCAGCGAGGGGGCATTAAAGGCCAGCTATCATCATGCTGTTAAAAAAATTGAGGATTACATCAAAAATCATTAAACTTTACAGTGTACGGGTTGTCTCAAGTACGTTAAAATGCCAAATAAGGATATCATACAAGAACTCAGCGATTTAGGAAGCAATTTGGCGGGAAATACCTTCGGAAATGTTTATTCCGTTCCCCCGGGATATTTTGAAGGCTTTTCTCAACAGGTACTGGCTTTGATAAAGACCAATGAAAGCCTGACCTGGTTATCTTCTTTACCTAAAGCAACACCCTTCAATGTTCCTGCCGGTTATTTCGATGGCTTTGATGAGAAGATCATGGAGTTCATTCGTCGGCATCCCGACTATCAAACCAGCAACGGAGAACTGGCATCCGTTTCTCCATTATTGAGCAGTATAAGTAAGAGGCCCGTTTACTCCGTACCCAAAGGATATTTTGAAAATTTTAAGCCTGGAGTTGAAGAAAAAGAAACGAAGGTTGTTTCAATGACAGCCAGGAAATGGCTCAGGTATGCAGCAGCGGCAACTATCGTTGGCGTCGTTTTGACGGTTGGATTTATTGCATTTAACAACAACAAGAGTTCAGCCAGTAATCCTTTGGCAAAATTGGAGAAGGACGTAAAAAAGATCAACGATGTAAAGAGCACCGAGAATCTTATTGATTTTATGGATGCAGGTCTTAATGAAAAGGAACTTGCAAGTAGTCAAAAAAGCATAAAAACGGATGACGTGCAACAACTGTTGAAAGATGTACCAATTGATGAATTGAAAGATTTTAATGAAGAATCAAAAGCCATAGAGGATGTAATGATGACCAACTAGGTTCAGCAATGAAACGCTATTTTATCATATTGATCTTGTTTTTTACAGGTCTTGCCACTTATGCACAGGATGAAGGAGACGATAAGGGCGGCAAGATCCGTGATCGTATGAGTGAGTATATCCAGGATAGACTTGGCCTTTCAAAAAGGGAAGCAGAAAAGTTTTCTCCTGTTTTTTTAAGATATTTCCAGGAATTCAGGACAATCCGCCGGGAAAACAGAACAGATAATCTTGTCTTAAAACAAAAGATCATCGATCTGCGCATTCGTTACCGGACTGAATTCAGACAGATCATGGATGAACCCAGAGCCAATAAAGTTTTCGTTTACGAAGACGAATTTCGTCGAAAGGCGATCCAAATGTTAGAAACCCGCCGAGATCGTTTAGGGGAAAAACCACTCCAAAGGAACCAGTCGCTGTTGCAATAAAGATATTTTAATATATCTTTGAACCTGGTGTTTTTCATAGGTTAGCAACGGCCGGCTCTTTTTAGGGCGGGCCTTTTTAATGATTGTGGATTTTGTATTGCTGGTTTTAGATTTATCTTGAGATTTTTGCATCACTTCGGCAATCTAAAATCCAAAATTTAAAATTTTACGACCGGGTTCTTCACGTCATGATAAAAAAGGAATGTCCAATGTTCCTTCTGTCCACGCTCCCACCAAAGTTTTCTTAACTCCATTGCTTTTTTTCCATTGTAATCATACTTTGCAACAAAGCGATGTTTCATTTGCTGCAGTTGTGGAGCATCATCACCACCAAAAAAAATCGTCCCGCCTTCTTTTATCCAAAATACCTGGTGAAAAGGAGAATGTGCGCCGGTAACTTCATAAGAAATATGACCATCGATCCCCCCTTTATCATCTTTCAGCAATACTACTTGAGAAGACTGTTTCAGAATTTGTAAGTCATCAAGAATAAAAGAAGGGAATCCTTTTTCAAAAGCAAGATTTAATTCTCTTTCCTGGATGTAATAGTTTGCATTGGGAAAACTCAGGTTGCGTGAATGACCAGGAGTATCTTCGCTCACGCCGCCCGAATGATCTTTATGTAAATGCGAAAGCAAAACTCTTTTCACTTGTGAAGGATCAAGGCCATTACTAATGAGATTCTGATGCAATTGAAGTTTCCCATTCGTACTAAATCCCAATCCCGTATCAAGAAGTGTAACATCGCCTGAGTCATCAATTATTGCGAAGGGTTGTATCTCCACAAGCAAACTTCCGGATGGTCTATCCTGTAATTGATGTTGTTCTTCGTCAAACGGAACAAACAATTTGGTTTTATCCACGGTAAACGTGCCTTCGCTAAGGGGAATGATCGTCATAAAATTCCAAAAATACAAATTTCAATCTCCAGACATCAATCATTTGAAATTTGTGATTTGTTATTTGAAATTTCTATCTTAATACCATTTGCCTGTCGGCATCCAATCGAATTAAAATAAAAAGCATGATCGTGAAAGTGAGAAGCGAAGTCCCTCCGTAGCTGATAAATGGCAATGGGATACCAATAACAGGAGCGAGCCCCACGGTCATGCCTACATTGATCACCAAATGAAAGAAAAATACAGCGGCCACTCCATATGCATAGCATCGGCTAAAAACGCTTCTTTGTCTTTCAGCGATCGCTACTATTCTGAACAGTAAAAGCAAATAGATCCCCAGCAATAAAATACTTCCGACAAAACCGAATCCCTCTCCAATCGTGTCAAAAATAAAATCCGTTCTTTGTTCCGGTACAAAACCATAACGGGTTTGTGTGCTCTTCAATAACCCCTTCCCGGTAAGTCCTCCGCTGCCAATTGCAATTTTTGACTGCTTTACATTGTAATCAGTATCTTTTTTCTTTGCTGTTTGTGTTGTTTCCTTCCTGTGTGCCGCGACATACTCAGCTGGTATTTCCTTACCGACGGTACTGTAGATACGCTCAACCTGGTACAACTTTAATACATGCTTGAATGCGAACGGCACTCCGAAACGTTGAACGCCCACGCAAATCAACCAAAGCAGGATCAAATTAAATAAAATATATCTTTTGCGCCTGATCTGTCTCCATGAAAAAAAGATGACCAGCAAAGCAACCGCCGTGAGGATAAGAGCCAGAGTATTTTTTTCTACCAACAGGGTTGCGACTACTAATGCTGCCAATGAAAAGCCGATCACAAGAATTGTCGATGGCAGCCCTTCCCTGTACATTACAATGAAAAAAGAAAAATAGACAAGTGCCAAACCGGTTTCGCTTTGCATCAGCGTCAATGCAGCGGGAAGCAAAACAATACCGGCTGCGATCAGTTGGGATCTTGTTTTTCCAAATTCTGTATCCGACCGTGAAAGGTACTTTGCCAGTGCAAGACACACACAGATCTTGCAAAACTCTGCAGGTTGAAATTGAAATCCCCCGAAACGAATGATCGATTCCGTTCCCTTCACACTGGAATGAAATGGAAACACGAGCAGCAATAAAAATATTCCGAACGCATACCAAATATTAGCTGTTGCTGTAAAAAACTTACTGTCGGTTAACAAAATGAATACACCGATGATGGCAGACGCAATAAAGAAATAGAATTGTTTGCTGTAATCAGTTTTAAATCCCAGGAAACTTTGAAGCATCGGGTCTCCTTCCTTATAAGTAACCGCGAATATTGCCATAATACCAACACTTACTAATATTAAATAGATCCATGCTAAACTCCAGTCAACTCCTTTTGATATAGTTGGATTTTTTTCGTTCATGAAGGGACGGAATGATTTTTCTTTCTCAGATTTTTATCATCGATGAGTACCATATACTGAATACCAGATATTTTTTTAGCGGGGAACGGAGATCTTTCCGATGGAATGAATGGTACTTCCATCTTTTGATATGTGTATTTATCGATGTAGCTGCTATCCTTGGTCATCTCGAACCATTGATAGGCGCGAATGGAATCAGCCTTGTATTGTTCCCTGGTAAGATAAGAAGGCATCAGGTTAGCAGAAGCTATTCTATCGACTTCCTTCCGACGGTCTTCTCTTAACGAGTCTGTCAGGTATTTTTCCACCAGCAGGTATGCCATCGGCCCGGCCCAGGTGGAACCGAATCCTCCGTTTTCAATAATAACTGCAACAGCTATTTTCGGATCTTCTCTCGGTGCAAAGCAAACAAACAAAGAGTGATCCTTTAGTTCGACAACCTTTTTGTCAATGACTCTTTTATTTTGAGCAGTACCTGTTTTAGCACAAATATTGATCCCGGGAATTTTAGCGATCGCCGCTGCCGTTCCTATTTCTGTAACGTCCTGCATTCCACTGATCACTGTTTCATAGGCAACATCAGAAATGTGGGTGAGCACATCATGTCTTTTTCTGAATTTATTTACGAGCGATGTGTCATCATCGTTTTCATCATCAATTGACTTTACAAAATGAGGAAGATAATAATAACCCTTGTTCGCCACGATACAGATGCCGTTGGCGATCTGCAATGGAGTTACGAGCATTTTATCCTGGCCGATCCCAAGACCGCCTCCGGTCATCGTACATGAATTCCATTGCCCCCGGTATTCTTTATCATAAGCCGTTGTATCAGGAATGTTTCCACCATTTTCATTAGGTATATCAACACCTAATTTATGTCCATAGCCAAAGGCATTACAATATTCTTTCCATCTTGTCAATCCGGTCCTTGGATTGTGATACTTTGGATTGTCAATTGTTTTCCGAATGGTACTGCTAAAAAAAGAATTGCAGGAGTGAGCGACCGCCAGCCGAAGATTTGCCGCATGCCCTGCCCATTTCTCAAGACATTTTACAGGACGGGTACATTCTAAATATGCACCGTGGCAAGGATAGCCGCTCTCAGGTGTGATCACCCCTTCATCTAATCCTATCAATGCTCCAAGTGGTTTATAAGTGGAGCCGGCCGGATACTGTCCCTTGATAGCACGATTATAAAGTGGTGTACTTACGTCCAGCAACATCTTGCTGTAATTTTTTTGCTTGGATGAACCGGTAAGATCATTGGGGTTGTAGTCGGGTGCTGAAGCCATCGCTAAAATGCCACCCGTCTTCGGTTCGATCGCAACAATGGCTCCTACTTTGTTTGCCAATAATTTTTCTGCTAATTGTTGAAGGTCGACATCAAGGTAGGTTCGCAGATTTCTTCCTGCTACAGCTGTCGTATCAAAAATCCCGTTTTGATAATGACCTACAAGCCTGTTGAAGTTGTCTTTTATCCATAGTTCTGTTCCTTTCTGCCCTCTCAACACCCTTTCATAATATTGTTCCAAACCTGTCCGGCCGGCATAGTCACCTGATTCATAAAATCCATTTGAACGGTTAATAATGGAAGTATCTACTTCGTTAATATATCCCAGTATATGTGCTGCGGCGTTAAAAGGATACAATCTTACAGGTCTTGGCTGGAGAAAAAAACCATTATTAAATCGCCACATATTTTCCTCCATTCTAGCATACTTCTGCGGTGTCAGCAATTCCTCAAACACAGAGGGGCGAAATGCTTTGTTTTTGATGATAGCTGATTTGATCCTTTTCCGGAATTCCGCGGTGTCAATTTCCATGAGTTGACAGAAATAGCCTGTGTCAATTGCTTTAACTTCTGAAGGCGTGACCATCAGGTCATACATGAGCATATTGTTCAGGATTGCCTTATTCTTCCTGTCAAAAATGATCCCCCTCGATGGATAGATCCGTTTGGCGAAAATGGCGTTGATATCAGCTTGCCTTTTGTATTCCCGGGAAACGACTTGTAAGTGAAATAGCTGCGCGATCAGCACTATGAAGGATGCTAAAAAAATTACGCGAATAATCCGGCTCCTCGATTGGTTAAACACAGGCATAGATCACAGAAGGGAAAAATACACAGTAAGGAATTTCTTTCAAAGCTACAATGCAAAATTTTTTTTACGCTATTTAAAAAAAATTTAGGAAGACTTTTTTACGCAGTATTTGTTCTGTACCGCATTTTTCGCGGGAATAAGAGCTCCGTTGCCAGGATAAGCAACAGACTTATGCCGGTCGTCGCAACAAGTTTGATCAGGAAGGTCAATATGTTTCCAAAAGACAGCCATTCCAGGAGCAGCATGTACCCATGATGAAAAATAGTCAGTATCAAGACATAGATCCCGTAAGGTGTCCAGCCAAGCGTGCGGGGTGAAGGCTCTCTATAGTTGAATTCGGTACTATCCTTTGGCAACAGCAGGTTGACGATAAAAGGACGAATATAAGCGATCAGCAAGCAAGCCGCCGCATGAAGGCCGGGCGTTTGCGTAAAATAATCCAATGAAAGGCCCGTTAAAAATCCGATCACCAATAACCAAAATCTGGGAGTAGCAAACGGAAGCCAGAGAATGAAAAGATAATATAAATAAGGAGTGATGAAACGATGCAGATGGGGCACCTTAAATAAAACATACACCTGCACGAGGATAAAAACGGTAAACCGAAGAATATTTTTTACCAGATCACTCATTTAGTCTTTTTTACCTCATCGATCTTTTTACGGGTTTCTTTGTCAAGCCTTTCCTGCTCATCCGCCTGCAGATTTTCTACTACAAAAACATGCTGGAGGTTTTGAAAATTGGCGGCAGTCTTTATTTGTAATACATAAAAACTGCTTGAATTATCCTTGACGACAGAAGAGACCGTTCCGATCATTTTCAACGGGGGAAAGCTGAGCGAATAAGTGCCGGTCAATACAGTATCACCCCTGGCGATCGAGTCACTTTTTGGGATGCCGGTCATGGTAAGGTATAAAGGACTCTTTCCGTCCCAACTTATCGTTCCCGCATTTCCGCTGCGTTTCATGACTGCGCTTACATTGTTCTTTACATGAAGCAGACTCATGACCTGGCTAAAATTGTCGCTGGTATTTACGATAATCCCCACAAGGCTAAGATCGGAATTCAGCACGGCCATATTATCCCTGACACCTTGTTTCGAACCCCTGTTGATTTGTATATAGTTTCTTTCAGAATTTACAGAATTACTTACTACTTCGGCGTCACGCCATACGTATCGCCGGCGAGTGCCCATCGTATCATATGGTATGGTATCCTGGACAAACTGTGATGCGGTATCCGGATTTAGAAAATTTGTTTTTAGCAAATTGATCAATGAATCATTCACATGATGAATCCGATCACTTTCATGTTTGAGGTGAAAGTATTGGTCGACGTTAGCATATTTGGAATTCATCCAGCCCGTTAATTCGTTTGCCACTCCCAAACCTACAGCATGATGGTATTTATTATACCTAAATAAGAATGATAATGCTAAGACCTGGAAGCCCAGAAAGGCAAAAAAAGTGAAGTAACGACCAATGAAAAGAAATATATTACGCATACCCCTGTCCCCTAAAGGGGAACTTAGATTTTAATAGTTTTATTGTGGGTTTCTCGTTGAAACGTTGTGAAAATATTGCTATAAAAAACCCGTCCTGGCTGATTAGAATTACTGAACCTTGAAGTGAGTAACCCCGATTCATCGGGGCGTGCTATAACGAAAGTTGAAGGTAGTAATGCTGTTGACTTCATAATCAAAATCTGCTCCGGAGTAAGCTAGAAAAAACTTAATGTTTGCTCGACCTACGTTTTCCGCCCCAGGCGAAGAACAATGGCCTTTATCGCATAACAAACGGGTACCTGTCATAATTTTTCAGAGCGATACCGGTACCTCTCACCACACTTTTTAGAGGATCATCAGCTACGTGTACTGGCAATTTAATTTTTTGACTCAGCCTTTTATCAAGCCCTCTCAACAATGCGCCGCCACCAGTAAGGTACAGACCGCGCCGGTAAATATCAGCGGCCAATTCAGGCGGTGTTTGTTCCAGGGCCTTCAAAATAGCTTCCTCAATTTTGAAAATACTTTTATCGAGAGCTTCCGCAATTTCCTGGAAGCTTACCATGATCTGTTTAGGGATACCCGTGACAAGATCGCGGCCGTTTACAGGAATATCATCCGGTGGGCTGTCAAGGTCTTTCATGGCCGCACCTATTTGTATTTTTATTTGTTCAGCCGTCCGCTCACCGATCAACAAGCTATGATACCGGCGGAGGGCTTCCATAATATCCGCAGTGAATTCATCACCTGCAATACGTATTGATTGATCACAGACAATGCCTGCCAGCGCAATGACTGTAATACCGGTAGTACCGCCTCCAATATCGATGATCATATTACCCACAGGCTCTTCCACATCAATGCCGATACCAAGCGCCGCAGCCATGGGCTCGTGGATAAGATATACTTCCTTGGCTCCCGCTTGTTCTGCACTGTCGCGGACAGCTCTTTTTTCTACTTCTGTTATTGAAGATGGGATACAGATCATCATTCGCCAGCTTGGCGGAAAAAGAGGTTTTTTGGGATAGATCATTTTGATCATTTCCCGGATCATCAGCTCTGCTGCATTAAAGTCAGCGATCACACCATCTTTCAATGGTCTTACCGTACGAATGCTTTCATGAGTTTTTTCGTGCATCATCAAAGCCCTCTTGCCAACTGCCAGCACATTTTTCGGATTGTTGCGGTCGAGTGCTACAATGCTGGGCTCATTTACCACCACCTCGTCATTATGTATAATAAGAGTATTTGCTGTGCCCAGGTCGATCGCAATTTCTTGTGTAAACCAGTTAAAAAGTCCCATTTATGCTATTGGATTTAATGGGTGCAAAGTACGAGTAAATAATTTGAATTAACAAAGTGAAAACGCTTGCTGTTCATGTTGATTCCAGTAAACAATCGAGGCAAGAGTTAAACAATTTTTTCAGCTGCTTGAAAAGTTCAAACCAGCTCCTGTTGTATCATTTATTCGTACTGCACGAATTCCTTCAACAATTTATTTCGTTGCATTTTTTTACAAATTCCTTTCAAATTTTTCAAGCTTAAACAAGAGGTCAAAAAAGGCGAGCTCCTCATTTTGGCACGGTAATGGAAAGCTATAACCAGTATCTATACACCTGTGAAAATTAGCGATCCGTAACCTTCATCATAAATCAACATATATATTTCTATCTATCAGCAATGGGAAGGCGGTTCCGAATAAAATCGGGGTCGCTTTTTCTTTTTATTCTTATTTTCCCTATTTAATCCTCGCTTTAAAAATTTTCGTATAATTATCAGTTAAACGCTTCCACCATGAGAAATATTTTAGCTTTTGTTGCAATTTTCCAGTTCCTGGGCCTTATTGCCAGTAGTCAGGACATGGACAAGATCAGGAAAGACTTTGAAGACAAACTGCAGGATACGACCGTCCTGTATGGACACAATAAGGCAAAAGGCCAATTTTATGACATAAGGGGCTTTAAAATGTATGCGGAGATCTATGGACAAGGTGCGCCACTGCTGATCATTCATGGCAATGGAGGATCCATTAACAATTTCACTTACCAGATCCCATATTTTGAAAAAAAATATAAAGTAATTGTTGCCGATAGTCGTGCCCAGGGAAATTCAGCCGACAGCGGAGATAGCCTGAGCTATGAAATGATGGCCGATGACTATGCCGCTTTGCTGGATGTTTTGAAGGTTGATTCAGCTTATGTGATAGGGTGGAGTGATGGTGGGATTAATGCTTTATTGCTGGCAATTCGCCATCCTGAAAAAGTAAAAAAGCTTGCATCAACCGGGGCTAATCTTGTTCCCGATACGACCGCTGTACCTCAACAAATTTGGGACATGGTAATGCCAAATTACAAAGCATTAAAAGTAAAGACGAACAAAACCACCGAGGAAAAAAATGGTTACAAACTTTTGCGCTTACTGGTGGAGCAACCTCATATTCCACTAACTGATCTGCAAAAAATTTCCTGCCCTTCCCTGATCATTGGTGGTGATCATGATGTGATCAAAGAAGAACACACGATGCTTATCTATAAAAATATCCCCCACGCTTACTTATGGATTCTGCCTGCTTCGGGTCATAGCACGCCAATTGTATACAAAGATGATTTTAATAATGAAGTTGACAGGTTTTTTTCTACTCCCTTTAGAACAATAACGGGCGTGGGAAGATTTTTTTAAGGAGCCACAAACCCCAACCGCTTTTCTAATTCCGGAGACAAACGCGGAAGCTTTCTTCTTTCAATCAAAAAGCTGTTCAACTGCGCAATTTCTTTAAAAATATAATGCCTGTCTGCGGCTCCTTTTAAATAATCTTTTCCACTACTGCCACCCGTTCCTATTCTTGAGCCGATCATTCTGTGCACCATGTTCATGTGCCTGTAACGCCATGAACTTAATTGCTCATCGATCTCCAACAAACCGTTTAATAATTGAAATGGTAATTGCAAAAGAGGATACCCTCTGTATAGCATAATAAATAATGCCGCACGACAAGCTTTTGGTGATAATGAACGTTGTGCATTGCTTCCAGGTTGGCTCATTTCTCTTTCAAAAAATATTTCGTCAAACGTTGAAAGATTTTCCTTTTCCACATCGGCTAAACTATCCTTATACCGGTCCTGGTAGTCGTCCCAGAAATTTTCTTTCGCATTTTTGTCATATGATGGCGCCAATGGCATTCTTTCCAACCATGCATTCACCAACTCCAATAGCGACCGTTCTGATTCAGCCTTTTTAATTATTTCAATTTGCTCTGCACGCAATTTTGAAATATAATATTCCTGGCCGTAGCGGGTTTCAAATTTCAATCCCAGTTTTGCTTCCAGTTCTTTGAACTGCCAACTCTGGAAACCGGAGGCGGGGCGAAGCATGTCACGAAAGTCAAGAAAGTCCATCGGTGTCATCGTCTCAAGGATGTCAATCTGGTGGACCAATACTCTTAAGATAATGACCATGCGGTTCAGTCGGTGAACGACAGTCTGCAATTCAGGCGAATTGTCGTTCATCGCCGGTTTTTTCATTGTAAGCAAAATAGAATCTATTTCATGATGAAGTTGCTTAAACCATAATTCATAGGTTTGATGAATCACGATGAAGAGCATTTCATCGTGTGCCGGCAAATTTCGTTTGATGCTTTCCGGTGATTGAGCATTCAGGATCTTATCTAATTGCAGGTAATCATTGTAGTGCATTTCACCGGCCATATAAACTATTTACGCAAATGTAAAATGGAAATTAAATATTAGCCGCCGATGGATGTTTTTGATTTAAACTCGTATCCAATATCAGTGCGATAGTATATGCCCTCAAAGCTGATATCTTCCAGCATGAGTATTGAACTTTCTGCCGCTTCACGAATGTTTTCTCCATATGAAGTTGCGCACAATACCCGGCCACCATTTGTTACAATTTTTCCGTCTGTTTCTTTGGTACCCGCATGGAAGATGAAAGAATCCTTATCATTTTCGTTTTTCAGGCCGAAGATCTCAAATCCTTTTTCATAAGAGCCGGGATAGCCGTGACTAACAGCCATGACCGTAACAGCACAACGTTCATCCGTTCTTAGTTTTACGGTGTCTAATTCTTTTTGGGTCGCTGCTACGAACAGACCCACAAGATCTGTTTCCAATCTCGGCATGACTACTTCTGTTTCAGGGTCGCCCATCCGGCAATTATATTCAATGACGTAAGGTTCACCATTTACACTGATCAAACCGAAAAATAAAAAGCCAGTGTATTCGATCTCTTCCTTGTATAACCCTGCAATGGTAGGTTTGATGATCCTTTCTTCTACCTTGTACATAAAACCCGGTGTCGCAAAAGGAACAGGACTCACAGCGCCCATGCCCCCGGTATTTAGCCCGGTGTCGCCTTCACCTATCCTTTTATAGTCCTTTGCTTCGGGAAGCAGTAAATAATTTTTACCATCGGTGATCACAAAGACGCTCAGCTCTATCCCATCCAAAAATTCCTCCACCACTACTTTTTTACTTGCTTCGCCAAATTTTGAATGCTGAATCATCAATTCAAATTCAGAGACCGCTTCGATATGTGTTTGACAAATGATCACGCCTTTTCCGGCAGCCAAGCCGTCTGCCTTTAATACAACAGGTAAGGGATGCTCATTGACATAATGAACACCCTCTTCAAAATTCGAGGAGTCAAATTCACGGTACCGCGCGGTTGGAATTTTATAACGCTCCATGAATGATTTTGCAAAGGCCTTACTGCCTTCCAACTGAGCGCCTTTTTTTGAAGGACCGATAAAATAAATTTTTGAAAGATCATCATCGGCTTTGAAGTAGTCATATAAGCCCTTTACAAGTGGCTCCTCCGGCCCGACAACTACCATTTCAATCTTTTCATCAAGGCAAAACTTTTTGATGGCATCAAAATCCTGGATGTCCAGCGAAACATTTTTTCCGCATTGAGCAGTGCCGGGATTACCGGGAGCGATATAGAGTGGATTTGCCCAGACGCTTTGGTTTATCTTCCAGGCCAGAGCATGTTCTCTTCCTCCGGAGCCTAATAACAGGATACGCATTCTTCAGGGATTAGTTCAAATGCGAATATCGCTTCTTTTGTTAAAGAAATCGTCGATTTCGTGCAACAAATCATTTTTATGTATTTTGGACAATTAAAACTATCGGATCAGTAAACAAAAAACGATTGTATGAGCCAATCTGCAAGTCTGCCTGTCCAGGAAGGAAAACATCCAAGAGGATTGTATGTTTTGTTTTTTACTGAAATGTGGGAGCGGTTTGGGTATTATTTAATGATCGGTATTTTCTTTTTATACCTTACAGATACTATTGGCCATGGCGGACGGGGTATGGATAATGTTTCAGCCATCAGCATTGTTGGAACGTATGTGGCATTGATCTATCTCACACCATTTCTTGGAGGCCTGATCGCAGACAGGATCCTTGGTTATGCAAAATCAATTTTTTTAGGCGGCGCGTTGCTGGCACTTGGCTATTTTTTGATCGCCTTGAATGGAAGTGATACGATCATGTACCTGGGGTTGTTATCAGCCATTGTTGGAAATGGTTTTTTCAAGCCAAATATCAGCACGTTACTCGGTAATATTTATAATCGTTCGGATCTAAGACCTAAAAAAGATATCGCTTACAATATATTTTATATGGGCATCAATATCGGTGCCTTCATTTGCAATTTCGTGGCCGCGTATCTGCATAATAAATACCAGGATCAAAATGGATGGGGCATTGCGTTTTCTGCCGCAGGGTTTGGAATGGTGTTGTCTGTAATATGGTTTGCTTTTGGATTGAAGCACGTAAAACACGCTGATGTCATTAAACCCGTTCGGGAAGGTGATATGCCCATCTCACAAATATTTATCAAAGTGTTTTTACCGGCGATGATAGCTGGCGCCATTGGTTGGTTCATTCCGGGCAATATTCTTGGTTCAGATTCTAATGATGCTTTCATTTTTGCCTGTGTTCCTATCATCATTTTTTATTTCAGTCTGTGGTACAAGGCAAAAGGTTTTGAAAGAAAACGCATCAGCACATTATTAATATTGTTTGGCGTATCCATCATTTTCTGGAATATTTATAATCAAAACTCTACTGCATTAACCATTTGGGCGCAGACTTATACTGATCGTGAAGCGCCGAAAGCTATTCAACCTGCATTAAAGCCTTTTGGATTTTTAGAGTCAGTAAATACACAGCCTACAGAAATTCCGGTTGTTGACGAGCAGTTTCGTCCGCAATCAGATGCCAATGGAAAAGTTATGACGAAGCAGGGAACTGATCTTTATTTTCAAAACTTGCCAAAAGATAAGTATCCTCCGGAAGGGAAGGATCTAAAATTGGTCTCGACAGAAATTTATCAATCGGTAAATCCATTCTGGATCATTGTGCTCACACCCATCGTTGTTGCCTTTTTTGCATGGCGGCAACGCATAGGCAAAACGCTTTCGACACCCAGCAAGTTTGCATGGGGAACATTGATTGCCGGCTTATCCTCTGTAGTGATGATAGCTGCATGTTTAGTCACGAACATCTATTTTAATAAAGTTTCAAGCTGGTGGCTGGTGAGCAGTTACGGCGTATTTACGATCAGTGAATTGTTTGTAAGTCCTGTTGGGTTATCTCTCACATCAAAAGTTGCCCCGCGAAGATTGACAGCGTTGATGATGGGAGGATGGTTCATCACCACTTCATTGGGAGGGAAAATATCAGGTATCCTTGCAGGATTCTGGGATAAGTTTGATAACAAAGCCGTGTTCTTTGCTATCAGTGCCGTGGCGGCCATTATTGCATGCTTCTTATTGTTGCCATTAACCAAGCGTCTGAATACAGTAGTAGAAGAAGCCGCAGCTTCAGACGACTAAATTAGTTTTTAGCTTCGGATAATGGGTCAATTTGAAAATTTAAACCAATAGCGTTTCCTTATCCGCAAATGGCAGATCACGCAGAATGTTTATCGACCTTATCTGCGAAGATCAGCGATATCTGCGGGAAAAATTTCAAAATAACCCGCTACCCGTTTGCCAGGTTGAAAATGCAACTTCTTTTTTGTTTATCTTCCTTTGCAAATTGACTGCTATGCCAGAACCAAGCTTATTTAAGCCTTTTGTTTCGCCCGAAACAAAGATGAAAGAATTCACATTTAAATCTGTTATCCTTGGCAGCATCTTCGGAATACTATTTGGTGCAGCCAACGTATATCTTGCTTTGCGGGCAGGGTTAACTGTTTCTGCGTCTATTCCCATAGCAGTAATCGCCATTACTCTTGGTCAAAAAGTTTTCAGGACAACCATTCTCGAGAATAATATCATTCAAACTACAGGGTCAGCAGGAGAAAGCATTGCTTCGGGAGTTGTATTCACCTTGCCTGGTTTTTTATTTCTTTCTTCAGTAAAATCTGCCGATTATTTTCAATACGGAGTCATCTTTATTCTTGCCATTTTCGGCGGTATGCTTGGCACGTTAATGATGATCCCTTTGAGAAGGTCACTGATCGTAAAAGAACATGCAAATCTTCCTTACCCCGAAGGAACAGCCTGTGCCGCAGTATTGAAAGCCGGCGAAAAGGGTGGACAATTTGCGAGGACTGCCTTTATCGGATTAGGTTTCGCGACCGTATATGCTTTATTGCAGCGACTTTTTAAAGTAATTGCGGAGACACCTCTGTATGACACGGTAAAAAATAAAGTCGTTAACTCTTTTTATCCTGCTGCTCAAATCTCGGCTGACATTACTCCGGAATATTTGGGTGTGGGTTATATCATTGGTTTGAGAATAGCCGGTGTGCTGGTGGCGGGAAGTGTTTTAAGCTGGCTTGTCTTTAACCCTGTCCTTGCCTCATTGATACCGCCAGACAGCATTGCGCTGCAACAAGTGAAACTTGGTTTTTTGCATGATCTGAATACAGCAGGAGGTTATGGGGGATGGGATCCGGCTACGCATACTTTTGCTGATCCGGCATCTGCCATTTACAGAGCTTATATCCGGCAGATCGGTGCCGGTGCCGTTGCTATGGGTGGCTTTATCACCTTAATAAAAACCATCCCTACCATTATTTCTTCCTTTAAAGACAGCGTTCGTTCTGTAAAAGAAAAAGGAGATCAAGCGACACTTCGAACAGAAAAAGATCTTGACATCAAAGTCGTTTTATTTGGAACTATTGGATTGATCTTACTGATCGCATTTCTACCAATGATACCAGGTAATAATATTTTCAGCAAATTATTGATCGGTGTTCTTATTGTAGTATTCGGAGCTTTTTTTGTTACCGTGTCATCCCGCATCGTTGGTTTAATTGGGACAACCAATAATCCGATCTCAGGCATGACGATCGCCACCATCATGAGTACTTGCCTTCTTTTTGTTGCGGTAGGGGCTACGGGATCTTTTTATGAACCCATGGCGTTGGTTGTTGGTGGTATGGTTTGCATTGCTGCAGCCAATGCTGGTGCTACTTCACAAGATTTGAAAACCGGTTATCTCGTAGGATCTACCCCTAAGTATCAACAGTTAGGATTATTTATTGGTGCGATCGTTTCTTCGATTGCCATTGGCTTTACAATAAAAATATTAGACACGCCAACGGCTGACCAGGTGAAGAATGGAATTCATCATGCCATCGGCAGTTCGTTTTCTGCGCCGCAGGCTACTTTAATGGCAACGTTGATCAAAGGTATCCTTGGCGGGAAGCTTGACTGGAATTTCGTAATCGCAGGGGCCGCTTTGGCAATCGTAATGGAATTGTGTGGAGTAAAAGCATTGAGTTTTGCAATCGGAGTTTACCTGCCACTTTCTACAACACTTCCAATTTTCATTGGTGGTGCCATCAAGGGAATTGTTCAACAAGTTAAGTTAAACAGAGATGAACCTGCAGCAAAAGAAGGAGAAGAGGATCTTGAAAGCGGGAATCTGTTTGCAACCGGCTTAGTGGCAGGCGGCGCATTACTCGGCGTCTTGTTTGCTTTGTTAAGCAGGATTCCTGCAATTGCAACCGCCATGGAAAAAATGAGTGTTGAAACAGGATTACGTAACACATTGGGAGAAGGCGGTTACATGCTGCTTGGCGTGATTTGCTTTGTTATCATGGGCCTTGCATTGTACAAAATAGGGGTTAGCAGAAGGAGGTTAGATCTTTAAGGAAATATAAAAGCACCAGCTAAAGCTGATGCTTTTTCACTTTATATCTGCAGCACGGATCAACAAAACCCAAGGTGGTCATATTTTCTTCCAAGAATAGCTGTATCATCGGCATCCAGCCAATTCTTAAGAACCGTTGCATACACGGTTTTAAAATCGATATTGTATTTCAGATCGCCTTCATCAAGATCATTCAGATCCGGCATCGGATTGATGATCCCTTTTTGTTTCAACGCTCCACCGACCAGGAACATGTTGTTTGCAGTTCCATGATCAGTGCCGCCGCTGGCATTTTGAGAAACTCTTCTTCCAAATTCAGAGAACGTGAACATCAATACGTCATTAAACCGGTTGTTCTTTTTCAGATCGGCAGTAAATGCTCTGACCGCATCGCTCAATTCTGTAAATAAACGTTGCTGTTGCATTTGCTGGTTTACATGTGTATCAAAACTGCCGAGAGAAACGTAATACACCTTTGTATTGATGTCAGAAAATATTAAGGAGGCAATTGTTTTCAATCCATTTCCCAGTTCTGTTTTTGGATATTCTGTCGATGAAGGATGTAGCCTGCTCTGTTGAAAAATATAATTCGCTGATGACAGGGTTTCCGACATTGTCTTATAGAGATAATCCACTGGTTCCTCCCCGTCATTCTTGTGATCTTTCAATACATCCTTAAAAAATTTTTCATTGCTGGTACCGAATAATCTTTTCGGATCTTTCATGGCAATGGCTTTTGAATTTTCTCCCTTCAATGCAAGACTCAACACATCATCAATTTCAAGCGCATAGGTAGGCTTATCACAACCATGACATTGCGCATCAAGATAACGGCCAATCCAACCCGTCGTAATGTATTCCGTACTTGCACTTCCCGTTTGCCATATATCCATGCTGCGAAAATGCGATCGGTCAGGATTAGGATAACCTACATTATTTAGAATTCCCAGGCTTCCATCATCATATAATTCTCTCAGGGCCGTAAGTGAAGGATGTAAACCCACTTCATCCGTTAATGCAAGAGCATTTGTTTTTTGAATCCCTAGTCTTGGACGTTCACGGTAATAAATGTCATTCCGGATCGGTATTACCGTGTTTAATCCATCATTACCGCCGCTCAACTGTAATATCACCATCACCTTGTTTCCCGCGGGTACCCTGTCCACTCTTTCAAATGCTTTCAAAAATTTCGGCACCATGAAAGAAGCGGTTGCCAATGATCCAAGTTGTAAAAATTCTTTGCGTTTGAATAGCATGTTGTAAGCTTTGAGCCGTTAGCTATAAGCTGTGAGCAAAGCCAAAAAGGCTCATAGCTCAAAGCTTGCAGCTTGTAGCTGGATCTAACATAATTGGTACTCCGGTGTACTCATGATCTGTATCGTCGCCGTTTTAATAAAACTTTCTTTATCCCTCGCGTCTGAATACTCATCGATAACACTGGCACTAACGGTTTTTTTTGTTTGTAACAAATTCCCTGCAATATCATTCACCAGCTCTCCGCGAGGAACGCTGTTATAATATGCCACATATTTGCGCCAGTCAACCTCGGCGTTGATGGGTCTCGTGGCTTTTCCAATCCGACCTTGCCTGTCGGGAGGCAGGTAGGCACCGGATTTTGTTTTCAAATCATCATCATCATTTCGTCCCATCATTTGGTCGTCGTCTGATTTCGGTTTTATATTGAATTCATCATTATCATTGATCAGTTGAGGAATGCGCATGCGCATCATGAGCGTGGAACTATCGATCCACGTCTTGCCGCCAGGCCAGCCAGCAACATTTGGGGGATAAAATAAGATTTGACCCAGCAATCGTTGCAACAACAACAGGGCCTGTTCATTTTCCAATTGCATAGGAAGCATCCTTTGTATCCCAACGAGCAATTCAACCGGTGATTTTATTTTACAACCAATGTTTTTTTCGTCGTAAAACCAGTCGCTGGTAAAAATATCTTCCATCAGTTTGCCAATATCATAGTCGCTTTTATAAAAGCGGTCAGCCAGCCAATCCGCTTTTTGCTGGTCGATCTTATCATTCACAAAAAACCGATACATTTTTTGAGAGATGAATTTTGCCGTTTGTTTTTGATCCAGTAAGATCTCGAGTACTTCATCACCATCGAAATTTCCGGTCTTGCCAAGAACTGTTTTACTGCTATCATCATGTTGACCCCTTCGAAATACAAATTCACCTTTTGCATTCGCTCCCCAGCCGGTAAATGCTCTCGCTGCTTCTTTGACATCATGCTCAGAGTAATTTCCCCTGCCCATCGTAAACAGCTCCATTACTTCACGCGCAAAGTTTTCATTTGGATGATCTTTCCTGTTTTGATTATTATTCAGAAAGTTCAGCATGGCTCCTGTTTTGGAAACCTCGTGAAGCAGGTCACGGAAATTGCCAAGAGCGTTTCGACGAATGACATCGAGCAATCCCTGTTGAAAAAAAACATTCAGATTGCGGCAGGCAAAATGACCGTGCCAGAACAAAGACATTTTTTCAAGCAGCTGGGCATCACTGTTCACCATCTCATTTATCCAATAAAGATTCAGATTCCTGATCCCCTCGCGACTTTTCTTTTGTATCTCTTTTTTTTGTTCGGGGGACATTTCTTTTTGTTGCCTCCCCGCCTCTTTGATCCCAAGCATCAACCCCTGGAGATAGTTGTCGGCTGCCTGCAGGTACTCCGGTTTTTTTGAAGACGCTTTTTGAAGGGTCCTGTATAATTTCTGAGGAGAGCTATTACCAAGATCATCCAACTGGTAAACAGATGGGCCAAAACCGGCCCGCCACAATAAATGCTGATTCTTTAATTGATCGCTCACTGTAATCACCGGGATTTTGATTCAGACCAACAAACAGTTTTAAGGTTTAACCTTAAGCTCATGTTAAATCACAAACGGTTAATCACTTTGTTTATTTCAGATAGCGTTATCCACGCCTGGACTTTCCGACAACGCGGGGTCATTGAAACTTTTCACAACCTGCCTCTAGCCAAAAATGAATCTGAACCCAAGACTAATATTGGAAAGCGATTGAGAAAAATTCAGCGCAGAGGAAAAACCAAACTGGGAATGTTTGGTATTTATTTTTGAACCAGGATTGCCCGATTCACCCTTATCCTGCCGGTACCCAAGGCTGACGAAATTATTCAGGCCAAATTGGGCCAACAGTTTTTTATTAAATGCATAGGCGATGGAAGGTGTGAGACTAACCCCGACACTATAACCTTCTGTTTTGTTTTCGTTGAGAAGTATCCCATGCGAAATCTGGCGATAGTGAGAATGGGAGTAACTGCCACCTGCATCTGAACGGACCGATAGATAGAAGTCCTTGCCGAGATGATAAGATTTTTCAATGAAAAATGTCGCTCCAACCTGATAACCCTTACTTTTATTTTCTTGCGACGAATCAGCCGATCTGCCCGTATTAAATCCCAGGACAGCGGAGTAACCCAGGACAACATTGTCTTTTATGGCCTTACCATAAGATGGCGCAATGATGATATCGAATATGTTTGCATTGCCCTTACCATTTAAAGATGAAGTGTCATGAGAGTTAACCACGTCAAAGCCTAAACTGCCTCCTAAAATTTTTTGATTCTTTTTCAGCAACTGGGCCATAGAAGTGAAGCCGATGAAAAGGAGCGCAACAGTTAAAAAGGTAATTTTTTTCATAACAATGGTTTTGGGTTAAAGAAGTTAATTACACAAATATGATGTGAGAGGAAGTTGAGACCAACAATGGTTATGTCTTTAACGAAAGATTTTGTTTAGAAAAACTAAAAAGTAAAATCGGAAGCAGCGAAATGAAAAGATTTTGGAATTATAAATCATACAAAACATCCAGGTTTTTCCCTTTTTTTCGTTCTTCACGAAGTTGTTTTTCCCATGGAGGTTATCTTTTGATTAATGATATTTACAGTCTCTTGTTTATGTCATTTCAGGCCGGACTGACTGAGCTTGTATCCGAGAAGAACCATCATACCTAACAAACTGGCATCGCTGATAGAGAATAAAGTAACCCTCATAATCGGGGGATAAACTTCATTGATTTGGAGTATCAACAAAAACGGCTGGTTGGAAGGAGGGGGAGGGGCCCACACGGTGGGGTTAAATAGTATTCACGTTCTACTACCTAATAAAATAATAATTTTTATATAAACCGCTGAAGCAAGGTACGCGGACAGTCTTCCTTATCTGTTCTCCACTCAAAAAGAATCCTCCTGTCATGATCAGCACGCCCGCGTCGAGTCGTTTTGCAAAGAATGCAATCTGAAAGACTGGCCCGCGGCTTCCGGTTTCACATATCACAACCACTTATCCTCTGCGAAGTATCAAAGTTTAGGCACTGCACGACGGGCTGTCATACCAGATCCAAAACCGTTCGCAGTGAGTTTTCCCATGGAAAATATCAGCTAGCTTCTAATAGATCTTATCGCTCCCAAAATAGCCCGATAAAACTTCCGGCAACTTAATGCCATCACTAGCTTGATTATTTTCCAGAATACAGGCAAGTATGCGAGGCAAAGCAAGTGAACTGCCATTGAGTGAATGGACCAGTTGTGATCTCCCTGATTTATCCTTGAAGCGGATCTTCATACGGTTCGTTTGGAAAGTTTCGAAGTTAGAAACAGAACTTACTTCAAGCCATTTTTCCTGTGCAGCGCTGTACACTTCGAAATCATAAGTAAGCGCCGACGCAAAACTCATATCTCCACCACACAAGTTTAAAATGCGATAGGGCAGGTTTAACGATTGAATAAGCTTTTCTACATGAGAAACCATTTCTTCATGAGCATCGTAACTTTTATCGGGATGCACGAGCTGAACAATTTCCACCTTATCAAACTGGTGAACACGATTTAACCCGCGGACATCTTTTCCATAGCTACCAGCCTCTCGTCTGAAACACGGAGTATAGGCTGTCATCTTTATGGGCAGATCACTCTCCTTCAAAATTTCATCACGATAAATATTGGTCACAGGCACTTCGGCAGTCGGTATCAAATAAAATTTGTCTTCTGCTACAAAATACATCTGGCCCTCTTTATCGGGTAATTGACCAGTACCAAAAGCCGTCGTCTCATTTACCATATGTGGCGGCAAATATTCTGTATAACCTGCAGCGGTATTATAATCCAGGAAATACTGGATCAATGCTCGTTGAAGTTTCGCTCCTTTATTTTTGTAAACGGGAAACCCGCTGCCCGTGATCTTATTGCCCAATTCAAAATTGATTAGATCGTATTTCTTCGCCAGTTCCCAATGAGGCAAGGCATCTTTTGGAAGAGATGGTTTGCTGCAACCTTCGCCGATCACTACATTATCCTCCGGTATTCTGCCAGCGGGAACTTTTTCTGAAGGAAGGTTAGGAAGCTTCACTAATTCATTCTGCAATCGCCTTTCCGTTTCTGACAATTGATCGCTGATAGGCTGAAGAGATGTTTTTAACAAAGGCACGCTCTGCTTCAAAGCTTCCGCTTTTTCCTTTTCACCTTTCGCCATTAACTGACCTATCTCCTTTGACGAACTATTTATTTTAGCCTGTGTGTTATCAAACTCAAGTTGTAGCTTCTTTCTTTGTTCATCCAGTTTAAGGATCTCATCAACGACATTTTCTTCCTTAAAATATTTTACCGATAATCTTTCCTTCACCCATTTTGGATCTTGCCGTATTACCTGCAATTGTAACATGCCGATTTAATTTTTGTCGCAAAGGTAACTTTAGAAAACTAATACTTCAACTGTTGGCTAGTGTACCGGTTTGAACCGGTGGCATGGTCACAAAGTGCACAGGGTTACACAAAGAACACTACGTTAATCAGCAATAAATTGTCGGCCAAAAGTTTGTCCTTCCGGTTCACGAGGCTGACCGCCCTTGTGGACTTTGCGTGTCCTTTGTATTCTTCGGGATCTCTTCCCTGACAATTCTTAATTTCAACAAAAAAAATTATGATCGATCAAACCATGGTAACAACCAATATTGATTTGAGTGGGTACCGCGTTACAAGAAATTTAGGTGTCGTTCGCGGCATCACTGTACGCTCAAGGAGTCTTTTGGGAAATATCGCTGGCGGACTTCAGACTTTGTTCGGCGGGACAATATCCATTTATGTTGAACTATGTGAAAGAACAAGGGAAGAAGCATTTCAGAAAATGTTGCAACATGCTGACGAAAGAGGCGCTAATGCCATTATCAGCGTACGGTATGATGCAAACGAAGTGATCAGTGGTGTGAATGAGGTACTCGCCTATGGTACAGCAGTGGTAGTGGAGAAGGTTTAGGAATTAGTTATTTGTTATTAGTTGATTAGTTGACGGGTGGTAGCTGATAGCTCGGACTAATTAACTAATCAACCAAACAACTAAATTCCCCGATCAACTGATCAACCAAATAACTAAACTTATCTTTGCCAACTATGCTTGTAAACGATGATCTCCAGCAGCGTTGGTGGAATCTTGAGGCGAACCTGGTTGAACGATTTGGGAAAAAACCTGACCTCGAAGCGATTCTTTTCCTGATCGGCATACAGGAGTTTGGCCAAATACGTGAAAAATTCACCAAGGAACAAAAGCAGGATCTGATGCACGTAGCTATTTGTAGTTTGCTTTCTCAAAGCGGCTACTATGAGCTCGAGAAAATTGACGAAGAGGGATGGCCACATTTTAAACAATTAAAGGCGATGCCTGAAATGAGCACAACCGAACAGGAAAATTTTATAAAGGATCATGTCCTTCTGTATTTTCAAACCCATTGACCGCTGATTCCGTTGATTTAAATGATTCACATGAAAAAGTCAATTTTTCTCGTCTGCACTTTATTTGTGGGGCTTAGTGGTTTTGCACAGAAAGATTCTGCTATTACTAAAAAAGATCGTAAAAAGGACGTATTGCTTCACACAAATTATGGTGACATTGTTATTCGTCTTTCCGATTCTACTCCCTTACATCGCGATAATTTTCTGAAACTGGTGAAGACTCATTATTATGACAGCGTATTGTTCCACCGGGTGATCAAAAATTTTATGATCCAGGGGGGAGATCCCGATAGCAAACGTGCAAAACCCGGAGAACCCTTGGGCGAAGGAGGCCCTGCTTACACGATACCTGCTGAATTCAGAACAACTTTATTCCATAAGAAAGGAGTGATCGCTGCAGCAAGAGATAACAATCCTGAAAAAGCGAGCAGTGGCAGCCAGTTTTATATTGTCCAGGGAAAAATTTTCACTGATGCGGGTTTGGATTCTGTTGAAACCTACCGCCTCAACGGAAAAAAAATTCCCGCCGATCAACGCGAGATTTATAAAACTATCGGAGGCACTCCCCATCTCGATCAAAATTATACTGTGTTTGGTGAAGTAGTGAAAGGATTGGATGTGGTGGATAAGATCGCAGCGGTACAAACGAGTAAGGGAGAAGACAGAGACAGGCCTTTGGAAGATGTGAGAATCATAAAGACGAAATTGATAAAGAGAAAAAAGAATGTTCAATGATCAATGTTCAATCTTCAACGCTCATTTGACAACTAAAACTGGACATTGATCATTGACAATTGAACATTGATAATTTTTCTGACCGTAAAAAAAGCATCCCACTTGCGCAGGATGCTTTGACATTTCACTATTCCTAAAACTTACTTTTGTTGATTACCTCCAAGTCCACCACCGCCTTGCGTACGTTGATTTTCTTCTTCGAGACCTGATTTGTGCTGACGTGCCTGCCTGATCTTATTATTGCCAAAACGATAGCTAAGATTTACTTTGAACTGACGGCTTTCCCATCCACCATTGGCAAGAAGCGTCTGACCAGTCGTTTTGCTGGTAGCCGACCAATGGAAAGTGTTGAGAAGATCCGAGAATGTCGCTTTCGCTGTTACTTTGCCTTTGAATAAACTTTGCTGAACACCCGCATCAAGACTACCGAGAGATTTTGTTTTGAAAGCACCCTGCCAAATTGAAGGTGCAGTAAAGAATCCACTTAACTCACCCGTTGTTGTCTTCGATAGCTTAAACGTTTGTTGAGCATACACATTAAAGGAGAATACATCCGCATCAACATTATAGTCTGTCGTCTGTCCTTTAAATTTAGAGTAATAGGTATTGACGTTAAAGAACAAGCTGTACCATTTATATTGAAAAGGCATACTAACATTCAAACTCACGATATCCTGGTTGGCAACATTTTCATTTGTAATGAATGCTTTTGTTCCCTCACTCTTCGGGATCATCGCAAACACATCGTTCACATGACTATAGTTAAGCGTTGTTGTTAGTTTATACTTATAAATATTGGTAATACTGAAACTATTCGTGTATTGTGGTTGAAGATTTGGATTACCTCTCTGGAAAGTATATTTATCCAGGTTGAATTCAAACGGATTCAGGTTTTGATAAGAAGGGCGATCAATTCTGCGGCTATAGCTAAGGCTCCACATCTTCATCGGGTTCTTGTTAAGTGTTACCGATGCACTTGGGAAAAGGTCCGTGTAATTGCGATCTAAAGATGAGTCGATAGCAACATTTTCACCGGTGTCATAATTGTAACGGAAACCAACTGAATGACCTTTTGAATGAGTATTTTCTGCTCTCAAACCTGCCTGCACCATGATCCCTTTAAATTGACGATTATAATTTACATACCCGGCATTGATGTTCTCCGTGTAATTGAAATCATTATGATTGTCTTCTAATGGAGTGGATGCCGTTTCATAAAACCTTTGGAACGTATTGTCTGTTTTTACATACGATATCTTCCCACCATAGCCCAGTTTTCCTTTCTTAAAATTTTGTTCATAGTCTGTTTTTACAGAGTAGATATCGATTTGCGACGGTGTATGTATGTTATAAACTTCCTGTTGCTTGAGATCCGTTCCACTTGGATCATAAATGTTATTGGGCTGGTGCTGGTTATTGTTTGAATTATAAAAACCATAATCGGCATCTACATTCAGTTCATGACCCAAAGAATCTGCATAGCGATAGTTCAAATTAAAATTCATGTTATTTCTTGTGCCGTTACTTGAGTTATCAGCGATCAATAACCTGTCTACAACTTTAGAAGGCATGTAGGCTATATCGGTTTTGCTGGTATTGTTCATTGCATTATTTGAAAAAGTACCATTGGCCATCACACCTATTGTGCTTCTGGAGGTGGCGTAATAATCTACACCGGCTTTAAACCCATGGCTCTCCATGTCATTGACCATCGTTGAATGCTGGTCAAACGAACTGTCTGCGGAAGTTGTACGGTACAAATTAATATGGTTCTCATTTTTGCTGTTGTTGTAGTTGTAGTTTCCAAAAATGTTGAACTTGTTATTTCTGTAATTCATTGCAAACCCCGAATTGTACTTTGCGTATGTACCGATATTCCATCCTGCATTTACAGAGCCATTGCTTCCGAAGGTTTTATTTTTCTTCAAACGAATGTTGATGATGCCTGCATTACCTGCCGCTTCATATTTGGCCGATGGATTGGTGATCAATTCGATCGACTCGATTTGAGAAGACTGTAATGATTTAAGATAGTTAGCCAGGTCTGTGCCGGTCAGCGGTGTCGGTTTACCATCAATATAAACCTGCACTCCATTCTTACCGCTTAAGCTGATGTTGTCGTCTTTATCGATGGTTACGCCCGGAGATTTTCTTAAAAGCTCCAACGCGTCATTTCCTGTGGCGTTTATTGTCCCTTCAACATTGAGGATTGTTCTGTCAGCCTTGACCTCAACGATCGGCTTTTTTGACGATACCGTTACACCTTTGAGCTCTGTTGCCAGTTTGTTGAGCGCCACGGCCGGTACATTTAATTCACCCGAACCGGAAAATTCGAAACTGGAAGAATAATTGTTTGCATAACCTACATTGCTAATGCTTATTAAATACTTTCCAGCTTTGACAGAGCCAAAAGAATATTGACCCGCGCTATTTGTGGCACCCAGTTTAACAACTGAAGAATCCTTTGCATTCAGCAAAGAGACAGTTGAGCCTGGAACTGTTTTTCCCTGTTGATCTTTAACTGTTCCCGATATCTGTTGAGCAAATCCTGCAGCTGCTACCAGGAAACTTCCGATTAATAGTCCAAACTTTCTCATATAATTGATTTTTGTGGAAACAAAACTATCATGGCTTCCTTCCATTAAAAATGGTTTTCCGGCTAACTGTCATTTTAGGGGCGTGAATGGTAGAACGAACAGTACAAACAGAAAAACTCCATTTACCGCCGATTTATCCGCTGTTTTAGTCATATTTGCAGCTCAAAAACGAATTTGTTATGACTTTTCCGGATGATCTTCATTATACCAAGGACCATGAATGGATACGCGTAGACGGCGATACGGCCACTGTAGGAATAACCGATTTTGCACAGGGAGAACTGGGAGATATTGTTTACGTAGAAGTAGAAACAATCGGTAAGGAGTTGGAAGCAGGTGCTGTTTTTGGAACCGTGGAGGCTGTAAAAACAGTTTCAGACCTGTTTTTGCCGATGAACGGAACGATAATCGAGCTAAACCCCGCATTAGCCAATTCACCTGAACTTGTCAATAATGATCCTTATGGGGCGGGATGGATGGTTAAAATGAAAATTGCCAATAAAGAGGATCTCAAAACCTTGATGGACTCCAAGGCTTATGCACAAATGGTCAGCTGATCCGTAGCCTTCACAACTGCGTTCAGCCAATGACAATTTTGTACCTTTCATTTGTCGTTTGAGCACTACTACCAAATACACGGAGCAGGAACTGGTCTCCCAACTTCTTCAACAAAATGGCCAGGCATTTAGTTATCTGTACGATAATTATTCCCCGGCCTTATTTGGGGTCATCAATCAAATTATTTCAAACAAAGAGGCGGCTGCGGACGTTTTGCAGGATGTTTTTGTCAATATCTGGAAAAAGATCAGTTTATATGATGAGACAAAGGGCCGCTTATTCACCTGGATACTGAATATTGCCCGTAATGCTGCGATTGATAAATTGAGATCCCGGTCCTACCAGGATAGTTTGAAAAACCAGCCGCTGACCGAAAACGTAAATACCATAACGGCAAATTCTGTGGTTAACCCGCAGCAAAATGACATTGGTCTGAAAAAACAGGTAGGCAAGCTGAAGGAGGAATACCGGGTATTGATCGACCTGTCGTATTTCCAGGGGTTTACTCATGAAGAGATCTCAAAGATCCTTAGCCTGCCATTGGGCACCGTAAAAACCAGGATAAGAAGCGCATTAACTCAATTAAGAACAATGATATCATAGTGAATATACAGGAATACATATCAAGCGGAATAATTGAAAGCTATGTACTGGGGCTTGCTTCATCCGAAGAGAGGGCTGAATTCGAGAAGATGTGTGCTTTGCATCCCGAGCTAGTAGATGCAAGGACCAATTTTGAACTCACCATCGAAAATCAAGCTTTCCAAAACTCTGTGCCTCCACCTGCGGGGAGTAAGGAAAAGATATGGTCAGCTATCCAACAATCGGGTACGAAGAATCCCTCAAAAATAATCAGTATGCAACCAGGGACAACCAGGTCTTCGGGTTTGAAATGGTTCGCTGCCGCTTCGGTCATTCTTTTCTTGATTACAGCTTATCTTGCTTATTCGTTTTATAATAAGAATGAGGAGCTACAGGCAAAAATTAACCGGACTGACACCATCGTAAATGAATTGCAGGCAAAAGTTGCTGAGATGGCGCGCGGCGAAAAGATCATGCACGATCCCAATGTTATGGTCGTGAATATGGTTGGGTTGAAAGGCTCGGCTTCGTCTGCCAACGTGTATTGGGATTCAACCTCGACAGATGTTTATATGGTTGTAAAGAATATGCCCAAAATTGCTACGGACAAACAATACCAGCTTTGGGCTTTGATCGGAAGTAAAACAGTTGATCTTGGGTTATTTGATCTTCCCCAATCCAATGTTATCTTGAAAATGAAGAACGCGCAAAAAGCCGATGCGTTTGCCATTACAATAGAAAATCGCGGCAATACAGGTGGTCCCGACCTGGGGCAATTGCAATCAATGGGAAAAGCAAAGCTTTGACAAATCGAACTTGATATCTTCGCTCAGGATTATAATAATACGCACTTCTACTTGGAAAAAAATGAATTGAGAATATTGCCTGCGATTACCTGGGTAATCATTGTCACTGTTTTGTTATGTCTTCCTGGTGCCGCTTTACCAAAGGAGAATTGGTTCGACAAGATCTGGTTGGACAAGTGGATTCACGTAATACTTTTCTCAATTATGGTTATTCTCTGGTGCCTGTATGTCTCCGGACCAGGGGGGAAAAAAATCCGCTATTTCAGACAAATAGCCATTTACTTTTTCTTATATGGAATCGCCATGGAACTTGTTCAGAAATATTTTATACCGAATCGTTCCTTCGATCTTAAGGACATATTAGCTGACGGTGCAGGATGTATTCTTGGTCTATTCTTTTCAGGTAGGTATATAAAAAAATAGACCCCTGTAGAAACAGGGGTCGCAACCAAAACTAACTGCTTATGAGAAAATTGACTGCTTTATTGAGAAGAACTTTATTGTATAACGCAAAATTACTGCCAATAGTATGAAGCCCGGTGTTAACGAAGTTCTAAAGAACCGGCCATCGTAAAAATCATTTGCAAAGAACTTCACCCTATTGGGATTTTTCGAACTACATAAATAAATAAAACATCGTGCCAGTTTGGGCCAATCGGGCCCTGCTTTAGTTCTGTCTTGCCAATTTCTCTGCATTTTCAGCAAACTGGAGAGCGTCAATAAAATCCTGGATATCACCATTAATTACAGCATCCAGATTATAAGAGGTAAAATTGATACGATGATCGGTTACACGGCCCTGCGGAAAATTATAGGTCCTGATCTTTGCGCTGCGGTCACCCGTACTAACAAGGCTTTTGCGATGGCGTGCGATCTCTTCTTCCTGCTTACGGACCTGCTCTTCATATAATTTTGTTCGCATCATTTGCATCGCTTTTTCCCGGTTACCTAACTGCGTTCTTTCAGTCTGACACATAACGACGGTCCCTGTCGGAATATGCGTAAGAATAACTTTTGTTTCTACTTTATTTACATTCTGTCCGCCCGCACCGCCACTTCTTGCCGTTTCCATTTTAACATCGCTTTCCCTTAAATCAAAATCCACTTCTTCTGCCTCTGGCATCACTGCAACCGTTGCCGCTGATGTGTGAACCCGCCCGCTCGCTTCAGTGTCTGGGACGCGTTGTACACGATGCACGCCACTTTCAAATTTTAACGTGCCGTACACATCGTCACCTGTCACTTCTACCTGTACTTCTTTGTAGCCTCCGACAGTCCCTTCATTTTCGCTCAGTATTGCAGTTTTCCAACCCTTGCTTTCGCAATACTTTAAATACATGCGTAAAAGATCACCAGCAAACAGGCTGGCTTCGTCACCACCGGTTCCCGCCCGTATTTCAAGGATGGCATTTTTTTCGTCCTGTGGATCCTTTGGTATTAATAATTGACGTATATATGATTCCAGTTTTCCTTTTCGTTCTTCCAATTGTGGTGCTTCTTCCTTTGCCAGTTCGCGCAATTCTTCGTCGTCCCCATTTAACGCTTCTTTATAAAATTCAATATCACTCAAAACTTTTTTATACTCATCCTGGGCTTTAACGATCTTCTCAAGGCTCCTGTATTCTTTACTGGTAGCCGCGAACTTTTTATTGTCGTTCACAATGGCGGGATTGGTCAGGGCCACTCCCAATTGGTCAAACCTGGCTTTTATCGCTTCTAATTTGTCTAGCATAAATTTGTCCTAACGACTCCATTTGGAGGGCAGCAAAGTTAAACCAGCAATGGCGTACAAAAAATTTCAATCGGAACATTTATTCACCGGTTACGAGCTATTGGGCAGTGATCATGTTTTGATCACGGACCAGGAAGGGAAAATTGAGGGTGTAGTACCTGCAACAGATGCGGGTGATGACATTCAAAATTTCAATGGGATTCTTTCACCCGGTCTTATTAATTGCCACTGCCATCTTGAATTGAGCCATTTGAAAAATGTGATCCCGCCGGGCACCGGTCTGATTGAATTTCTCTGCTCAGTCGTGACTAAAAGAAATTTTGATCCGCAGTTGATAAAGGAAGAGATCATCAAAGCTGAAAATGAAATGTACGAGAATGGCATAGCCGCCGTTGGTGACATTGGAAATACAGCCGATACAGCCGACGTAAAATCAAATAGCAATATCTACTGGCAAAACTTTGTAGAGGTATTAAGCTTCACAGATGAAAAAGCAGAAGAAAATATTAAACATTACCAGTTCGTATTGGAAACACTGCATAAAATCCGAAATCCGAAATCCGAAATCCGAAATTCACTCGTGCCACATGCGCCCTATAGCATCAGTCCAAAAACTTTCAAATTAATAAATGACCTGACAAAGGACCAGGTTATTTCAATACATAACCAGGAACACCCGGCGGAAGATGAACTTTATAAAACCGGTGGCGGAGATTATCTGAAACTTTTCAGAATTTTTGGGGTTGACAAGTCACCATTTCCAGTTACCGGCAAAAGCAGTATCCGTTCATGCCTTCCATATTTTAATAATGGACAAACAATTTTATTGATCCATAATACTTATATGCCGCAAGAAGACGTCACATTCGCTAAAGATTACGCAAGTGAAAATGGTCTGCCGTTAATATTTTGCCTTTGCCCCAACGCAAACTTATATATTGAAAATAAGCTGCCCCCGGTTGAATTATTCCTTAAACATGATTGTCATCTTGTATTGGGAACAGACAGCTACAGCAGCAACTGGCAACTAAGTATTGCAAAAGAAATAGAAGCCATTCACAAACATTATCCGCAAATTCCATTAACAACGATCTTACAATGGGCAACGATCAATGGGGCAAAAGCCTTGCAATGGGACAAAGAATTAGGAAGCTTTGAAAAAGGAAAGAAACCGGGAGTAACATTGGTGGATGTTGATGCCTGGGTGTCAAGAAAATTAATTTAAGATCTCGCGCAATACCGGCAACGTTCTCATTGTTCCAAAATCCTGGACATGGAATGCATAATAAGTTTCGAAAGCGTACAAAAGATTGCGGCGAAAATCATGATTCAGTTTGATCTCATTTAGTTCTTCCGGTTGTCTCACTTTTAACAGCTCGGAAGTAACGAACGCCTGTTTATCCTCTAAAAAATGGGGATGAGAAGGTCGTTCACTGACAAAGGTTCCTTCCTGCAGGTCGAGAAAAGGATTTTTTTCCGAATACTGGTCATCTATTCTGAATCCGAAAAACACCGCTACATGTAATGCAAAAAATAAAGGGAAATTGGCCATCACTGTTTCACTACTTTCATCAAGGTGTAAAAAAGCATCTTCTACAAACTGGAAAAGGTCTTCGTTCGCTTCGGGTTGCTTCAAAGACTTTGTAAGCAGTTCTACCATGAATAAGCTGACAGCATTTTTCCTTATGTCTGAAAAAATATGTTGATACAAATAGCCCCACCTGAATTCTTTCATTCGTTGAAGATTTCTCAACTCGTTGTGGTAAACGATGAGGTCAAGGATCGCAGCCGGCTGAAAAAGATTTGCTTTGCCGCTTCCATTTTTTGTTGAAGCTCTCACGCCATTGATAAGATAAGATTGAATACCGAATAAATCGGTAAAGATGGTGACGATCAAACTGGTCTCACCATATTTTACTGTTCGGAGAACAATACCTCTTGTCTTATGAAGTTTTTCTGACAAATTATTCCACGCAAAGACGCTAAGATATCGCAAAGGCACCAGGAAATTCGTTGCGTATTTTGTATTTACCCTTTGCTTCTTAGAGTGAAATAAAAGTTAAGTCGTGAACAGAACGTACAAGTGTGCGATCCCGAAAAATCGGGACAAGCTGCAACGAAAGCTGAGTAGCGGTTACAAGACAATCCCAATAAAATCATCTTGAAATGAACACGATCTTCGTTGACGTTCTTTTAGATTTATCTTCAGCATCTATCAGTACAAGATAAACCCCCGTTGAGATCTTTCTACCCTTGTAATCTTTTCCATCCCAAATTGCCTGCGCACCCAAGGCTTTCGTTTGGTAAACCAATCTTCCGTCAAGTTCGGTGATCTTTACAATAGAGTTTTCAGGAACACCCCGAATAGCGATCGATCCATTATAACCGGGCGGAACCGGGTTTGGAAATACAAGGACGTTTGAATTTGTTTGTCCGCCTTCAGTGGCTGCACCCTGGAATGAGCAAATTCCTTTTGATGTAGCAAAATACACTTCGCCTGTCCCACTATTGATAGCGATCTTTTTTACATCGCTACTTAATAAAGGGCTGTTGTCCTCCGTGAACCTTTCAATTACTTTTTCGCCGTCCGCACTGATCAGCCATACCCCATTTTTTGTAGCTACCCATTTTCTGTCGGCGCCATCAACAGCAATGCTTCTCACATTTTCGCCTTTGAATAAATAACCCGCAAAATTTCCTTGTTGTACGATTGGGAGTATCGCCTCACAACCCGTCGTGAAAACTTCCTGCGGACATTGAATAACACCGATACCATCATCAGTGCCTACCCATATAAATCCGCTTTTATCCTTTGTAGCACAAAGAACATTGATCGAGGGAAGATTGCCATTGCCCTGCCCGCTTCGATATAACTTCCAATGATCATCGCTTACATCGTCAATTGAATTACCATGATTATAACACACTAATCCATTTCCCAGCGGAGATACGATCCAGAGTTGGTCCATATCGTCGATGACGATCTGGGCAAGAGTATTTTCGATCTGGCTAAAAGGCAGTAAAAAATTTTTCCATGTACCGTCTGCCTTTCGGACAACCAGTGGCTGTACAGAACCATAGTTGGATATCCATAAATTATTTTCACGATCAAACAATAGCCCTGAAACGCGATAACTTGTCGGATCAAGTGGGTGAGGCTGAATGGCCGAGTTCTGTTTAAATATTTCAAAACTTTCATCGGGCTTTATGTGAATCAGACCTCCGCCAAATGAACCGGCCCATACAGATTCATCACGGGGATCGACTGCCACGGTAATGAAGTCAAGCATTGAGTCCAGGACCGGGTAATGAAAGCGGTTAAAATTTTTCCATTCGCCATTTTTATCACGATAGATCCCATTACCGTTATACTGATAATTCCATGCATTATTCACTTCGCCTGCCGTGGCATAAAAAACATTGTTATAATCAACCATCTCACCGCTCGCAATTCCTTCCGGGGAATTCAAACTATACACCGCATCAGCAACTGCGGCCGAAGAAAATTTTGAAAGACAATTGAATTGATCAGCTATCCAGTAATCACCGTTATAGAGGATTGCCTTTCTCGGGAAGGGAGTCACCCCATTTTCCTGGATCGTTCTTTCAATGGAGCCATCGGTATTAACGATAACCACCTTGCTAACAGGTCCTGGTAACCTATGGCAAACTGCAATTTTTCCCCCGGTCGAATTCATTGCAGTTATTGGATTCCCATCGGCGTATAAAAGATCCCAGTTACTAGCGTTCAATATAAAAACCGAATCATGTTTTAACGTTATCAGTTTATTACTGGCCATCACAACATTTCTACAGGGCCCTGAGGACAAACCGTTTGCTCCGCTCAACAATTGCCAGTTGAGATAGTCCGAAAGATTGGCCGAATTAATGGGTGCTTTCTTCAGGCCCTCCTCTGTGGCCGCATAAAAAAAGCTTCCATCGGAAGTAAACCCGTTTACTTTTATAGCATTACCTCCATTCCCAATGAACCATGATTCTTTTACTTCAAAACGATCGCCGTCGATCACGATCACGCCGAGCCCGGTTGACAGGTAATAGTTGTCGTTGTATAAATAAATATTATAAATAGATTTATCACCGCTGATGCTCTCCCGTTTGATGTCTGGAATATTAAAAATATCATTCCGGTAAATTATATCAATGTTGCTGTTGGCGTAAGCAATAAAAAGCTTGTGATCATTTTCATCATAATGAATGGCGCTGATACCCGTTTCTGAAAGTCCTGTTATCCTGCTTGATCTTTCCACCGAGTTATCACTGAGGTCAACTGTAAATAAACTGAATGGAGTAGCGCAGTAGATCTTATTGTCGCCCGCGGCAACGTCGATCGCACTATTGTAAGGCAGATATTCTTTCCACATGCCAATGGGCACTGAAGAATTTTGTGCCGGCATTTTTTTAAACAGGCAGATGACGATGACGATAAAAAAGATTCTCACTTTTCAAATATAGAGAATCGATGGGGTTGGTCGTAAGGGTTACTATTGACTGCGAGGAGGGCCAAAACATCACAGACAATATAAACCAGCATTATTCCGTTTCTTTGTCCCCTATGTGGCAATCATTAGGTCAATTCATTCTTAAATACCGGTTATTTCTTCTAATATTATTGTTGGCGCTTACATCATTTATGGCTTACCATGCCAGCAAGGTTGAATTGAGCTATGAATTTGCAAGAGCTATCCCCACCGATCATCCTAAATACAAGACTTACCAGGAATTCAGAAAAAAATTTGGAGAAGACGGTAACCTCCTGGTCATAGGGATACAGACTGACAAGCTGTTCCAGGAAAAGACCTTCAATAGCTATAGTTTGCTCCAAAAGGCGTTAAAAAGGAGCAATGGGGTTGAAGACATCATCAGTGTACCTTCAGCGGTGGATCTCATAAAAGATTCGGCGACGGAAAAATTAAGAGCCCAACCGATCTTTAGGGATACAATCCTGTCGCAAAAAGAAATTGACAGTTCAAAGGATATTTTTCTAAGCCTCCCATTCTACAAAACTCTTCTTTACAATCCCCAAACCGATGCATGGCTCATGGGTGTCCGCATCAACAAAAACATCATGAACTCGAAGAAGAGAATTGGTGTAGTGGAATCTATCACTTCGCAGGCAAATGATTTTGGGAAAAACAATGGTCTCCAGATCTATTTGAGCGGCTTACCCCTGATACGAACCGAGATGGCCACGAGGATCGCTAATGAAATGCGTTGGTTTTTGGTGGCATCGGTGATCCTTTCAGCATTTATCCTGCTTTTATTTTTTCGGTCGGTCGGAACCATGCTTCTATCGCTTGCTGTAGTGATCATCGGCGTTGTATGGAGCCTGGGCACTATTCACCTGCTGGGTTATAAGATCACATTGCTCACTGCACTCATTCCGCCTCTTGTAGTTGTAATTGGGATCCCCAACTGCATCTATTTTTTAAATAAATACCACGTCTCATTCAATGAAAGCGGAGAAAAAAGAAAAGCCTTAGTAGAAATGGTGGGGAGAATGGGAGTCGTGACATTGTTTTGTAACCTTAGCGCGGCCATTGGATTCGCTGTTTTTGCGTTGACACGAAGTGATGTTTTAAAGGAGTTCGGCGAAGTGGCCGGAACGAACATTATACTATTGTTTTTTATTTCCCTGATCTTAATTCCGGTTGTTCTTAGCTATATGCCCTCACCAAAGTCGAGGCATACAAAATATCTTGAAAACCCATCTTTGAACCGTTGGCTCGACAGGCTGGAATACTGGTCATTGAACCATAGAAAACTTATTTATGCCACTACCTCCGTCATTGTGCTGGTCGCGATTGTAGGTATTTTAAAATTAAAATCTGTCGGTTACATAGTCGATGATCTGCCAAAATCTGATAAGATATATACAGATCTTAAATTTTTTGAGAGAAATTTTAAAGGAGTAATGCCACTTGAAATTATTGTTGATACAAAAAGGAAGTATGGCGTTTCAAAAATCTTCAGCAATCTTGAAAAAATAGATACCCTTTCTCAGTACATCTCGACAATGCCGGACATTGCCAGGCCTTTGAGCATCACGGAAGGATTAAAATTCGCCAAGCAGGCATTGTTTGACGGCGACAGCAATAATTATACAATGCCAACTGCTTCCGATCTCCCGGCGCTCAAAGAATATCTCGACGTTAAAACAGATACCGGGAAGAGCAGGAACTCTTTTACAAAACTTGTGTCAAGCTTTATGGACAGCACCAAACAACAGGCGCGCATTAGTGTAAACATGGCCGATGTTGGAAGCAAGCGATTGCCACAAATTCTTGACAGTATTCAATTAAAGGCAAATGAATTGTTCAGCGATACAGCAAAATATAAGGTGATGCTAACAGGAACAAGCGTCACATTCCTGGAAGGAAGCAGTTTCATCATCCATGGCCTGAAAGAAAGTATCATGTGGGCTTTTTTATTGATTGCCCTATGCATGCTTTACCTGTTCAGATCTTTTAGAATATTGATCTGCTCACTTATTCCGAATATCATTCCACTGCTTATCACAGCCGGAGTGATGGGATGGGTAGGCGTTCCATTAAAGCCGTCAACAGTTTTGATCTTTAGTGTTGCATTGGGTATTGCCATTGACGTCACGATTCGCTTTCTTGTAAACTATAAACAGGAATTACCACTTCATGGTCACGATCTGAAAAGAACAGTCATAGAAACGATACACAGCACAGGGATCAGTATTATTTATACCAGTCTTGTGCTCATCGCGGGGTTTATCATTTTTTGCTTTAGTGGTTTCGGTGGAACCAAAGCATTGGGATGGCTCACTTCATTGACGCTGGTTACGGCAACGCTTACCAATCTTGTACTGTTGCCTGCTATTTTAATTTCAACTTCACCAAAAAAGGGACAAGCCGAATAAATCAATTGTTGAAAGTCTGTGCAGGCTGAGAAGCATCAGCACTCGAATTAAATTATTTACGGTTTCCATTAAATTTTCCTTTTTTTCTTTCTTCATCAAGTTGTTTTTCCCATGGCGCTTATTTTTTGAACAACGATATTTACAATCTCTTGTTTATGTCATTCCAGGCCGGATTCTGACGAGCCTGTATCCAATGAGAAACCATACCTACATACTGGCATCGATGATAAAGAGTAAAGCAACCCTTGTAATGGGGGGATGAACTTTATTGATTTGGAACATACACAAAAACGGCTGGTTGGAAGGAGGGGGAGGGCCCACACGGTGGGCTGAATTATATTCAATTCCGATTCTCAACTGCCTTACTTACTTAATTGAAGTTGGTAATTGTTAAACGAGCTTATTAAAGATAAAGCCTAAATTTTCTATGCATCCGCTACTCCTATAGTGCCTTGTGGTGAAAACCTGTTCAACATAATTCACGACATTAGGCATATAGGTCAAATGGCTTTTGTCTAATGACTTTATTTTAATACCTCTTCCAGTTTGCTCTCCAGCGCATCACCCCTTAAACTTTGCGCGATTATCTTTCCATCTGGATCAACTAAGACGTTAAACGGTATTCCGCTAAAATTGAATATTGAAACCGCGGCGCTGTTCCATTCCCGCAGATCACTGACCTGGGTCCATGAAAGTTTATCTGTCGCGATCGCTCCCAACCAGTCGTCTTTTTCTTTATCCAACGAAACTCCGAGAATCGTAAAATTTTTGCTTTTGTATTTGTTATAAGCTTGTAGCACGTTTGGATTTTCTCTTCTGCAGGGAAGACACCAGCTGGCCCAAAAATCTACCAGGACATATTTGCCTTTAAAAGAACTAAGCGTGATCGTTTTTCCATTCACATCGGGTAATGAAAGTTCCGGAGCCTGCTTATCGGTCCATTGAGGTTCATCTACTTGTTGTGCTTTTTGCTTCTCAAGGGCAAGCTGCCTGTCACTCATCTCTTTTATCCTCGCCACACCTTTGTGTGCAGGAAATTTTGTTACGATCCCATTTAGTAAGGCCTGGTAATCATCCATTGAAAATACCTGCGAATTGGTACTTAAGGCCCATGTACACGTTATCGGGTCATTGGACGTTTTGATAAATCCGCTCACATAATTTTTGAGATCAGTCAGCTGCGCTGTTCCTTGCTGGTTAACCGTTATTATAGTCCCGCTGCTATCGGCAAGTCCTGATTTCCTCAGGCTATCAATCTCATGACCAAGGGCATACAGTTCTGACCACTTACGCGAGGCCGTTACAGAAAATTCTCTTAAAGACTTACTTGCGTCGGATCCTTTGACTTCGTAATCGTTTTGAATTTGTGCATCGGCATTTACAACGATCTCCGAAACATCGTTGATAACATATGCGAAAGGATATATTTCACCTTTGAAGAATAAACTGAATAATGACTCTTCAGCAGCCTTTGCCTTTAAGCTATAGGAGCCATCCTTCCCGATGATGGCAGAATCGGCAATGACCCTTTCACCGGAACCCAATGGAGTCTCCTGCAAATAGACCATTTTGCCATTGCTGTTTTTAATATGACCGCTTACTTCAAACTGCTTCGATGCCTCGTGCTTGCAGGACAGGCAAAGCAAAACAGCAGAAGCCAAAAAAAATTTTTGCATAGTGTGATCAGGATTTTAATTTTTCAGATAAAATATCGTTTGTCATTTTAGGATCAGCTTTACCTTTTGATAATTTCATGACCTCACCGACAAACAGGCCCATTAAACCCTTTTTCCCTTTCTTAAACTCTTTTACTTTTTCAGGAAATTTAGTTAGTACCTGGTCGATCAGACTTTCAATGTTGTCGGTGTTCTTGTCAAGTGACCAATTTCTTTCTTCTGCAATTTCGGCCGGTTCTCTTCCGGGGTCTTTGAGTAATTCGTTAAAAAGTTTTGTTGAGGCGATCGAAAAGCTCAATTTTCCGTCTTCAACCAACTTAATAGTTGCAGCCAGTTTCACCGGCGTAATGGGAAACCGGTCTATCTCTTCATCCGTTTCATTTAGCCATGATCTAACCGGCCCTAACATCCAGTTAGCGGCTGATTTAAATCTTACTCCACCATTTATCACCTGTTCAAAATAATCAGAAAATTGTTTTTCTTCAGTTAAGATGGTTGCATCATATTCTGACAGGCCGTATTTGTTGACATATCTCTCAGAACGCTCTCTGTGTAATTCAGGGATCGATCTTCTTACATTATCGATGAATTCATCTGTCAGAAAAAATTTTGTAAGATCCGGATCAGGGAAATACCTGTAATCATCCGCGTCTTCTTTATCACGAATTGAAAATGTAGTTCCGCCATCGGCATCGAAACCTCTTGTCTGCTGAATGATTTCTTCTCCCCGCTCCAGCATTTCGATCATTCTCCTGCTTTCGAATTCAACTGCCCGTTTTACATTTCTGATCGAGTTAAGGTTTTTCACCTCGACCTTTGTACCAAGTTTCGAATCGCCCTTTCTTCTTACTGAAATATTTGCATCGCAGCGAAGACTTCCTTCTTCCATATTGCCGTCACATATGTCAAGATAGCGAACCAGTTTGCGAAGCTCGGAAACGTAAGCATAGGCTTCGTCACCGTTGCGTATGTCGGGTTCGCTTACAATTTCAATCAACGGAACGCCTGCACGATTAAAATCAAGAGCCGTATTGTCGGGATCGACATCATGCAGACTCTTACCTGCATCTTCCTCCATATGAATCCTGTTCAAGCGGATATTTCTTTCCTCATTTTTTATTTTGATAGGGACATAGCCAAATTTGCAAATTGGCGTTGTGTGTTGGGATAACTGATAGCCTTTGGGAAGATCAGGATAGAAATAATTTTTTCTTGCAAAAAAGTTTTCTTTCACAATCTCAGAATGACAAGCCAAACCCATTTTTATGGCAAACTCGATGGCCTTTTTATTCATTTTTGGCAGGCTCCCCGGGTGGGCGAGCGTGATGGCGCTGACGTGAGTGTTTGGCAAAGAACCAAATGCGGAACTGTCGCCGCAAAACAATTTGCTTTGGGTCAGGAGTTGCGCATGAACTTCCAGTCCAACTACGGTTTCGTATACATCGTAATCAATCGTCATGATAAGCTGCAAAAGTAAGAAACCTCACCTTCAATCTCTCCCCGGAACGAAGTAATAGCAGGCTTTAAATAGTTCTATTTAACATTTGCACTTGTAAATTATTTAAACCTGTAGAGTCATGACTTATTGCCGATGTGGGAGAACTGAAGTCCTGATTAGCACAGATGAACCGCCCTTCTCTGCAGGAGAAGGGAAGGGGATGAGGCCAAAAAAAGTCCCGCCAGGCGGCGGGACCACATGCTCGATGTATATGGAGTTAAAGATCTGCTGTTTTTAATTTGCGGGGCATTCTTACTTCAATGTTCTGAATCTTACCTGCGCGTTTGATCTTTAGCATGAGAGAGGGTTTGTCCCTGCTGTCACGAACGATCCTTGCGACTTCATCTGCGCTATTCACCGGTTTATCATTGATAGCAGTAATGATATCATTTTCCTTCACACCCGCTTTCTGCCCATTTCCTTCATCGTCCACATCGATCACTTTCACACCCTTGCCATCTTCAGTATCCTGCACAGAAAGTCCAAGCTTCGGGCGATTGTCATAAAAAGAAAAATACTGCCCCGGGGCGACCTTTATTTTTGGATGAACATTTGTTTTCGGCGCGATCACATCAAAATCCATGTTAGGCATATTGAATGCATTAAAGTCAGAGCCTTTCCATTTACCCAATTCCGCAGTAACTTTTTGTTCTTTTTTATCCCTCTGGTAAGTAATATTTACTTTATCACCCGGCTTATGGCTACGAATAAGTTTTGTGAGATCATCCGGATCATCAACCTTTTTATCATCCACCTTTGTAATAATGTCATCTTCTTTCAAGCCGGCTTTGTCGGCACCGCTGCCTTCTGTAATGTCAGTTATTTTCAGACCGTCATCATCACTTTCCGTAACGACACCCAGCATGGCAGTGTTTCCATCTTCATAAAGCATTTTCATGTCGTTATCATTCCAGTTGTAACTCCATGAACCTTCCGGCGAGTTGTAGGCCATTACTGAATGCCCGTCTTTAATTTTACGCCGGTTTACACTGATATCATCGTCCTTAAGTTCGTCAATCGGTTTTCCGTTTACTGTTACTTTATCACCGTCTATCTCAACAGTCACCTTTCCTTTGTCTGCATTCTTTCTCGTAATGATAATTTGTTCAGCATCTTTTTTGTCGGATTTATCCTTGTCCTTGTCTTTTTCATCCTGGGCATGGATCGCAACCGGAGCTATCAGCAGGGTGGCAAGCGCAACTACTGATAATTTGGGGAGTATTCTCTTCATGATTTTATTAATTTTATATTCTACGTTAAGTTTCGTAGTTCAAATATAAAAACATTTATCCAAATACGAAATATTTCGGAAATGTTAAAATCAATTCCTTTTTAAATGGCCCTATAATTTGATGGCCGGATTTGTCACCTGATAAGTTTTGTGAAGATAACCATGCATGACCTCATCGCGCAGATATTTCATACCGCATTTGTCCAAAACCCTTATGGATGCAAGGTTTCCGGGCAATGCCCGACCGACGATCCGGGGAAGATTTAGTGTGCCAAAGCCGTAGTTAATGCAAGCCAATGCAGCCTCCGTTGCATACCCTTTGCCCCAGAATTTCTTCATGAAACGATACCCCAGGTCCACTTCATTTGTCTCAGAGAGATATTTTAAGCCACACCAACCCATGAATTCCAGGGTGGGTCTTAATTGAACTGCCCAGCGGCCGTGTTCATATGAAATATATTGCGGTAAAATCACCTCGGTAAGAACTTTCCTGGCGTGCTCAACATCGGTCAAAGGATCGTGAGTATAACGTATGACCTCCGGATCAAGGTTCAATTCGTAAAGAAGAGGAGCATCATCTTCAGTAAACTTGCGAAGTAATAAGCGATCGGTCTCAATGATGACATCCATAATGGTAACCTTAAAGGGTGATGCATTTTATTTTTTTGATCTCTCACCATCTCGAGTGTTCCTTTTATGTTGCTAAATTGGCTTATTTAAAATCTCTTTGAATTGATCAACCAGTTTGTCAATATTCGAAGCTTCCGTTCCTGAAGCCGTTGCCAGGAACTTTTGTCCTCCTCCACCACCATTGATCATTGGTGCAATTTTTTCCTTGATAATTTTATTTGCATCGTATTGACCAACTTTTACCAAATCGTCTGACAGAGCCACCAAAACATTCACCTTTCCATCTTTCTTACCGATCAACAGGGCTACCGATCGTGTAAGATCTTTTATACGCAATTCCGAAGAGATCATCTTCAGGAGATTTATGTCGCCATCTGTGATAATATCATTGAAGAAATCAAATTGATTTATTACCTGCTTTTTTAAAACAAGCCTGTCAACCGACGCCTGCGCTTGTAACCGGTAGAGCTTTTCAGTTGTCTTTTGTAACTCATTTCGATCTTCAACAAGTTGTTCAATTGCTTTCGACAGGTCTTTTGGGTTTTTGAGTTGAGCCTGTAATACCTCAATAATTTTTATTTTTTCATTTACATAATCTTCGGCAAGCTTGCCGCCAACAGCTTCAATACGACGGACACCTGCGGCGACCGCCGTTTCATTCGTGATCTTAAAGAAACCAATATCACCAGTGGCGCCCACATGAGTGCCGCCACATAATTCGAGGGAATAATTTGGGTCAACGATCACTACCCGTACTGTATCGCCATATTTCTCCCCGAACAAAGCCATGGCTCCCAGCTTTAATGCTTCCTCCTTTGGCATGTATTTGATTACAACAGGAATATTATCCCTGATCTTTTCATTGACCAGCTCTTCCACTTCAGCAATTTCTTCATCCGTCATCTTTGCAAAATGAGAAAAATCAAAACGCAGATGTTCCGCATTTACCAGGGAACCTTTTTGTGTAACATGAGTTCCCAATACTTTCCTTAACGCAGCATGAAGTAGATGGGTAGCTGTATGATGCCACGCGGTGTTCCTTCTTTTCTTTGCATCGACGATGGCAACCACTTCGCCTGAAAGATCAGCGGGAACCGAATCTGTGAAATGAATAATTAGATCATTTTCCTTCTTTGTATCATTCACTTTTATCTTTTCACTATTCACTATTATCTCTCCTGTATCTCCAACCTGTCCACCGCTTTCAGCGTAAAATGGTGTTGTTTCCAGAACAATCTGATAAGACTCTTTTCCCTTGGCCTTTACCTTGCGATACTTCAATACTTTTGTTTTCGCTTCTAAAGTATCGTAGCCAACAAACATGTTTGTTGAAGAATCATTAACAACAATCCAATCCTCCGTATCAATTGCAGTGGCGGCACGGGACCGGCTCTTCTGTTGCTGCATTTCCTTCTCGAAGCCCGGTTCATCAACGGACAATTTATTTTCTGCAGCAATCAACCGGGTCAAATCAATTGGGAAGCCATACGTGTCATACAACTCAAATGCTTCAGTACCTTTTATAATTGTAGTTTTTGCCGCAGAAGAAGAGGTTATGATCTCGTCAATTCTTTTCAAACCCTTGTCCAATGTTCTCAAAAATGCCTCTTCCTCTTCTTTTACCACCTTACTTACAAAATCAACCTGTTTTTGCAATTCGGGAAATACATTTTCAAACTGATGGGCCAGCAAGGGCATCAATTGGCAAAGCAAAGGCTGTTTGTAATCCAGGTAAGAGAAATAATAGCGAACGGCACGACGAAGAATACGCCGGATGACATAGCCTGCGCCTGTATTGGAAGGCAATTGTCCATCGGCAATTGTAAAACCAATGGCGCGGATATGATCGGCAATGACACGAAATGCGACGTCCTGTTTGCCACTGGTGTTCGTATATTTCTTGGCTGTCAACTTTTGGGTCGCTTCAATAAGACCTGTAAAAACATCCGTGTCGTAGTTGGAAGTTTTATTTTGAAGAACTCTTACCAAACGTTCAAAGCCCATTCCTGTATCAACATGTTTTGCAGGCAAAGGCGACAGGCTTCCATCTTTTAACCGATTGAACTGGATGAACACATTGTTCCATATTTCGATCACCTGCGGGTCGTCTGCATTGACTAATTTCTTTCCATCGAGCTTTTTTCTTTCTGCATCCGGTCTGCAGTCAACATGAATTTCAGAACAAGGTCCGCATGGACCTGTGTCACCCATTTCCCAGAAATTATCTTTTCTTCCAAACAACAAGATCCTGTCTTCAGCGATCCATTTTTTCCATTCATTAAATGCCTCTTCGTCCTTCGGCAATTTCTCTTTCTCATCACCTTCGAAAATTGTTACGTATAGCCTGTCCTTTGGTATTTTATAAACTTCGGTAAGTAATTGCCAGCTCCATTCGATCGCTTCTTTTTTAAAATAATCGCCGAAACTCCAGTTGCCAAGCATCTCAAACATGGTGTGATGATAAGTGTCAACCCCTACTTCTTCGAGATCATTGTGCTTGCCACTTACGCGTAAACACTTTTGTGTGTCTGCAACGCGTTTATTTGCCGGCTGCTTATTTCCTAAAAAATAATCTTTGAACTGGTTCATGCCTGCATTCGTGAACATCAGCGTGGGATCATTTTTTACAACAATGGGCGCTGAAGGAACAATAACATGCCCTTTTGATTTGAAAAAATCAAGGAACTGCTGGCGTATTTGGGATGAGGTCATCATGGGTGAATGAAGTTGTGAGTTGTGAGTCGTGAGTTGTGAGTCGTGAGTCGTGCCTCTCGGCCCATTAACCGTTGACCATTCACGATTGACGATTCACGATTCACGAATAGCAGCAAGAAAGCAGGAAACATATAAAAGGGATTGATTTTTGCTATTTATCCGGCTATATTTGCCATTCCTATGGCAGCATGGTATAATAGCGAAGCGCAAAGGTAAAGATCGGGCTGCATTTTTCATCGAATGGTTAAGCTTCTGCCATCATGAAGAAGATCAAATATTTTTATAACACCAATAGCCTCCGGTATGAAAAACTGGAAACGCCTTTGCGGGTAAAGCTGCTGCGTATCTTTGGTTTTCTTGCAGCCGCAATCGTGACTGCTGCTATCATTTCTTTTTTTGCCTTCCGCTTTATAGGCTCCCCCAATGAAAAATTACTGAACCTGGAAAATGAGCGCTTGCAGGATAAATATCATCAACTCAGTGACCAGGTGAAGGCGACACAGGAACAGATGTCGGAGCTTGTAAAAAGAGACAACGAAGTTTACCGGGCTATTTTTGAAGCCAACCCGATACCCGATAGTGCAAGGGCCAGAGCACTGGCACAGGAACAGGAGATCGCCCGGGTTGAAAATATGCGGTCTTCCGATCTCGTGAATTCCATCGTCAATTCATTGAATAGCCTGGGTCATTACATAAGCGCCCAGAAAAAATCATACAATGAGATCGACGATCTCCTGAAAAATAAAGAAAAGCTTCTTGTATCCACTCCGGCCATTCAGCCTGTGAGCAATAAAGACCTGACACGTGTTGCCTCCGGATTTGGTTATCGCATTGACCCGATTTACAAAACGGTAAAACTACACGCGGGCCTTGATTTTGCCGCGCCTCAGGGAACGCCGATTTACGCCACCGCCAATGGTACCGTTACTGTTGCAGGCAATACAGGCAATGGGTATGGGAATCACGTTGTCATTAATCATGGGTATGGCTATGAAACATTGTACGGCCATATGGTAAAAGTAAAAGCAAAGGCTGGTCAGCAAGTCAAACGCGGAGAAGTGATCGGGTATGTTGGAAGCACTGGAAAATCAACCGGGCCGCATTGTCATTATGAGGTACACAAGAACGGACAAAAGATCGATCCGGTGTATTTCTTTTACAATGATCTTTCACCTGAGCAATATGATCTTTTATTAAAGAGAGCAGCGGCAGCGAATCAAAGTTTTGACTAGCTGCAAGCTTTATGCTTTCATGCTGCAAGCCAGAAAGAGCGTTTATTATCGGGGCTTGAAGCGTGCAGCTTACAGCTTGTGGCGCCTTGTGACTTTTCCACAATATAAACTTTCGTCGCGCCACTGGCCTCTGCATTCGTATCTTTAATCAACAATAACTATGGAAAGAAAGTTCTCACAAATAGCCATGGAGTTTGTCGGCGAAGAGGAAAAGCAGTCGCCACAAAATGAAACTCTGATCGAGACCGATATGGTCATCGAGGAAAAGACTTCGATAATTGAAGAAGAAGATGCCACTGCAAGAGATCAGCGTCCGAAAAAAACTCTTTCAAAACGTGGACGCCCTTCATTAAAGGAAATTGATATCAATGCCGACCTTGTGCAGATCCCTCCGGATGAAATACTTTTTCAAAAACAGTATTACTCCATCGGCCAGGTAGCAAAATGGTTCCGCGTTAACCAGTCACTGGTCCGTTATTGGGAAACTGAGTTTGATATCCTTGAACCCCGTAAAAACCGGAAGGGTGACCGTTTCTTCCGACCTGTCGATGTAAAAAATCTTTTACTTATCTATGACCTGCTTCGCCGCCGCAAATTCACTCTCGAAGGCGCGAAAGACTATTTGAAGCATGCTAAAAAAGCGGAAGAGAAATTTGCCATGATCCAATCGCTTGAAAAGATAAAGGCATTTTTTCTTGAGCTGAAAGCAACGCTCTAAAGTATTTTAACATCAAAATATAAACTAAAATGTTCCAACATTAATTTTGGAACTCACCTGTATGTCATGAAAAAAATATTGATTTTAATCACCTTTTGTTTTCTGTTCAGTGGCGCAGTTTTTGCTCAGTCGCAGGCCGAGATTTCGAGGGATAGTGAAGGAAATAAAGTTCTGAAAGGAATTATTTCCCGCAAGGAATTGGAAAATGATACTGCATTTTCCTGGTGGTCTGAAAATTTGAAAGGGTATACTCCCCAATCTCAGGCTGTTACTGAACTTACGAAAAACCAAAGTATAGAATTCATTGCATTCTTAGGAACATGGTGCAGTGATTCAAAGTTCATCATTCCAAAGTTCTATGCATTTATTGACGCTGCAGGCTTTCCTGCAGACAGGGTTACACTGATTGGAGTTGACAGGAGCAAAAAAACACTCAGCCATCTTGCCGAAGCGATGAATATTATTGATGTTCCTACCATAATTGTAATGAAGAATGGAAAAGAGGTAGGCCGGGTGGTTGAGTATGGCAAATATGGATTATTCGATAAGGAATTGGGTGAGATCATTGCATCGATCCCTACTTCTCCTGCGCAATAATGCGGACGTCCTTATTGGCTCCTGCAATTTCGATCTCCAGGCTCTCCAGCAATTGCAAGACTGAAATGTTTACAGATTCCTTTACGGCATTGAACTCTTTGTCTGTAAGATGGCCCGTAAAATAATCTCCATTGATCATGAAGGCATGACCGGTAATAGCATTCATGAGGACAGTGGAATTCTCAATTTCCCTTTTCTTAAAAATATTTTTGATGCCCGCCAGCAGCTCCTGTATCTTTTGTGACGAAGTATTGAGATCGATCTCTAATCTTAATTCGCCCCGGTGCTGCGTGCGCAGTGAAACATTATCGAGTATACTGTCCACCATTTGCTTGTTGGGAACAGTGACGTAAGTTTTTTGTTCCGTGCGGATACGCGTGCTGCGAAGACCGATCTTTTCAACTGTACCAGTGATGCCCTGTACTTTCACCACATCACCAGTTGTAAACGGTCTATCAAAAAAGATCACAAAGGATGCGATCAGGTTTTCGAGACTTTCCCGGAGAGACAGGGCAACGGCAGCTCCCACGATGCTTAAACCTGTCAGGAAACTTCCGACATCGAGGTTGAAAGCAAAATGAAGGATCATCAGGATACCGGCGATGCCTAGAATGACCTTAAAGAAATCCCTGAAGAAAACGATCAACTGGTTATCGCGAAAGTCTGCAGTTAGATTAGCCTTTCGTTCAAGAATGGTCGCAATAAAATCTATGCTTCGAAGCAATAGCCAAATAAAGGAAACGATAAGGGCCATGTTTCCAATGGCATGAGAAATATCCTTTAAAGAATTTCCATAAATGTCAACATTCCAAACCCCGGGAAATCGAAGCCGGTGTAAAGCGACAATTGACACAAATGTTACTACAAACATTCCCAACGGGTGTATCACAAGATCAATAAATGATTTCCGGTCTATGTTTCGCCATATTCTTTTGACAAGAAGAAAAATTAAGCCTGCTACATATTTTGAGATAAGGCGATTTAACAAGAGAACAAAGAGGATAATGGCAAGTGAAATGAGATATTCTCTGACCGTATTATCAAAATAAAGCTGGTCCAGGATTTTGCGCATCTCCGACTATAATTTGAAATAAAATTAAACAAACTTATTTCACCGGCTTAGGCCAGGTAGATAAAATAACAACTTTGACCTTTGTGACTTAGCGAAGGGAATAAATTTCCAGCAGATCTTTTTTTAATGCATACAGGCGGGACGAAGTGAAATTAACTTTCAGCGAATTGTTCAGGGGACCGGGGAGTTTTTCATCATTCTGTTGAAAGGTATTGATCTCATAACGATGGAGCGTGTCGTTGTTGATCCCAAAAATAAATTTCCCTGCTACCTTAAAGTCCTGCCAGCCATTGATTAATATTTTGTTCCGGAGGGCGCCGTAATAATCAAATACGAAAACACTCTGCAACGGATCATACAAATAAACAAATCCCTCCTGGTCACAAATATTTTTTACAAGCGGGGCTTCAGTAAACAACTGCCGGAAATCTGCTGTCTCCATTAATAAACTCCCGTCGTCATCTATTTTTTTCAATTTGCTATCCCCCTCATCAAACAACCATATATTGTTGTCATACGACTGGCCGATTGCGTTTACCTGGAAAATGTTTTGCTTACGCAGGTCAATGGTATTTCTTATCGCCAGCAACCTGTCGAGAACCACGATCGTTGCAAAATCTTTATAATAGAGTAATACTTTAAGTGGGTTGGAAACATCAATGGTTGAGATCTTACCAAATTTCTTTACGTTATTGAACACTGCAACCGAGTCACCACTTGCATTGTATTTTTTTAGCTGGTCCGTGCTCGCAAGTACATACACATTGTCGAGATTATCAACTGCAAAATCAACCACATCTCCCTTGATCATCGAGATCATCCTATAAGGGCTTTCATCTTGCGCCCTGGCAGAAAAGGAAAGGATAAAAATGAATGCCAGCGCTATGTTGAGAATTCTCACCAATTTTTTATAATTTTTTCATCTTTGCTTTTATATGACCTTAATTCCAGGTGCCTACCATCAAACGCTGCATAAGTATAATAATGTATCCAATCGCCTAAATTAATATACCTGGCCTCCCTCCTGCCCGCTTTGAGACGGAAATCAATGGGCAAATGACGGTGGCCAAATATGAAATAATCGAATTCCTTGTTCTGCAATACGCTGTTACAGTAGATGATCAGCCATTCTTTATCCTCACCCAGGAATACTTCCTCCTTCGTCCCGGTTTGCGCACGACTTCGGCGGCTTAAGAAGTTTGCCAGGCCCATTCCCATGTAGGGCGGAAATATTCCGAACAACCATTGACTGAATTTATTTCGAAAGACCTTTTTTATGAATTTATACCTGTGATCACCCGGTCCCAATCCATCACCATGACCAATGTGAAACTTCTTTCCATTCCATTCAAAATCGCGTGGTTCAAAGTAAACAGGAATATTTAATTCCTGCTGAAAATAGGTTTTCATCCACATATCGTGATTGCCCACAAAGAAATGAATCCTGGTTCCGGCATCAGTGATCTCCGCCAGCTTTCCCAATAATCTCACGTAACCCTTTGGGACCACTTTTCTGTATTCATACCAGAAATCAAAAATATCGCCTACGATAAAAATCTCAGCAGCATCATACTTTATCTCATCAAGGAATTCAATGATGATCTTTTCACGCTCAAGACTGGTTTTATGATCGGGAGCACCAAGATGAAAATCGGAAAGGAAATAAATTTTTTTATTCGGCAGAAGTTGCACTTGAAGGTTATTTCTTTTGCTGAAGATATTGAATAAGGTCGCCTGATTCTATAAGAGGTTTTCCGTCGACACTTCCATTGTACCAATATATCCACGCGATTGTTGTCGCATGTTCCGTAAAAACGTCGACCAATTCGCGCCGGTACAATTGAATCTCACCCGGTTCAGCAATTACACCTTCGTAATCATCAAGCTGACCAATGGCCCAGTTAAATTCTGATTCATTCTTAATCGTATACAATTCACCGACGATAAAAGAGCCGGCCGCGGGCACAGCGGCGGGGTAAGGACCCAGGTCAAATAATGCTCCATTCACTTTCGCAACTTCGTCAAACGAAAAAAAACGACTTATATACTCGTATGCATCAGTTTTAAACACGCTTCGGAGCGAGCCGTACACAAACAATTTATACACGCCGGCAGCATTCATGTGCTAAAAGTACTAAGAGAAAGTATTTATTCATCTATCAGGAAACAATAAACTTCTTTTGGCCCGTGAACACCCACAACCAGAGTTTTTTCAATATCAGCGGTACGACTTGGGCCGGTGGCAAAACTTATCAGTGAAGGTAATTTATCCCCATACTTGTTCTTTATCAATTGCAATGCATCCTTCACATCATAGACGAGTTGTTTTGTATACGCAACGCAGACATGGATAGGAGCATAGACACTTGCAGCTCTGCCGCTGGATCGGACGGAGCTAAGAACAATGGTTCCTGTTCTGGCTACCAATGCTTCACAACTTGTGACGGAAATATCACAGCCCGCGAGGTCATTGGTGAGATATTCTGCTACTTGTTGGTCGATCACCCCTGCAAGATTTTCGTCTTTACAATATATCTTCTTCCATCCCTGTTTCTTCACAAGACTATTGAATTGAAATGCAAGCTCCTGCTGATTCAAACAAAAAATAAATTTTCCCTGCAGGTTTGTGAATTGCTCTGCAAATTCAATTTCTAATTCCTGCTGTGGTTTTGGAAAAACTGCACTGGTTCCATCACTCTGCGGAAAAGGAAGAGGCGTTGAATGAGTCAACGCCTTCCTGATCTTTTTTAATATGTTTTCTTTTGATGGAGAAACATTCATTAGTGCAATGATTTGTTTGTGACATCACTGTCATAAGGAGGCACCCCTTCTGAAATTTCGCTGACATGCTCAGGATCCAGAGCTTTCTTTTCTTCATAGGGGCGTTTACCGATCAATGCTTCTACATCACTTTGAAAGAGTACTTCCTTCTCCAATAGCGCCTCTGCCAGTTTTTCAACCTGGGGTTTCTTTTCACTTAGCAACGCCTTTGTTCTTTCATATGCTTCATCGATCAATTTGCGAACTTCTTCATCAATTATTTTCGACGTTTCTTCTGAGTACGGCTTGGTAAATGAATTTTCCTGCTGTGGATCATAAAAACTCACATTTCCAACCTTGTCATTCATACCATATACGGTAACCATTGCGTAAGCTATCCGGGTGATCTGTTGCAGATCATTCTGTGCACCCGTAGAAATTTTATTAAAGAATATCTCTTCGCTTGCACGACCACCGAGTGTCATGCAAACCTGGTCCATTAACTGATCAGTATTGTATAGATACTGTTCTTTCGGAGTATACTGGGCATATCCTAATGCTGCAGTTCCTCTTGGAACGATCGTCACTTTTAAAAGAGGATAAGCGTGCTCAAGATACCAGCCACAAATAGCGTGACCTGCCTCATGATAAGCAATTATCTTTTTCTCCTCAGGTAAAATGATCTTGCTTTTCTTCTCGAGTCCCCCGATCACCCTATCAACAGCATCCTGGAAATCTTCCATTTCAACGGCATCCTTGCCCTTGCGGGCGGCTATCAATGCTGCTTCATTGCAAACATTGGCAATGTCAGCCCCTGCAAAGCCGGGAGTTTGTTCGGCAAGTTTATGTATGTCGAGTGTTTTAGAGATCTTGATCGGTTTCAGATGCACTTTAAAAATAGCTTCCCGACCTTTCAGATCCGGCTTATCGATCGAGATCTGCCTGTCGAAGCGGCCGGGGCGAAGCAAGGCTGTATCCAATACATCGGGACGATTCGTTGCGGCAAGGACAATGATACCTGTATCAGTCCCGAAACCATCCATTTCTACCAGCAATTGGTTCAGCGTGCTTTCACGCTCATCGTTACTCATCATCACATTCTTTCCCCTTGCACGGCCAATAGCATCTATCTCATCAATAAAAATGATACAAGGCGCTTTCTCACGAGCTTGTTTGAACAGATCACGAACGCGGCTCGCACCGACACCTACAAATAACTCCACGAAATCGGATCCACTCATACTGAAGAAAGGAACTTGTGCTTCACCTGCCATTGCTTTCGCGAGCAAAGTCTTCCCAGTCCCCGGAGGACCGATCAATAATGCCCCTTTCGGTATTTTACCACCGAGGGATGTATATTTCTTTGGATTCTTTAAAAAATCAACTATCTCCATCACCTCCACTTTTGCTTCATCCAAACCAGCTACATCGGCAAAAGTGATACTGACCTTTGTTCCCTTATCAAATAATGTGGCTCTTGACTTACCAATATTAAAGATACCTCCGGGACCGCCTCCGCCACCTGCACTTCCACCCATTTTGCGCATCAGCAATATCCAAAGCGCAATAAAAAGTAAAAGCGGCAATAAAAATTGCAAAGCACCTCCGAACCAATCTCTTTCCTGGTCCACATCGTAGGGTACTTGCTGGCTTACGGAAGGCTTGTTGTTGGTAGTATAAAAATCCGCCATCTGTTTTTCAAAATCTCCGGAGTATTTAAAATAAAAATGTGGGCCGTCGGGGCTCACTTTTCCATTCAAACCAGTCTTAAGTCGCGACCTGTAGTTGTCGATGCTTGCGGCGTTCAAATAGACCTTTACAATATTTCTATTTGAAATAATTGTATATTTTTCTACATCGCCGTGTAAGATCATTTGCTTAAACTCATTCGGAGTTGTTTTGGCGGTACTGCTTGAAAAAGGGCTGAATAACTGAAATCCTATCAGCACGGCAAATATGATCGCATAAACCCAGTAAATACTGAAACGAGGCCCTTTTCGGGGCGTATTATCATCGCCGGTGGGACGATTATTAAAACGAGGTAAATTGGATCTGTCGTTTTTATTGTATGGTTCTTGTGACATAAATTTTTCTTCTTCTTCCTGCTAATTAAGGGTTTTTAATAAAAATTGTTTGATATACTTTAACATTTAACAACGGTTTATTCATCGTGACCTTCCACTGCCGAATCACTCCACATTTCCTCCAGTTTATAAAATTTTCTCGTATCAGGCAACATGATATGAACTACAACATTTATGTAATCTATCACCACCCACTGGAGATTCTTCATGCCCTCGTGCCTATAGGGTATCTCTTCACATTTCTTTTTCACCTGTTCCTCTACAAAATCAGAGATCGCCCTGATCTGCGGCTGGTTATTTGCTTCACAGATTATAAAAAAATCCGCAACAGCCTCAGGTATTTTGCGCAGGTCAAGCGAAATAATATTCTCTCCTTTTTTTTGCTGAATTGCCTGGATAATAGTTTTAATGATCTTCGAACTCTTCGTTAACCGGGTAGCACTTTTCTTTTTACGGGTAGCGAGTAATGCCAATTGTTCCAATAATCAAATAATTTTTAATCTGCCTGCGGCAGACGGGTTAATCAATCTCGAGCGATTAATATAGTGAGACGAATGTCCTGTATTTTTATTTTACTTCGGTTCTTCAAAACAATTTTTCGGACCCTCGCCACTGAGTGACCCTTTGGGGGCACTCTCCGGGTTCTTGTCGCCGCTCATCTATCTTTGCCAAAAATAGTAATTAATTGCCACTCCCTTCCGGTATCCATAAGCTGGGAATTCCCTTTGTTGAGTTGCAATCAATTGACAGCACCAATAACTATGCCCTTGCCCAGATCCATGCTAATATGGCGCAGCCCGGAACCTGTTATTTTGCTCATGAACACTTTCCAGCACATTGGGATCCTAAGCTTAGAATTCCACGTGGACAAGTTGTCGCG